>Ga0193741_1000072_pt1 | contig 23169 bp, 25 predicted proteins | sample L2s2metaG_FD_143059 | JGI IMG/M metagenome (GOLD analysis project Ga0193741, IMG submission 143059) | Soil microbial communities from a riparian zone of the East river system, Colorado, United States - L2s2 | ecosystem: Environmental > Terrestrial > Soil > Riparian zone | place: USA: East River...
AGTCGTCGTCATGGCGTTCCTTTCGCTTGCCGGCCGCGCCGACTCTGGAAGAGGATGTTTGCCGCCATCGCCGCGAGCGCCACCACGAAGATCGCGCTGGCGACGACGTTCACCTGCGGGGGCACCGCGACGCGGGCGGCTCCCCACACGAAGAGGGGGAACGTCGTCTCCGAGCCGGCGTTGAAGTACGTGATCACGAAGTCGTCGATCGAGATGGCGAAGCCGAGCAGTGCCGCGCTCAGGATCGCCGGGGCGATTAGCGGCAGCGTCACCTTGCGGAACGTCGTCCATTCGTTGGCGCCCAGGTCCATCGCCGCCTCCTCGAGATGGCGGTCGAAGCCGACCAGGCGGGCCTTCACGGTCACGACGACGTAGCTGATGATGAACATCACGTGCGCGATGAAGATCGTCGTGAACCCGGTCGCGAAGCGCATCTGGAGGAAGAGGGTGAGGAGCGAGGCGCCGAGGACGATCTCCGGGGTCGCCATCGGCAGAAAGACGAGCAGGTTCGTCGAGCCGCGGGCGCGGAAGCGATGGCGCACCAGCGCGAGCGCGACCAGTGTCCCGAGCACCGTTGCCGCCACCGTCGAGATCAGTGCGATCTCCAGCGAGAGGATCACGGCGTCGCGGATTCCCGGCACCGAGTCCCAGTTGACCCAGTTGTCGAACGTGAAGGCCTGCCAGGTGTAGTTGAACTGGGTTGCGGGTTCGTTGAAGGAGAAGAGGATCACGACCGCGATCGGGAGCATCAGGTATGTGAGCGCCAGGACCGAGTAGGCGGCTAGTGCGTGCCGGCGCACGAACGCCCAGGCCCGTGCCGCGATGCCGGGGCGCGGACGAGCCGGGAGGGTCTCGGCCGCGGTCGTCATCCCGTCAGCTTCTCCGTACCGACGACGCGGGCGTAGACGAGGAGCGCGACCATGATCAGCGCCATCAGGACGAACGACAGTGCCGCGGCGGCCGGGTAGTCGATCAGCTCGAGGAACTTCGACTGGATGACGTTCCCGATCATGTACTGGTTCGGCGTCCCGAGCAGCTGGGCGTTGATGAAGTCGCCGGCGGCCGGGATGAACGTCAGCAGCGTTCCGGCCACGATGCCCGGGGCCGACAGGGGAAGCGTGACGCGCAGGAAAGCCTTCGTCTTGCTTGCGTAGAGATCCTGTGCCGCCTCGAGCAGCCTCGCGTCGATCTGCTCCAGGGAGACGTAGAGCGGCAGCGCCATGAAGGGCAGGAAGTTGTAGGTGATGCCGGAGACCACGGCGAACGTCGTCGCCAGGAGCCGGCCGTCGGCCGAGAGCACGTGCACGTCGCGCAGGAAGCCGACGACCGGGCCCTCGTCGGCGAGGATGTTCTGCCACGCCAGCGTGCGGATCAGATAGGTGACGAAGAACGGGGCGACGATCAAGAGGAGCAGCATGTTCTTCCACCGTCCGCCGTGGAATGCGATCCAGTACACGAGCGGATAGCTGATCAGCAGCGTTGCGACGGTTGCGATGCCGGCGTAGAAGAACGAGCGGACGAGCTGCTCGTCGTAGCCCGTGATCGCATCTCGGTAGTTGGAGAACTCCCAGGTGAAGGTGTAGCCCTGCTCGAACGTGCCCGACTGCAGGGACTGGTAGGCGAGGAAGCCGAGCGGGACGAGGAAGAAGATCGCCAGCCAGGCCAGCCCCGGTGCGAGCAGCAGCAGCGGGGCCAGCCAGCGGTGGCGGTGGATCACGGTCATGTCGCGCGGGCTATGCGCCCAGCAGCTGCTGCCACTGCTCGATGTAGGTCTGGTTGTTGAGTGCCGCCGAGTCGAACTGGACGACGTTCGAGAGGATCTCGTCGTCGGGGAAGATGAGCGGGTTGTTGGCGGACTCGGGGTCGAGCTTCACCGCCTCTTCCTTGACACCCTTGACCGCCGAGATGTAGCCCGCGCCGACCGCGATCATCGCGGCGACTTTCGGGTCGAGGACGAAGTTCATGTACTCGGAGGCCGTTGGCACGCTGCCCTCGAGCGGGATGAACATGTTGTCCGTCCAGATGTCGCTGCCCTGCTTGGGCAGGTTCCAGCGGAGTGCCTTGTTCGCCGCCAGGCCCGTGGCCACGTCGCCCGACCAGGAGAGGGCCGCGGCGATGTTGCCCCTCTCCAGGTCGGCCACGTAGTCGTTGCCCGTGAAGCGGCGGATCTGACCCCCGTCGACCGCCTTCTGGATCCGGTCGTACGCCTTGTTCCAGCTTTCGTCCGTGACGTTGCTCGGATCGTCGCCGTTCTCGAGCATGATCGGGCTCATCGTGTCGGCGACCTCCGTGAGCAGGGTTACCTTGCCCTTGAGCTTCGGGTCCTCGAGCAGCTGTTGCATCGTCGTCACGACTGCGCCCCCGCTCGCTTTCATGTTCGTCGCGATGCCGGTGATCCCGGACAGCCACGGAACGCTGTAGTTGCGGTCGGGATCGAACGGCGGGCTCTTCTGCGCGTCGATCAGGTTCGCCATGTTCGGGATCCGCTCTTTGTCCAGCTTCTCGACCCACTCCTTGCTGACGAGCAGCCCGGGGAAGCGCGAGTTGTCGGTCATGACGATGAGGTCGCGGTCGATCCCGCGCCCCTGCGAGAGCGGCCCCTGGATCTTCCCGAAGTACGTGGCGTTGTCGTTGACGTCCTCGACGTAGTCGACTTTCGTGCCGGTCTTCGCAGTGAACTGCTCGAGCGACGGGCTCCTCTTCTTGTTCTTCGGGTCACGGTCGATGTAGAGCTGCCAGTTCGAGAAGCGCAGGGTGCTGGCAAGCGCGGCGCTTGCGCCGGTCGTCGTCCCGGCCGACTCCTCGCCATCGCCGCCGCAGGCGGCCAGGAGGCCCGGGATGGAGAGCGCGGCTCCGCCGAGCGCGGCGCGGCGGAGCAGCTCGAGACGGGTCAGGTCGGTCATGCGGGTTCTTCCTCCTCTGTGAGCTCGACGACGAATGTGGATTCCGGGGGGAAGGCGACGTGGACGGGGGTCCCGGGCTCGACGCTTCGGAAGCCCGGCTCGGTGTTCTGGACGTAGACGGTCAGGAGCCCGTCCGATGTCTCGACGACGTACTGGGTGGCGACGCCGACGTAGGAGAGCTCCTTGACGGTCCCGGACAGGCGGTTGGCGCCGTCCTCGTCAAGGCGGAGCTTCTCCGGGCGGACGCCGGCGGCGACGGCGGACCCCGGCTGCGGGAGCTCGTCGACGACCCGGACCAGGGCACCGCTCCGCAGGCGGATCGTGTCGCGGTCCTCCGCGGTGCCCTCCAGCAGGTTCGAGGCGCCGAGGAAACGCGCGACGAAGCTCGTCCTCGGGCGCTCATACAGCTGGTCGGGCGGACCGAGCTGCTCGATGCGGCCGCGGTTCATCACCGCGATGACGTCCGCCATCGTCATCGCCTCCTCCTGGTCGTGCGTGACGTGGACGAACGTGATCCCCATGTCGTGCTGGATGCGCTTGAGCTCGAGCTGCATCTGCTTGCGGAGCTTCAGGTCCAGCGCGCCGAGCGGCTCGTCGAGGAGCAGGACCTGGGGGTTGTTGACGAGCGCCCGCGCCAGGGCGACCCGCTGCTGCATGCCGCCGGAGAGCTGCCGTGGCTTCCGCTGCTCGGTCCCCGCCAGGTCGACGAGACCGAGGATCTCCCGCACGCGGCCGCCGACCTGGTTGCGGGCGACGTTCCGGCGGCGCAGCCCGAAAGCGACGTTCTCGAAGATGGTCAGGTGCGGGAAGAGCGCGTAGCTCTGGAAGACGGTGTTCACGTCGCGCTTGTACGGCGGCAGTCCCGTGACCGGTTGGTCGCCGAGGTAGATGACGCCCTCGTCCGGCTCATCGAAGCCGCCGATCATGCGCAGCGTCGTCGTCTTGCCGCAGCCGGAAGGTCCGAGCAGTGCGAAGAAGGAGCCGCGCGGGATCTCGACCGTCATCCCGTCAACGGCCACGACGTCGTCGAAGCGCTTCGTGACGCGATCGAGCCGCACGTCGGCGACGGCCGTCCTGGTCTCCGCAGTGGTCGTCGCCATCAGGCGCCCGTCGCCTGCGGGGAGCCGCCGCCGTAGGGGTACCACCAGTCCTTGGCCGCAAGGGAGGTCTCGAGGTGCACGTGCTTCGTCTCCTGGAACGCCTCGAGGCCCTCCTGGCCGAGCTCTCGTCCTAGGCCGGATTGCTTCATCCCTCCGAAGGGGCCGGCGTCGTTGTCCGTCAGGGGGTCGTTGAACCAGACGGTGCCGGCCTTCAGCTCGCGCATGCAGCGGAGGATGGTGTCGAGATCCTTCGTATAGACGTTGGCGCCGAGCCCGAAGCGCGTGGAGTTCGCGAGCTCGATCGCCTCGTCCAGGCTCTTGACCGGGACGAGCGGAGCGACCGGCCCGAAGGTCTCCTCCCGCAAGAGGTCTGTCTCGGCCGGAGCGCCGGTAACGACGGTCGGAGCGTAGAAGTAGCCGGTGCCGTTGCCGCCGTTCGATCCGCCGGTGACGACCTCGGCGCCCGCGGCGGCGGCGGCGTCCACCTGGGCGGCGACCCGGTCCCGCTGGCGGGCAGAGACGAGCGGCCCGATGTCGGTGTTCGCGTCGAGCGGGTCGCCGACGACCAGCGAGCTCGTGTAGTCGACGAACGCCTGGAGGTAGTCGTCGTAGACCGGTTCGAGGACGTAGAAGCGCTCGGCCGAGGTGCAGACCTGGCCGGCGTTCAGGAAGGCGGCCCACGCGCCGCCCTTCGCCGCGACGTCGATCGCGGGCGCGACGTCGGGGCAGACGATGAACGGGTCCTTGCCGCCGAGCTCGAGGTTGATCCGGGCCACTCGGTCGGCACAGATGTGGGCGATCTTCTTGCCCGTCTCGACTGAGCCGGTGAATGCGACGCAGTCGACGCGCTCGTCGGAGACGATCGCCTCGCCGACCTCCCCGGCGCCGGCGAGGATGTTGATCACGCCGGGCGGTAGGTGCTCGAAGCATCCGGCCAGGGCCAGTGTCGAGAGCGGCGTCAGCTCGGAGGGCTTGGCGACGATCGTGTTCCCGGCTGCGAGCGCCGGTGCGACCTTCCACGAGAGGAGCAGCAGCGGGTAGTTCCAGGGAACGATGCAGCCGACGACGCCCATCGGCTCCTTGAGCACGAGGGACAGCTGCGTCGACTCGATCGCCGGGATCACCCGGCCGGCAAAGTTGCGCCCGAGCTCGGCGTAGAAGTCGAACGCCGCGGCTGTCCACCCGACCTCGTCGGAGTTCTCGATCAGCGGCTTGCCGCCCTCGCGCGTCATCAGCTCGGCGAGCTCGTCCGTGCGGGCGCGCATCCGCGTAGAGACCTCGTGGAGCATCTCTCCGCGCTCGATCGCGGGCGTCGCGGCCCAGGCGCGCGCTGCATCCCGCGCCGCGGCGATCGCCGCGTCGACCTGTTCAGACGAGGGCAGGGCAACCGAGGCGAGCTCCGACTCCGTGAACGGGTTCTCGACCGAGAGCGAGTCGCCCTCACCTCCGACCTGCTCACCCGCAATGAGCAGCCTCGTCTCCATCAGCCGAGCTTGGCCATCCGCGCGGCGCCGTCCTGGACGCGGGCGCCCCAGTCGTAGATCTGCTTCCAGAGCTCCAGGTAGAGGAAGCTCTCGGTGGAGACGACACTGTCGATCGCGCGAATGCGGTTCGTCAGGTCGAGGAGCTGGCGCCGGTCGCCGCAGACGAGCTCGACGAGGATGTCGAACTGGCCCGCCGTGATGACGACGTAGTCCGCCTCGTGCCAGGTCGCGATCTCGTTGGCCACCGGCTCGGGCGGGCCGTTGGTGCGGATCCCGACCATGGCCTGCGCCTCGAAGCCGAGGCCGAGCGGGTTCGTGATCCCCGTGACCTGGAGGATGTTGTCGTCGCAGAGCCGCGCATAGCGCGCCCGGATCGTCGCCTCGGACACGCCGAGGCGGGCTGCGATCCGCCGGAACGACTCTCTACCGTTGCGCTGCAGCGCCTCGATGATGCCCTGGTCGACGGCGTCGAGGCTCCGGGGAAGGCTGACCGCACCCCGTGGCTCAGGAAGGTCTGAGCTGCGCAATGCGAGGCGTTCTTACCACTCTTCGACGCACAGGGTCAACCTGGATCGGTCGGAGGCGCGGATTACGAGTTCAATCGAGCTTGACCATCACGTGCTTGACCTGCGTGTAGTCCTCGAGCGAGTAGGCGGAGAGGTCCTTGCCGTAGCCCGACTGCTTGAAGCCGCCGTGCGGCATCTCCGAGACGAGCGGGATGTGGTCGTTGATCCAGACGGTCCCGAACTCGAGCTTCCGCGCGGCGTTCAGGGCTCTGCCGACGTCGCGAGTGAAGACCGACGCGGCGAGCCCGTACGGGACGTCGTTCGCCCACGCAATCGCCTGGTCGTCGTCGTCGAACCGCTGGACGGTGACGACCGGTCCGAAGACCTCCCGCTGGACGATCTCGTCCGTCTGGTCGACGCCGGTGACGACGGTCGGGTTGACGAAGAAGCCGCGGTCGCCGTTCGTCCCGCCGCCCGTGAGCACCTGGGCACCGGAGGCGCGGTCGAGGAAGCCGAGGATCCGGTCCTGCTGGGCCTTCGAGATCACCGGGCCCATCTCGACCTCGTCGTCTCCGGCCGGGTCGCCGACGTTCAGCGACTCCACGGACGGGACGAGCTCCTCGAGCAGCTTGTCGTAGATCCTCGGGCCGGCCATCACGCGTGAGGCGGCCGTGCAGTCCTGGCCCGAGTTCCAGTAGCCGGCGACCTTGATCGCCTCGGCGACCTGGGCGGGATCGGCATCGTCGAAGACGACGACCGGCGCCTTGCCGCCGAGCTCGAGGTGGACGCGCTTCAGCGTCTCGGAGGCGGCCTTCGCCACCTCCCTGCCGGTCGCGACGTCGCCGGTGAGCGAGACCATGCGGACATCCGGGTGGCGGACGATGCCGGCGCCGACGGGCTCGCCGTCGCCGGTGATCACGTTGAGCACGCCCGGCGGGATCACGTCGGCCGCGAGCTCAGCGAAACGGAGCGTCGAGAGCGGCGTCTGCTCCGACGGCTTGAGGATCGAGACGTTGCCCGCGGCGAGCGCGGGTGCGAACTTCCAGACCGCCATCATCAGCGGGTAGTTCCACGGCGCGACCTGGCCGACGATCCCGATCGGCTCGCGGCGGATCATCGATGTGTAGCCCTGCATGTACTCGCCGGCGGCGCGCCCCTCGAGGATGCGGGCAGCGCCGGCGAAGAAGCGGATGTTGTCCGAGCAGACCGGCATCTCGTCGCGGGCGGCGCCGAGCGGCTTGCCCACGTTTCGCGACTCGATCTCGGCGAGCTCCTCGGCGTGCTCGTCGATCAGGTCGGCGAGCTTGAGGAGCAGCTCGGCGCGTTCCGCCGGGGTCACGCCGCGCCAGTCGGCCCAGGCCTTCTTCGCGGCCTCGACTGCGCGGTCGACGTCGGCCTCCGTGCCTTTCGGCACCTCCGCGATCGTCTCGCCCGTCGCGGGGTTGACGACCTCTTCGGTGCCGCCGTCGGAGGCGTCGACCCACTCGCCGCCGACCAGGTTCTTGTGCTTCTCGACGCTCACGCTCATCGACGAACCTCCTGGATTCGTGCGGAACCTATCTCACCCTCGGGCACCGGCGGCTGCTCCAGCGGTGCCTCCGACCCCGGTCGGCTCGCGGGTGAGGCGCACGGCGATCCAGACCGGGATCACCGAGAGCACGATCACGGCGAGGGCTACGACGTTGATGATCGGGAGCTGCTCCGGCCGCGCGAGGTTCGTGAAGATCCAGATCGGCAGGGTCTGCTCCGCACCGGACGTGAACGTCGTGACGATCACCTCGTCGAACGAGAGCGCGAAGGCGAGCAGCCCGCCCGCGAGCAGGGCGGTTCGCAGCTGCGGGAAGGTCACGTACCGGAAGGTCTGCCACGCGTCGGCACCGAGATCTGAGGACGCTTCCTCGAGGTTCGCTGACACTCGCCGGAGCCGGGCGATCACGTTGTTGTAGACGACCACGATGCAGAAGGTCGCATGGCCGATCACGATCGTCAGCAGCCCGAAGTCGATCCCGAAGCGGACGTAGGAGGCGTTGAGCGCCATCCCGGTCACGATCCCCGGCAGCGCGATCGGGAGGATGATGAGAAACGAGATCGACTCGCGTCCGAAGAACCGGTAGCGGGCGACGGCGAGGGATGCCACTGTCCCGAGCAGGAGCGCGATGGCGGTCGCGAGCAGGCCGCACTTGACGGAGAGCCAGAGTGCGTCCCGCACGTTCTCGTCCCGCCAGGCCTCCCCGAACCAGGCGGTCGTGTAGCCGGAGATCGGCCAGCCTTGTGTGATGTTCTCGTTGAAGGCGTAGAGGCCGATGATGAAAAGCGGGATGTAGATGAAGGCGAGCGTCGCCGCCGTAGCGAGCCGGAGGAGGACGCCGCCGACCGTCACAGATTCTCGAACGCGCCCGCCCGCTTCGCGAGCGTGAGGTAGACGACCATGATCAGCACGGGAACCGTCGCAAAGGCGGCGGCGAAGGGCAGGTTGTTCGCGACGCCGACGTTCGTGTAGACGACGTTCCCGATGAAATTCGTGTTGCCGACCACCTGGGGGGTGATGTAGTCCCCGAGCGTCAGTGAGAACGTGAAGATCGAGCCGGCCACGATCGCGGGGAAGGCGAGCGGGAAGACGACGCGCCGGAAGGTCCCGAGCCCGCGCGCCCCGAGGTCCGACGATGCCTCGAGCAACGAGTTCGGGATCCGCTCGAGCCCGGCGTAGATCGGCAGGATCATGAACGGCAGCCAGAGGTAGGTGAAGACGAGCCAGGTTCCGGTCGTCGTGTACCCAGGCCCAGTGAGGCCGAACGGCTCGAGTGCCCAGTTCAACGGGCCTTGCCCGGCGAGGATGATCCGCCACGCATAGACCTTCACCAGGTAGCTCGCCCAGAGCGGGGTGAGGATCGCGACGACGAGGATCGCCTTCGTTCGCGGTGAGGCGATCCGCGCCATGTAAAACGCAATCGGGAGCGCCAGTAGCGCATCGGTGACTGTCACCGCCGCGGCGAGCCCGACGGTTCGGAGCGTGATGCGCCGGTAGACGTCCTGCTCGAACAGGGTCCGGAAGTTGTCGAGCGTGAACTCGCGGACGATGTCGCCGGTGAAGGGATCGACACGCCAGACCGCGGTCAGGAAGAGCACCGCCAGCGAGCCGAGGTAGGCGATTCCGAGCCAGGCCAGGGGAGAGGCGAGAAGCACGCCGACTCGTACTCGTGGGTGGCGGAAGAGAAACGTCGAGAGGCGTCTCCCCGGGCCTTGCCGGGGAGACGCCTCTCCGTACGGGAGTGAGCTCAGGGAGCTCCTCTTAGCCCTTGATCTCGGTCCAGGCCGCGGTCCACTCGGCGTAGTCCTTGCAGACCATGCCTCGGTCGTCGCCGCAGTCCTTGATCGGCGTCTTCCAGTACGCAACCTTCGAGAAGTAGTCCTCGTCCTGCGCGTGGAACGTCTCGCAGTGGTTCTTGTCCGTGGTCAGGTCGCAGGCCTCCGCGTTGAATGGGGCCTCGCCGAAGTACTCCGTGGCCTTCGCGTTCGCCTCCGGCGAGATGATGTAGTTCATCCAGAGGTACATGCAGTTCGGATTCTTGGCCTGGGAAGAGATCATCCAGGTGTCCGACCAGCCGGTTGAGCCCTCCTTCGGCAGGATCGCCTTCACCGGGACCGGGTCCTTGGCGCCGGTCAGCTGGTTGGCCTGGTACTGCCAGGTCGTGCCGGCGACGGTGTCCTTGTTGGTGAAGGACTGGATCTCCTTGGCGGCATCCGACCAGTACTCGCCGATGTTCGCCTTCTGCTGCTTCAGCAGGTCGACCGCGGCCTGGAACTGCTCGTCGTCGAGCTCGTACGGATCCTCGATGCCGAGGTCCGGCTGACTCGCCTTCAAGTAGAGAGCCGCGTCTGCGATGTAGATCGGGCTGTCGTACGCCGTGATCTTGCCCTTGTACGGCGAGTTCGCGTCCCAGACGACGCTCCAGCTGTCCGGGGCGGGCTTGACGACGTCGGTCCGCCACATCAAGAGGTTTGCGCCGCGGCCATGCGGGACGCCGTACGAGACACCGTCCACGGTGTTGTGCGGCTGGTTCTTCAGGCCCTCGAAGACCGCGTCGTAGTTCTCGATCAGGTCGGTGTTGACCGGTGCGACGTCGTCGCCGGCGATCAGGCGGAGCGTTGCATCGCCCGAGGCCGAGACGCCGTCGTAGTTCCCGGTTTTCATCAGCGTGACCATCTCGTCCGAGGTCGCGCCGACCTTCGAGTTGACCTTGCAGCCCGTCTCCGTCTCGAAGGGCGTGACCCAGTCCTTCTCGACGTAGCCGGCCCAGTTGATCAGGTTCACCTGACCCTCGGGCTCGCCGATCTCCGTAGCCATGCCTTCAGTCGAGGCGGTCGTGGTCGTGCCGCCGCCCGCGGAGCCGTCGTCATCGTCGTCGCTGCCGCAGGCTGTTGCCGCCAGCAGCGCGACGCAGCAGTAGACCGCGAGCCCGAGCCAGCGGGCCTTGCGCCATCGTGCCTTGCTCATTCGTCCTCCGTCTCTCCCCCTATGGAGATCTCGTTGGTGTGCTCTGGACGCCACTCGAGGCGGACTGGGCGGTTCCGTGCCTCGACGACGTCCGCCGAGGTCGTCTCGAGGTTCTGCGTGACGACGGAGAGGATTCCGCCGTTCTCGAGGTCGACCACGTACCGGGTCACCATCCCGACGTAGACGACCTCGCGAATGCGGCCGCGTTCCCAGGTCCAGCCGGCCGCGGGCTCCTCGTTCGCACCGAGGAGCCGGATCTTCTCGGGGCGGACCGTGAACCGCCGCCCATTCCGTTCGAGCACGTTCGAAACGCCGACGAAGCCTGCGACGAACTCGCTCTCCGGATGCTCGTAGACGTTGGCCGGCGAGCCGATCTGCTCGATCCTGCCGTCCCTGAACACGGCCAGGCGGTCGCTCATCGTCAGCGCCTCCTCCTGGTCGTGGGTCACGTAGATGAAGGTGATTCCAACTTCGCGCTGGATGAGTTTGAGCTCGATCTGCATCTCGTGCCGAAGCTTCAGGTCGAGCGCACCGAGCGGCTCGTCGAGGAGCAGCACCTGGGGGCTATTGACGAGCGCGCGGGCGAGCGCGACGCGCTGTCGCTGTCCGCCCGAGAGCTGGGCCGGGCGCCGTGGGCCGAGGCCGGCAAGCCGAACGATCTCGAGCGCTTCGCCCACCCGCCTGTGCCGCTCCGCCTTCGGCACCTTCTTCACCATCAGCCCGTAGGCGACGTTCTGCTCGACCGTCATGTGAGGGAAGAGGGCGTAGTCCTGGAAGACCGTGTTGACGTTTCGGTCGTAGGGCGGTGTGCGCGTCACGTCGCGGCCCTTGAGGAGTACGCGTCCCGAGTCCGGCCGCTCGAAGCCGGCGATCAGCCGCAGCGTCGTCGTCTTTCCCGAACCGCTCGGCCCGAGGAGCGTGAAGAACTCGTGCGGTGCGATCGTCAGGTCAACGCCGTCGACCGCGACCACGTCGCCGTATGTCCGGGAGAGCGCGACGGCCTCGACGTCCGGGACGCCCGGCTCGGTCTGGGGTTCGCTAGCCCGGGCCGTTGCCTGCGTCGACAAGCGACTCCTCCAAGAGCTCGAGGCCGCGTGCGAGGTCCGCGTCGGAGATCACGAGCGGCACGAGGATCCGGATCACGTTGCCGTGGAGCCCGCACGAGAGCAGGACGAGGCCCTTCTCGCGAGCGGCCGTCGTGATCGCCTTCGCGAGATCCGGCAACTGCTCTGTCAGCTCGAGCGCCAACATCGGGCCGATACCTCGTACCTCCCCGACGTTCGGGTTGTCGGCGGCGATCTGGTCGAGTCGGCCGCGGATGACGGCACCGAGCTCGCGGGCCTGCTCGAGGAACTCGGGTCGCCGGACCTCATCGAGCACGGCGACCGCCGCGGCGCACGCGAGCGGGTTGCCGCCGAAAGTGCCGCCCAGCCCGCCCGGCTCCACGGCGTCGACGATCTCCGCCGGGCCGGTGACGGCCGCGAGCGGGAGGCCCCCGCCGAGCGACTTCCCGGAGACGAGGAGGTCGGGCTCGACGCCGTACTGCTCGATCGCCCACACGGTTCCCGTGCGCCCGACGCCGCTCTGCACCTCGTCCGCGACGAAGAGGATCCCGTGGCGGCCGAGCAGCTCCTGGAGCCGCTGCGGGAAGTCCGGCGGCATCGGAATGAATCCGCCCTCGCCCTGCACGGGCTCAAGCACGGCGCAGGCGATCGTCTGCGGGTCGACCTCGGCCTTGAAGAGCTGCTCGACGGCCGCAAGTGCGTCGTCGGACGAGATGCCTCTGTAGGGATACGGCGCAGGCGCGCGGTAGACCTCGGGGGCGAACGGCCCGAAGCCCTGCTTGTACTGGACCTTGCTGGTCATCGTCATCGTCAGCAGCGTCCGGCCGTGGAACGCGCCGCCGAAGACGAGGACGGCGGGGCGGCCGGTCGCCGCGCGTGCGATCTTGACCGCGTTCTCGACGGCCTCGGCGCCGCTGTTCAGCAGAATGCTCCGCTGTTCGGAGCCCCGGCACGGCGAGACTTCGGCGAGCAGGCGGCACACCTCGACGTAGGGTTCGTACATCCCGACCATGAAGCACTGGTGCAGATAGCGGTCGAGCTGCTCGCGGATCGCATCCACGGCGGCCGGGAGCCCGTGGCCGGTGTTCTGGCAGCCGAGGCCGCCCGCGAAGTCGATGTACGTGCGCCCGTCTACGTCTTGGATCAGCGCGCCTTCCGCGCGCGCGACCACGAGCGGGGGGGTGGCGATCCCGCGCGCAACGTACCGCTCGCGCGCCTCGATCACCGCCGACGACCCCGTCCGCTCACGGATCGACATCCGCCGGGGACCCTAATGAAAACGCTGCGAACCTTCTCTTACCTGTGATCGCCGTCGTCGGTGCCTCCGGGACGATCGGCCGCCGCGTCTCCGGCTTCCTCGAGGCGTGGGGGGCGCCGTTCGTGCGTCGGGACGCGCGGCTCTCCGGAGAGGAGGCGCTCGACGCGTCGGATCCGGCTTCGGTCGCTCGCGGACTGGACGGCTGCTCGGTCGTCGTCAACTGCGCCGACTATCGCCTCAACCTTCCGGTCATGCACGGTGCGCTTGCGGCAGACGTCCACTACGTCGACCTCGGGGGGCTCTACCACGTCACAAGCGAGCAGCTCGGGCTCGACGGGGAGTTCCGGGCGGCGGGCCGGGGCGCGCTGCTCGGGATGGGATCTGCGCCCGGCAAGACGAACCTGCTGACGGCGGCGGCGGCGCAGCGGCTGGGGGAGGAGCCGCAGTCTCTGGAGATCTGGGCGGCTGCGCGCGATCCGGCGGCGGCCATGCATCCATTCCCGGCGCCGTACTCGGTGCGGACGCTGCTGGACGAGCTGCAGCTGCGGCCGGTCGTCGTCGAGGACGGCGAGGTGCGTGAAGTGGAGCCGCTCTCGGGCGAGGCTGAGCGCGAGCTGCCTGCTCCGGTCGGCCGTGCACAGGGGATCTACACGCTCCACTCCGAGCTCCGCACGCTGCCCGGCGCCTTCCCGTCGCTGGACTCTGTGTCGTTCCGACTCTGCCTCGCGCCGGGGCTGCTCGAGAAGCTGCTCGCGCTCGAGGAGGGCGAGGAGCCGCAGCCCTACGAACAGTCCGAGGACGCGGTCGCGGTGCACCTCGTCGAGCTGCTGGGCGAGACGAGGCGCGTCGTGGGGTGGACGCTGACCCGCGGAGGCTCCGCGCGCTCGACGTCGGAGCCGGCAGCGCGCGCGGCCGTCGAGCTTGCGGAGGGGCGGCTGCGGTTCTCGGGCGCGTTGCCGCCGGAGGGGGCCGTGTCCGATCCGGACGGTTTTCTCGCGCTGCTCGATACCGAGGTCTACTGGGAGGTCGCGTAAGCGATCCAGCGGCGCGCGCAGGCGTCGTTGTCGCCCTCTTCCCGGATCGTCCAGCTGAGTTCGCGCCGCCCGGCCGGCCGAATCAGCAGCGGATCGAGCGCTACTGCGAGCCGGCGGGGAACGGTCACGACGACGCCACCATGAAGTGTCGCGCGGACGAGCTGTTCTGCGATGTCCGGAGGCTCCCCCTCGGGGGTCGGCGCCGCGGCGACATCCGTGTTGCGGCGTCCTGCGATTGCCTCGATGTCCTCGTCCGCGTCGTAGACGCGCGTGTCGACGCGGCAGCCCGTCTCGCGCTCGAACCCCGCGGCGTCGGCGTCGGAGACGATGCCGGCTGGCGCGAGGAGTCGCACTTCGCTTTGGTCGTCACCACCGCAGGCGGCGACGGTGGTCAGAAGTCCCGCGACGAGGAGGGCTCGCATCGACATACTCGCCATTGTGTCCACGTTCGAGCGAGTCGCCGACCTCCCGCTGCTCGTCGAGCGCCATGAGCTGGAGCAGCTGGAGCAAGCCGTCTCCAGCGAGTTCATCCGGACGACGACGCAAGTCAGGCTACGCGGCGGCGGGGAGGAGGGCATCGGCGAGGACGTGACCTATGACGGCGCGGCGCACGACAGCCTTCGAGCCGCTCCTCCGCTTCCACTCGAGGGCGAGTGGACGATCCGTTCGTTCTCCGAGCATCTCGACGGCCTGGACATGTGGCCCGAGCCGCCGGGAATGGACGCCTTCCGCGACTACCGTCGCTGGGCATTCGAGAGCGCCGCCTTGGATCTTTCACTGCGGCAGGCGGAGCGGTCGCTGGCGGAGGCGCTCGTCCTCTCGCCACAGCCGGTCCGATTCGTCGTCTCGCTGCGACTGGGCGAGCCGTCGACGACCGTGCCGATCCAGGCGCTGCTCGCCGGCTATCCGGAGATGCGGTTCAAGCTCGATCCGGTGCCCGACTGGTCGGCAGAGCTCGTCGCCGAGATCGCGGAGCTCGACCGCGTGGACGTCGTCGATCTGAAGGGCCAGTACTCCGGGACCGTCGTGGACAACCCACCTGACGCGGAGCTCTACCGAAGGGTCGCCGACGGCTGCCCCGATGCATGGATCGAGGATCCCGCGCTGACCGAGGAGACGGACGCGGTCCTCGAGTCACACCGCGACCGGATCACCTGGGATGCGCCCATCCATTCGATCGCGGACATCGAGAGCCTGCCGTTCCCGCCTCGGACGATCAACGTCAAGCCCTCGCGCTTCGGCTCGGTCGAGCGGCTGTTCGCCACCTATGACTACTGCGCCGTGAACGGCATCGAGATGTACGGCGGCGGGCAGTTCGAGCTCGGCGTGGGACGCGGGCACATCCAGTACCTCGCCTCGCTCTTCCACGCGGGCTCGTCCAACGACGTGGCGCCCGGTGGCTTCAACCTGACGCCGGTTGCACCCGGGCTCGAGCCGAGCCCGCTCGACCCGCGGACGGATCGGGTCGGCTTCCGCAGCCTGGCCTGAAGCCGGCGCACTTTCGTCACGGAGCCGTCACCCACCCGTGCGGTTTTCCGGACTAGCTTCGTGACCATGACCAAGATCACGACTGCCTGGGGTACCGCCAAGCTCCTCGAGGAGGTCACGCTGCCTCAGCGGGCCGGCCGGAAGCGCTTCGCCTCCGTCGTCCAGCTGCTCGAGGACGACAAGGGCGACTGGCTCGTGCGCTTCGCATACACGACGGACGGGACTGCCCGCCGGGGGCCGGTGACGCTCCGTGGCGCTGATCTCGAACGGCTGCGAGACCGCCTCGGCGACCACCCCTCGCTGGCGGCAGCCCTCGGATTCGTTGGGAGAGGTGAGCTCGCCTAGACGCCTATACCGACCACAGATCGGTCTCGCGCGGCCTCGACCAGACCGCGCAGGATGAGCGCACCGTCCGTGGAGCCCAGCAGGGGATCGACCGCATGCTCGGGATGCGGCATCAGGCCCATGACGTTCCGCTCCGCGTTCACGACGCCCGCGACGTCGGCGATGGAACCGTTCGGGTTGTCCTCATAACGGAGGACGATCTGCCCGTTCGCCTCGAGCTCGCCGAGGAGCCCGTCGTCGGCGTACCAGCAGCCCTCCCCGTGCTTGATCGGGATGGTGAGGGTCTGACCGGGCTCGCAGAGCGACGTGAATGGCGTGTCGGTTCGCTCGATCCGAAGATCGACATCACGACAAACGAATGAGAGAGACGCGTTCGGCCGCAGCGCGCCGGGGAGCAGGCCGGCCTCGCAGAGGATCTGGAAACCGTTGCAGATCCCGAGCACGGGACCGCCGTCCGCGGCGAACTCGGAGACGGCTCTCATCGCCGGAGAGAAGCGGGCGATCGCGCCGCACCGGAGGTAGTCGCCGTACGAGAACCCACCGGGGAGAACGATCCCGGCGACGTCGGGAAGGTGCTCGGCCGCGTGCCACACGGCCACCGCCTCTGCGCCGAGCGCCTGGAGAGCGACCAGCGCGTCCCGGTCGTCGTTCGAGCCGGGGAAGGCGACGACGGCGATGCGTGGCTTGCTCAAGAGGCACCCTCGAGCTCGATCTCGTAGCTCTCGATCAACGGGTTGGCGAGAAGCTGCTCGCACATCCGCTCGACCTCGGCCCGCGCCGCGGCCGGGTCGGCCGACTCGACCTCGAGGTCGACGACGCGGCCGACCCGCGCGTCGCCGACCGGAAAGCCGAGCTGCCGGAGCGAGCCCTCGACCGCCTGACCCTGCGGATCGAGGATGCCCGGCTTCGGGCGGACGAGCACGGTCGCCCTCATCGGAGCACCGCCTCCGGGTCGTCGAGATAGCGCTGGAAGGGGACCTCGGTGAGGCGATCGAACGCCTCGACGTACCGCGCCCGTGTGCCGTCGACGACGTCGTCCGGAAGCTCCGGTCCCGGCTCGGTCTTGTCCCAGCCGACCGTCTCGCAGTAGTCGCGGGCGAACTGCTTGTCGTACGACGGCTGCCCGCGCCCGGGCTCGTACTCGTCGCCCGGCCAGAACCGCGAAGAGTCGGGCGTCAGCGCCTCGTCCCCGAGGCAGAGAGTCCCGTCGGCGTCGAGACCGAGCTCGAACTTGGTGTCTGCGATCAGGATCCCGCGCGCGGCTGCCCAATCCGCAGCGAACTCGTAGAGGGCGATCGAGACTTGCTCCGCGCGCTTGGCCAGCTCCTCGCCGACCAGCTCGACGGCCTCGGCCCGCGTGATGTTCTCGTCGTGGCCCGTTTGGGCCTTCGTCGAGGGCGTGAACAGCGGCTCCGGAAGCCGCGCGGACTCCTGCAGCCCCGCTGGTAGCTCGTGGCCGCAGACCTTGCCGGTCGCTACGTAGTCCTTCCACCCGGACCCGGTGAGGTATCCGCGGACGACACATTCCAGCGGGAGCATCTCGAGTCGCCGGCACTCCATCGACCGGCCGTCGGTGCGAACGGCGAGCATGTGGTTGTCGACGATCTCCCTAGTTCGCGCGAACCAGAAGGCGGAGAGGCCGGTGAGGACGCGGCCCTTGTCCGGGATCTCGGTGGGCAGGACGACGTCGAACGTCGAGATCCGGTCGCTGGCGACGAGCAGTAGCCGCTCGTCGTCGAGTGCGTAGAGCTCGCGAACCTTGCCGCTCGCGAGATGGGTCTCAGGCATGTACGTGCTCCTCCTCTCGGGTCAGGGCGGACAAGCGGTCGAAGACAACGTCAATGTGGCGCGTGTACGCCTCGAGATCGAAGACAGCGTCCAGCGCAGCGGCTTCGAGCTGCGCGGAGATCGCCGAGTCCGAACGGGCGAGGGTGGGGAAGTCCTGCTCCTCCTCCCAGGCGCGCATGGCGTTCCGCTGGACGAGCTCGTAGGCCTCCGAGCGCTGCAAGCCGCTCTCGACGAGCGCGAGCAGCAGCCGCTGGCTGAAGAAGAGCCCATGGCTTGCCTCGAGATTGCGCCGCATGCGCTCGGGCCGCACGACCAGGCCTTCGACGAGCCACGCGAAGCGGTCGAGCATGTAGTCGAGCGCCAGGAACGCATCGGGCACGACGACCCGCTCGGCAGACGAGTGCGAGATGTCGCGCTCGTGCCAGAGCGCCACGTTCTCGAACCCGACGAGAGCGGCGCTGCGCACGACCCGCGCGAGCCCGCAGATCCGCTCGGCGACGATCGGGTTGCGCTTGTGCGGCATCGCCGATGAGCCCTTCTGGCCCCGACCGAACGGCTCCTCGACCTCGCGAACCTCGGTCCGCGCGAGATGGCGGATCTCGAGCGCGAACTTCTCCAGCGACGCAGCGGTGACTGCCAGGGCCGCTAAGAGCTCCGCATGCCGGTCGCGCTGGAGGATCTGCGTGGACGACGGCGCCGGCTCCAGCCCCAGCCGCTCGCAGGCGAGCCGCTCGACCTCCGGGTCGATCGCCGCGTAGCTCCCGACGGCGCCCGAGAGCTTGCCGACGCGAAGCCCCTCGAGTGCCCGCGCGACCCGCCCTCGGTCCCGGTCGAGCTCGAACGCCCAGCCGGCGAGCTTGAGCCCGAACGTCGTCGGCTCGGCGTGCACGCCGTGCGTGCGCCCCATCATCAGCGTCCCTCGATGGCGTTCCGCCTGCTCGAGCACGACAGCCAACGCCCGTTCGACGCCCTGGAGGATCAGCGCTCCCGCGTCCCGGATCTGCAGCGACAGCGCGGTGTCGAGGACGTCCGACGACGTGAGCCCGTAGTGGAACCAGCGCCCGACCGGCCCAAGCGGCTCCGCGACGGCATCCACGAACGCGGCGACGTCGTGCTGGGTCCGCTCCTCGATCTCCGCCACCCGCTCCGGCGTCGGCGCCTCCGCCCGCTCGCGGATCTCGCGCCCAGCCTCGTCCGGAACCGCTCCGACGGAGGCCCACCCGTCGAGCGCCGCCAGCTCAACCTCGAGCCAGCGCGCAAGCTTGCTCTCGTCCGACCAGACGCGAGCCATGGCCGGGCGCGAGTAGCGGGCGATCACCGATCCGACTCTACACAGCCCTCAGGCCGACGCCCGAGGGGATTCTCAGACCTCGGACGCGGGCAGCCCGCCGCCTTGCGCGAGGATCCGGGCGGCGAGGATCGCGGCGTTGCGCGCGCCGTCGATCGAGACGCAGGCGACCGGAACGCCGGGCGGCATCTGAACGATCGAGAGCAGGGCGTCCATCCCGTCCCCGACGCTTTTGCTCGACCTCAACGGGACACCGATCACCGGCAGCTCCGAATAGGAGGCGACAACCCCGGGCAGCGCGGCCGCCATGCCTGCCCCCGCGATGATCACGCGGACACCGCGGAGAGCCGCGGTCGACGCATACTCCGCGACCGCGCGCGGATCCCTATGCGCGGAGATGACGTGGAACTCGTGCGTGATCCCGCGGTCGTCGAGCTCCTGGATCGCGGGCTCCATCCGCTCCCGGTCGGACTCGGATCCCACGAGGATCCCGACCAGCGGGCCGCGTTCTGCGAACTCGACCAACTCGAGGAACGGCTCTGTCTGCGTCTCAGGTCGCAACGTCTGCAGTCCTTGTGGCGATGTCGCGACGGTACTGCATGCCGTCGAAGGAGATCGAGGCGCACGCCGCGTACGCCGTCTCACGGGCGGCGTCGAGCGTCGGGCCGAGGCCGGTCACGTTCAGGACGCGCCCGCCGTTCGTCGCCAGCTGTCCGCCCCGCACCGCGGTTCCCGCGTGAAACACGAGCGCTGCGGCCGCCGCGTCGTCGGCACCTTCGATCGGCGTGCCCGAGTCGCCGCGCTCGGGATAGTCGCGCGAGGCGAGCACGACGGTGACCGCCGCATCCTCACGCGTGCTGATCGTCGTGCCGCCCAGGTCGCCGTCGGCCGCGGCCGCGAGCGCCTCGAGTAGGTCACCGTCGATCCGCGGCAGGATCGCCTGCGTCTCGGGGTCGCCGAAGCGACAGTTGAACTCGAGCGCCTTCGGCCCGGCCTCGGTCAGCATCAACCCCGCGTAGAGGAGACCGACGAAGGGCCGGCCGCGCGACGCGAGCTCGGCGAGCACGGGCCGGTGCACGGTCTGGAGCAGCTCCTCGGCGTCTGCCGCCGACATGCCCTCCACGGGGGAGTAGGCCCCCATCCCGCCGGTGTTCGGGCCGGTGTCGCCGTCGCCGATCCGCTTGTAGTCCCGCGCCGGCGCCAGTGCGACCGCGTTGCTGCCGTCGGCGAGCGCGAACAGCGATACCTCCGCGCCCTCGAGCAGCTCCTCGATCACGAGCGGCTGGCCGAGCCGGGCGACCGAGCGCAGCGCCTCGTCCAGCGACGCCTGGTCCGGGCAGACGAAGACGCCCTTTCCCGCGGCCAGCCCGTCGACCTTCACGACGCACGGAGGGCGGGCGACCGCCAGCGTCGCAGCCGTGGGAACGCCTGCTGCGCGCATCACGTCCTTCGCGAATGTCTTCGAGCCCTCGATCTGCGCCGCCTCGCGGCCCGGGCCGAAGACGCGTACGCCCGCGTGGCGCAGCTCGTCTGCCACGCCGGAGACGAGCGGCGCCTCCGGGCCGACAACGACCAGGTCCGCCTCCAGACCGCGGGCGAGGTCGAGCAGTCCCTCGCCGTCCTCGGCACGGACGGGATGGCACTCCCCGAGGCCCGCGATCCCGGGGTTCCCCGGCGCGGCGTGCAGCTCGTCCAGAAGAGGGCTTTGCCGCAGCTTCCATGCCAACGCGTGCTCGCGGCCGCCGGAGCCGATCAGGAGCACCCTCACGTGGGCGCGAGTCTATTCCGGTCGTCGGAGGTTTCAAAGGCCGCCAGCCCGGCGACAGTCCGGTCGTGGTCGAACCTGGGCTCGATCGGCACGACTGGGAGAGCGAGTGGCAGCAGCTCGAGCCGCTCGTGCGCGACTCGCCGGCCGAGGCGCTGCCCGAGCTGCACGACCTGATCGTGCGGATGCTCCAGGAGCGCGGGATCCTCGACGAGGATCTGGCGGCGACCGAAGGCGCCGATCCCGAGCTGCTCGCCGAGTACGTCGCCGGCAAGGATGTGGTCGACCGCCTCGAGCGCGGCGAAACCGTCGATCCGGGCGACATCGCCTCTGTCGTCGGCGGCTACCGGTCCCTGTACGAATTCCTGACGACCGAGCGCGCCTAAGGGCGGGCGATCGTCTCGAGCCCGCGCTGAGCAAGGACACTTTCGCGCGCGGCCCCGGTGCCGACGAGCGAGACCTCCACGCCGACCTCGCGCTCGACGAACGCCACGTACTCCCGGGCCGCCGCCGGGAGACGCGAGACGTCGTCCATCCCGTCCAGCGGCTGCTCCCAGCCCGGCAGCACCTCGTAGACGGGCTCGCAGTGGTGGAAGTCGCTCTGGTGGGCCGGAAACTCCTCCGTCTCGGTCCCGTCACGGAGCCGGTAGCGCACGCAGACGGGGAGCTCGGCGAACGACGAGAGCACGTCGAGCTTCGTGAGAGCCAGTGACGTAAACCCGTTCAGCCTGGCGGCGTAGCGCAGCCCGACGAGGTCGAGCCAGCCGCACCGCCGCTCCCGCCCGGTGACCGTGCCGTACTCGCCGCCGAGCTCGCGCACCCGCTCCTGGTCGGCGCCCGCGATCTCGGTGGGAAACGGCCCCTCGCCGACGCGGGTCAGATACGCCTTCGCCACGCCGAGAACGGCGTCGATCCGATTCGGACCGATCCCGATGCCCGTCGCCGCCGCGCCGGCCACGGGGTTGGATGAGGTCACGAACGGATACGTGCCGTGGTCGAGGTCGAGCAGTGTGCCCTGTGCGCCCTCGAAGAGGACGAAGCGGCCGTCGCGTAGCGCGCGATCGACCAGGAGTGACGTGTCAGCGATGTACGGCCGGAGCCGCTGCGCGTAGCTCTCGTAGCGCGACGAGACGTCCTCGAGGTCGATCGGGTCCGCACCGTAGACCTGCTCGAGCCAGTGGTTCTTCTCCGCGAGCGCGACCTCGATCTTCTGGCGCAGGATCTTCGGGTCCAGCAGATCCTGGACGCGGATCCCGAGCCGTGCCGCCTTGTCGCCGTACGCGGGCCCGATCCCGCGCCGCGTGGTGCCGATCTGGAGCTTGCCGAGTCGCCGCTCGCTCGCCCGGTCGAGCGCGACGTGCCAGGGCATGATCAGCTGCGCATTGCCCGAGAGGTGCACCTGCTCCGTCGAGAGCCCGCGCGCCTCGAGGTCGTCCAGCTCCTCGATGAAGACCGCCGGATCGACGACGCAGCCGGCGCCGAGGACGCACTCCTTGCCCCAGAGGATCCCCGACGGCATGTGCCGGAACTTGTACGTCTGCCCGTCGGCGACGATCGTGTGACCGGCGTTCGGCCCGCCCTGGTAGCGGCAGACGACGTCCGAGTGCTGCGCCAGCAGGTCGACGATCTTGCCCTTGCCCTCGTCACCCCACTGCGCACCGACGATGACGGTCGCTGGCACAGCTGGAGTCTGCCGCAGGCGGCGGTCGGCTAGAGCCGCTGGGCCACGTTGAGCATCGCCAGATAGGTCTTCCGGACCCTGCGACCGGGACGCGCGTCGATACGACGGCGGATGCGCGAGAGTAGACGTCGTCGGGTGTCGTCATCGAGAGCGCGATGGCCGGAATACGTATTCAGGACGGCGAGGTAGGCGTCGGCGGAGTACGTGACGTCCCAGAGATACCGCCGCGCGGCGACGTTCCGAAAGTAGGTGCTGGCGCCGATCTCCTCTGCGCAGTCGGGTACAGCGTCGGGAGCTGGCGGGCCGCCGGTTCCCGCCTTCGTCTTCGGATCGTCCGGGACGACCGCCTCGTAGTCCTCCTGTACTCGTACGAAGAAGTCGTCGCCGTCGTCGGGTAGCACGTGCCTCGTCGAGACGACGGCCAGCGTTCCATGCTCGCGGAGGAGAGAGGCCGTCTTCGCGTAGCGGGTCTCGGGCGCGATCCAATGGAACGACGTGAAGGCGACGGCTGAGTCGAAGTCGGCGCGCATCGGCCGCCAGGTCTCGAAGTTTGTGTTGATCACTTCCACCTTCGGAAAGCTCGCGAGCTTCCGGCGCGCAACCGCCGCGAGCTGCTCGCCGAGCTCGACGCAGGTGATCTCGTAGCCGCCCTCGGCGAGCGGCAGCGTCGCTTGTCCGGTGCCGCAGCCGATTTCGAGGATTCGGGCGGCCGTGGGAAGTCGCCCGAGCGCGATAAGGTCGGCAAAGAGCTCGCGCGGATACCTCGGTCGGGCCCGCTCGTAGAGCTCCGCGTCCTCCTCGAACGTCGTTCGTAAGCGCTCGCGCGACACTCTCTGATCATGCCCTGCGCCGCCGCGAGAACGTCAGGGTCGGGTCTCGGCACTGCTCAGGGACTAGGTGCGGTCCCCGAGGAAGGCGACTGCCTCGATCTCGAGCAGCACGTCGGGGTCGAACAGCGCGGCGACCTGAG
>Ga0193741_1000073_pt1 | contig 23060 bp, 26 predicted proteins | sample L2s2metaG_FD_143059 | JGI IMG/M metagenome (GOLD analysis project Ga0193741, IMG submission 143059) | Soil microbial communities from a riparian zone of the East river system, Colorado, United States - L2s2 | ecosystem: Environmental > Terrestrial > Soil > Riparian zone | place: USA: East River...
CGCCAAAATTGTCGATAAGGGATTTCTTGAACCAAGCTTGTGTGAGTTTTCTATTAGACTTGAGTTGGCGATAGAGCAATGCCCGGAAGGCATCTTGCTCAACTCTAAGTCCACGTGCTTGTGCATCCTTAATATGATTTGGCGATAGGCTGCCAGACTTCTTAACGTCCAACTTAACGCCAGAGCGGTAGTTATCAAGGTTACGCATGTAATCCTTGAAACCCCTTGGCTTGTAATAGTTGTAGACATAGTTGTACGGCATGATATCGTCCGCCGATCTAATACCGGCATCGACTTCATCTTGCCATATCTGACGATAAGCTTTCTGAATAAAATCCTGCGCCTCCTGTAGGCGAAGATCAGATGGCTTAACGTTCTTCAGGATATTGTCATTGAGTGAGTGTCGTTCGCTTTTTGTAAGCTGAAGCCGCTTTACAATATCCTGAACATCAGCGTGAAATGCCTCGTATGCGTCTTGACCAGTTGATTTAACCTGATTTGCAATCTGAGGAGTAACTGAGGGGAATTGTTTATTGTATTGAATTCCCTCAAGAGCTTCATTCCAGTTGGGCTTAGTTCTAGCATAAGCATGGCCTAGCCGCTTCAATGGAATTGTCTTGCCAGCAAGTCTAACACCAGGAACATTAACTACTTGCTTATTCAGCTTTTCAAAAACATCCTTGCGAACACCCGCAATAGTATCATCAAGATTAGCCTTGGCAGCAGTCGCAGCACGATTAGATATTGAGAGGATTTCATCCTTATTTCTGGATGTATACTTCAGAAGAATTCTCTCAACATCAGCAAGTGATGAAGCAGGATTTGCTTTCCTAGTTAGAGCGAGAAATTCATCCAAGTACGCAGCAACGACAGGGTCTTTTCTGAGTGCCTGAATCTGAGCCTTAGTAAGAGTTTTGCTACTAGAAAGAATGTCATCAAACTGCTTATGAACGGTATCAAAGTTCCTGAGCATGAAATTACGCATCTCATTAGATACGTTGTTGGCAATTGTATACGCACCAACGTCCTGTCCAATCACTCTACCCCTAGCAGCTCCACCGCCAATTCTAATCATAGAATTGTCGATTCCTCTTTGGGCAGCCTCATGAAGTAGAGTTCTACCTTCAGGGAACTTATTCCAAGTAGGATCAGCTTTAGTTGGGAACTTGGTTTTCTTTACGTCAAAGGGCTTTGCAAGACCTCTTGAATCAATGGCTTCATCAACAGATGATCCAACCAAAGTTCTAAAAGCATCTTCTAGATCGTCACCACGCTTAAGAGCTTGCCCTGCTATATCCGTTACAATCTTGCCACCAACTAGGTTAGTTGGATCAGCAAAGATTTCTCCGAATAGGCCACCAGTTCTTTGTGCCCATTTCTGAGCTTCTGCTCCTGGTCCTTCTCTATCTTGATATCGACCAAACTGCTTTCCAATTAAAGAGAATGCTCCGCCACCAAGCATTTCTGTTAGTTGGTTACCTTCTGGATCAGCCGCAGCATCTACTTGAGCCTGAATGATATCTCCAAAGCCAGTTTTCTCATCGCCCTTTAATCCAGACCAAAAACCACCAGCAATATCACCAGCAGCTTCTATAGGATTCTGTCCTTCATTACCTGACTCAGAAGCTTCCTTGCCAGCTTCAAAGAGAGCATAAGAAGGGCGAGAAATCATATCGAGAGCGAATTTGCCTACCTTAAGTGGATTACGGACATTAACGTCCATGAGGAAGTCACTAGCTGCTTCTCCCCCAGGAACGAAATCAGGCAGATCAATCTTCTCTAAGAAGCCTGAATTCTTCTTATCCGTAAGAAGTTCAGACGTTTCTCTAGAAAGATTTCCATATTCAGGAGCATTAGAGTCTCCACCTACAGAAGTAGATTTACCACTAACTTTATCTTCCCAGATTTTCTCAGCGTGCTCTTGTCTTTCCAGCTTTTCAGCTGCCTGCTCTCTTTGTCTATCGTTTAGAAGTCTAGCGCTTAAACTGAGAGTAAGTGCTTCTTCTGGGGTACGACGTGCAGGATTACGAGTATATTGACCTAGGCGTCTATTAAACTCCTGAGAAAAATACCTGGAAGTGTCGGTCATGAATACTTTTCAGAAGTGGAATTAGAAATAGTCTTACTTGTATTCACACCAGTACGGTTAGGATTATACTGGTTGAAGAAGTCCAAGAGATACTTGAACATTGCTTGATTCATCTGATATTCCTGCTGGTCACCAGTATAATTAGAAAGAGCACTTTGATATTGACTCTGTCTCTGTTGAGCAGCTCTATATGCAGGAGAATCAACAGCGCCCAATGGAGCAGAACTAGGCATCCATACAGGAGCATTAGGCTGTTGAAAGAAGTTGGGGTTCTCCTCCCTATAATCAGTCTCTAAATATCTAACGGCCGCTGCTGGATCGCCGGTAATGTTCCAGATTCTATTAGCTTCGTCCATTGTTCTGGAGTCTTTGATGCCCGCCAAACCTTGAACAACATCTGGATAATTTTGACGATATTCATCACCAGCACCTTGCGTAAGAGTCTTTGCAAAGTCAGAAAAACCACTAAGCATTGAACCCTGATTCTTCATTTCTGCGGCTTGTTCTGCACTAATGCGTTGACCTTCGAGTTCCTGATTATACTTGTTCATCAAGAAATCAGCCATCAGTTTATCACCGGATGAAAGACCGCTTCTACCCTCAACGTATTGCTTAGGTGTCAGCAATCCTTCTCTAGCCTGACTCCCAAGGTTAGCACCGAACTGACTTGCAACTACGCCAAGTTTGTCATTGGTAGCTAGATCAGTAGCTTTATTTGCTTCAGCCATTTGAGACAAATAAGCCATATCAGAAGCAGCTTGCTGACCTTGTTGGCTAGCACCGTAATTAACGCCAATGTTTTGACCGGCTTCTTGCATAGGTCCAACAATCCTCTGCATTGCAGATTCTCTACCTTGCTGCCCCTGTTGATATCCTGCTGCAATATCATTTTTAGCAGCTTGAAAGGCTCCCTGTGCAGCACTACCTGCGCCTGTAAGTCTATCTCCCAATTGATTCAAATAATCCTGAGAATAAGGAGATTCCCAACGACCTGGAATATCCGGCTTTGCAGCAAGTGCAGCAATAGCAGCCTCAATGCTAGCTAGAGCATTACCACCCTGAAACTTAGGATCAAGGTCTGTAGATTTAGCCAGATTCAATCCTTGCGAAAGAACTCTATTAGTCGATCTCTGCCTAAGAGCTTCTAGACCTTCTCCACGAATAATGTTTGGATTAACCGTTCCAATCTGCTTAGGTCGGGGCTTAGCAGTGGACATTGGACCCCCAGGAATAGCATAATTGGGCGATCCAAGATTGATCTGAGTTGAAGATGTAGGAGAACTGTAGGGAGCATTACCCTGAGCAATCCAAGATTGCTCAAGTTGTCTACGAAGTTCTTCCATGCGTTTACGCTCAAGCGCATCTGCTGTATATACCTGATTAGAAGGTCTTGTACCGGGAGGCATATTACTTCCTACTCATTAGACGATGGCGAATAGCAGCTTGAATATCCTTAGGCCTAGTTGATTTATTTGTTCTCTTAACATCTAGGTCAGGAAAAGAAAGACGATCGGTAGTTCTCATAATGGCACGTTCTCTAGCACGCTGGTCCATTTTCTCTAAGAGACCTTTCATTAGAGACTCGTTCTTCTTGCTAGTTACCATTATCGGGGGAGAAGTGAGTTAATGGAGAATCCAAGTTCATCCTGAATTTTCTGGCGAGCAATATTGGCAAGACGATCACTCAACGCTTGATTAGTTCTAGCGGTCTGCTCGTCCTGTTGAGCATTAACATCACTTTGAAGATCGAAGTTAACTCCGGAATGAATCATACCAGAGCTAGCTAATGAATCTGACAAAGACTTTCTTTGTCTAAGACCCATAGCAGCAATCTGTCGCAATTTGTCGGCGCTGCTTGTACGTGCACGATTAGCTTCATAATCGTACATGGCAGCACCCTGCCCGAGATTATCTAGAAGGCTTGTTAGTTCTGGAAGTGCCACGTTGGAGCCTCATTCTTGCTGCTGCTTGTAATTCTCTTTGAGACATTACTTTAGGTCCACCACTACGAGGACGAGATTGAATGCCAGGTCCTCTAGAGAATATACCTCTATTACCTCTTGCGTCAACTGGACGCATTAATTTGCGCATAATGCTATCCATCATAATTATCTCCTTATGTGATCCTTAATGCTACCACGCACGGAAGTCCATCTGTAGCCGCATAAACATAATCACCAGCCGATAGTCCGCTTAATCCTGCAATATCCCATGTTTGATCCAAAAGGACTTCATGTTGGATAGCATCATCCAGAGTTGGAGAGGACGGTGTAGATACATCTACCTTATGAATTTGATCGCCAAAATACTCAGTGACATATATTGTGTTAACATCTTTTACATATATTCCGTGTGCTCCTGCAATACCAGTGACAGTCCCTACATGTTGTATATCTGCTGGATCGGAGACATCTAGTACAGTTAATCTACCAGTACCCGCATCGCAGGCACAATATAGAGTTTGACGATCTGCTGATAACGCTAATCCCCAAACTCCGTTAAGATTTGTTGCATCTGTGTAAGCTTGAATTTCGCTCATAGAAGCTGGATTAGATACATCAACAGATACAACCCTATCACCTGTATTACTAGCGACATATATCACATCAGCTACTTCATCTATAGCCAAGTCCCAAGGAGCATTAAAATTGGCATTTAAAAAAGAACTAATAATTGATAGATCAGATGGGTCAGAAAAATCTACAGAAGTTAATCTATTAGCTTCAGTGCAGCAAAAAGCTGTAGTTCCCTTAAATACAACAGCACGCATACCCGTTAAAGTTGTTGCATCAGTTATTGAATCCAATACATCTGGAATAGTGGGGGTAGACACATCCATAGTAACAAATCTGCCACCCCCTCTACCTACAGCAATTACTAACCCGCTACTTACATATTTACAATCGAACAAACTATTGAGAACGGTGCCATCTATTTTAATTCCAACTCTAACGGGCACAGCGGGATTGGTTACATCTATAACAAAGAAACTGTCACCGTTTTCACTAACCGCATATACATAATCTCCATTAGCATCAACGTCAAGACCATCAACATCATTACCAATAACAGGATCGACGTAGCCCACAAGTCTTAGGAAATGTTCTTCGAGCCAACCCTCTGCATAAGCTGCATCGAGATATTCGTCTCTACATTCCTGACTTATCTCAGAATTCCACCCAACAGCTATAGCATAGTACCCATTAGCGCAGGCGGAGTCTACATCAGCTGCTTCATCATTTGATCCAAGAAAAATAGGTTGTAACGTTCCTCTATCGAATCTAACACCCGTATTAATTTCAGTAATAGAAGTTCCTGTAAGACGAATGCCATCTTCGTACATAACCGGCTGATTATCTCCGGCTGGGAAGTATTGCTCAAGAATTTTCCAAGCACCAGCTTGCATAACACCAGCGCTAAAGTTTTTAAATGTTTGATTTGCTACAGAACCGCTAGATGTTGTAGTTGTGCTACAATATCTGGACAACGACAAAAGAGACATGCTCTCCGAAGCTTCAACGCTTGGAGATTCTCTACGCATAAAAATGAAGCCGTCATCTGCATCACCTGTTGTCAAAGGATAATATACTACAATAACTGTGAATCCGTCTGCATATGCATCGAAGTCTGCGTCTGCAAAAGCAAAGCAGTTATCTGCATCACTAGGCACATCTCTACCTAGTTCTGGATAAGAAAGACCGTCCGGCCCTGCAAAAGTTGCAGGAGCATCATTATTAGCTAACACAAGATCGTTTGAACCCAAAAAACCATCGTTAGGCACTGTTTCAGTTTCTAAATTCATACCGTTTAGCCTATAGGCAAAAATAGGACTGCAAGCTAGCAATGCTTCGTATAATTCGCCTAAGGCTACTTGAACACCACGATGGATAATTCCCATCCCCATCCATGTGTCACTCATGTTGTATAAAACCCTCTAACTGAAACTACCAAAATCTCTCCGTCACCAGCTGACTCGGTATCAATTGTAACAAGAATCTGGTCATTAGCTGCAATGGCAAGAGGAACTGATAGAACATCATTTTCAATTAAGTCTGATGCAGTTATAGTAGTAGTATTTTCAACAAAGTAGCCGCCAGAGCCACCAGTCTGCACCCACAACTTTATAATATAATCTGTTGACGAAGCAGCAACTAGAGTAACAGAAACTTCAGTAATGTTGAAAGCTCTAAATGCATCATAACGACCCAATGTAGTAGTAGATGTTGGAGCTACTACTGTACCATAAGACCATTCTTTTTCAAAAGCAAAGAACTCTGTATCATACAAGTCAGCAATAATAGCATCAATTTCGGTCTTAGTATAATAATTATCATCAAGATCAGTAGCTAGGAGCAGAAGATCAGCTTCTACAGCATCAATTTCACCGGCTATAACTAACAAAAATGCATCAATCTCATCCTTAGTATAGTAGATATCTCCGATTTCTCCAATAACAAGATTCTCGATGATAGCATCAACTTCGGCCTTAGTATAATAATTGGTGAGGTCTACTAATTCCTCGTTTTCATTGATGAAATCAATCAACGACTGTACGTCAACTGCATGAACATGATCTTCTCTAGCAGGAATCGGAGAATTTCCAGTGTTTGCATCTGCTTCCACAGAAATCGAGGAAGTAATTAGGGAGGGTACTGGCAAAGCTTCGCCAATATAATGCAGGTCCCTAACTTCATGCTCTGGGACAGTTAGACCCGGTTTAAAAAGATCTCTAACTCTCACTTCTCGGAGTCTTTCTATGACTATCCATATCAATAGCCGAGCCTAGAATGGTATATTCTTGAATCTCATTATCAAGAATTAGTGATAGCTCAAACCGCAGATGACGGAAGAACTCCGGGCCTTTAATACGAATAAGGCCCTCATTGAAATTAACCACATCGGGAGTAATTGCAGCTGTTACTCTAGTATTTTCCTGCTCTGTATGCCAGGTATAGGTCATATTAACAGGGTCGCCATTTGTGCCTGACCTAGTGGAATAATTAATATAACCCAAGAGACTCTTTTTCTCTTGAAGCATACCACCACGGATAGTCTTAGAAAGATATCTAGCTTGCACTGCGTCAGTTTCAGCAGAACCGCCTACCTCTCTAAGAACGTCTTGATACCCAGTATATACTAAGCACTCAGCAGTTAGATCAGCAAAAGCTCCGTCATGCGAAGTACCATGAACTAGAACTAAATAATTAGCCTTACCCCAGATATGTTGCATTTCCATATTGGAGAAACTTCCAACAACATCTGCCGGCTCTGTTGTTGACTGAGCAAATGTGAATTCAGTCCAAGCAATATTATCAAGTCTAGTGTAAAACAAACGTGCTTCTGAAACAGTTTTCTGAGTAGCAGCAGGAGGGACTCCATCCGCTACTGTTTTAGTTTTGCACAGCAAAAGACCATCATCGAATGGAGTTAATTTCCATTCATAGTAAATTTCTTCCACAATTCCAATGTCAAAAACATCTTGAATAGATTCTGAAAGAAGTTTTACTTCATCCTGATTAGTAGCCCAAACTCCTCTAGCATCGACAAAATAAATAATGCCGTTATTTTCATACGCACAGCTTTGATGATTAACCATTACTGTTGCGTCGATAAGTCTAACAACCCAGTTTACTGGCGATCCAAGAATAGAAACGTTGTAGAACCCAGTGGAAGTAAACACAAAGAGTTTAGTGCCGATGGGAACGATACTATATATCTTCCCCAGACCAGTTCCCGCTCCGATGTGGATAAATTTTCCATTGACATCCCAAGTTTCAGGATATGCTCCGGGGCTTGTGGGGGCGTCAGTATAGTAAATTTTGGTATCATCCCAGCACCACATTCTATCTTTAAATACGAACAAGCCTCTCTTACCTGCAAGATCAGCAGTAATGAGAGTTTCAGTTACAGTACCCGCCCCCCAATTCCAAACTGTATCTGAATTCAATCCTGAGTTATCTAGGATATAGATTTTATCCAGATAAATAACTGCACCACGAAATTGATCTATACCTCCGAAATTAACGATGCTAGTTGCCCCCGCAGTTGAACCAGGAGCATCTCGATTAAATTGACGAATCATCCAGGTGTCGTTACCAACTCCCCAGATAGCAACCGGCCAATCTTCATTTGAGGAATTGGGGAGCCTCGTATACCAAGTCTCATGACCCATTCCAGAATAAGTCGCTCTTGTATCAATACTCAAAGGCGGGCTAAATCCCTTACGAGTAATTAACCTATCACCCTTAGCAACAAAGTTCTCTATCTCAGGACAAAAACCATCCTGTAGGTTAACAGGATGGTTGTAAGAATCAATACCCTGCCCTACAGGAATTGGAATGCTTTCTTCTCCATATTTCACGTCAGATATTCACCCCATGTGAAATCCTGATCTACAACATCAGGAGTGACAACGTGAAAAGTATCATCTCTGGACATACTCTCATACTTACGAGAGGACATACTATTCTTAAATTTAGTATCAAATATTTCTGCCGCTTTCCAAGCTTCGTTACGTTCATGCAGTCGCATTACCGTATAATTGATTAAATCATTTCTGAACGAATCAGGAAATAGAATAGTATCTCCGAGCGCAGCCAAGTTAGCGTGAAGCTTAGCATAGTTAATTGTTACGACAGTAGTATCACCACTCGTTGGCTTAGGAAAACACCTCAAAAGAGTACCGTCTGTATAATATCCTTGAGGTTCTCCATCGGGAGAATCATAGATAAACAGACGATCAATCATTTCTTGAGCCATAAGCGCAAGAGGCTTAGTGTCATAAATAACCCTCTTGATAACAATCAAATCTTCTTCGGTATTTAGCTCAAGACCGCTTCTAACAGCATTACCTGTACTTGCAAGAGTTCCGTTTAGGAGTAATGTTTCTCTAGATACCTCTCTAACAGCATCATTAACAGCTGCGAGAAGAACATCTGTGGTTGCTACAACGCCATTGGTGTCTCCAAATAAATAGGTTGCAGGAACGGAAATATCTGAGCCAATCATGTTTTCTTTTCCACCTTTGGAAGTCTACCATCTTCATAGATAGTAACTTTGGCATCACGATCTTCGTCATAGTAAGAATACTTAGATTTAGTGTCAGCAATAATATGCGCCACCAAATCCTTCTTACTTTCCATCTTATCTCTATGAGAACGCTGAAGTTCATCCCTAAGTCTGCTATTGTTATCGTCAATCATCTGTAAGATATCATGCTTCTTAGAATCCGCAAGGTGAACACGTTCTACTACGGAGTCATTCAATTCCCAGAACTCGAAAACCTTGAATGCCCGGAGTCCGTTTGGAAAGGGGGCTTCTGAGAATGTGCAAGTAGACGGATCAACACACAAGACTTCCAGGGAATCGTCAATATCTTTGATTCGTTCAACGATTGCATGCGATCTAGCCTCCACAATCATATCGTCAATGACAATAAAATTGTCCTTGCCAGGAAGGTGAATAGTTTTTGACGTAGTCATGATATTTTCCTTAAATAAGAACTAATATTATACATCAGGCAGCACAAATCCCTCTTCTATTTTAAGAGCTAGCATGATACCGTTATAAAAATTAGTAAATCCTGTTGCTGCGACGCCTCTATCTCCTAGAGCTTCAGGATTAGTAGTAAAACCATAAAAAGCAGCACATCTAGCTCCCGCCGCTATGCTAGCATCTCCTAAATCTAGATAAGTAGGATTACTTCCTGATGGATTAACAGGAGTTCCTCCTGCTATAAGACCGTTACCTTGTGCGATACAAAGTGCATCTTGTCCAGCCGTCATTGTAGCATAAGTCATATTACCACTACTTGTATTAGCTCCTCTGATACAAGTAGCCACAGCATTAGCTACACTAGAATTCTCAATACCTCTCCAAACAGAGATAAAAGCCGAGCAGTTAGAACTAGCATAAGTTAAAACAACAGTTTCATTTTGTTCATTGCCTTCACAAATTTTTCCGTGAATCCCCCCTCTAGTAGTACCATTAACATCATTAATAACAGTAAATCCTGCGGCAGCTGAAGATGGAACATTACTATTAGACATATTATAATGCAAAACAGCAAAACTATTAATTGGTATAACTATATCAGGAAATAGTACATTTAAGGTATTAGCCCCAGAAGCTTCAGCAGCCATGGGTCCGACACCAATTAAACCAGCTACATTTTCAGGCTCCCCTAATTTATATACACCCATTCGCATAGGGTTAGAATGAACTCCTAATTGCATGGGTTCTGGTATAAGAAGGCCACTCATGCGCATACCAAAGAAATATCCAGTATCGTACCTATGTGAGTAGTCTGGAATCTAGCTGACAATCTACTACCTACAGGAATTTCAATACCGTATAGAGGAATATGCCACATAGTAATAGCTTCAGAACCGCTCGCAGAAATATAATGATTAGAAACTATAACAGTCTCAGCAGCAGCTGCTCCAATCCCAATATCAATTAATAGATCACCAGCAGTTACGTTAGTATTACCATTCAACTGAATACCAATAAGTAGACATGTATGATCTGCCGCCGTTGCAGCAACTATCTGAGTCCAAGCACCTTTCTGATTTGTACCCGCTGGTGTAGCTAATACTACACCTTTAGATGTAGCAGTGTCACAACCATACGAAGATGGTGCGCCAAAGGGAACTGCTCTAGCTTTAACAAATTTAAAATAAAAGGGGCTTCTGCTAGTACCTGCTTGGATACCCCGAACTCTAGCAGTAACTCTTGTTCCTGAAGCAAGAAAACCAGGAATAAAAATCTCTCTTTGAGAACCTATGTTACCAATAGTAACTCGTGCCCATACAACTTCAGCAGCGTTGGCTCCTGTAGCAATCTCAATAATAGAAAGACTAGCAGCAGCAGATGCGCTTGTAGCAGGCTGAGATATTCTTATACCTTCACAATCACCACTTAAAGATGGATCAATTTCAACATATGCACCAGCAGCATGTGGAGTTGCATTTTGAATTAGAGTAGCTAAAGTAATGACGGAAGTTGCTGTATTAACTCTATCGTCTAGAGAATCATAGAAAAATTCACTAGGAGTGCTAGGTTCGGGTTCTCCACCGCCAGCTAAGAAATTCTTAGGTAGCACATACCCAGACATTTAGTCACCTGTGCCGACTCTTGCATTACTCCCTGAAACTAGAACATTAATGGTAGGAGTACCAGACCCAGCAATGGCATACAAATCGTCTTGTGAGCCTAGTTCAATTGAAAAGATTTCATCAACATAAATAGGAAAACCATTAGCAGCCGTAACAGTTGGACCACCAATATATACTGTATCAGAAGCATCTCGAATCATAATTGTTTTTCTATTCGAGGCGCTGCCGCCTGAAGCAATAAGTTCAGCAGTTGTTGAGAGAGTGTATTTGTCATCTTTTAGAGCCATATTGATTAACGAAAAAGGGAGAGTCCCGTTAGGAACTCTCCCTCAATCGTCCCCTCCTTTTGAGGTTTTAGGAAGCTCTTGTAAGCTTCACTCCGAGCAATCCATAATCCGCAGCCAAAGTATCGCCTGCATCACCACCGAGTCGTCCGACTCTTAGAACATTATAACCACCAGGAGTAACTGGAACATCCGTTGTTTCCTGAGTAATTACAAGATCATCCTCGTCTTCACTTCCATCACAAGTGATGGAAGTAGAGACTACAGGAGTTGGAGTTTCTGCAACAAGAGAAGAACCGTTAGCAAGATCTTCCATGTAATAACCTAGTTTAACTACACCATCACCTGAAGTGGGGTTGTAGGTATACCAAGTTATGTTTACAGAATTCCAATGGCGGGGGGCGATAAATGGAGCTGAATACGACTCAGTTGCAGCTGCATCCAACAGAAGTCCTTGATGAATTGCGTCAACAATTTCACCTGTAGGGCCTGCTGCCGCAGCAATCAAGTCAGTCGCCATGAAATACAACTCACCAAGTGCTAGTGCAAATGTATGAGTTCCGTCATCCTGCTCCATACCCATAATCAGCCGCTCGATTCCGTAAGGGCAGTAAATCTACCATGAGCATTACGCTTATGAGTACCAAACTGCCAATACTGCTTCATGAGTGCTTCCCAAACATCGAAGTTTGACACCCACTTGAAGATAGAACCGTCCAAATCCTCCCAATACCAATCCTTGTCACGGAAAATCTTCAATTCCTTTTCCGTAAGCATTGCCATTGTGGAAGCAGGAGCGTCTGGATCGCCAACAACTGGAACTTCCTCGCCATCAGTATCGCTCTGGAAAGCAAGACCAACGAGACCACCAGTAAACTTCTTAGGCTCATTAAACCTACGAAGACCAGTAAGGATATTCCAGTAACTTCTGCGAACACCAAGTGAACAGAAGACTGCGGAAATCTTAGAACCACCCTCAGTTCTAATACGGTCTGCCATTGTAATCATGGCAAGTTCCGTAAGAGTTGTAGTAGTGGTATCCATAGTAGAAGCCCAAAACTCCTGACCAGCAGTTGCAGGATTAAGTCCATGCAAAGCACCGGCAGAGTTCACGATATTAGAAATACCGTAAGGCTCCTTATTATAGTTACCAGTACGAGAGAGGTAAAAGCCGGAAGTCGAAGAAAGAACAGCAGTCATGGTAACAGTATTACCAGAAATGCTCTCAATCTCAATGTTGGAATCGTCAACAGTCGGACCAGCCGAGTTAACGGTATCAACCTTCATACCAACTTCAAGCCAGTGAGCGTCATCAACAGTAAAGTTATCGACACCAGCGGGCGAAGAAGTAAGTTCGGCAAGAATTCCAGTATGACCCAAAGCACCCTGATCCGGATGACCCCAGATAATTCTGTTCTCATCCTTACCAAGGTCTTGCTTAAGACCATCCATTTCCTCGTCAAGTGCATTAGAGAATGCCTGAGCGTTAGTTCTAGCAAGTCTCATCATCTGACCAGTAAACTTAACTCGGCCATAACCGTACTTAAGTTGTTCCTGAGCAGCCTTATAAGCCTGCTTACCTGCATCAGCAAGCTGTGCACTTTCATCTCGGTAAGAAATACCGTGGTTTCTACCGGAACGAACCGGGAAAACCACGTACTTACCACCAATATTTTCGGTTACATCATCGGCGGTTCTTTCGAGCCGCTTCATTGTAACTCTTTCCTCGTTCAACTGATCGTTGATCTGACCCTCATAAACCTCTTTGAGGATATCAGCAACGGTAGTAAGAGTTGCGGACATTACGAATCAATTCCTCCAAGAATAGATTGGACTGCTGCCAGTCTTGTCTTTTTATCTTTCATCTTAGAAGAATCCACTTGATCCACCGCAGTTCTTCCCCCGCCAATTACGGGCGGAGCAGTCTTTGCCTTTGGATTGTAATTCTTGCTAATCATTTCGTTGAAATCTGCAACTGCCTCATCTGGCTTCATGCCATTCATGATTCTGGCTAGCACAGCCATTTCATCGAAATCTCCATGCTTAGTATGGAGTTCCCCCATCATTTTGTCAAGCTGGCGTTGGCCGTCAGCATTTTCACGTTCTGATTCAATTTGAGTCATAAAGGACTCAAACTTATCAGCCTTAGCCTTCAAACTCTCATATTCCTTTACGAATTCAGGAGAGGCTCCATCAAAAAGCGGATTAGCTTCTTGACCAGTGTTTCCACCATCAGCATCATTGGACATTTCGAGTAAACCTTCTTCCTTAAGAAACGCACCGATTTCATTATAAAGTTTGACGGGGTCAGCATCGCCTAGCCTCATTAGATTAACAGCAGAAATCAAACTATCGTAGTCAACACCAATATCCAGGTATTTCTGGAGTTCAGCAGACTTAGCTTGAGAACTCTGCGTTACTTGCTTTCCCCACTCTTTATAGTATTTCTCAACAGCGGGCAAATCTTCTGGTGCAACATTCTTAAGGAATTCATTGACGAAAGCTTCATCATCTAAGTTTTTGCCGTCGCCATTAATTCCTACAGGAGTAGTATTTGGATCAACTTCAGGCGGCTGATTGTTCTCCTCCTTGTCCAGGTTGAGTTGAAGTGCCTCCAGCCTCTGAGTCGCTTGACTGATCTGTTCCTCCGGCATCTTGAATCTGTTGTCCTAACATAACTAGGTGATTGTTGTAGTGGTCCAAGAACAAAGCTTGAACTTGTGGATCAAGTTGTTCATAGGATTGCGATTTCATAAACTTCGTATGAACATATACATGGGCCTGGTGATTATCAAATGTATTGACTTGCACCGGGTTTTGGAGGGGCATTGGTTCCGGAGGTTGACCGACTGCTTGTCCCATTTCACTAAGTTCAGGAGCAACTGTTGGCGGCTGAACTTGCTTCATCTTGAAGTTTTCTCGCTCAGCTTGGCGAGTATCAATCGCTAGTTCTGCATACAAACGTGACACTTCAGACATTTCAAGATACTTCAAACCTTCCATTGGAGGAATGAGTCCCTTATCAATCAAATCAATAATAAAGGCTTGCTTAGCCGCTCTTGAACGAGGAGCCATTGAACCATGCTCAACACGGAAATCAACAGAATCAGGAAGTGAATTCTCTTTGAACTGCATCACTTCATATACCTGGTCGCCAGAGATAATCTGGACCATCTTACCAGGCTCCCAGAACTGCTTTGCAAGCATAATAGATTGATAGCCAACTGATTGAACCATTTCCTCCATAGAGGCAACAGTTTCCTCAAGAATGCTATCATTCTCCTCTTGAAGATATGCAATAGCAGAAGCGGCTTCCACTCCTGGTGGTGTCCTACCCTGAGTTACTTCATACTGGTTACTAATGTAATCCATATCGTTAAGAGAAGCTTGCTCAACATGCTGAAAATAAGCAGGAAGTTCAGGATTCTTAACAGGAATGGGAGGATCAAAACCAGGAGTATATTCAATAATCAAACCAGGCTGAGCACTAATCTTACGAACATCTACCGAACCCTTTGGAACAGCCCATTGAGGCTTACCCGTTAGGTTCCTAGCTTCAATTCCCTGTGATCTGCTTCTGTTATATTCCTTCTGAATTGGAATAAGATCCTTTATGATGCTCTCAGCATAGAATCTACCTGTAGGAATATGATCTACTTTAGCAAAAGGATATAGGCCGTGTTCATAAGGAAATACAGATTCAGTAGTAGCACCACCGACCATATTACTTGGGCGCTCTTTTTGCATAACAGCCGGTTGACCAGTTGTAGAATCAATAACAGGTTGACCCGTAGCCGGGTCAATTTGCATTTCAGGTGGCTTTTCAGCAATATAAATGAGCTTAGAATTTGAAATAACAAACATTGCACCTTCTGGGAATCGCTTGCACGACTTAACCCAGAATTCTTTAAGGAATACATGATCTAAAGCCTTCTCCTTCTTAGTAAGCCCCAAACTAAGTCGGAACTTAGACTCAGGATTGTCGGCATTAGAATCAGGTTCGACTTCAACTCCGTAAGTATTGAATACTTCCTCAGTGGTCGTGGCAATACCATGAGTAACAAACTCCTGTTGCTGAATATCTTGTTCCTCTAGATTAGGAACCCAAATATGGAAAGGAGAAGGTGAGAGATAGCAAATATCCTTATTAGGCTCATAGTACGTCTTAATAAAGCCCGTACCGCAAACACCTCTCCACCAAATAGCCTCTCTCTTTCTCAGAGCGAAGTTCTTTGAATCAAGGAGGTTCTCAGAGATAGCATTGGCCATTCTAGCTTTTGCCAAGTCCTCATCATCAGGAGAAGCAGGAACAATATACCAAATTCCCCTCTCCTTGTTGACTTTGGAGTTCTCTTTGCGGACAATAGTCTTAACTCTGTTAGAGACTAGTCTAACTCGCCAAGCAGGAGCCTTGGGGAGAATCATGGAAGCAGTATTTGCAGCAGACGAAGTCCACTGCATGTAATGCCTACCGAAGTAAAAAGCTAAATTAGTATACCATTCCTTCTCAAAAGGTTGCCTTTGAGACCTCGCAGCATTAAATTTCTCGAGGTATTCTTTAGCTAATTTCTGATCCGGCGTCGAGGTCTCGGAGTTCGCCACTTATTTCTCCCCAAACATTATCAATGTAGGTTGCTTCATTCTCCTGCTCCAAATTAGCATCAGGATCACCTTCTAAGTCAGGTGGGTGAACTTCCGGAATCTCCAAATTTTCCGAATTCAAGATGGGTGACCGTGAGACTATCAAAGTCAGCTGCTGGTTTGTCTGAAGAAGCATCTGATTTGTCTGAGTCAGACTTTGAATCTGCTCCCTCTGAGTCTGCACTACGTCCATCAGAATCTGTATTAGTGGTTCCGGTTCCAGTTGTGTCGACATTATCGTCAGTTCCTAACATCTCATTGACCAAATCATCCGCAGTTGGAGTCTCTGGTTCCTTAGGAGGGGATACAGTATTATTTTCAGCATCAAGCTTAGATTGCAAAGAATAACGAAGCTGTTGATTATCAGATTCCATTGAAGTTAATTGCTTACGAAGCATCTTAATTTCACCCTGCAAGGTTCTAATTTCACCTGCATTGGTAGCATGAATCAATCCTCTAGCAACAAGCTGCTGACGATTAAACTCATTAACTTTACTCAGATAAGACACCATAACTGAAGCAATACAAATATTGCAAAGATAAACAGCACCATCAGACAAGTAAAGCTGACCATGATCGTCAGTCTTTTCCCAAGCTACATCAATACCAAGATCAACCCAGTGTTCCCGTTCATTGCCTGTGCCACAAATGGCACAAACATTTGGCCTAAAAGGAGGCTTGTCTACAATCTGGAGGGGTCTCATACTTCCGTTCCCATAAACTCGTCAATGGATATTTCATTCTTATACGCCTGCTCCCAATCGAAATCAGAAGAAGGAGTTACGATGTGGAGCCCAGGAATAGTCTCTCTCTGTTCAACCTCTAAGAACTTACGAGGACGAGACATAACGCCATAACGAAGTGCATCGCAGGCGTGATCATCTTTCTTGACAGGTTCTTCCTTCAGATTCTTTCGATCCTTAGCTTTTGTAAGGTGTCGATCCCATCTGTATTTACGAAGTTCCTTCAACAACTCCTTACAACGTGTGGTTATAATAAGTTGCTGCTCCCTGAACATATTTTGCACATAAGCGATTCCACTGTCAACGTTGTTGTTTCCCAAACCAATCATAACGCCATGTTCAGCGAATTGTGCTTGTCTACTGACACCTTGGTGTGGGTCAGTTTGAGCTAGTGCAGGATCACCAATTTTATATTGGGTGATAATTTCTAGCTCTCGTTCTTTGCCCAACCACAAAGCGGCTAGGTCTTGAATGATAGTCTTATTTTTGTAGATTTCATCATAGATGATAATTTTGCCATCTTCGTTGTATGCTCCAAAAAGAATCGCCGTGGGGTTATTAAATCCATGGTCCATCATTTGAAAATGCGACCAAGTATCTCGCAACAAAGGCCAACGGCTAGACTTAAGGATATCAGGGCACACATTACCTGCATGGCTGAATACTTCCCCGTATACCAGACCTGTATGGGAAATATATACGCCGGTGGAACGTGTTTTCTTTTCTTCATCACTCATTATCTCCGTGAGTCTATCAAAAGCCTCCCGCCGAATATGAGGATTCTCGAATGTTTCTACTTCAATTACTTCAACATCAATATCTCCAGCCAAACCTGGCTCATACAATACATCATAGGTCCATGACATCTCAATAAGCGGTGTCATGGTCATCCACCAATCACCATCAGTATCAATCAAACGTGCAAGATTTTCCTTGAAGATTTCCTGAGGAGGTTCCTCATCAAACCAACAAAAGTGGCGACTAGCTCCTGAAAACTTCTGCCAATCTTGCTCATAGGACATAAAATCCATGGTTGATCCATTATTCAAAGTCAGAATCTTCTCTGTTCTTGAATATGAATCTTCCCAAGAATTATTAAGAAGATACTTTCCAGGCATCCATCTTTGAATTTCAGGAATAATTAGCTGATTAATACCTAAATTGAAATCAACCGCAACTGCACGTCCCCTACAGGGGGGAGGGGGAATATGATCTAAGGTAAATGGTTCCCCGTTTATGTCATGGATAGTGCGTTCGCCGGTTAATCTAATAACAGACTCTGCTGCACCACCGACTGTTTTGCCGGCTCGGTTTCCACCCATATACATTCTACCTTTACGGCGGGATTTATGAAACCGTTCTTGTTTAGCATGAGCACGATATCCGTAGATACCTGGCGCTTGTCTAGCTTTGCGAATAGAATTGACAAAGAGCCTTTGCAAATCCTGCAAAGGCACTTCATCTGGTTTACGTGCCATCACGCACTTTCAGTAATTCGGAGAGCGTGGAAAAATAGATTGTCGGCATAGGTATCTGAACCGTGACCACCATCTCTAGTAATATAGAACTGCAATTTGTCTACTTGATCTAGTGCATCGACAACCAAGAGGTTAGACTTAAGTGGGTACCATCTAGTTTCCAGGACAGTTTCTGGGCTAGCTACAATAACGTTATCGTCTAACAGAACTTGATCCATATCGAAAGGATCAACAGTGGTGTCAAATGCATTGACTGTTAGATAGAGAAACACATTACCAGCTACAGCATTCATAGCAGCTAGCATTTCAACATCAATTGTAGTCCAACCCTCAGGTAAATCTACTTGTAGAGATACAGCAATAAGAGCGGCGTCTGTCATTTGCACCATGTTCATAAGACTGAAGGTGCTTCCATGTGCATTTTGAGTCATATCAAAATAAAATGGAACATAGACGATTACTTCTGTGGGAACTTCTGCTCCGCCACCTGCTGCAATAGGAGTTAGTGCGGAAACAGGATCATATCCGTTTCCTCTATAACTTTCACCAGTTACAGTATCATATACTTCCTGACCTGATGGTGGAACATATGAACTATCTACGTCAAAAGAGTCAGTCCGAACTAGTGTCATTAGGTACTCCCCAGGTGGTCCCGAATGCAACAAGAGTTCCGCCAACAACTACAAGAATCTCAAGAATCTTAAATTCGCCATCAAGAGCAATAGCACCAACACCTGTACCAAGAGCTACAATACTTGATGCAATTGCCTTTCTAATGTTACTCATCGTTTCTTTCCTCTCCTAACGCATAATCTATGGGTAATTTCCCTTGGATTTTTAAGTTTAGAATAAATACAGTATTGCGGAGTTGTTCTAATTCTTTTTCTAGCTTGTCGCATTTTATTTCGCATGAATCCCAATGTCCTTTATGACTCTCCGCTAACTCTTTCCACGACGTTATCGCCTGAACTAGTGTTGCTAGACTTACATCCTCCTTGTTCTTTTTCCGGGAGAAATAAAGTCCAATACCACTAATCAGCGCTGTTATTAGTGCTGCTAGTCCTATTGTCATTAAACTGCTCTTTAAGCAACTTCAATGGGCGAGGGTCGTCTGCTCTGATGGCAATGGCAAAACAACAAACCGCTAAAAACATATATGTCATCGCTCCATCGAATATCTGATATGAGTGATTTGCTATTAACAACATTGACCATAGGCCAAAATTTAGTGAACATAGTAATAGGCTCAACCTCCATGCGTACATACAACCACACACTATTGAATAGCCTATTAATAGCCCCGTAGCTACCCAACACCAACCAATGAAATCTCGGGGTACATCTGAGAATTCTGGTTCATATGTAGAGTAATCCATGGAACTTAGTAACACAAGTCCCCGAGTTAAAGCGTATATACATAGGCTAAGAAGCAGAATCAACAGAGCACTTGCTCCGGATTTTGCTAAAGACTTAACCATACGCTCTCACAGATAGAATAATATGAATCGTATCCTGAGTATATATTGAAATTAATCCGGAAGAACTTACTGGAAGCCAGACAGTCTGAGGCATGGGTCTACCAATATCAGATTGCTTCCAGTTAATGAATGAATCGTTTGAATTCATGCCTAGAAACCCATCACCTTCCTCGATCTTCTGAGGAATAGCAGTAACAGTCACTTCGACAGCGCTTGGGTAATTAATTCCGTCATACTTCTTGATTCCAAAGGTAGTAGTTCCACCACTAATAGGCTGCTTGTCGTCATTAACTCTGGAATCATAAAAACGATCCGGAGTATTTAGAACAGTAAACTTCTCCACTAATTTTCCTCCAACGGAATTTCGATTAATTCTTCCAGCCTTTACGGCTGCTCTCATCTTGTCTCCAGGGCATCCAGTAGCATCCATGTCGCTATGAACGTTGACAACGACATTAGCAGGCATTTGCCTATAAAGCCTGTTGATCCCCTCAATAAGTTTGTCCGTGAGTTCATCGTCTGCTCCAATGATTGCAAGACAACTGAATACTTCTTTATTATCTAGGAGTTGAGGATTTCCAGGGATATCATCATCTCCGACGTCGTCATCCCCATTGGAAGCTGGTCGATAGTTTTCTCCACGTCCCTCGTAAGTGGAACCTGACAATCCTGCCGCACTAGAATATCCGAAGGAATATCCCCGACTGGAAACGTAGTCCTGCTGGATCGAGTTAAGAATTTGGACCTCATTCTTCCCTGCATAGCGACCAGCTCCAATATAATGGATATTGAAATACTTGACCTGAGCCCAGGAGAAAGAATTAGGACTTACAATAGCTGGGCTAGTTGAATAAAGCCATTCTTCTACATCGTAATCATATAGTACGGTCATGCTTTATCGGCGCCATCCTCTACCCACAATAAAGAGGATGCATACAATAATAGCCAGAACGATCAGGACCTTAATCAAGTCCACTGAATAGGCAATCATTTTACTTCTCCTTCATTTGGAGGCGGAACTTGAGCGCACCTGCAATTCTAGTTTCCAGTTGCTCCACGAAATGATCCCAGTTTTCTACTTCATCAACTGATTTAGTAGTAATATCAACGTGGTTAGCATAGGCTAATCTTACGACTAGGTCCTTAAGTTTATTTACTTCCTTAGCCAGCGGATTAGCCTTCGGCTTAGGTACTCTTTTCTTAGCTGGAACAGCCACCCTAATCGGGGCCACTTTCTTTGCAGCTGACTTAGTCGTCTTAGCTGCTGCAACCTTCTTTGTAGCTCTTGCGGTCTTTTTTGTGCTTTTTGTGCTTTTCTTTGCCGTTGACTTAGTAGTTTTCTTAGCAACCATTTTAGGTTACGTCTCCTTCTCGTGGGTAGCAATTATTTCCATCGCCAGATGACGCTGTTCTTGTTGTGTGCGTTCTTCTGGATCAATCTTAGTAATACGTCTAGATTCATTTTTCTCGCCTAATTGTCCAATAGTGAGTTCATTAAAAGTCTTAACTTCCTTCTGAACCTTTCCCGCACGTAACATTGAAACTCCTGCAAAAACGGCACCAATAATTGAAACTACGCTTCCTGTTGAGGCAACTATTAGTATTCCAATACCAACTGGGTCTGTAATACCAATCAAGCTACCTGCCCCTTCATTAATTCCCCTACAGGGGTGCTTTCTAGTTCTGATGCAATCTTCTCGAATACGTCTGCACTTACATTTTTCACTAGCACTTCTAGCAATGCTCCAACAATTGCCATTATGTTCAAAGCATTCTGATCCTGTGGTCTATAGCGACCAGTGAATTCATGGTAATACTTAATTGACTGTAAATCACCATTCGCCACGTTACGAGCCAACGCCATTTTTGCATCTACATCAGTAACACTTTCAAATTGAGTTTCCATCAACTCTTTGGCGTACTTGAAGTATGACGGGATATTCATCCACGCATTCCACGTAGATTCAGTTACCCCGATACTCTTCAAATCTTTAAACCGGGCGCCCTTTGACTTACCGCTAACTGTGCAGAGTTGATTGCACGCTAATACAAATCTGGGGTCAAATCCGTTGTCCGGAACATTGGGGGCAATCTTGTGAAAAACGTACTCTGGAATTCCCCTACCTTTAAGCCTGGGATTAATCTTATCCTTGATTAGGTCCTCAGGCAGATTCAGAACGGTATGAGGAGGGAGTTCGCTCATTTTCCAGAAATAGGATTCTACATAACTGACAGCGTCAGTCACCTGTAGGTCCGTCTCAGATACGAATTCTAGAATAGAAGCAGAGCTTTGCTCTACGTCATCGCTCTTTTCCGGAATCGAAAAATTTTCCAGGAAATTCTGAACTTCACTAATCAGTGAAGTTTCATCAGTTTGATCTTCTTCGCTCATTTCTATTTCTCCATGTCTATCCGAAATGAGGGCTCCGCAGTCGCAATACGAAAATTATTTCCGGGATCGGTTAACTTTATTTGTAAGGCTGACCTAACATAGACAGTAAACCTCACCTACCCTCAAACGTCAAGCTTCCTTCACTTTCATTTTACAAGTTAGCTTGCGATAAGAAAGGGCAATGGTGTTTAACAAAGTGATCTATATTTCAGATGGTTAACTATCTGTTTCTCCTAGTATGCAAGGGGTATTGACTTCTGTATATTGGTCCTTGTAAGAGAGAGCGAGCGAAACGAAAGGGAGAACATGAGAGTCAATCAGGTAGTACGGAACTTCAAGTGTTGGACTACATGGTCCGACCGATCATCGAACTTCAGGATCATCCTGACTTCGACCTCGAAATGCTGATTGCGGTCGGCAAGTTATCGAAGATGACACGCTACGACTTTAACAATCACGTTGCAGTCTTTGAATGCTTCGATAAGTTGGACTACTCGCAGCGCCGTCAACTTCGGGACTTCTGGCAGGATTCTTTCGAGAACATTCCTGTCCGCTGGTAATCTCCCAGACCTGAGCATGTCGATAAACTGCTCACCATCTGCAACGCTGGGAAGCGTCGCCAAATAAGCAAACAGAAAGGTAAGTCATGGCAACTACAAAGTCCACGGCTACTACTTCTGAGGAAACAACTACGGTTGTCCCACCGAAGAAGAAGTCAGCCATTCAAACAGTCATCGACGAGAAGATGCTTCCGAATCTCGTCAATGGTTCGGTCTGGAAGCAGATTGAGGGAGAATCCGATGAGGAATATCTCGCTCGAATCATCCGGACCAGGGAAA
>Ga0193741_1000075_pt1 | contig 23032 bp, 18 predicted proteins | sample L2s2metaG_FD_143059 | JGI IMG/M metagenome (GOLD analysis project Ga0193741, IMG submission 143059) | Soil microbial communities from a riparian zone of the East river system, Colorado, United States - L2s2 | ecosystem: Environmental > Terrestrial > Soil > Riparian zone | place: USA: East River...
CCGGTGACGTTCCAGAACAGCACGTTCGTCGAAGTCGGCGCCAACCCGAACGAGGAAGTGATCGACGACCGTTTCGCCATCAACAGCCGGCGCGGCATCTTCGTCGAGCCGGGCCGTTACGAGTTCAAGGAATATTTCGTCCTCGCCAACAGCAATGCCGCGGCGCCGTTCTCGGTGAACCTGCGCTACGGCAACGGCGAGTTCTACGACGGCTATCGCCGTAATTACACCGTCGGCGGCACCTTCCGGATGAACGAACACTTCAACGTGTCGCTGAGCGATCAGATCAACGACATCGAGCTGGCGTCGGGGGCATTCGTGACGCACCTCGTGACCGGCCGCGTCAATTACTACTTCAACACCAAGGTGTTCGTGAACGCGCTGGTGCAGTACAACACCGACACGCAGCAGTGGAGCTCGAACGTGCGGCTCGACATCATCCACCGCCCGCTCAGCGACGTCTATTTCGTCTATAACGAGCGTCACGACTCGCGCAGCGGCGCTTTGATCTCACGGGCCGTCATCGCGAAGATGACCTACCTGTTCGCGTTCTAGTTACTTCAGGACGGGCGCGAAGATTCGCCACGCGCCCGTGAGTTCGCGTCCTGCCATCTTCCGATCCTTCCACTTCACAATCTTGTAGAGCAGCGCGCAGAGCGCGACGGTGGCGACGAGCGACCACTCGAGCGGCAGCGCGCGCTTCAGCGGGCGCGACAGGCCGCCGTAGGCCATCTCGACGTGAATCCAGTAGACGAAGAGCGACGAGCGGCCGAGCGTGGTGATGACGCGGCCGGGAACATCCGGCGATGAAAAATAACCGCCAAGCTGCCGCCGCATGAACGCGTGACAGCCGTCGATGCCGCGGGCAATCGGGACCATCGCCGTGCAGAAACCGAGGCGGATGAAGAAGAACGTCGGCGAGCTGGTCCAGAAATTCGCGACCGGATAGATCGACGGCCGGAACGAGAACTCGTGCGCGGCCACAGCGCCGGCCAGACCTGAGATCAGAAGCGCAGCCTGCAATCGCCGCTCCTGCGATTCGGTCTTTGCGGCGAACACCAGCTCGCCGACGATCGCGCCCGCCAGCGGGAACGCCGCCCAGGGGAACAGCGCAAAGGTGGTGCGGCCGGGCAACGGGCGGATGTAGGCCTCGATCGCGTCGGGCAGCGCCGCCAGCACACCCGCTTCGCGCACCAGCGGCGTCGTCATCGCGACCGACGCTGTCGCGATCGCGAAGAGCAGCATGCGAACGATGCGATTCGCCGACAGTCCCCAGATGATCGCGGCCGCGAACATCGCGATGCCCATCACGTTCAGGATGTCGACCTTGAGGAAGTTGATGAGCGCTCCCCAGCCAAGCAGCTGTGACTGCAGCCGGAACAGGAAGGCGAGCGCGAAGACTTGCAGGCCCCGCCTGCGCGCCTGCGCCGCCGCTTCGGAATGCCCAACCTTGACGGCGCGCGACGAGGCCGCCATCGCGATCGTCAGGCCGGCCAGAAACAGGAACAGCGGCGCCGCCATACCGGCGATGAAGACCGTATACATGTAGAGCGTGCGGTTGCGATCTTCGAGGCGCGTCCACGCGTCGGTGACGTGCGCGCCGACCATGATGACGACCGCGATGCCGCGCAGCCAGTCGAGATAGACCCTACGCGCCAGGAGCGACCTCGAAGGTAGTCTGCAGATCGAGGTCCTGCCGCAGCGAGTGCCACACGGAACAGTACTTGTCGCGCGACAGTTGAATGGCGCGCTCGACGGCGTGCGACGGCACATCCCCGGTGAGCGCGAAGTGAAGCGTGAAGCTGACGAAGTGGCGCGGCGGATCGTCGCGCCGATGGCCGATGATCTTCGTTTCCATCCCCTTTAACAGGTGACGGCCCTTGATAACGATGTCGGCGACGTCGATCGCCATGCATCCGGCGAGCGCCATGGCCACAGCCTCCGGCGGCGAGGGGCCGGCAGTGCTGTCGCTATCGAGAATGATGCTGGCGCGCGGCGTGGCGGCGTGAAAGCGGAGATCGCCCTGCCACGTCAGCGTGGCGGTGAGTGGCGGCTTGGGCACCGCAAAAGATTAGCAGCGATCAGCCGTCGGCTATCGGCTATCGGCTACGCGGCGCGGCCGGGCGCGGCGGAGCGCGCCGGGTCGGTGTGGTTGCTGCCGGTCAGCATCGAGAACAGCAGCCAGGTAAGGGGCATCGCCACCAGCATGTAGGTCAGGTACTGGCCGTAGACGCCGTCCGGCCCGTACGGCTCGGTCGCCCAGTGCAGCGCCTCGCTGTTCGGGAACAGGTTCGCTTCGGTGAGCTCGTGGAAGCCGTAGATCAGGAGCTGGCCGACGAACACCAGCAGGAAGATCGCGGTGACCTGGAAGAATAGCGCGAGGTTGACGCGGTGTCCGTAACGCGACCACAACATCGCGATCGCGGCGGCAGCGAGGGTGCCGGCGATCGCGCCGCCAACAATCGTCATCGCCTGCACCTGCGTGAGCAGCGTGCCCATCAGCAGCGCCGTCTCCATGCCTTCGCGCGAGATCATCAGCAGCGTGAAGAGGAACACGCCGAGCCACGCGGCGCTGCCGGTCTTCTCGGCCGACGTGCGGAGATGGCCTTCGATCTCGCTCTTGATCTTTTTCGCGGTGCGCCACATGTGCACCGTGAGCGTCGCGACCGACACGGCCGCGGCAATGGCGAGCACGCCCTCCCAGAGGGCTTGGTTCGACGCCTGCTGGAAGAGGTACGCGGCGCCGATGCTGAGCAGCACCGAGAGGCCGATGCCCCAATGCACCGCGGAGATCAATTCGCGGCGGCCGCTCTTGCGGAGATAGGCCAGGCTGATGGCAATAATCAGGAACGCCTCGAGGCCTTCCCGCAGGGTAATCACGAATGCTTGCAACATACGAGTGATGCCGGGGAACCTGCAAAGTGAGAATCAGTCTCAGTTTGGAAGTTCAGCATATGCGACCAATCTGGTCGGGCGCAAGTAATTGATCTGTCATTGCAACTTCTTGCCTCTTTCAACCGTCAATGCTAAATAGTTAGCACTTGCAGGATTTTTAGCATGAGCACAGCCACCGACCCCCTTTCGCGCAGAGAACGCCAGATTCTCGACATCCTCTACGCCCGGAGCTCGGCGACCGCCGCCGAAGTTCGCGAGTCGATGCCGGATCCGCCGAGCTATTCCGCGGTGCGGGCGCTGCTGCGGATCCTCGAGGAAAAGGGCCACGCAAAGCACGAAACGCTGGGCACCCGTTATGTCTACCTGCCATCGGTGCCCCGGGAGAACGCCCGCCACTCCGCGCTGACGCGTATCGTCCAGACGTTTTTCGACGGCTCCGCGGCGCAGGCGGCCGCGGCGCTCGTCGATTCCGGATCGTTGTCCGACGACGAGCTGAAGCGGTTGTCGGCGCTGATCGATCGCGCACGGAAAGAAGGACGGTAATGGATCTTGAATTGGTCGCTCGGACATCGGCGGTCCTCATCGCAGCCGCAGCGCTCGTCGCGGCGCTTCGGAGGGCGGCGCCATCGACGCGTCATCTGGTGTGGCACATCTCGATCGTCGTCGTCTTGCTCGCGCCGTTTCTCGCGCCGCTCGCACCAACAATCACGGTTCCAGGGGTTCCACAGGTTCCAGCGGTTCCAAGGGGCATCGTTCTGAATGCGGTGCCGAGTTCCGTCGAACCCGCAACCCAACAGAACGATGCCTCTGGAACGATTGGAACATTTGGAACGATTGGAACTTTTGCGGTTCTCGGTTGGTTCCTGTTCTGCTGGGTTCTGAGCGGCCTGTCTGTGTGGCGAGGATCGACTGCGGCCCCGGAGATCTGGGTGAGCGAAGCCCGCTCGCTCGGGCAGCGGATGGGAATGAAGTCGCCGATCGCCGTGAGGCAATTGAGACGCGAAGCGAGCCCGCATGTCGCCGGTTTCTTTGCGTCGGTGGTGATGATGCCGCCATCTGCCCTGTCGTGGACCGCTGAAGCACGCCAGGCGGCGCTCGTGCACGAGCTGACGCACATCAAGCGCGGCGATCGGCGCACGCAGGCGATCGCGCAGTTGGCATGCGCGATCTACTGGTTCAACCCGCTCGTCTGGTACGCGGCCGCCGGACTGTCACGCGAGCGTGAGCGCGCGTGTGACGATGAAGTATTGCGGTTCGGCGCGAAGCCGTCGGCGTATGCGACGCTGCTCCTCGATCTCGCGCGCAAGCCGGGATCGGCATGGACGCCCGCCACCGCGCTCAGCATGGCGAGACCGTCGGCGATCGAGGGCCGGCTGCTGTCGATTCTCGCGGATGCCGTCCGCACGCCCCGCCGTTCGACGCGATGGCTCGTCGGCACCGGCATCATCACGATCACGACCGCGATTCTCGGCGCGCAGGCGGCCGCGCCGCAGGCGCCGTTGCCGGCGGCGTCGCAGGCCAAGCCGCGCTCGATCGTCAAGCCGGCCATCGTGATGGCGATCGACGAGCAAACGGCGCTTCCGTCGTTGATCGGCGCGCTGGTCGAAGCGCTGTCCGATGCCGACAGCCAGGTGCGCGAGCAGGCGGCAATCGGACTGGCCGTGACGCCGGGCGCCGACGTGATCGATCCGCTGCTGAGCGCGCTGAAGGATCCCGATGCGCAAGTGCGCGAGAAAGCAGCGATCGGCCTGGCCTTCCGGCGGGATCCGAAGATCATCGATCCGTTGCTGACCGCCATGGAAGACGGCGATTCGCAGGTACGCGAGAAGGCGGCGATCGCGCTCGGCGCGAGCGGTGATGCGCGCGCAGTCGGCGCGCTGACCAAGGCGATGAAGGATCCGGATTCGCAAGTGCGCGAGAAGGCGGTCGCCGGCTTGATACTGCTGGGGATGAGAAAGTGATTCTTGCCGCTGCCCTCGCCGCGCAGGTGACGCTCGCACTGTCACCGTGCAAGATCGCAGGCGTGCCGGGCGAGGTCAAGTGCGGCTCGCATACGGTTCGCGAAGACCGCACCGCACCACTGGGCGGCCGCGAGCGGTTCGTGGGTCTGTCGGTAATCGTGCTGGCGGCCCTCGAGGCCGACAAGCTGCCGGATCCCCTTTTCATGCTGGCGGGCGGGCCTGGCGACGCGCCGTCGTTCAATGCGTCCTTCTTCAGCCGTGTCTTCCACGACATCCGCCGCAAGCGCGACATCGTGCTCGTCGATCTACGCGGCACCGGGAAGTCCTCGCCGCTCCTCTGCCCGGAGCTCGGCCAGCCGGGCGCGAACGGCGTGTACGACGACAATCTCCTGAGCATTCCCGCCGTGCGCGCGTGCCGTCAGCGACTGGAACAGACCGCGGACCTGCGCCAGTACACGACCGAGATCGCGGTCGACGATCTCGAAGAGGTCCGTAAACGGCTGGGATACGGCCCGATCAATCTCTACGGCACTTCCTATGGCACCGTCGTCGCGCAGGTGTACATGCGACGCTACCCTTCAACCCTGCGCGCCGTGTCGATGAAGGGGATCGTGCCTCCCTCGATGGCGGCGCCTGAATCGCATGCCCCGGCCGGTGAGATCGCGTGGCGCTCCCTCGTCGATCGCTGCCGCAAGGATGCGGCGTGTCATGAAGCCTACCCACTCGTCGATGTCGAGTTCCGTGAATTGCTGAAGCGGCTGGAAAAGAATCCGGTCATGACGCTGCCGGCCAGCGAGCAACGGCCGGCGGCGAAGATCGTGGTGTCGCGCGGGTTGTTCGCCGAAGCGTTTCGTAACGTCCTGTACACGCCCGAGGGTTTGGCTCAGGCGCCCAAGCTGATTCACCAACTCGTCAACGGCGACGATCGCGGCATCACTGAAACCGCGCTAGCGGGCCGCAGGCTCCTTGGCGGCGAACGCCTCGCCGCCGGCTTCTTTCTGTCGGTCACGTGCACGGAATCCGAGCCGTACGTGTCGAAGGATGCCGACGTCAAGGCGGCCGGCTCGTTCGGCGGCACCTATCGCCTCGACCAGCAGCGCGCCGCGTGCAAGGAGTGGACGCGCGGGAGCGTGTCGTCCGCGCATCGTCAGCCGACGAAGTCGTCGATTCCGACGCTGCTGCTGTCAGGTGAGTTCGATTCCGTCACGCCGCCATCGGGCGCGGAGGAAGTCGTTCGCAACCTCTCGAAGGGCCGTCACATCGTCATCCGCAACAACGGGCATCCGATCGGGAATGCCGAGGCGTGCATCGGCAGAATGATCGGCCAGTTTCTCGATCGCGCATCGGTCGAGAGCGTCGACGTCAGTTGTGCCGCCGCGATTCCTGCCGTGCCGTTCGTTATTCCCGGAAAAACCAAATGAGCAACGTCCTATCGGATCTGAAGCACGGTTTTCGCGTGCTGCTCAGGACACCTCTCTTCACGATCTGCACGATCGCGGCGCTCGCGATCGGCATCGGCGCGACGACGGCGCTGTTCAGCGTCGTGCATGCGCTGTTGATCAGGCCGCTGCCGTACAAGAATGCGGAGTCGCTGGTCGTGATGTGGGAGCACAACCTGCCGCGCAACCGGCCGCGCAACGTGATCAGCCCGGCGAATTTCCTGGCATGGCGCGAGCGCAGCCGATCGTTCGAGAGCATGGCGGCGTTCACCCAGAATCGCGTCACGCTGACCGGCGCGGGCGAGCCGCAAGAGCTGTCGACGTTATTGGTCTCGGCAAACATCCTCGACGTGCTCGGTGTCGGACCAATGCTCGGCCGCGGTTTTGCGGATGGAGAAGATCGCGAGGGATCCACGCGAACGATGATCCTCTCGCACGCGGCCTGGCTGCGACAATTCGGCGGCGGTACCAGCGTGATCGGAACGCAGGCGACGATCGACGGAGGGCCGGTGACGATCATCGGTGTGATGCCCCGCGGCTTCGAGATCTTCGGATTGCCCGCTGATGCGTATACGCCATACCAGATGCCGCCACAGGTTCCGTTCCGCGGCCGCAGCCTGATCGGACTTGGCCGGCTGAAAGCGGGGGTCACGCGCGACGAGGCGCAGGCGGAGATGGAAGGCGTCTTCACACAGGTGCGAAGCGAACAGCCGGACTTCAACACCGGTTGGACCATCAACCTCGTGCCGCTTCGCGAGCAACTTGTCGGCGACGTGCGGCTCGCGGTGTTGGTGTTGTTCGGCGCCGTCGGCGCCGTGCTGCTGATCGCGTGCGGCAACATCGGCAGCCTGATGCTCACGCGAGCGGCGTCGCGGCGGCGGGAGCTGGCGATTCGATCGGCGATCGGCGCGGGCACGGGACGGTTGCTGACGCAACTGATCGCCGAGTCGTTGATGCTGTCGATCGCGGGAGGCGTGCTCGGCGTGGTGCTCGCATCCTGGATCCTGAGCGGCCTCGCGACCTGGGTTGGATCGCGATTGCCGATTCCGCTCCTCTCGCAAGTCACGATCGATCCGAGCGTGATGGCCTTCGCCGCGATCGTCACGGTCCTGACGACGGTGATCTGCGGCCTGGCGCCGGCGATTGGCGCCACGGGCGGATCGCTGATCTCGGCGCTGCGCGACGGCGCGCCGAGCGTCTCGGGATCGCGGCGCGGCCGCATCGTGCGGCAGTCGTTCGTGATGGCGGAGATCGCGCTCGCGCTCACGGTCCTCTGCGGAGCCGGCCTGCTCGGACGCAGCCTGATGGAATTACAGGGCGTGAAGCCCGGCTTCACCGCGGAGTCGGCGTTGTCGTTGCGCGTGACGCTGCCGCAGCGCTCCTATCGCGATTCGAACGCGCAGCACGTTTTCTATACGCGCGTGATCGACGGACTCGCCGCCCTGCCGGGCGTGACCTTCGTCGGCGGCACGTCGTTCCTGCCGCTGGCCGGAGTGGGCCCGGGCACCTCGTTCTGGCGCGCCGATCGGCCGCAACCGAAGCCGGAAGAACGGCTGGTCGTCGACGCGCGGCCGGTGACGCCCGGTTACTTCACGGCGATGGACATTGCGATGCTCGCGGGACGCGACGTGAACGCCGCCGACACGCAGGACAAGGAGCCGGTGGCCGTGATCAATGAAACGTTTGCGCGGCTGGTGTATCCGGGCGACAACCCGATCGGCCGGAAGTTCATCCTGAATCTCGGCAACGACAAGCCGCACGAGATCATCGGCGTCGTCGGCGACGTGAAGCTCGTGACGCTCGAAGGCGAGATTCGACCGACCGCGTATCTGTCGTCGCGCCAGTACGCGTTCGGGCTGATGACCTTCGTGGTGCGCACGACCGGCGATCCCGCGCTTCTCGCACCGTCGGCGGTACGCATCGTGCGCGAGATCGATCCGCTGCTGCCGGTCTCCGCGGTCCGTCCGCTCGAAGAGGTGTTCGCGGAATCGATCGCGCGGCCGCGGTTGACCGCGGTGGCGATGAGCATCTTCGCTGGTGCGGCGCTGCTGCTCGCCGCGCTCGGCGTCTACGGCATCGTCGCGTATTCGGTGTCGCAACGCGCGCGCGAGTTCGGTATTCGTGTCGCTCTAGGCGCGAGGCCCGGCCAGATCATCGGCATGGTCGTCGGCCAGAACCTGCGGATTGTTGCGTTGGGTTTGATCGCCGGCCTGGTAGCGGCGATTCCGGCAACGCGCCTGCTGCGCGGATTGCTGTTCCAGGTCGGCCCGAACGATCCGATGACGTTCGTGGCGATCGGCGTGATGCTCGCGGCTGTCGCGATGGTCGCGTCGTACCTGCCGGCGAGACGCGGCACTCAGGTCGATCCGGTCGTGACGCTCAAATCAGAATGACGTTGAAGTCGGTGCCTGGCACCAACTCTAACGTTGAAACGTCAGTATCTGCCGAGTGTACTCAGGACTTGCTCAACAGAGGGTGAAGTTGGTGCCAGGCACCAACTTTAGTCGGCGTACACGGAATAGTTATTCGGCGTACACGACCGTGCGAATGCTGCGGTGGCCGCGCTTGATCTCGGCGGGCAACAGCTTGCTCAGGTAGATCTTCGACTCGCTCGAGTCGCTCGCGTGCGGCTCGTACTTGACGACGTTGAATTGCAGCGAGGCGAGGACGGCGCGCATGTCGTAGTAGCGGTTCTTCGCCTTGACGACGACTTCCTCGAAACCGGCGCGCATCGCCCACACTTCTGATTCTTCGGTGAGCGCGCGGAAGTGGCCCTGGCCGCGCCAGTCGCGGCGCGTGCCGCCAATCCACGAGTAGAGAATGCGGCGGCCGTCGAAATTCACGGAGCCGTGAAGCCGCGTCACCAGGTCGCGCAGTTTCGGAATCGATTCGTTGGCGCGGATCTCGTGAACGATCTTGTAGGACACCGGCACGAGGGCGCCGGTGGGATCGTCGGGCAAGGGCGCCTCGGCCATCAGGATCAGCGACTCGCGATCGCCGAGCCGCGTGATGATCTCGTTCGCGGTCTTGCGGCGCGGGAATTCCCCGAAAAACTCCTCGATGTATTGGATTTCCCACGCGCCCGGCTCGAGCGCGTATTGCTTGATGAGGTACTCCACGAGTCCGACGATTATACGAGAAGGGAAAGCCGGGACGTCAGCCACCGCTGCTCGGGCGCCGAGCGCGCCAGACCGAGCGCGGCGCGATAGCACTCGATGGCGCGATCGGTGTCGCCGGCCTCCCGCCACAGCTCGGCCTGGATGGCGGGCAGCAGCGGATAGCGATCCAGCGCGGCCAGGTTCTCGATGGCGTCGAGCGCGGCGAGGCCGGAGAGCGCGCCTTCGAGGCGCGAGATGGCGACGGCGCGATTCATTGCCACGACCGGCGAGCCGGTCAGCGCGAGCAGATCGTCATAGAGCGCGACGATCTGGGACCAGTCGGTGGATTCCCAGGACGCCGCCGCGGCATGGCACGCGGCGATGCCGGCTTCGAGGTGAAACGCGGTGATGCGATCGCCGGACGACGCACGATCGAGCGCGCGCATGCCTTCGACGATCATGCCCTGGTCCCATTTGCGACGGTCCTGATCGCGGAGCAGGAACAGGGTGCCGTCGGTGTCGATGCGGGCCGGGAACCGCGCCGCATGCAGCAGCATCAGCGCGACGAGCGCCCAGGCGCGCGGCGCCGCAATCGCCGGATGCATCGCGATCATGCGCGCGAGCCTGATCGCCTCGGCGGCGACTTCGTCCCGGATCATTTGATCGCCTGACGTCGCGGCGTAGCCTTCGTTGAAGATCAGATACAGCACGTCGAGCACGGAATCGAGCCGCCCGGGCAGATCCGCCGGGTCGGGCATGCCGAACGAGACCTGTTCGTCGCGCAGCGATCGCTTCGCGCGCACGAGCCGCTGCGCGATCGCCGACTCCTGCGCGAGAAACGCGCGCGCGATCTCGCCGACGCTGAAACCGCCGACGAGTTTGAGCGCCAGCGCGACGCGCGCGTCGGGCGGCAGCGATGGATGGCAGGTCAGGAACAGCAGGCCGAGTTGATCGTCTTCGACGGGCGGCAACTCGCCGCGGAGCAGCGGGGCGACGATTGGCGCTTCGGCGGTCGCCGACTCGCGCGCGATCGCCGGCTCCTTGTCGGCCGCCATCCGCTCATGGCGCAATCGATCGAGCGCGCGATTGCGCGCGACCTGGAACAGCCACGCTTCAGGGTTGTCGGGGACGCCGCGAAACGGCCATTGCTGCATCGCGGTCGTCAACGCATCCTGGACAGCATCTTCTGCCACCGTGAGGTGGCGAGATCCGAGAAGTCGCGTCAACGTAGCGATCATCTGTCCCGCTTGCTTGCGAAACAGATGATCAACAAGTGCGATCGGATCGGAGGTCAGGCCTTTACCCTTAAGTTGGTTGGACTTCGCGGATTTCGATCGATCCGAAGTCGAGGTGCGGGCAATCCCTGCTCAGCTCGACAACCTCGTCGTAGCTGCCGGCCTCGATGACAAACAGCCCGCCCATCACTTCGCGCGCTTCGGCGTAGGGGCCGTCGGTGATCTTCAACCCGCCGCCGTTACGGTTGAGGACGCGGCCCTGCTGGTCGTGGAGCTTGTGGCCCATGATCGAGCTCCCGTTCTTCTGCCCATTTTTCTCAATTCTGGCGCGCCAGAATTGAGAAAAATGCACGATCGCCTGCATCTCGGCAGGGCTCATGTTGGGGTCGAACCGTCCGGCGTCGCGCAACAACAAGACGAACTTAGGCATCGGAATCTCTCCTTCTGACTGTATGACGAACGACCCGGCAAGGTATCGACACGGTCCCAACCTTTTCGCGGGCCATCCCGTCTGATACTTCGAATGTCTAGGTATCCCGCGGATTTCCTGCACGGCACGCTCGACACGCTGATTCTCAAGACGCTGACCGGCGGCCCGAGGCACGGGTATGCGATCGGCCGGTGGATTGAAGAGGCGACCAATTGCGGGCTCGAGCTCGAAGAAGGATCGCTCTACCCGGCGCTCTACCGGATGGAAAAGCGCGGCTGGCTCGACGCCGAATGGGGGACGTCCGAGCTCGGCCGTCGCGCCAAGTTCTATCGCCTCACGCGGGCCGGACGGCAGCAACTGGCCAGCCACACCGCCGCCTGGGCGGCGTTCTCGGCCGCCGTGAATCGCGCACTCATCAAGGCGGTGTAGTCATGACCATCCGCAAACGCTTGCGATCGTTGCTCTGGCGCGTGCCCATCGAGCAGGAGGTCCACGAAGAGCTCGCGCACCACGTCGAGCTCCGCACCCGGGAGTTGATCGATCGCGGTATCGATCCGGAAGAAGCGCGCGTGCTCGCGCGAATGCGGCTCGAGAACGGCCGGGTCGAGGCCGTGCTCACGCAGATCGGACGGCAACGCAACGATTCGTGGGCGCGGCGCGACTGGCTCGACGAGCTGCGCCAGGATCTGCGGTTCGCATGGCGGCAGTGCCGCACCAAGCCCGGCTTCACGATCGCCGCGGTGCTGACGCTGGGCCTCGGCATCGGCGCCACGACGGCCATCTTCAGCGTCGTGCACGCGGTCGTGCTGAAGCCCTATGCGTATGTCGATCCGGATCGCGTGCTGCTCGCGTTCTCGATGTGGCGCGGCAATCGCGGGTCGTGGTCGGTCGGCAACTTCGACTACTTCCGCCAGCGCGCGACATCCGCTGAGGATTTTGCCGCCGATGTCGGCACCAGCATGAACCTCGCCGACAACGGAGAGCCGGAACGGATCTTCGGCGGGCGCGTCACCTGGAATTACCACCGCCTGTTCGGCATTCCGCCTGCCTACGGCCGGACGTTTCGCCAGGAAGAAGATCAACCGGGTCGCAATAAGGTCGTGATCCTGAGCGATCGGTTGTGGCGACGCCGGTTCGGCGCAGACCCCGCCATGCTCGGCCGATCGATTCGCATCAACAACGAACCGCACGACGTCGTCGGCATCATGCCCGCCGAGATGGATCAGATCGGCGACGCGGCGGAAGCCTGGGTGCCGGTCGCGTTTACGCCGGAACAGCTGGCGATGTACGACGAGTTCTATTTGACCGCGTACGTCCGGCAGATCGGAGACGTCACGCAGCAACAGGTCCGCGACGAGTTCGTTCGCATCGCGCAGAACCTCGCTGTCGATCATCCGGATCTCAATCGCGAGCGATCCGCCGACGTCGAATTGATGAGCGCGTTTTTTGTCGGTGACTATCGCACGCGGTTGTTCGTGTTGCTGGCTGCGGTCACGCTGGTCCTGATCATCGCGTGCGGCAATGTCGCCAACCTGCTGCTCGCGCGGCTGGCGCTGCGATCGCGGGAGCTGGCCATTCGCGCCGCGATCGGCGCCGGACGCGGACGCATCGTCAGGCAGGTGTTGACGGAGAGTCTGGTGCTGGCGCTGCTTGGCGGCGCCGCGGGCGTGGCGATTGCGTGGTGGTCCCTGCCCGCGTTGATTCGTCTCGCGCCGGAGGGTGTGCCGCGCCTCGAGACGGCAGCATTGAACGGCACGGTACTGGCTGCCGCGATGGCGCTGGTCCTTGCCAGCGCGCTGTTCGTCGGTCTGTTGCCGGCGTGGCAAGCGACGAGGCGCACGACGCTTACCGAAGATCTCGGCGACGGCAAAGGCGCGCTCAGCGGAACGCTCAAGCCGTGGATGCGTCAGCTCCTGATCGGCGCGCAGGCCGCGCTGGTGATGATCGTGCTGGCCGGAGCGGCACTGCTGGTGCGCAGCGCGATCAACCTGCAACAAACACCCGTCGGATTCGACACGCGCGGCGTGCTGACGGCACGCATCGCGCTGCCCGCCTCGCAGTACGGCGAGCCTGCCCGAGCGCGAGCGGCCTATCGTCAAGTGCTGGAGAGTGTGCAGGCGTCACCCGGCGTGACATTCGCGGCGCTGGACTCTCAGGCGCCGCTGGTCGGCGCAGGAGGCTCGAACGGCCTGTTCGCCGAAGGCAAAGAGGATTTGATCCAGAGCACGTCGCACTTCGTGACGCCCGGATACTTCTCCGTGATCAACAACCAGCTGAAAGCCGGTCGCACGTTTGTCGATGCGGACATCCGTGAATCGGAATTCGTGATGATCATCAACGAAACGCTCGCGCGCGCAGCCTTCGGCGACGCCAGCGCGATCGGCAAGCGCATCTCGTGTTGCGAAGGCGGACCCGGCAAGCCGCACTGGAAGACCGTCGTCGGCGTGGTCGCCGACATCAAGACATGGGGTCCCGCGCAGCCGGCCCGGCCTGAGTTCTACCTGCCCTTGATGCAGATCCCGGATGTCGCCTGGACGTGGACCGGCCGGTCGCTGGCGATCGTGACGCGCGGAGACGACACGGCCGCGATGACCACGGCGATTCGCAACGCGGTGAAAGAGCTCGACCCCACGCTTCCCGTCTTTCGCATCTGGACGATGGAGGAAGGGCTGCGGCGGATCATGGCGCAGGCACGCTTCAACACGCTGTTGATGTCGCTGCTGGCGGCGACCGGACTGGTCCTGGCGGCGCTGGGCATCTACAGCGTGATCGCGTGGCTCGTGGCGCAGCGGACGCGCGAGATCGGCGTGCGGATGGCGCTCGGCGCGTCCAGGCGCGAGGTGATCACGATGGTGAGCGCGCACGGCTTGAAGCCGGTGATCGCGGGGCTGGCGATTGGGTTCGCCGGCGCGATTGGCGCGACACGGTTGCTGCAAAACCAACTGTTCGAGATCGGGCCGCGCGATCCAATGACGCTGATCGCGACTGCGATCGTGCTGCTGATCGTGGCCGCGAGCGCCGCGATGATCCCGGCGTGGCGCGCGACGACGATCGATCCGTCGACGGCGTTACGAGAGTAGGACGGGACGCGCGGCCGCGTCCCACTGCGCGGGCCAGCGCTCCGGCGGATTCTGCAGGAGCCAGCCACGGCTGCGACCCAGCGGCGAATCCGCGGCGATCGATTGCGTCGCCACCGCGACGAGCAGGTTCGCGAGATCGCCAGGATCGCGGAACATCACGCCTTCATGTCCCGGCGTCAGCACTTCGCCCAGCACCGGCGCATAGTCATACACTGCGACCGGCACGGCGGCGCCGCGCAGATCGGCGAGCTTCATCGGCAGGTCGAGACCTGAGGATGACTGATGCAGGCAAAGACCGAGATCGGCCATGCCGATCAGCCGCGGATAATCGGCGGGCTCGAGCCAGATCGTCTTCACCGCGATCGCCTTGAAGTTGCGGCGCGCGGCGCGCGCTTCGAAGGTCTCGCGCAGCGGGCCGCGACCGGTCAGGAACACCACCAGTTGCGGCGTCGTCACCGCGCCGGCGCGGATCAGCTGACGTTCCGCCCGCTCCAGCGCTTCGAGCAGCAGATCGAAATCTTCATCAGGACTCCAGCTCGTCGGACAGACCACGATCGGCGGCCGGCCGCCGGCGAGCGGTGTGTCCTTTGCGATCCTCTCCCACAGCGTGTTCGCATCGGCTGACGCCAGACGCGTGAACGCATCGCCGGGCCGATCGTAGACCACGGCGGCCTTCACTTTGTATTCACGCGCCATCCACTCCGCGAGCGCCTTCGACACGGTCAGATGCGCGTTCGCGCGCTTCGCCCATCGCCGCTCGCTGCGCGCGATCGCTTTCACGGCGCGATGCCGCTCGCCCACTTTCACCGCCGCGATCGTGTGCGAGAGATTGTGCCAGTCGATCACGAATCGCGCGCCGCGCAGGCGCGAGGCCAGCCAGGCGATGAACAGCGTCGGAAACGCGGGCGGGTTCTGGACCAGGATGACATCCGGCTTCGGGATGCGCACGAGCGTCGCGAACAGCCGAACCGCTTGTCCGATCCCGCGCGCCACCGAGCTGAGCACGAAACGGCGGACGCCGCCCTTGCTGCGGCCGGCGAACGAGCGATCGGGCAGGCGGTGCACATGAATGCGCGCGTCGGAGGCGAGCGCCGGCATCACCGCGGCGCCCTCGAGGCCGATCAGATCGACGTCGCTCCCGGCCGCGGCCAGCGCGGCTGCGTGGTATTGCATGCGCGGGCTGCGGCCAAGATCTCCGATTACGATAACTGCGGTTCGCATTGAGTGTGTACCTGCTGCTTGGAGTGAGTAGTGCCGTCCTCGCCCTGCTGCTGACCCCCGTGGTTGGACGGGGTTCGACCCGGCTTGGACTGGTAGACGCCCCAGGCGGGCGGAAGGTTCATGCCCGTTCCGTCCCGCGCATGGGCGGAGTGGCCGTGGTCCTCGCCGCGCTTCTGGGCCTGTTTCTCGTCACCACGTTCGTTCCGGGCACTATCGATCCCCTCTCCTGGCCGGCGATGCGCCCATTCTTTATCGCGGGCGGACTGATTTTCCTCGCCGGCTTCATCGACGACGTGCGCGGGCTGGGACCGGTGCCGAAGCTGCTGTTCGAATTCGCGGCGGCGGCGGTCATCATGTCATCAGGACTGTTGATCGAGCGAATCACGCTGCTCGGATGGACCTGGCCGCTCGGCTGGATCGCGTGGCCCGTGACCGCGGCGTGGCTGGTCGGCATGACCAACGCGTTCAACCTGATCGATGGCATTGACGGTCTCGTGCCGGGCGTCACCGCCATCGCCGGCGCGGCGTGCGGCGCCATCCTCGTCGTTCGCGGCCATGCACCGGAAGCGATGTTGCTGGCCGCGTTCGTCGGCGCGGCGATCGGATTCCTGTTCTTCAACTTCGCGCCGGCGTCGATCTTCCTCGGCGACAGCGGCAGCCTGGTCGCCGGGTTCCTGCTGGCGGCGACGGCGATCACCGGCTGGCAGAAAGGCGCGACCGCGCTCGCCACCGGCGTGCCGTTGATGATCTTCGCGCTGCCGATCGCCGACAGCGCGCTGGCCTTGATCCGGCGCACGCTGGCGCGCCCCTCGGACGGGCGATCGATCCGCGCGACGCTGCGGCAGATTGCGCAGCCGGATCGCGAACACATCCATCACCGCATGCTGGCGCTGGGATGGTCGGTGCGCCGTACCGTGCTGATCCTCTACGCCATCACCGCGATCCTCTCCCTGCTCGCGCTCGGAACCGCCGACGTCAACACGCCATGAAGCGCGTGCTGCTGGTCCAGCCCTCGGTGCAGCCGCCGGGCGGCGGAAACGGCGTGGCCGCGTGGGTGCTGCAGGCGCTCGTCTCCGCCGGTCACCGCGTGACGGTGCTGTCGTGGCAACCGGTCGACATCGAGCCGATCAACCGCTTCTTCGGCACGCACCTGAATCGCAGCGACTTCGACACGATCGAGATGCCGCGATCGTGGCGCATGTTCGTCGATCACCTGCCGACACCCGCGACGCTGATCAGGCTGTCGCTGCTGATGCGCTACACGCGCCGCGTCAGCGCGGGATTCGAGGTGCTGTTCGGGGTCTACAACGAGACGGACTATGGCCGGCGCGGCATTCAATACGTCCACTACCCCACGTATCTCCGGCCGCGGCCGGAGGTGGATCTGCGCTGGTATCACAAGACGCAGGGCGGATTGAACCTCTACTACGCGCTGGCCGATCGCATCGCCGACTTCTCGCTCGATCGTCTCAAGGCCAACGAAACGCTGGTCAATTCGGACTGGACCGGCGAGCATGTCGCGACGTTTCTGGGCATCACGACGCGCACGTTGTATCCGCCGGTCGTCGATCCGCTGCCGGGCCTGGCATGGGGAGAACGGCGCAATGCGTTTCTCGCCATCGGCCGCATCTCGCCGGAGAAAGAGTACGAGCGCGTGATGCGAATTCTCGCGCGCGTCCGCGAGCGGGTCCCGGACCTGGCGCTGACGATCGTCGGCACCTCCGATCGCCACACGCGCGGTTACCTGCAATCGATCACGTCGCTGGCGCAGAAGCTGGGGCCGTGGATCCAGTTTTGCGACAATCTGACGCGCGACGATGTCCGCGCGCTGATGGCATCGCATCGCTACGGCATTCACGGCATGCGCGAGGAGCACTTCGGGATGGCGCCTGCCGAAATGGCCCGCGCCGGCGTCATCGTGTGGGTGCCGCGCGGCGGCGGACAAATGGAGATCGTCGGGCACGAGCCGGCGCTGATGTACGAATCGGATGATGATGCGGTGCAGAAAATATCGGCGACGCTGGCCAGCGCATCCGAGCAACAACGATTACGTGAGAAGCTGGCATCGATCAGCGAGCAATTCTCGACCGCGCGATTCATGCAGCAGGTGCAAACGATCGTGAACGAGTTCCAGGGCTAGACGTGCGCATCCTGATTGTCCAGCGCTCGCTCTCCCCGCCGGGCGGCGGCAACGCCGTCGCCGCGTGGATGGTGCACGCCCTCGCCGGCGCGCATGACGTCGCCACGGTCACGGCCTCGCACTGGTCGGCGGCGGAGACCAATGCGTTCTATGGCACGTCGATTCCCGGCGACCGGGTCACGAGACACGTGGCGCCCGCGCCGTGGCGCTGGCTCTCGGGCCTGCCCGAAGATCGCCTGACGCGGCTGCGATTGTGCTCGGTGCTTCGCGCGGCGCGCCCGCTCGCCGCCGACTACGATCTGCTGATCTCCGCCGACAATTTCGCGCCGTTTCCGGCGCGCGGCATTCAATACGTGCACTTTCCGGCCGACCTGCAGCCGGAGCCGGCCCGGATGAAGCCGATCGTCGACCTGTATTTCGCGGCATGCAACCGGCTGCTGGGCGCGAAGTGGAGCGATGCGGCGCGCAACGTCACCCTCGTCAACTCCCAATGGACCGCGGCCGGCCTCGAAAGACTTGGCGAAGTCTCGACACCGATCGTGCTGTACCCGCCGGTGCTCGATCCCGGCGAAGGCCTGCCGTGGTCCGAGCGTGACAACACGTTCCTCTGCATCGGACGGTTTCACGGATCGAAGCGAGTTGAGCTGGCCATGGACATCGTCGGCCGGGCGCGCGCCGCGACGATGCGCGACGCGCGTCTGATCGTCGTCGGCTCCGCGGTCGATCATGAGTACACGAATCGCATCGTGCGGATCGCGGCCAACCACGGTGAGTGGATTGACTTATGTGAAGACCTATCCCGAGACGAGTTGAACCGGTTGATGGGCCAATCCCGGTACGGCATCCAGGCAATGGAACACGAACACTTCGGCATGGCGACGGCGGAAATGATCCGCGCCGGAATGCTGGTGTTCGCGCACGACAGCGGCGGCTCTCCCGAAGTGCTCAACAACGAAAGCGTACTGCTGTGGTCTTCCGAAGGCGAAGCGGTGAGAAAAATCGTCAACGTGCACAACATTGAACCGCTTCGCGGCCGCTTGAAGGCGCACGCGAAGGTGTTTTCGACCGAAAGTTTCGTCGAGCGGTTCCTCGACATCGTTGCCGGCGCTATGTGAGCTGGCGGAAGCCTGGATCGCTCAGCAGCTCCTGATAGGTCCCGAGCCCGGCAAGCTTGCCGTCGCGCAGGTAGATCAAGCGATCGCAGTGCTTCACCGTCGACAGTCGATGCGCAATGGCAATGACCGTGCGCGTACCGTGCACGCTGGCGATCGCCTCGGTGACTTCCCGCTCGGTCTGATTGTCGAGCGCCGCGGTCGCCTCATCGAAGAACAGCACCGGCGGATCGTGATAGAGCGCCCGCGCAATCGCGACGCGCTGCCGCTGCCCGCCTGACAGGCGGACACCGTTCTCGCCGACCACCGTCTCGATCTTCAACGGCAACGCCGCAACGACTTCGTCGAGCCGCGCGTGGGTGACGGCCGCCGCCAGCCGGAATTCGTCGATCGAGCCGTCGGGAATCCCGAACGCGATGTTGCGGCGCAGCGAATCGTCGAGGAGATAGACGTCCTGCGAGACGTAGCCAATCTGCCGCTGCCACGCGCGCTCGCGCCCGTCGAGCGGCTCGCCGTCGATCAGCACGCGTCCGGTCGTCGGCTGCAGGAGGCCGAGCAGGATGTCGACCAGCGTGCTCTTGCCGGCGCCGGTCGGCCCGACGATGCCGACGGACTGGCCGCGTTCGATCGCGAACGAGATCCTGTCGAGCGCGAGGGGCGGCCCGCCTTCGTAGCCGAACGACACGTTGTCGCACGCCAGCGTCGACTGCATCAGCGGGCGATCGTGCTCGTAGGTCCGCGCCTGCGGCACGCGGAGCTTGCGCATGTCCTCGTCCATGTTGCGGATCCAGGGATGCGCTTCGCGCATGTAGCCGGCGTTGAGCATGATGCGATTCGCCGACGGCACGACGCGGAAGCCGGTGTAGGCGAACAGCGCGAGCACGGAGACGGTGGCGACGCCGGAGGTATCCTGCCGCATCACCAGGAACACGACCAGCAGCATGCTGAGGATCAACGTCGCTTCGACGCCCAGGCGCGCCAGCGTGGCCGCCCAGGCGCGCCGCTGCTTGGTGGCGCCGAGCTCGCGCTTGACGTGCCGGAACCGCTCTTCGAAGAACGGCTGCCGGCCGGTGACCTTGACGTCCTTGATCGCGCCGAGGCTCTGGTTGAGCAGGTGGAGCTGCTGTTGATACAACTGCCGCTCGGACTCGCCGATGCGCTCCCACGACCGGCGCGTCATGATGATCGGAATCAACACCAGCGCCAGCACGATCGCGACGGTGATCAACGTGATCGGCGGCGCGGAGACGATCAGCACGACCGACAGGGCGGCGATGATGACGGCCTCGGCAAACATGTTGACCGCCGATCCGGCGACCAGCTCATACGCGATGTCGGAGGCGCGCGTCATCGGCTCGATCAGCGATGCCGATCGCCGCCTGGCATGAAAGAGATAGTCGGCGGCGAGATAGCGCGCGAGCAGCCGTTCGGCGGCAACCGCCGACGATCGATAGACGGTGCCCTGCCGCAGCCACTCGGCCCACGACAGGTACGCGGCCCGCAGCACGTAGAACACGCCGACGCCAAGGGCGAGCAACGCGACCAGCGCGCGCGGATCGCTCGTCGGCCACATCGACCACAACCGCGACACGACAGGCGTCGTTCTCACCTGCTCCGGATCGACGACGAGCCGCAGGAGTCCGAACACCGCAAGCGCGCCGGCGGCTTCGATCAGCGCCGCCAGTCCTGCGACCGGCACGAGCAGGAACCATCGCCAGCGCTCGCGCGCCGGAAGCCAACCGAGCACCGTTCTGAGATCGCCCAACACCTCCCAGATTGTCCCCCAGTTCCTTTGTTCAGCTACACTGCCGTATGCAAGACCTCACCACCGGCTCGCTGACGCGCCATCTGCTCAAGACGACGAGCTTCATGCTGGTGAGCATGATCTTCCAGACGCTCTACATCCTGGTCGATCTGTTCTGGGTCGGCCGTCTCGGCACCGATGCCATCGCCGCTGTCGGACTCGCCGGCAACCTCTCGTTCATCGTCATTGCGATCACGCAGGTGCTCGGCGTCGGCGCGACGACGCTGGTCTCGCATGCGTCTGGCAAGAAAGATCAGGACCGCGCGATCTTCCTCTTCAACCAGTCGCAAGTGTTGTCCATGGTCGTGGCGGCGATCTTTCTGCTCATCGCGATGCTGCTGCGCCATCAATACGCCGCGAGCCAGAGCGCGAGCGAAGGCATGCGCATCGCGACCGAGCAGTACCTGCTGTGGTTCATTCCGGCAATGGCGCTGCAGTTTGCGATGGTCGCCATGGGCGCGGCGCTGCGCGGCACCGGCAACTTCAAGCCCGGCATGATCGTGCAGACGGCGACGGTCGTGATCAACATGGTGACGGCGCCGTTCCTGATTTTCGGGTGGGGGCCGTTCCCGGAAATGGGCGTGAGCGGCGCCGCGGTCGCGACGTTCGTCTCGATCGTCATCGGCGTGGCGTGGATCTCGATCTACTTCATCGACTCCAAGGCGTATCTGCGATTTCATTTCGGCCACTGGAAGCCGCAGTTCCGGGTCTGGTGGGAGATGCTGAAGATCGGCCTGCCGGCCGGCGCCGAGTTCGCGCTCATGGGTCTGTACATGGGTGTGGTCTACGCGATCACCAAACCATTTGGCGCTCCCGCGCAGGGCGGCTTCACGATTGGCTTGCGCGTCGTGCAGTCGGCGTTCCTGCCGATTGTGGCGCTGGGCTTTGCGGTCGCGCCGGTGGCCGGACAGAACTTCGCGGCAGGCAAGGGCGATCGGGTGCGCGCGGCCTTCAAGACCGCGGCGTCGATGGGGGCGGTGTTCATGCTGCTCATCGCAGTGGGGATGTACTTCGGAGCGGCGGCCGTGATGCGTATCTTCACCAAGGATCCGGACGCGATCGCGGTGGGCGTCGAGTACCTGCAGATCGTCGTGGTGACGTTCGTGCCATCGGGGATCACGTTCGTCTCGTCGAGCATGTTCCAGGCGCTCGGTAACACCATCCCGCCGCTGGCGACATCGACGTTGCGCATTCTGATCGCCGCGATCCCGGCGATCTTCCTTGCGCGCCTCGCCGGCTTCCATCTGACGTGGATCTGGTACCTGGGTGCGGTCGCGACCTTGCTGCAGATGACGCTGAACCTGATTCTGTTGCAGCGCGAATTCAGACTGAAGCTGGACGCAGCGCAAACGCCGATGCCGCTGGCAGCCGCCGTAGGTATAATCACCCCCGAGTGAAGCTCGCCGTCCCGAAAGAATGCCGTCCCGGCGAACGCCGGGTTGCGGTCACCCCTGAGAACGTCTCCCGATTGATCAAGATGGGCTTCGCGGTCGCCGTCGAACACGACGCCGGCGCCGCGGCCTCGTTTAACGACGAGGACTACGTCGCGGCGGGGGCGGAGATCGTGGCGGACACGCGCGCGATCTGGCAGACCGGCGACATCCTCCTGAAGGTCCAGCCGCCGTCGGTCCATCCCGCGCTCAACGTGCACGAGGCGGATCTGATTCGCGAGGGCGGCACGCTGATCAGCTTCCTCTACCCCGGCAAGAACAAGGACATCGTCGACAAGCTGGCGGCGCGGAAGGCGACGGCCATCGCGGTCGATCAGATTCCGCGCATCACGCGGGCGCAGAAAATGGACGCGCTGTCGTCGATGGCGAACATCGCGGGCTATCGCGCGGTGGTCGAAGCGGCGAGCTTCTACGGCCGGTTTTTCACCGGACAGATGACGGCGGCGGGCCGCGTGCCGCCCGCGAAGATCCTGGTCATCGGCGCGGGCGTGGCGGGCCTGTCGGCGATCGGCGCGGCGCGCGGCATGGGCGCGATCGTGCGCGCGTTCGACACGCGGCCGACGGTCAAAGAGCAGGTCAAGAGCATGGGCGCCGAGTTCATCGAGCTCAACGTCGTCGAAGACGGCGAGGGCGCGGGCGGTTATGCGAAGGAGATGAGCCCGGCGTTCATCAAGGCCGAGATGGCGATGTTCGCCGCGCAGGCGAAGGACGTCGACATCATCATTACGACGGCGTTGATCCCGAATCGACCGGCGCCGATCTTGATCACCGAAGAGATGGTCAAGTCGATGAAGAACGGATCGGTGATCGTCGATCTGGCCGCGGAGAACGGCGGCAACTGCGCGCTCACCGAGCCGGGCCAGGTCGTGGAGCGCCACGGCGTTCACATTCTCGGCTACACCGATTTGCCGAGCCGCCTGGCGCCGACGGCGAGCCTGCTGTTCGGCAACAACCTGACGCACCTGCTCGCCGATCTCGGCGGCGCGAGCCATTTCCATCTCGATCTCGCCGACGAAGTGGTGCGCGGCGCGCTGGTGGTGCGGAACGGCGAAGTGATTTGGCCGCCGCCGGCACGGCCACCGATCGCGCTGCCGCCCAAGCCCGTTGTCGTGGCACCCAAGGCAGCGCCTGCCGCGCAGGTCGCGAAGCCATTTTCGGGCGTCGGC
>Ga0193741_1000076_pt1 | contig 22994 bp, 18 predicted proteins | sample L2s2metaG_FD_143059 | JGI IMG/M metagenome (GOLD analysis project Ga0193741, IMG submission 143059) | Soil microbial communities from a riparian zone of the East river system, Colorado, United States - L2s2 | ecosystem: Environmental > Terrestrial > Soil > Riparian zone | place: USA: East River...
AGATCCCGATCACGGACGGGTCGAACCGCCTGATTGGTGTCATCACCGATCGCGATATCGTCTGCCGCGTCGTTGCCAAGGGCAAGAATCCCTCGGCGGTGACCGCGGGTGAATGCATGACCGAGCCCGTCGTCGTTGTCAACGAGGACACCAAGCTCGAGGACGTCATGAACGTGATGGAAGAGAACCAGATCCGCCGCGTCCCGGTCGTGGATGCGAGCGGGTGCTGCTGCGGAATCATTGCGCAGGCCGACGTGGCCCTGTGCGCGAGTGAAGGCCAGACCGGCGAGCTCGTCCGCGAAGTCTCGAAAGACACGGGGTTAGGCGTTACGCACTAGGTCCGAGGCCTTCTCGCCAATCATCACGCACGCAGCGTTGGTGGTGGCGTTGACGACCTCCGGCATGATCGATCCGTCCGCCACGCGCAACCCGTCAACACCACGGACGCGCAGCGACGGATCGACCACTGCCGTCCGATCGCCCGCCGGCCCCATCTTGCAGCTGCCGGAGCCGTGATAGATCGTGTCGCTGTCGCGCCGGACGAACGCCGCCAGGTCGGCATCGCTCTTCATGGCCGCGCCCGGCAACATCTCCTCGCCCTTGAGATCCGCATACGAATCGGCTTCGCCGAAATAGCGTGCGAGTTTGACGCCGCGCACGAACGCGTTGACGTCCGACTGTTCCTGTAGATAATTCGCGCGAATCACCGGCGGCGCCAGCGGATCCGCCGATCGCAGGGTGATCTCGCCGCGGGACTTCGGAAACACCAGCGACACGGTAATCGTGATGAAGCGATCGGGCGTCTCGAGTCCGCGCCCCACGTAGAACTGCAGATCGGGCGGCTCGCCGAAGTTCGCAGGATCCGATCGCAGGAACATGCCCGCGGTCACGGTCGATCCCGGCAGCTCGGTCTTGCCATTCCATCGAATCGACAGCTTCAAGTGATCCTGGAAGTTCCTGCCGACGCCCGGCACGTCGGCGACGACGGGAATGTTGTGTGCCTTCAGGTGATCGGCGGGACCGATACCCGACAACATCAACAGCTTTGGCGTGTCGATCACGCCGCCACAGAGGAGGATCTCTTTCGTGGCGCGAGCGCGCTCGGCCGTGCCATCGCGCACGTATTCAACTCCGGCGGCGCGCTTTCCTTCGATGACGATCTTCGTCGCCTGGCACTGCGATCGCACCTCGAGGTTTGGTCGCGAGAGCACCGGCGTGAGAAACGCATCGGCGACGCTGTGGCGCTTTCCGTCGAGGATGTTCTTCTGGTAGTAGCCGGCGACATTCACCGGCGTCGGCTGGTTGAAGTCATAGCGCGCGTCGACCTTGAATTGCTGCTGCGCCACCGCGGCCAGGAACGCCCGGTGGCCCGCATGCGGATCGGTGCAGAGCGAGACGGCGAGCGGCCCATCGCCGCCGCGGTACGGCGTCTCGCCCAATTCGTTGCGCTCGGACTTCTTGAAATACGGCAGCACCGCGTCATATCCCCAGCCCGGATTGCCGGCGCGCTCCCAGCGATCGAAACAGAACTGGTGGCCGCGAATGAAGGTCATCGCGTTGATCGCGCTCGAGCCGCCGTGGACCTTGCCGCGCGGGAAGGTGATGCGGCGATTCTGCAAGCCGGGTTCGGGCTCCGTCGCATAGCCCCAGTCGAACTTCGATCCGATCAGCGACGCCCATTTACCTGGAGTCGTGATCGCCGGATCGTTGTTGGCCGGACCGCCGGCTTCGAGCAGCAGCACGCGAACGGATGCATCGGCGGACAGGCGATGTGCCAGGACGCAGCCGGCCGATCCGGCGCCGACGATGATGTAGTCGAATTCAGTGCGTGACGATTGCATTCTCAAGAGGGGCGCCGCACCGATCGCTTTGATGAAGTCGCGCCGTTTCATAAGGAGTTGGCGAGGCGATCGAGCCGCCTCAGGACGCTGTCTCTGCCGATCAACACCATCATCTCGAATAGCCCCGGACTCACCATACGTCCGGTCAGAGCCAACCGTGTACCGTGAATTAACACCGCGGCTTTCACGGTCCTCGAATCGGCCAATTGTCGCAGGTCTTTTTCGAGTGCTGCCTCATTCCATTCCGACTGCTCGAATGTCTTTCTGAGCGCACGAATGTGATCGGCAGTGCCCGGCGTCGAGAGGTGCTTTTTCACGCCGTCCGGATCATACGCGGCCGGGTCTTCAAAGAACGGCCGCAGCTGATCTGCGAAGTCCGTGAGCTTCTTGCAACGAGGTCTCAGCAGCGTGAGGATCGCTGACGACCGCGCATCAGTGCCGAGCCTGATCCCTGATCCCTGATCCCCGATCCCTGATCCCTCGAGCCTCGCGACCAGTTCGTCATCGGCGAGGCGAAGCAGATGCTGGTGGTTGAACCAGTCCAATTTTTCCGTGTTGAAGACGGCGTTGCCGCCGCTAATGCCTTCGAGGTTGAATCGCTGGATCAATTCTTCGCGCGTGAAGAGCTCGTCGTTGCTGCCGGTGCCCCAGCCGAGCAAGGCGAGAAAATTGAACATCGCTTCCGGAATGTAGCCCTGCTTCTCGTATTCCGTCACCGACGTCGCGCCGTGGCGCTTGCTCAACCGCTGCTTGTCGGGCCCCATGATCAACGGCACGTGCGCGAAGACCGGCGCCGGCTTGCCGAACGCGTTATAGAGGAGCACCTGCTTCGGCGTGTTCGAAATGTGATCGTCGCCACGGACGACGTGCGTGATCGCCATGTCGATGTCGTCGACGACCACGGACAGGTGATAGGTCGGGTGCGTATCCGATCGCAGGATCACGAAGCTCTCGATGTGCTCGTTGTCGAACTCGATCGGCCCGTGCACGCTGTCGGTGAACTGCGTCTTGCCCGGCGGCACCTTGAAGCGGATCGCGCCGCCGTCCTCGAACGCCTGGCCGGAGTCGAGCAGCTGTTTCGCGGCAGCGCGATAGCGCTCGAGACGCTGCGACTGGAAATACGGCGCGTGCGGTCCGCCGATCTCCGGTCCCTCGTCCCAATCGATCCCCAGCCATCGCAAACCGTCGAGGATGCCCGTCACCATCTCCGCCTGCGAGCGCTCGACGTCCGTGTCCTCGATGCGGAGGATGAAGGCGCCGCCGTGACGGCGGGCAAACAGCCAGTTGAAGAGGGCGGTGCGCGCGCCGCCGACGTGCAAGTAGCCGGTCGGCGACGGGGCGAATCTCAGGCGAGGGGTCACAGACGATCGATCTTACTGCTATCCTCAAACCGTGACGGCCGCCGGCAACCCGATCTCGCTCGTCCCCGAACCGGACGAGCGCCAGGCCCTGCGACTGCGGCGCTACATGCTGGCCGCCGGCACGTCGTTGATGGTGATCGTCCTGCTCTACGTCGCCTACCTGCTGGGCGGCTTGGACTGGGAAGGCTTCGCATACGGCTCGGCCGTCATCGCCTTCTGGGTCGTTCTCTTCTACGTGATGCTGCGCACGGGACTGAACCTCAAGTTCCGCGACCCGAGCATGACCATGCCGCAGCTGGCGTCATCGCTCGTGACGATGGCGTTCGTGATGTATTTCGCCGATCGCGGCCGCGCCGCGCTGCTGATCGTGTTCCTCGTCTCGTTCCTGTTCGGCGTGTTCCGCCTGCGCACGCGCCAGTTGCTGTTTCTCGCCGTCACGGCGATCGCATCGTACGCCCTGATGATCGTCGCGCTGTATCGCTACAAGCCGCAGACCGTTGAGGCCGCCGACGAAATCCTCGAGCTGATCGTGCTCGCGGTCATTTTGCCGTGGTTCGCGGCGATGGGCGGGTACGTCAGCCGGCTGCGTGACGAGATGACCTCCGCCAACCGCGAGCTGGTTGCCGCGAAGAACGCCGCCGAGGCGGCGGTGCTCGCCAAGAGCACGTTCCTCGCCAGCATGAGCCACGAGATCCGCACGCCGATGAACGGCGTGATCGGCATGACCACGATGCTGCTCGACACCAGCCTCACGCCGGCGCAGCGCGAGTACGTCGAGGTCATCCGCGGCAGCGGCGACAGCCTGCTGACGATCATCAACGACATCCTCGACTTCTCGAAGATCGATGCCGGCAAGCTGGAGCTCGATCTGCAGGCGTTCGATCCGCAGGCGTGCATCGAGGACGCGCTCGAGCTGGTGGCGCCGCAGGCGTTCGCCAAGGGGCTGCACGTCACCTATCAGATCGACTCCGTCCTGCCCGCCGCCATCGTCAGTGACATCACGCGCGTCCGGCAGATCCTGTTCAACCTGTTGAGCAACGCGATCAAGTTCACCGACACCGGCGACGTCACCGTCACCGCGGCGGCGACGCCGCTCGATGCCGCGCAGGTCGAAGTGCGATTCACCATCGCCGACACCGGCATCGGCATTCCAGAGGATCGCCTGCATCGGCTCTTCCAGTCGTTCAGCCAGGTCGATGCGTCGACGACGAGGAAATACGGCGGCACGGGCCTCGGACTGGTCATCAGCCGCCGGCTCGCGGAAATGCTCGGCGGCCGCATCTGGGTCGAGAGCACCCCCGGAAAGGGCAGCACGTTCTCGTTCACGATCAGGGCGAAGACCGCGGCGTCGGTGACAGCGGCCTCGCCCGAGCGGCCGATCGGGCCGCATCCGCAATTGACCGGACGCCGCATCCTGATCGTCGACGATCACGCGCCCAGCCGCGCCGCGCTGCAGCGCCAGGCCGAAGTGTGGGGACTCAGCGCCCTGGCGATCGGCACCGGCGAGGAGGCGCTGTCGTGGATCAAGAAAGGCGATCGCTTCGACCTCGCCATCATCGACATGCAGATGCCCGGCTTCGGCGGCGCCGCGCTGGCGGCGGAGATTCGCAAGTGGATGGACGGCACCAGGATGCCGTTGATCGGGCTGCTCACGCCCGGACTGCGTGAAGCGCCGCATCCCGAAGTGTTCGCGGCATCGGTGACGAAGCCGATCAAGGCGTCGCGCCTCTACGACGCGCTGATCGATGCGCTCGATCAAACGCCGGCGCCGGAGCGGCCGCAGGTTGCGCCGCGCACCGGCGAGCGTCTCGCCGATCGCCATCCGTTGCGCGTGCTGGTCGCGGAAGACAACGGCGTCAATCAAAAGGTGGCGCTCGCGATGCTGCGGCATCTGGGCTATCGCGCCGATCTTGCCGCTGACGGCGTGGAAGCGGTGGAAGCGGTCCGCCGTGTTCCCTACGACGTCGTCTTCATGGACTTGCAGATGCCGGAGCTGGATGGCATCGACGCGACCAGACAGATCATCGCCGAGCATCCGCCGCATCGCCGGCCGCGCATCGTCGCGTTGACCGCCAACGCGTTCGAAGAGGATCGCGAGCAGTGCCTCGCGGCGGGCATGGACGATTACATGAGCAAGCCGCTCAAGGCGGAAATGCTGGAGGCGGCGTTGCTCAAGGCCGAGCGGATCGCGTGAAGGACTTATTCGGGCTGGCGTTCTACTTCGTGTAAACAACGCGATTATGGGCGGAGCTCTCCCCGCAGCCACGTCATCGGCCCGAGTGTCTGCGTACCCAACTGGCCGGTGCTGATACCGATCGTGCCTTCGATCTCGAACGCAATGGGCTGTCGTGACATGGCGCGCGTGATGGCCTGCCCAAGGCCGGGAACGTCACGAAAGTCGACCGAAATATCGATCGGGACGATCTCTTCACCACGCGCCTGCAGCGGCAGTCCAAACGGGAAGTCGACGGTTGCGGCACGCGAGCCCTCGAGATGCAACGTGCCTTGTAATGTGCCGAGCGTCAAACCGAAGCTGTTGGGATTCGACACGCGCGTCCAGATGCGGACCGCAGCGCCGGATGTGCCGCGAAGACGGATCTCGCTGCGGCTCTGATCGTCCTGTTCGAACCGCGGCGGCTGAATGAATGCCTGAAGCTGCTGAAGCGCGGTGCACGCGGGCGTCCACGAAATAATCGCCGCCAGCACGACAGCTCTCACGGACGTTGGCCTGAAGTTGCGCATTTGCGTCACCCATAAGTCCACTCTGCAAGTCGTGTTCCGTGCGGCGTTGTCCTGTAATTCGTCTCTTCCTCAGCTCAGCTTAAGAGCCCTGCAAGAATTCCAGGCTGCCCCGTTCTAAGGATACGGAGGACAGCATGAACCGGAAGTACTTGGGCGCGCTCACGATGGCGGCGGTGATGACCGGAGGCTGCTCGAATCGGGACATCGCCTCAATGCGTAAGCGTACGGTAACGGCCATGGCGTCGTTTGCCGAGGCGCCGCCGGCCCTGGAAAGCAAAATCAATGACAGCGCGGGGCGGGTGCAGGCGGAGCCGGCAGCAGCAAACCAGTCGGAGCGGCAGAAGGGCGATCGCAAGCTGATTCGCAACGGGGAAATGACCATCGAAGTGAAGAGCGTCGAGGTCGCGCTGACCAGCCTTGGCCAGATTGTGCGCTCGATTGGCGGACAGTCGACCAATCAGATGGAGCGGCAGAATGAATACGGAGCACGCAGCGCCTCGATCACATGGCTTGTGCCCGCCGGGCGGCTCGACGAGGCCATCGACGCCGTCCGCGCCCTGGGCGAACCGCACTTGCTGTCGTTCAAGACGGAGGACGTCACCACCAGCTACTTCGACGTGACAGTGCGGATCGCGACACAAAAGCAGCTCGAACGACAACTCGTCGCCCTGCTGACGCGTCCCAGCAACCGGCTCTCGGACCTGCTCGAGATCGAGCGCGAGGTTGCACGGGTACGCGAGGCGATCGATCAACTCGAAGGTCACATCAGGTTGTGGGACAGCCAAATCGCGATGTCGACGGTGGTGATCACGCTGGCGGAGCCTGCACCGATCGCTGCCCGCACTGGCGGACCGCTCGCGACGCTGATCGCCTCATTCGGCGTTGCGGGCGAGAACTTCGTGATCACCGTTGCCGGGTTGGTCGCGATCAGCGGGTCGGTGCTGCCGGTCGTGTTGCTACTTGCCGGGCCAGCCTTGCTGCTCGGGCGAGCGTGGCGGCGCACCCGCGCGGCCGGAGCGCCTGCCGCGCCATAGGCGGATGAGTTGCAGCGGCCGACTACCATGGTATTCTTTAGGTAGGATGAAGAGTAAGACATCGGTAACCCTCTCACCGGAAGTACTGGCTGGCGTCAAGCGGGCCGCGCGGCGCGGAGAGAGCCGCTCCAGGACCATCGAGCGCCTGTTGCAGGAACGGCTCAGCGAAGAGGCCTCGCGGCGCGCACGCGAGAAGGAAATCGCCCTTATCAACCGGCACGCCGACGAGCTCAACGCTGAAATGGCGGATGTGCTCACGTACCAAGTGAAACTGTGAAACGCGGAGAGCTCTATCGCGTGCGGACACCCGGCGGCGGCGACCCGAAGTCCTCTCGTGTATTCGCCGTGGTCAGTCGACAGGCGACCATCGATTCCGCGTGGGAGACAGTCGTCTGCGTCCCGGTGTCTACCGCGAGACACGGATTGTCGACACAAGTCGCAGTCGGCATCGAGGAAGGGTTGAAGCATGAGAGTGCGCTGTACTGCGACGGACTCGTCAGTCTCCCGAAACCTCGACTGACCGATTTCGTTGGCACGCTATCGTCGGAAAAGGTGCGAGAGCTCGATCGCGCCCTCGTTGCAGCCCTCGATGTCGACGTCGAGAATCTGTTCGACTGAACTGCGCCAACGCGTACCACCTACTGGTGAAGTAAATCTGAACGGACGGCGGGCGATGCGGCGATCGCCGCATCGCGCTGCCGCGTGACGAACGGATTGTTCGGCAACTTTCGATCCCAGTGCTGCCAGAGCTGCAACCGGCGAAGCCGCATCGCCGAGGCGTTGTCTGGCAAGTGCGCGGCTTGATTGAATTCCGCAAGGGAGCCGAACAAACTCGAGAGATCGACGGCGTCGGCCAGATCCTCTTCGGGCTCCGGTTTTGACGCCATGATCTTCGCGAGCAACGCGTTGTCGATTTCCAACGCCTTCGCGAAGTTGCCGCTCTGCGCTTCGATCTCGGCGCTCGCGCGCAAGGCGTCATCCGCCTCCGAGCCGGCAGCGACCTCGTCGCGTGGATACAACTTGAGATCGTTCAAACCCGCAAAGGCGATCTTCAATCGCTCGCGCGCGCTGTCGATCCTTCCGAGACGCAATAGTGGATAGACCGCGCCCGCCTGAGCGCGCACCTCGTAGCGCCGCATCTGCGGATTGTTTTTGATCTGGCTGACGTGCCTGAGGATGTGGTCGTAGTCGACGAAATCGCGCATCAGGTCCCTAACGATGCGTTCAGTAATGGCCGGGTGTGGAATTGCGGAATCATCCTCGGCGCGATCACGCGCAATTCGGATCCGCTCCGCTCGGGACCAGAATTTCGTTCCGCCGTCAATTCCCGCCCCAAATGCGGGGAATGTGCGCCATATGCTAGGGCTGATTTTCTCACCAACTATTTCATGCGCCGCGTGTATTTCTCATCAGACTCCGACGATCTCGCGCTGGTCCGCCAGTCGCTGGCGGGCCAGACCGAAGCGTTCGGGGGGCTGAACCATACCCAGCGTCAAGCTCTTCCGTAGGGGCGCTTTCCGCCGGGGCATGTCGGGTTTCAACGTTCGTTTGCGATCACTGATCAGGGGGTCATCGTGATCAGCTTCAAAACCGCCATCAAGTCAGCGGGAATCATCGGCGCCGGCGTCGCGATCGCCGTGCTCGTGTCCGGGCCGGCCGCTGCGGGAAACGCGATCGCCAATCTCTTCGCCTTTGACAATCCGTCAGGCCAGGGCCAGACGTTCACCCGGGGCGTCCTGAACCCGCAGAACCCATTTTTTGAGTCGCGCGGCACCAACGGCAGGGCGTGCGTCACCTGTCATCAGGCGTCGGAAGGATGGTCGATCACGCCGGCCGGTGTGCAGGATCGGTTCGCCGATTCGGATGGCCTCGATCCCATCTTTCGGACCAATGACGGATCGAATTGCGAAGGCGCCGATGTGTCGACGCGTGAAGCACGACAGGCGGCATTCAGCCTGTTGCTCAGTCGCGGATTGATTCGCGTCGGGATCGATGTTCCGACGGGCGCCGAATTCGTGATCGAATCGGTGGACGATCCCTATCGATGCGGCGCCAGTCTCGCCTCGGCATCGATGTACCGCCGTCCGTTGCCCTCGACCAACCTGAGATTCCTGAGCGCGATCATGTGGGACGGCCGCGAATCACCGGCGAACCTTTCGATTCGCGAGGGTTTGCTGCAACAGTCCAACGACGCGACGCGCGGCCACGCCCAGGCGTTCGCCGACTTGAGTGCCGCCGATCGGGAGCGGATCGTGGATTTCGAGCTCGGACTTCACACCGCGCAGGGCAGCGACTCGCTGGCCCGCGAGTTGAACACCGACAGTGCCAAAGGTGGTCCAGTTCACTTGTCGCGTGAACCGTTCTTCATCGGCATCAACGATCCGTTAGGCCAGAATCCCAGCGGCGCCGCATTCAACCCGCGCGCGTTCACGCTGTTCGATGCGTGGGCGCTCTCCCCGCAGGCGTCGCACTCGCCGCAAGCCGAGGCGCGCGCGGCTGTCGCGCGCGGCCAGGAAATATTCAACACCCACGCCGTCAATATCACCGGCGTCAGCGGGCTGAACGACGAGCTGCAGGTCGCATCGATTCCGGGCACGTGCACGACGTGCCACGACTCGCCGAACGTCGGCAACCATTCGGTGAAAGCCCCGCTCAACATCGGCCTCACCGATGCAGATCAGCGCACCGCCGACATGCCGCTCTACACGCTTCGGAACCTGCACACCGGCGAGGTCACGCGGACCACCGATCCCGGGCGGGCGATGGTGACCGGCAAATGGAAGGACATCGGCCGATTCAAAGGACCGATCCTGCGCGGCCTCGCGGCTCGCGCGCCGTACTTCCACAACGGGTTTGCGACAACGCTGCTTGATGTCGTGAACTTCTACGACAGCCGCTTCAACATGGGTCTGACTGCCGCTGAAAAGGCAGACCTGGTGGCGTTTCTTCAAGCGCTGTAGAAGGCGCCGAAAGAGACTCTGCACTGTTTCTCCACTGTTGACTTTGACAGGAGAGGTGTAACCAACAATCATCCGCGGGCGACCCGCCATTGATCCCTCGAGGCGCGTTGAAGGAGGCCCTGGATGAAACCATTCCCACCAGTCTTGAAGATTTGCTCGCTCCTCGCGGCCGCAATGGCCGTCGTCTTTACCACCTCGGTGACAGCGGACAGAAGTGCCGTCGCCGGCACCTTCGATCTCGTCGAGGCGACGATCCCCGCTATCCAGCAAGCGGTCGATGACGGCATCATCGACTCGCGCCAGCTCGTCGAGATGTACCTCGCGCGCATCGCCGCGTACGATGCGAAGACGACGGCGACGCGTCTCAATTCGTACATCTACGTCAATCCGCGGGCCGTCCAGGAGGGCAGCCAGGGCGCTGACGATCACGCGAACAATCGCCCGCTGCGCGGCATCCCGATCATCCTCAAGGACAACATCGACACCAAGGACATGCCGACCACCGCCGGCTCGGTGGCGTTCGCCGGATCGATCCCGAAGAACGATGCGTTCGTGACGAAAAAACTGAAGCAGGCCGGCGCGATCATCATCGGCAAGGCGACGATGACGGAGTTCGCGAACTTCCTGACCAACGGCATGCCGGCCGGCTACAACTCGCTCGCCGGCTACGGCTACAACCCGTACGATCCGCGGCCCGATCCGCGTACCGCGCTCGACGGGCTGGGCCGGCCGCTGAACGACGGCCGTCCGGCGCTCACGCCAGGCGGCTCGAGCTCGGGACCGGGCATCGCAGTCGCCGCGAATCTCGCGACCGCCGGAATCGGAACGGAAACATCCGGATCGATCTTGAGCCCGGGCACCGCGAACATGCTGGTCGGCATCAAGCCGACGGTGGGGTTGATCAGCCGCGCCGGAATCATTCCGATCGTCGCGGACCAGGACACGGCCGGTCCGTTGGCGCGCACCGTCCGCGACGCCGCGCTGGTGCTCGGCGCGATGACCGGGTTCGATCCGCACGATCCGGCGACAGCGCCGTGCCTGATGCCAGGCAACTGCTTCGACGACTACACGCAGTTCCTCGACGCCGACGCCCTCCAGGGCGCGCGCATCGCGGTGCCGCCGTTCCCCGCGAATCGCGCCGCCGTGATGAACAACGCGATCAGCGTGTTGACGGCGCAGGGCGCGACCGTGGCGATCGTTTCGGCGCTTGCCCCGCAGCTCGGTGGATGCCCGTCGCGTCCGCCCGCCGCGAACTATCCGCCCGCGCCGGGATGCTCCACCGTTCTCAGTTACGGATTCAAGCGCGACCTGAACCAGTACATCGCCGACAACGTCAAAAACAAATTCCCGACTCGATCGCTCGCCGACGTCGTCAGCTTCAACACCGCCTTCGGCCCTGCCGCCACGAAGTACGATCAGGATCTGGCGATCTTCTCTGAGATGTTCGACATCTCCGCGGGCAGTTCCGACACCCTCCGCTACCAGTCGGATCGCGCGGCCGACATTGCGAACTCGCGTGGCGCGATTGCCGCGATCTTGAACGGTCCGGACGGCGTCGCGGGCAGCGTGGACGACTTCGACGCGCTGTTGTTCTCGGGCAACAGCGGCGCCGGCACACCTGCGAAGGCGGGATATCCCAGCGTCGTCGTGCCGGGCGGTTTCTTCGACAACGTGGTGAACCCGCCTTTCCCGGCGGGCTTCAATGCGCAACCCGGACCAGCGGGTGTGACGTTTTCAGGACGCGCGTTCAGCGAGCCGCGGCTGATTGCGCTCGCCTACGCATTCGAGCAGGCCACGCACTATCGCGTGCCGCCGGCGAGCGTTCCGCCACTCGCGACTGACCACGTCGTGAAATAGTCCAATCGAGGCGGGGAGCCAATCCCCGCCTCGATTGACTCACGAACCACCTCATCACTATCACCAACTCAGGTGATCTTCCGTGCAATCTAGGGTTTTCTCCTTGGTGACTTTGTCTCTGACACAGATCTAGCATCGACGGTTGCCGCCCCCGGTAACTGCGGCACCTTTCACCTTCCCAAAGGAGTTCGTTCTCAGTATCATCGGCGTCGTCGTAATCCTCACTATGGTCACCGCTTCTGCGGGCCACACCGGCACCTTCGAACTCGAAGGCGACGCTGTGGACGATCCCGCCGTCGCCGGCGACGACTGGAACACCGCGAATCCCGGCAGCGTTGCCAGCACCGGCATCCTGACCGATCCCGGCAACAAGACCATCTTCGTCGGCGGCGGCTCGAAAGATCCGAACAACGTTTCGAGCTGGCGCTGGAAGGATGACAGCGGCGGACTGCCGGACAAGGACAACATCACCGATGCTTACGCGTCGGCGTACAACGTCAACGGCGATCTGGTGATCTATTACGGCGCCGACCGCTTCGCCAACGATGGTGACGCGCAACTTGGGTTCTGGTTCTTCCAGCAGAACGTCGGGACGACGCTGGACGGCACGTTCAGCGGCACGCACGTGGTGGGCGACGTGCTCGTGCTCGCGAACTTCTCCAACGGCGGCGCCGTGGTCCAGATCCAGGTGCTCGAGTGGGTCGGCACCGGCGGCGATCAGCAAGGCGGGACGCTGCAGCTGCTGCTGTCGGACATGGCCGCACAGTGCGGACCCGTGCTCACCGACGATCGCGCCTGTGCCATCAGCAACCAGACGTCGACGACCGCGCCGTGGGCCTACACACCGAAGCAGGGAGCGGCGGGCCAGTTCCCGCAGTTCAGCTTCTTCGAGGGCTACATCAACATCTCGCAGATCTTCGCGGGACAGACGCCGCCATGCTTCGCCAGCTTCATGGCCGAGACGCGGTCGTCAACGTCGGTGAACGCAGTGCTCAAGGACTTCGTCCTTGGCGCGTTCCCTGTCTGCGGCGTGACCATCACCAAGGCATGCCCGTCGAGCCGGCCCAACGCGGATCAGACAGCGTTCATCTTCGACGTGACGGGCTCGGTCACCAACACCGGCGTCGCGCCGCTCTATGACGTTGTCGTGGTCGATGATGCCGGTACGCCGGGCAATCTCGCCGACGACTTCTCGTTCAATCTCGGCACGGTCGCGGCGGGAGCGACGGCCAACTTCGCCGGCTCGTTCGAATCCACGCTCAACCCGCCGACCAACACCGCCAGCGTTTCGGCGGCGACGACACCCGGCGGTCCCAAGACGGTCGGCGATGTCTCCGACCCGGCGCTCTGCCCGCAGGTGATCGTCACTCCGGGCCTCGCCGTGACGAAGAACTGCGAGGTACGGCTTGCCGTCGAGGGCGATCGCGTCGTCGTACAGGTGAACTTCGCCGGACAGGTCACCAACACCGGCCAGAGCATCCTGGACAATGTGACGGTCACCGACGACAGCGGCACGCCCGCTGACACGAGCGACGACCACGTCGTGTTTGGTCCGGCGACGCTCAACCCTGGTGCGTTTGCGACCTACTCGAGCAACTACCGTCCACGAACGACGTTCACGGATAACCCGGGCTCAGCTTCGTTCAGTGACACGGTCACAGCGAGAGCAGTGGCGCGACTCGGCGGCGGAAACCTGACGCAGACGGCGTCGGCGACGTGCCCGCTGTGCCCGCCTGACCCGCACTAGGTTTGTGATGAGACGGCGTGCGCCACCCGTGTTGAAGACGGGTGGCGCCACGCCACAATCGCGGACGCTCTAGCGAAACGACCCCGCCGCTACACATTGTTTCTGCCTGACGGCACCCCGACACGCGCGACGGTTCAACTGCAGCTGAAGCAGGCGCCTAAGGCGACAACCCGCGGCTGCAAAGAGCCGCGCCGGTAAAGTCACGTATACTGGAAAGTCCGCGCGGTGAGGTGGCCGAGAGGCTTAAGGCGGCGGTTTGCTAAACCGTTGTAGGGCCTTTAAAGTCCTACCCAGGGTTCGAATCCCTGCCTCACCGCCATCTAACTCGTTCTATCTATTGACCTTCCTTCCAAGGTCAGTGCCCGTCTCCACCACGTCTCCAAAATCCTGCAAGGATCCGCCGCGTTTTGACGGCCCGTTCGGCTGTTCGAGCAATCGGATCGCCGCGTCGAGTGCTGCCGGGCTCAGATGCATGTAGCGCTGAGTCATCGACAGATCCTTGTGCCCCGCCAGCTCCTGGATCGCTCTTGCTGGCGCGCCACGCATCGCGAGATGCGAACAGAACGTGTGCCGCAGGATATGCACCCCATCGTTCGTCAAACCGCTCTTACGAGCCGCTCGCTTGGCCCGCGTCTGTACGATCTGCCTGGTCATCGGCTCGGCGCCATCCTGACAGAGCACACGGAGGCTCCGCAGATGCCGATGCTCGCTGAGCGCCGCCGCCAATCGTTTGGTCAGCGGCACGTGACGCAGGCGCCCGCCCTTGGGCGTCGTTACGTGTCCGTTCCAATCGGACCGGCGAACGCACACTTGCCGGTTCACAAGATCCACATCGGACCACTCCAGCGCCATCATCTCGCCGCACCGTAATCCGGCCTCACCGCCCAACAGCACGATGAGGTGCGTCCGTGGGTCGAGAATGCGTGCCGCTTCGACGAGCCGTTCGTACTCATCGAAATCATGAAAGGCGGTCGATCCTTTCGGGACCGGCAAGAGCTTGATCGAACACGGCATCCGCTCGATCACTTCCCACTCGACCGCCTTCTTCAACAGCACGCTGAGTACGGCCAGGATGTTGTTGACCGTCTTCGGCGCCTTGGTCTCCAGATCGCGCTTGAGGCACTGGACGTCCTCGCTCTTGATCGCGTCCAGCTTTCGGTGGCCCAGTGCCGGCTCCAGGTGCACGCGAAGAATCACTTCCTTCGCTGCGATCCCGCTTGGTTTGTGCCGATTGGCCCGCGCGTGACCTGCCAGGAAGCGCGACGCGAACTCTCGTAGTGTCGGGACCTCCTTTCGTGGCTTGTGTTGCGCCGGATCTATCAGTCGCTGGAACAACGTTCGTTCCCGACTTTCGGCCCAACGCACAGCGGCTGATCGAGACGACATCGGAGCCCGTTTGCGCTCCCGCAATTGCCGCGCGCCGTCGGGCGTGACGACGCGGATGTCGATCTCCCAGCCGCCTCTTCGATACGGACGGATTGTGACGCTCATCGCCGGTTACTCCTCCGGTGATGGCGCGCACTTCTGCTCCAACCAGTGTAGCAAGTCATCCGCCCGAAGCAGAACACGTCGCCGAAGCCTAACGACTCCCGGCAACTGCCGGCGTTCGACCATCGCGTAGATCGCGCGTCGAGTGGTCCGAAGCAGATCCGCAGCTTCGTCCACGGTCAACAGCACCGGTAGCGCGCGCATTTGAAGGGGACTTTGCTCACGCGATTCGGGACGACGATGGGTTGCCGCATTGCGAGAAGCGTCTCCGAGTGCCATAAAGAACCTCAGTGTGTGGAGTGAGTGCGTTGAGGTGGGCGATGTGCCGACACCGAGGACGCTCGAGCCTGCGCTCAAGCGGAGGTTGCGTCCCGACAACCTGGAGGGCTTGCGACTCGTGGCGCGTCCTGTCCGGACAGCACCCGAAGCTTCGCGAGAGGATTCTGGCAATCCTCTGTCCTGTAGAACGCACGAACGCGTCATTTCCTGACAGGCCCGTCGCACGGGAGGATCTGCGGCTCACTCTGGCCATCACGCAACTGCCAATTCGGAGCTGCGCGCAGGCGCGGTCAATGCCCGAAGCCGTCTGTATTCAGCGGTCGGCGCGCAGCGCCGAGGCATTGACGGCGCCGAGCACAGCTCCACAATCGATCGCGTGATGGCCGCTGGGCGCACATGCGGCACATTGCCTGACCCGTTGGCGGACCATCTGTTGCCGGAAAACACGCGCAGTTGTCCGCCGACACCTGACACGCAAGCCGGAACGTGAACGACCCCAGCGGTAATGGGCGTGGGGCCACCCACCGCGCGCGGCACCGGGGTCGTTCACGTTCCGGCTTGCTCTCCACTCTCGACAGCAAGCGCGCTGACAGGCGGCACACGGCGCCGCCCGATGATCGAGTGCTTACCTCCAACGATCTGTCCTCAAGGGCGTTAACGGCGCTGCTGTGTGAGTTGATCAATTAAGGAAGACCACTGGAGATGTGGACTCGCGTCGGTGTGTGGGGGACAACCTGCCGGGGCGCGGAGTTGTCCCCCATGCGTTCCCCTTCATGAATGGTTATGCGACACCGACGAGCGAGGTGAGGCGCAAGTATTGGTGCGGCAGATCCATGAATTCGATCCGTCCTTCGCCACGTGCAAGTTTGTCGCGCAGGGTGGACGACCGGACGCCCCACAGTGCCATTGAGGGGTCCAACTGCCACATGCGATAGCGCGCTCGGAAACGCGGTGCAGCGAACTTCCGCTTGGCTGTAATGAGATCGAAATCGGCTGCAGGATGCGTCGCTCCGGTCGTGCCTGCGCGACACCGAAAGACCGCCTCGAGTTCGTCGACCAACGACGGCTTGAGTGGTGTGGTGAATTCGTCTCTGACGGCGTAGCGATACAGCGCGATCGCCTTCTTGAAACGGCGCGGCACAATCACCCGAATCGTCCATTGCGGCACGGTCCCGAGCAGGTCGGCGTGGCGAAACAGGAACATTCGAAAGGCCGCCGGCACCTCGCTCGTCACCAAGTAGAGGAACACGTGCCGAGGGCCGTAGTCGCGCTCGATACCGATAGGCAGTTTGTCCGGGAAGTAGCGAATGACCTTCTCGGCTCCGGCGCCAAACACCAGATGCGGAAGGCATGGATCCACGCCAACCCCCCTTTGCTCGAAGAGCGATTTGAAGTACGCCACCTTGTCCTGTTCCGTCCCGAGCCACGTGTAGCGACGATCCGCTAGGACGGCGTCCAACACCATCAGCCGCTCAATCATCCGGCCCATCGTGGCCGGCCGGCGGTTGCGGTTGTTTGGCTCGCCGACCGCTTCGTACAGAGGCTTGTACTGGAGGTGAAAGAGCCGTCCGCGGTGCAACGCGCCCGGGGTGATGACGGTCACATAGCCACGGTCGATGAGCTTGCGTACGAAGTCATGGGCCTTCTGGCCATGGGCGATCTCAGCGAAGGTGCAGTACTGCCGCTCCAGGAAGGCGCCGGCATAGACCATGACGGCCACGAGAAAACGCGCCTGGCGCTCGCTAAACCCGAAGGCCGCAATGGCATCGACTCGGTCTTCAGACACGCTGTCGCGAACCTGCTTCATAACCAATCCCACTCGCGCGGACTGAAGGGCGCGCCACCGCGTTTGCTCGATCCGACACACGTGAAACCAGCGCGCACCCGCGAGGCGGCATGCGCTCCGCGATAGTTGTCCGTGACGACTTCGACATCCTCATGCTGGTCTCGTCCGTCCAGCTCGTACTCGATGCGGAAGTCTGGAAAGTGGACGTGGTCATCGAAGTACGGCAAGCCATGATCACGGGCCCAGGTTTCAATCTCGCGCTCATCGCGATCGGGGCGTCCGTCGCTGTCTGGCCGGTCGCGGTTGTGCTCCTGTAGGAACTGCTGATACTCGCGCTTGAGGTCAACTTCGAGCACCACGCGCTCGATTCGCGCACCCCTCTCGCGAAGGCGCTTCTCGACTTCCTGATACGCACCAAAGAGCTGTGCGTCGTGCCGCAATTCGCGTGGCCGGGATACTCCTGCCTGAAACTCCTGGCGCTCGGTGCCATCGCGATCCAGACGATGGGCGTCGAGCACGTCCCAGCCCTGATCGGTGAGCACGACGGCCTCTTCGTCGTGACCTATCGGTACCGAACGAATCAGTTCCTCCTCGCGTAGATGTTCAAGGCTTTCCCTTGCGCCGCGGAAGGCGTCAACATCACGCTCCGAGACCACGCGAAATGCCCCGATGGTCGCCAGCATGCGGCTCTCGTCGCCGTTCAGCTCGCACAGCCGCTCCCGCGAATCCTGAACCAGTTCGCGTTCCAACCCGCGAGGCAGGTCCACGCTGCGAACGAACGCATCGCGCGGATCTGGATCACGGGCCTCACGCTCATGACGCTCGCGCTGATCCTCGCCCCGGCTGAAACCATAGATGCTCTGATGATCGATGTCACGTTTCTCGTTGAAGTCACGCGGGTCGAAGTTCATGGGTACACCTCCGGTCGCTACAGACGTTTTGCAACCTGTACCGATGGACCCGTGAGGTCGTAGGTCGTTTGGTTGGGCGGGGGCGTGCAGCCGGAGCGATGAGCTCTTAGGTGACGCGACCGGTTATTGACGGTGTCTACTTCACGTCGTTCAGGACGACGAGAGACCCCTGAGCAAGATCGCCAACTGAAGGATCTGCCTTTCGCCTGTTATAGCCCCACCGCGACCACTGGAGCAAGCTCGGCTTCATCGCGCTTGGTTTTGCTGAACCGCTACTCTCCCGGAGGACGCCTGAGTCTACTGGGATCCCTCGGCTACGATTGCCGCCATGCCGATCGAAATCTCACGAAAGGATCTGTACGAGCGTGTCTGGGCTGAGCCAATCCAGAAGATCAGTAGAGAGTACGGTCTCTCGGACGTCGGACTCGCCAAGGTCTGCCACCGTTACAACATTCCCGTTCCACCGCGCGGTTACTGGGCGAAGCTGCAAGCCGGCAAGCGCGTGTCGAAGCCATCATTGCTACCAGAGGGGCCAAAAGGATACGGCAACGAAATCAGACTGCCTGGTCCCCAGACACAAGCGCCAGAACCACCGGAATCCGTCTCGCCCCCCGCGCCTCCTCATCCTCTGATCGCGGCGGAGTCGGAGCCATCGAACGCGATCTTAGTACCTGAGGATCTTCGGATCCGCGACTCGTTGCTGCGTTCCACGCGAGAGTACTGGCGCATCGTGCAACGGCCCAATTTCCGCTGGGAAGTGAAGTTGCCGGACCACTTGAATATCAACGTGAGCAAGCTGACGGAGGCGCGTTCCCTCCGCTTGCTGCAGGCTCTCTTCACCGCGCTGGAACGTCGAGGGTTCAAGGTAGGCCGAGGCGATCGCGGTCAGATCCAAATTAAGGTGCTCGACGAGAACTGCGAGCTGTTCGTCCGCGAGCGCCAGCGCCAGGTCCGAAGGGAGCCAGCGAAGAAGACGGACAAGTCGTCTCCGTTCGAAAGCGCGAGGCCCTACGATCTGGTTCATACCGGCGAACTTGAGTTCAGGATTGAGTGGCGCTTCGGTAAGCAGACCGTGCGTGATGCGAAGGAGCGACCGCTTGAAATACAGCTCAATGATGTTGTGGTGTGCCTGCTGAAGGCTGCGTTCGCCGAGAAAGAACATCGCGCGGAGCAAGAGCGAGCTCGCGTCCTGGAGATCGAGAAAGAGCGCCAACGCGCGATTGCCAAGCAACTAGCTCGAGAAAAGAACGCCCGAACGAAACGTCTCAACCAGCTCGTTGCCGCCGCCAGCCATCACAAGCAGTTAGTGACCTTCGCTGCGGAACTCCGAGAGGCTATTGGCGAAGTGGAGCCGGCCAGTGAGCTTGGACGCTGGCTGGAATGGGTCGACGAGCATGTCGAAGACGCAGATGTCTTGAGGCGATTCCGGGATCGTCAACCGACGCTGACCCTTTACTACTGCGTCTCGACGTACGCCGCTGATGGGCTCGTCAGGAACGGATTTGAGAGCCGTGGGCCAGAGCACGGCGAAGATCAGGAACTCCCCGCGAGTGTGGTGCTGACGGACGTCCCGATGGAGGGCGTCTACGGCGGAACGGTCTGCGTGCTGGTCGACATGCCGGAAGAGACGGCGCTACCCTACGAGTCTCTGCAAGACACTAGGACGTATCGGCGCTTCAGAATACCGGCTGGAATCGCGAATCAATTTGCCAGGCGGCTGGACGCCGACTAACTAGCCAAGTCGTCGGACGGCTTTGTCTGAGCAAGGACGGCTTAGACCCACCGTCCATTTACGAGCACCCTATTGAATAGCCTCTTGACTGCTTGGACTCGCGCGTGGTTTTCGTCAGGTGAGGCCAACTCATATTCTCGGCTGGCCAAAGCCGCCGCAATATCAGCCGCCTGGAGACCGAGCTCACCGTGGGAAGCACGCTCGTCAAGTATTCCGCGACGAACGTGACGCACAAGGCTGTGTCGTGATTGCCTATCCACGAATTGCCAGATGCGTTGATCGGCTTCTTCAAGCCGCCTCAGCACGGGAGCGGGCCCTACGTCGTAGGTCTTGTCGGTTTCGACATCGATGTGCAGAAGCTGGCACGCAAAATAGCCAGGAGCAAAAAATTGCTGCCCTTCGATGGCGTGCGCGATTACATCGGCTTGACGATCGGGCGACAACGCATCGCCGACGGCGGCACCGACTCGTGCGAGGAAACCCGCGAACTGTCGGTCGTCCATCGCTACCAACGGGTCTCGGTCGACAAGTTCAACACTTGGCCGGCCGGCATAGACGTCTAGTCCCTGTCGTTTCATCTCGTCTGCAAAAGGGTTTGCTGACCACTCGATGAGAGACTCCAAGCGACCGACAACCGACTCGCGGACGGCCATTTGTCGAAGAAACGTGTGAGCGTTCGACTGTTTGGAAGGAAGCTGAAGGACGAAGTCGTATGGGTCGACTCCGGGAGGGATCACCGGACGCAGCCGATTGACGATGTCACCCAACATCCGCCGTCGAAACTCGTCGAGATCGACGATGACTATGGGGTAGGTCGCGACACTCTTGAGAACCCGGTCGCGTGCTTGCGGTTGCAAGTCGAGAATGGGTAAGACGTTAATTGATTTCGCCTCAGCTCCTGTGGGGAGAAATTCTCGTTTGAGCGCGACGAGCCAATCGAAACCGTTGGTGTCCTCGGCTCGAGCCACCACGGTCACCTTCCGAGACCCTCGGAGGTTTGTCGCCCACCTGCCCGACGTTGTGTCGTCCGAGAATGTTTGGCGAGTCATGGAGGAGGGGCTAGGTCAGACAGGGTAGTAGGAGACCAACCGTCAGACGAGACCACTGCGCACCGCAGCTACGAAACGTGTGAACACCGGCGTGATGTGGTGTCTCTCGGATCGGGGCGACAAGCCTCGAAAGAATGTGCGCCTGAGACCTTTGGACAATTCCAATTGCACTCCCGCGCCAGCGCGGCCTCGATTACACACGTTCGTTGCGGCGAGGCCTTGAAGGTGCGGTTTGTCGGACGCCTCGGCCGCAAATCCGGAAGATGCGAGTGCTTTGGTAATTCTGGCAGCGCCTGCCGTATCGAGCCCACCAACAAAAGTAACGGAGGCATCACTGTCCTCGCCATGAATTGTGAGGACGCGTTCTGCGAGTCCCAGCATTGCGAGACACGTGGGTTCGTCGAAGTTCGCGCTCGTGATGTGCAGGACGTTGTTTCCCTGCGCCTTGATTCCTTCAAAGAGGTAGAACGAACACTCGTCGCCGGCAATGGCTTCAGCGAGCTCGGATGTCCCTGGTTCGATGCCGCCGGCATGCGGCGCAAGGATCAGCGTGGCGCCGGCTCTTCTGGTGCGAATGCAGTAGTCGGTCCCCTCTGATTCCTGGTCAGTCAGAAGCCGGAAGTTCTGATACGTGTCGTCCTTCATTTGATCTTGCCTCTGAGTTCGCGACGACATTCAAAGTAGAAGAGGATGGCTTTGGAGCCAGCTGCAGAATGGCAACCAATAAGGAGACAAGGCCTCCGGCGTTTTCATGACACCGCCAGTACACTTGCGGCTCCGCTTCGAAAGCGCGTGTGCGCTTTCCGCAAGTGTACTGGCGGTGTCAAGAGATGCCCCTTCCATTTGAAGCAAATTTATGGCATTTTTTGATTCGTAAATCAGATGTCAAAAAGGCTGCAATCTGTTGAAAAGGCGGTTCTTGACAGGGTTCACGGCCATGGGAGGGGTTGGGTGTTCACTCCCCGTGATTTTCTAGACCTGGCACCCCGTCCAGCTATTGCCTCAGCCTTGAAGCGCCAGACGGACGCCGGCCATTTGCGCCAGCTTGCCTGGGGTCTGTACGACTACCCCAAGCGCCATCCCCGGCTTGGAATGCTTGCCCCAACCCCTGATGCCTTGGCGAAGGCCCTTGCCGGCCGGGACGAGGTTCGGTTGCAGCCATCCGGCGCATATGCCGCCAATCTGCTCGGGCTGTCCGATCAGGTGCCTGCAAAAGTAGTGTTCCTGACCGATGGTCCGAGTCGAATGGTTCGGATCGGACGAATGACCGTGGAGCTTCGCCGGACGACGCCGCGCAACGTCGCGGCGGCAGGCCGTGCCTCGGGGCTGGTGATTCAAGCGTTGAGACACCTGGGGCCGGAGCACGTCACGTCGGCGCGTATTGCCCATCTCAAGAGGACGCTACCGCACACCGAGCGGCAATCGCTCATCAAGGACATCAAGCTGGCGCCGATCTGGATGCATCAGAACTTGCGCGACCTCGCGGAGGACTGACCGATGAAGTTGAATTTTCTGCAGCTTCCGTCCGAAGAACGCAAGCTGTACATCGAGGAAGCGGCGGGCCGCCGAGGCCTCTCCCCGGTCATCCTGGAGAAAGACTTCTGGGTCTGCTGGATGCTGCACGTGCTGTTCGATGCGACGTTTCACGACGCGATCGTATTCAAGGGCGGGACATCGCTGTCGAAGGTGTTCGGCGTGATCGACCGCTTCTCCGAGGACATCGACCTGTCGTTGGCTCCAGATTTCCTCGGCATCGGCGAACCCGAGCATGACGCCAGCCTCAGCAAAGGCCAAGCCAGCAAATGGATGAAAAAGGCCGAGGCCGAATGCATTGACGCTGTGCGCGATCGCCTAACTCCGGAGTTGGAGAAGACAGTCACCGATCTGCTGGGCAAAGCTCAAGAGCCCTGGCTGGAGTTCGTCGTCGATCCGAGTTCCCATTCGCCTGTAGTCTTTTTTCGCTACCCGACATCTCAACCCGCGGGCTTCGAGTATCTCAAGCGATCGGTGAAGCTTGAATTCGGTTCACTCAGCGAGCAACGGCCGACGGAACGACACTCGATCCGACCTTGGATTGCGGATGTCCTTCCCGAGGAGTTCACCGACTGGCAGTGCAGTGTCGTCGCCCTCGACGTGCACCGAACGTTCTGGGAGAAGGCGACGATTCTCCACAGCGAGTACCATCGCGCTGCGGACAAGGCAACGCC
>Ga0193741_1000077_pt1 | contig 22874 bp, 24 predicted proteins | sample L2s2metaG_FD_143059 | JGI IMG/M metagenome (GOLD analysis project Ga0193741, IMG submission 143059) | Soil microbial communities from a riparian zone of the East river system, Colorado, United States - L2s2 | ecosystem: Environmental > Terrestrial > Soil > Riparian zone | place: USA: East River...
AAGAAAATGTGTTGTTTAAAATAAGTGTCTATGGAATTCCAGACAGAGATCAATACCAAAAAGAAAGATTTGACCTTTTCTTACAAACTCGTGAATTGACTGGTATCCCACTCTATATTGGCGAATGGAATAATGTCGTAAGAACTCAAGTCAATGGAGTATTTCAGCTAGATCCTCAACAGAGTGGTCTAGACCAGGAAACCACAGATGCTATGCTTCAAGCATTTGAAAATGAAAATATAACCGCCTCAGCTTTCTGGAAATGGGATTACCAAGATGCAGATACTGCTAGCTTCAATTTAATATTAAATCAAAATGGAACTATAACGCCAACGGAATATTACACATTTCTCAAGAACTCAGTAGCTAACGTTTATGGTGACTCTATTTCTGCCTCTGCTTCTAACGATACATCTGCCTCTGCCTCTGCTTCTAACGATACATCTGCCTCTGCCTCTGCCTCTGCTTCTAACGATACATCTGACTCTGACTCTACTGACGAGAATTAATCTCGGGTTAATTCGCTATCAAAGTTATTAGGTTCAGAGCCTACAAGGGTCACAAACACATCATCTAAGGTAATAGGCGATACTTTAAAGAATAAATTTTTCTTTATTGCAATCGCTGATAACTCCTGAATATTCGATTCAAATGTGAATAGTTTTAGGGTTTCTGTTCCGCCATCAATTACAGTCCCGTAAGATTTTAATACATCACTATCAACCCCAGATTTTGAAATTTCTATCTTGATATTTTCTTTGATATTCTTTCTAATCTCAGCAATAGTTCCTTGTGAGATAACGATACCCTTATCTATTATGACTATATCATCCGACAATACCTCAGCTTCATCCATGTAATGTGTAGTCAGCAGTATTGTCGTTCCATTTTCTTTTTTTTCCTTGATTGCTTTCCAAATTTGACGTCTGGACACGGGATCAAGTCCAATCGTTGGTTCATCTAGAAAAAGTAGTCTTGAATCTGCAGCCATAGCCATCGCTACCAATATCTTTTGTTTCATTCCTCCGGACAGATACATAGCAAGTTTATTTCTTACATCATATAATTCAAATTCCTGAAGAATTCTTTTGGTTCTTATGAATGATTCATATTTATTCACTCCTCTAATTCTTAACCAGTAATAAACATGGTCCCAGGGTGTAAGAGCACGCAGTGGTCTTCCTTCTTGAGGCACTATAGATATATAATTTCGTATTTTTTCTGTATCCTTAATAAGATCATTTTCAAATACTTTTATAGTTCCAGAAGTTGGTAATAACTGCGTTGCACAAATTCTTACAAACGTAGTTTTTCCTGCACCATTTCTTCCAAGAAGAGTAAATATTCTTCCTGGTTCAATATTCAATGAGATATTATTAATAGCAAAGGATAACGATCCTTTATATTTTTTAGTAACATCAACGGCCTCTATTGCTCTCATAAAGAAACATTTTTAATATTACCAATCATGTAAACATTAAAATCAAATCATGATGAATGGGTAATATGAAAATTGAAAGTAACAAAATACAAATAATCCAACCTATTCCACATTGATAGAAACTCCATGTTCCTTCGAGTCTTTTAATTTGAAGGTTACATCTAGAATCCCATTTTTATAAGTTGATTTCCCTGAAGATGGTTCAATTTGATCTGGAAGCTCTACTTTCTTATTGTATCTCCTTTCTCCTGAAATTGACTCTATGGTTAAAGAATTTTCATTAGCAGTTATTCTTAAATCACTCTTACTTACGCCAGGCACTTCTGCAATTATTTTCAACTTGTCAACATCCTTAATAATATCTACTACAGGTTCCCTCTGATCACTTACTGAAAACCTACCTGATAAGGAGCTTGGAAAAGTATTTAGATTTCCGAATTTTCTGACGACTGGCTTTCCATCCTCCCCAATTTTGAATGAATAGCCATAAACGATAGGACCCATTTCACGAACAACAGAACCATCATCAAGCTTGCGTTCTCTTATGAGATTTTTTGGAACATTTTGATCCATATTTTTGACCGCTTCTTGCATTAACTTTTCCATTTCTTTCATCATCGAATCTACATCGGGAAACCATGAATTTGTTCTCCTTCTTCCAAACCACTCGTCAAACGGAGTCGACATATATAATATCTTGATTTATTTAAGATATAAATATTACAGACTTTACAAACTATATATTTTTTGTATCATCCAATTCTTTAATCAGCCATTTTTGTCGTTCATTGAGTTTTATAGGTACGTCAAGTTTTATTTTTACAATTTGATCTCCCTTGGAACGTTGTCCATGCACGGGTATTCCTTTTCCTCTTAATCTAAAAATGGAATCGACTTGAGTTCCTGCAGGTATTTTCAACTTTTCATTTCCATACAATGTCGGTAATATTATTTCTGTACCCAATACTAACTCGGTATATTTGAGCTTCAAAGAATAAAGTAAATCTCCGTTTTCAAGTCTTTCAAAAATTTGATGAGGCTTTATGTGAATTCGAATAAATAGATCTCCTGGAATTTCATTTCCGTCCGAAATTCCTCTTCCGCTTAACTGAAGTGTCATACCATCATCAATGCCCGATGGTATTTCAATTTGTATTTTTTTTCTAGCCGTAACTTTACCTGTGGCCTTACAATTTTTACATGGTTTTTCAATAATCTCACCGATTCCTCTGCAAGTTCTACACGTTTCCACAGTAACAAAAGTCGAAAATCTATTTTCGCTAAATACTCTTTTCGTTTGTCCTAGTCCATTACACGAAGTACATTTCCTGCGTTTCGTACCAGGATAACATCCACTTCCGTTGCACACAGAACACTTTTCTAATGATGGAACTTCAATGGTTTCATTCTTTCCGCTTATGACATCTTCTAATGTAAGGGACAAATCTATTACAGTATCCTCTCCTCTATTGTTCCTTCCAAAATTAAACCCAAACCCAAAAGGGTCACTTCTATTTCTAGCAGACGATCCGCCTCCAGACGATCCGCCTCCAAATAATTGTTCAAAAATGTCTCTAATTCCACCAAAACCAATATCCCTGAAGATTTCATCAAAGTTTGATTCTGATCCTCTGAAGACTTCCTCAGATCCTACATGGCCGTATCTATCGTATTTTTTTCTTTTTTCATCATCAGATAAAACAGCATATGCTTCTGAAATTTCTTTGAATTTTTCTTCTGCACCTGCATCTTTGTTTCTGTCGGGATGAAATTGAAGAGCTAATTTCCTAAACTTGTTTTTGATCTCTTCTTTAGTAGCATTTCTATCAACATTCAAAACTTCATAATAGTCGCGCTTTGTAGTCATGGGAAGAAACCATTGGTTATATATGACAAAATGAATTCAGGCTTGTCTTTCAGTCTCATGTTATGCCTGAGTGTTAGACTGATTTGCACTATCGGTTGGTTGATTTGCACTATCGGTTGGTTGATTTGCACTATCGGTTGGTTGATTTGCACTATCGGTTGGTTGATTTGCACTTTCCGAATTTTGAGATGAGGTTGTTTGTTGAGACGCCGCTGCTCCAGCCGCTCTATAAGCTTCAGTACTTATTTCACCTACGATATTTTTTAGGCCTTCGATCTTTTTCTTTATCTCTTCAATATTATTTGATGAAATAGCTTCTTTCAATTCCTTGACAGAGTTATTTAATTTTTCTACTTGTTCAGGTTTTATTTTGTCCTTTAAATCTTGCTGGGTCAGTTTCTCTGCAGTATAAATAAGATTTTCTGCTTCATTTTTTACTTCTGCTTCATCCTTCTTCTTTTTATCCTGTTCTGCAAATTGTTCTGATTCCTTCTTAAGTCTTTCAATATCATCTTTAGATAGTTTGGTGTTTGCGGAAATTGTTATCTTAGATTCCTTAGAAGTAGCTAGGTCTTTTGCAGTTACATTCAGAATGCCGTTTGCGTCAATATCAAAAGTAACTTCCACCTGTGGTATCCCTCTGGGCGCCGGCGGTATTCCTGATAGGTTAAACATTCCTAGGGAAACACAATCTGCTGCCATTGACCTTTCACCTTGAACTACATGTACAGTTACTGCATTTTGGTAGTCTGCAGCAGTGGTAAAGACTTTGCTTTTCTTTGTGGGGATAGTCGTGTTTCTTTCAATAAGGGGTTCTTTTAATCCTCCAAGTACTTCAACACCTAAGGTTAGCGGAGTCACGTCAACTAGGAGAATGTCTGTAGTTACGTCTCCCGCAATGATTGCTCCTTGAATGGCAGCTCCCATAGCTACAGCTTCCATTGGATCAATGCCTCTTTCGGGCTCCTTGCCCATTACATTTGTAATGAATTGTAGTACAATCGGCATACGCGTGGGCCCTCCGATCAAAATAATCTTCTCAATGTCAGCGGGTTTGAGCTTCGCATCCTCGATTGCTTGCAACATGGGTGCTTTACATCTTTCAATTATTGGTCTCAGTAATTCTTCCAATTTCGATCTAGAAAGAGTCAAGACTAAATTTTTAGGACCAGACGATGGATCATAGGACAAGAATGGTAAGTTTACTTCAGTACTCATTACATTAGACAATTCAATTTTTGCCTTTTCGGCTGCTTCTTTAATTCTCATCATTGCAGCCTTGTCATTACGAATATCAATTGAACTTTGATTCTTAAATTCTTGAATTATATATTCTACAACAGAATTATCCATATCAGTTCCACCCAGTTGAGTATCTCCAGATGTACTCTTTACCTGAAATACTCCACCTCCCATTTCCATTATGGTAACGTCCAGGGTTCCTCCACCCAGATCAAAGACCATTATCTTCAAGTCTTTGTTTACTTTATCCAGTCCATAGGCGAGCGAAGCAGCAGTAGGTTCATTAATAATTCTTACAACTTCTAGCCCAGCGATTTCTCCAGCGTCTTTGGTTGCTTGTCGTTGATTATCATTAAAATATGCTGGAACAGTTATTACTGCCTTGTCTACAGTTTCACCAATATAGGCTTCAGAATCTCTTTTTATTTTTTGCAAAATAAAAGATGATATCTGCTGAGGTGTATACTCCTTATCATACACTTTAAACTTGAAATCAGTTCCCATCTTGCGTTTTGCAGCTAAGACGGTACCCTCAGGATTTGTTACCATCTGCCTTCTTGCAGGTTCGCCAACCAGCAGTTGGCCATCCTTAGTGAAGGCTACATATGATGGAAAAGCTTTTCCACCAACGGAAGTTCCCTCGGCAGCCTGGATTATCGTAGGCTTTCCCCCAATCATAACGGAGGCTGCAGAATTACTTGTTCCAAGATCTATCCCAATAATTTTACCCATAATCTTCTATTCACTACTCCTTATCTCTTTCATTGATATCTTTATTTGTAACTATTCTTTTAGATAAAATGACTGAAGAAGGTCTTAAAACTTTATTGTTTAGCAAATACCCCTTCCTTACTACTTCCACTATTGTGTTATCTGGAGCCAGTTCATTAGTTACAAATCCAATAGCGTCATGAACGTTTGGATCAAAGGGTGTGTCCATAGTTTCTATTTCTACTAAACCTTCATCCTTCATAAAACCCTCAAAATTGGTCATGATTCCCCGTATTCCACCAACCACAGTTGAATCGTACTGGCCATTTTTTAGAGTTTCAAGTGCTAACATACAGTCATCATAAATCTTCAGGATTTTCATGAAGAGCTGACCCCTATTTTCTTCAATTCTTGATTCCACCTGTTTTTGCATTTGTTTCCTATAATTGTCAAAATCTGCCATGAGATATCTAAGTTTTGACAGGTTTTTTTCGGAAAGGTCTTTTTCCTTTTCTAGTTCACCATTTAGGAATTCTATTTCTCTCTTCAATACCTCATTCTCTGTAACCTCAGGATTATCTCCATCACCACCGGTATTGCTTTCGGGCTCCTTATTCAATACCTCATTCTCTGTAACCTCAGGATTATCTCCATCCTCACTATCTTTCGTTTTTTCGGGCAAGATCGGAAATGTTTTGACCCATCTCAGATAATTAGGTATCGGCGAAAAATTAACAAATCAAAAAACATAATAAACCAGATCATGGTCTCTTGTTAACATAACATAAATTGGAAGATGAAGAATTAAAGATTATTAACGAAAAAAGAATGAAAAAGTTACAACAGATAATGAATGAAAAGGAACTCTTGAAGAATATTAAGGATCCATTAAATCTTGATGACTCTAATTTTTTTCAGACGATTAGCAAATTTCCACTATTGCTGGTTGATTTTTGGGCTCCATGGTGTGGACCGTGCAGGATGATGTCTCCACTCATTGATCAGATTGGTAAGGAGTACATGGGAAATTTAGTAGTAGGTAAAGTAAATGTTGATGAAAATCCTACGATCTCAAGACAGTTCGGGATATCAAGTATACCCACTTTGATTTTATTCAAGAAAGGTCAAGCTGTAAACAAGATCATTGGGTCAGTATCCAAAAATAAGATAGATGAAATGGTAAGAATGCATTTAGAGTAAAATCATTTTTGACAAATCTGTTTTACTCCTGCTTTTAATATTTTATAGAGTGGAACGAAGTTGGGTAACTAGATTTCCAATATAATATTCTCAGTTAGTAACAAAATTCTTAGATTTCAATTACCAATTTTATCCAACATACATGTCATATGTCAATATTGAATAACTGGGGAGCATATATCGAACCTTCTCTCACTCTCTTTACTCTTGCCACAGATAGATAATGCGGCCATATTGTAATAATGATAGAACCTTCAGGAACTCCCTCTGGAGATTCAATGATTACAATGTCATTAGGATTGACACCATGTTCATTCAAAACTGATTTACTTCTTTCCACAAGTTCAGAAGACATCCCACTGCTGTAAAGATAAACTTTATCAACATAATCAATCTTAGAATCCATTTCTATCTATAGAGTTGTTAATGTGTTAAATTCTTATCTAAATATTATTCGCCCTACAATTCGTCAATGGGGAACTTGGACCTGCAACCAATGCATTCATAAATTTCATTTCCAACGGATCCACTTACATTAAATCTAACAATTGTAGTACACTTGGGACATCTCCCTTCCACAGTCCTTCTACTCTTATGCGGTCTTGATGTACTCTTTCTTCTTCCCATGATCCAATTTGAATAGTATTTTACTGGTTTATAAATTACATTGAATTTTATGAGAATTTGACAAGTTGTTCAAACACTCAATGGCACAAGTCTTATCTGATTACGAAATGGACTTGTCGATTCCAAGGATAGACTATACTGGGTTTATCTGTCTACGATAAACGATAATTCTGAATTTTACTTGACGAGTAGTTAGCCAACATCCAAGGGACTTTATTTCAAACTAGGAGAGGGTCAGCGTATCGCACAGCGAATAAGTTAAATGCTACAATTAAGACATTAAATAAACTGTGAATGTTATCTGACTATATCGAAGTAACAAAACCAAGGATAGGGTGGTCCTGGTTGTTACAGCAATCACAAGCTCTTTGGCTGCAACCAGATTTGATTCAACTCCTTTAACTCCATGGGACATTTCTTTGTATCATCTGTTGTTTCTTGGAATATCTGGATGTTTGGCATCAATGGGCTCAAGTGCTCTAAATCATTATTTTGACCGTGACATTGATAAAATCATGTCAAGAACAGCAAACAGACCAATCCCGTCGGGCAGATTAAATCCTAAAAATGTACTTATTTATGGTAACATACTGTGCGCCAGCTCAGTTATTATTTCATTCTTGACTCTAAATTTGATGGCAACAGCCATGATTGCCCTCGGAATATTTTTTTATGTCTTTGTTTACACTTTGTGGCTCAAACGCTCAAATGTTTCTAATATTGTTGTAGGTGGCTTTGCAGGGAGTGCCGCATCGATGGCCGGATGGGCTACTACCACCGGGTCTATGGATGTTCTCGGGTTCCTAATCGGATGTTTGGTGTTCTTGTGGACCCCTCCTCATTTTTGGTCTTTTGCTATAAAATCAAGAGAGGAGTATGAAAGCGTAAAGGTACCTATGTTACCCGTTCTTATAGGTAACGAAAAAACAGCAGGATATATTTTTGCAAACACTGCTATTCTGTTACCCTACTCGTTATCATTATATCTTTTCGGTTTAGGAGTACTGTATTTTATTACTGCGGCAATTTCAGGGTCGTTGATGCTTGTATACCATTATAAGTTAACAAAGTATCCGAATCCCGATTTTGCATGGAAGGCATACAAGATAACAGCACCATATTTGGTTGTTATTTTTATGTCACTCGCATTTGATTCTCTATTCTATTATAGGTTTTGATAACGTATTCCAAAATATCAAAATCATATGGTTTTTAGTACCAGTATGAAGTGGGTATATAGATAAATGCTTTTTTTTATTTTATATTGACTGACTGTCTGCTTACATTTATTACTTCTATTTCGCCTACTGCCTCTACTTTTCTTATAGATTCTTCTAATAATTCCATTTGACCCTCTGCATCATCTAATGTAAAATCAGCCAGAACGGAATATAGTCCAAAAGCTATTGGTTCTTTTTTATGTGCTAGTAGTTTGTACCCTTCTGGAAGCGTTTCATTCAAAATTTTAGGAATTGAATCTATGTCCGAATCTGATTCAGAAGGAAGAATCTTAATTCTAGCAACTAATTTAGTCAATATTATGGACCTTCAAACCCACACCCAATACACTTGTATGACCTAGCAAATTGTCTGCAACTTTGACATCGCCAAATTAATACATATCCGCAATTAGGGCAGTAGTATTTTACACATTCGTCGTTTGCAATTATTGGCCTGCTACAGGAAGTACAAACAGGCAATTGTAATGATTTTGACACAAAAAGCTCATTCATTAATCCGAATTTATATTTTGCTTGATAGATTGTATATGAAACTGTTTTTTCACCCAAAGTTTAACTATAAATTGATAGAAACTCGATATCTTAACTGTCCTTCTTGGTACTGAAAACTCTCCGAAATTCATTACCAATCAATATTTTTGTTAGATTGGTAGCTATTCTTGTTTTAAGAAAAAGATCTAGGGCACTAGAATGAAAATCAAAATCTGAAAAATTGGAAACATCATTAATCGCCCTTTTTGACAATGAGGAGAAAATTGAATCAATGGACTTATTATCCAGCCTTTCCAGCACCCTCCTTGCAAGCAACATAGCGTTGAATTCCTTCCAAAACATAGATTTCCAGCTTTTCTCATATTCGTATAACAACGCATTATCATTATTTTCTATTGCTTTAGAAATTGCTTTACCTGCTAAGATACCCGCCATCCCGCAACTAAAAATTCCTCCCGCTGTCGTTGGTTTAGTTTGTCCAGCGGCATCTCCAACAACAAGAGTTCTCTCCTGGACAAAAGGCGGTCTTGGACCTCCAATCCAAATGGGCGCAAAGATTTTCCTGATTATGGAATATTTCTTTCCCCTAGAGTTTATGAATTCATTCAATGCAACAAGGGTGTTAATTCCTTTTCCTGCAACTCCTATTTTGCCCTTCCCTTCACCTGTAGGAATTATCCAAACAAAAAAGCCCGGATATCTATCAGAATCAAAAAGAATCTCTACGGTTTTACCATCAATCCAGTTCGCATATATTTCAAATTGAGCAGAAGCCAAAATGCCATTATTACTGGCGTCCTTCAGAGAACCCAACCCTTTTGCATCAACAAAGTATTTACATTCAATTTCTCCATCTGAGGTCTTTACGATATAAGTAGACTGATTCTTAGATAGGGTCTTAAAAGAACATCTAGTTCGTATTTCAGCACCGGCGTCTTGTGCTTGTTTAGCAATTTGTTTATCCAGTCCCCTGCGATCTACTACAATAACACTTTGTTTTTCAGCGGGTATCTCAAAACTAGTAGATTTGGAACTAATCCTGGCCTTTGAGACGGCATTTTGAAAGTTATTAGAGTCCACTATAAGACCTAATTTTTGCAGCCCCCCTAGGCTGACCATTCCTCCACAGTGTTCTGGCGTTCCAATTTCATGATCTTCTTCTATAACAATTGTGGACGATCCATTTGATGAACATTCTCTTGCTGTTGTAAGTCCTGCTACACTCCCGCCCGCAATTAATACATCACAGTATTCCATATCCTATAAGGAAACAATTATTTCATCATTTTATTAACTAACCTGTAGTGGAATTTAAACAAGTCATTGTTGTAAGAAAAGACCTTCGCATGGGTACAGGCAAAATAGCATCCCAGGTTGGTCATGCAGCCGTCCTTGGCACCGAACAATCCAGAAAATTGAATAAATTATGGCTGAGAAGTTGGTTCAATGAAGGACAACCAAAGATAGTTGTTAAAGTAAACAGCTTGGAAGAACTCCTCCAGGTACAAAGAGATGCTGAAGAACTCAGGATTCCGTCAGTCATGGTACAAGATAGGGGTCTGACCCAAATTCCCACAGGTACTCTGACGTGTATTGGAATTGGGCCTGCTCCATCCGATATTATTGATAAAGTGACGTCAGAACTTAAATTACTCTAACAATCCGGTGATAATTTTGAATTATTTTACTTGGCGTTTTTATATGCTGTGTAATTTGACTGGTGTTCCAAACATGTATATATACTTCCATTTATAAAGCCAACCTAGTATGCCTGAAACTAAGCCCATTGTTAGCATAGAGAATGTTGTTGCTTCTGCCACCGTCAATCAAACCGTAAATCTTAATTTAATAACTCAAATATTCCCTGATGTCGAATACCACCCAGATCAATTTCCGGGACTTGTGTTTAGACTAAAATCACCCAAAACTGCAACATTAATTTTCAGTTCAGGAAAAATGGTATGTACTGGAGCAAAATCAGAAGAACAGGCAATTAAGGCAGTAAAAAACGTGGTACAAAAACTGCGAAAAGGCAGCATTCCTATTGAAAATGAACCACAAATAGAGATACAGAATATTGTAGCCTCCGCAAGTCTAGGTGGCAAAATCCATTTAGAACTGGCTGCGCGAGTCTTGCCTCGTAGTATGTACGAACCTGAACAATTTCCAGGTCTGATCCACAGGATGCTTGATCCTAAAACAGTCATCTTACTATTTGCGAGTGGAAAATTAGTTTGTACTGGAGCCAAAAAAGAATCAGAAGTATACAGGGCGGTTCACAATTTACATGATTTACTCGAAGAAAAAAATCTAATGATCTATGAAGGTTAAACTTTCTTTTAATCATTGGCTTATTCTCATGATTCGATTCGAAAATGCCTGAATTATGGCTTAATTATGGTAGTACTGACATTATAGTAGATCTCAAAGTGGAGAATCTTTCACTTATTGAAAATTCAAGATTTGATATACGTAAAACTGAAACCTTAAATCAAGAGATTGAGTCTATTCCTATTACTGATACTACGACACTTGTCCCTCTAGATGCATCAAATTCTACAGTTCAACTTACCTCTAGATTAATTGCTCTGGCAGAGACGAGAGGATTTAAAATATCTATTGAATCAATTCCGAAAACGAGAAGGCAATTATCGAACAGAATACAAAACCAAAATATTGGTCTGCTTGAAAAGAATAGTGATCATTTTCATAAGCGCATAAATGAAAAAAGCACTATTTTTATTTCAAAAACAAACATTGACCCTTTTTTTGGTTATTGTGGGACTCCTATCACTCTCTTACGCGAATTTGAACAGGAAAAGATGAATGAAGCATTCCAATCCCGAATAGATAACTTTCCTCATCCGGCGGTGATCGGGCCTCCTCTTGAAATTGCAAACAAGATATGTGAAGAGATGAATGCAATGTCTATTGAAATTATTTCGAATAATAGCGGAATTAACAATTTTTTTTATGGCGAGATAGTCCAGTCCTTTAATAGCGCAATTAAGAAACTTGATAGCCTTGTAATAGAAAATGAGCAGGAACTAAAATCTCTGATAGTGGGAACGAATATTGATACGAATTCAAGTTTAACTTTATCAAGCTCTCTGGATTTATTGTGGAATTCAGTCAATGTTCTCAGAAGGAATGCGATAGTAGTAATTATTTCAGAAAATAATAAGGGATTTGGGGTTAAAGCAATTGAAAAATTTGCTTATGGAGAAATAAAACTAGAAGACTCCAAGAATTCTACATACCTTGAAGGATTGGAACATATCATGTTTATCAATGAACTGAAAGAAAAATATAATATCGCCATACTTTCTGCGTTACCAAAGTATTACCTGAAGGAAATATTTGGACTTAAGGTGTTTTCTAATATTCAAGAAGCAGCCGATAAAATACTTGAAATGAATGGAAAAAGTCATAGGATTTCAATAATACAAGATCCAAATATTGCAATATTCAAAAAACATGACTAGGTTTGACAAATTTAGTACAAACTATGTTTCATGGAAACCCCAAAGTTAAAATAATTAAAGATCATTTATTTGATAATTTGCAGAGCTGCTTACGCAAAAATGGAGATTATGTCTTCTACAGATGCGGTCCAGAGAACCTACATTCGGTAATAGAGATTAACTTGAACTCACTTCCTGAACATTATACTGAATATTTTTTTGAATCAATCCTTAAAGAATTACCTGAATCATTTATTGTTGCAGAAGTTGGTGAAAAAATCATCGGATATGTAATGTGCAAGATTGAATTTGGGTTTTCGAATTTTAGAAAGTTAGGTTTTGTAAAAAAGGGACATGTAGTTTCCATTGCCATACTAGAAGAACATCGAGGGAAGAGGGTTGGCACCATACTTATGGAAGAAGCAATAAATGGACTTGTGTCAAGACGAACAGAAGAGGTCTATCTGGAAGTAAGGGTTAGCAATTCTGCAGCAATAAAAATGTATGAAAAACTAAATTTTAAGGTGAGGTCAAGGCTGAAATCTTACTATAGAGATGGGGAAGATGCCTACTTGATGGCAATAGAATTATCATGAGTGGGATAAATCGGGTGCAACCAGTATTATGAAACAGAACAAGATAATTGGGCTAATATTACTCGTAGTCCCGTCAATATTTTTCATATTTTTTTCATATTTGTTGTTATTTACACATTTGGATATTCTTGTGATAAAGTCGACATTAATAATCATTGTCGGAATTCTCGTGACCGTGCTCGTTTGGATGGGTTACACAATGGCTTCTGCACCCCCAGACAAATGAGTTTTAATTAGATTATTTCTACATCAGTGACGATTTGATAAAATCGAGGTCCTACCTCTCTTACGACTCTGGTATTTTTAATCATGTGGTTAAAGTTACTAAATGATTGTGAAGTATCCTTGATTCCACTCTGTATGGCATTTTTCTTATTATCTGCTCCCACATGAGAAAAATAGTGTACAATACCTTTGCTATTTGCAAGTGAACTTACTGCTGCATCTACAAAATCTCTTGCTTTTTCTGGTAAAGGCATTAACACGCGGGTAGCAATCCCTCTAAGTTTGTTGTATATCTCCTCCTTAGCATCACCAAGAATAGGAATAACCTTACCAGTCAATTTATTTATCTCGATATTCTGTCTGCATATGTCATGAGCCATAGGATTTGAATCTATAGAATAAATTTTAGACGACTTGTTACTATGTGATATTATGATCGAAAACGTTCCCACACCTCCAAACATATTTACAATCACTTCATTTGGTTCAATCAATTTCGATATTCTCAGTCGTTCGGTTGACAGTCTTGGCGAAAAGTAAGTATTGATTACATCTACTTTAAAAGTACATCCATGTTCCCTATAAATGGTAATTGGCGTATTTTCGCCAGATATCAATTCCAACTTCCGCAGTCTATAATCTCCTTCAATTGCTGATACTTGACAGAATACCGTTTTTACTGGCTTAATTTCCTCAATCAATGTATCTGCAATCAATTTCTTTTTTGAGGATAGCGTCTCTGGAATTTTGATTATTGCAATAGTGCCTATGATATCAAATGAAGAAGACAGCTTTTCGAGTTCTGTAATATCAAGTTTTTCTTGCAATACTCCTTTTAACATTTTTGTCATTTTTTGATTAATCCGTCAAGTCCTCTTGTAGTAATCTCCGGAATTTTTTTGAGCCCTGTCCAACCTTCCACCCAATTTATTTATTCTTGGACGCCCTGTATTTTCATCACGTCTGTACGTTATGGACAAGTTCTCAAGAAACTTGTTCATTCCAATATCTTTCTTTATTGGGGAACCAGCAAATCCTTGTTCTCCTGGATTTCCAGAAAAGATAATCAGTGAATCGGCGACCAAATCTATTAATTGCATATCATGATCAACAATTATTGCAGATTTTCCCTGAGATTTTACAAATCTGTGAAGAAATTTTGCAATATTAATCCTATCCTCCACATCTAAGAATGCAGAAGGTTCATCCAAAGCATAGATATCTGCCGGTCTTATGAGAGAACAACAAACGGCTACTTTTTGCAGCTCTCCCCCACTCAACGTATCTACTCTCTTATCATAAAGTTTTTTGATGCCCATTGGCACAACGATCTGCTGTTCCATCGTAGAACCTTCAATCGGTCCTTGATACGCGACATTCAGGAGGGATTCAATGTTACCATCATAGTCGTTTTGCAAATATTGTGGTTTGTATGACAAATTCGCCTGAATATCTATTTCTCCACTATCTGATTTTTCTATACCTGCTATCATTTTCATAAATGTGGTCTTTCCCAATGCATTAGCTCCTACTAGGCCCACTATTTCTCCTTCTCTTATCTCTCCGTGAGAAACATTTAGCTTGAAGGATGAAAATGATTTTGTTAAATCAGAAAACTTTGTCAGAGGTCTGTCAACTATTAATTCCTCATTTTTGTTTGAACCATCGAACTTGAATGATTTTTCTCTAAATCTAATATTTTCTGCCGGAATAAACCCATCCAAAAAGGCATTTATGCCCACTCGAGTACCTTGTATTGGCGCAACGATTCCATACGCGCTTGGTTCTCCATACAAGATATGGATATAGTCTGATAGATAGTCAAGTAGAGTCAGGTCATGTTCTACTACCATTACGCTTTTGCCATCGCTTGCAAGTTGCTTTATGGTTCTTGCAACAGCTAGACGCTGATAAATATCGTTATATGATGAAGGTTCATCAAAGAAATAATAGTCTGCATCCTTATTCACGGCTATCGCAACTGCCAATCTTTGTAATTCTCCACCACTCAACTCAGAGAGTGAGCGATCAAGTGACTTATTGAGTGATAGTTGATCAGTTACCAAATCGATCATGCCTCTTTCATCATACTTTTTCAGAAGCTCTCGCACTGTTCCCTTAAAGGCCTTGGGAATTAATTGAACCATTTGAGGTTTGATTGACGTGCGTAAATTACCGGAGGAAATTTTTTCAAAATGAGGCTTTAACTCTGTTCCTTGAAAATTCTTTATTATATCACCCCATTCTAACTCAGAATCATAGTTACCTAAATTTGGCTTTATATTTCCAGACAATATATTCAATAGCGTGGACTTCCCGATTCCATTTCTCCCCAAAAGTCCTACTACTGAACCTTTTTTTAGTAAAGGAATGTGGTAAAGTCTGAATGAATTTATACCATACTGATGTATTTTGTGATCTCCAATTTCTTTTGCTAGGTTGACAATTACTATTGCATCAAATGGGCACTTCTTAATACAGATTCCGCACCCAGTACATAGTTCTTCAGAAATTACTGCTTTCCCATCTTCAGGTCTTTGAACAATGCATTCTCCACCTGTTTTGTTTACGGGACAATATACTATACATTCCAATCCACATTTCTTTGGTTGACAGAGTTCTTCGTCTAACACGGCTACTCTGTGAGTAGAATTAGAGTTCATTTGTAACTGTACTACTTATGAGAGAATATATTATAATTGTTGATGCCGTAATCAATTGGATACTACTATTTTATTACTTATTTGCTTATTTTTGTAATGGAATGTTATATTTCTAGAAATACTAAAAAGTATCAGGTTATTGAGAAATTTAAGATGGGTGATCCATACTGTAATGACCCACGGTGCCAGAGGAACCGGAATGGAGAGAGACATAAGGCACATGTAAGATCTGAAAAACTAGCGAACATCTACTTTGGCGAAAATTATTGTAATGACCCAAGGTGTCAGAGGAACCGGAATGGAGACAGACACGAAGCACACAATGAGAGAATCATTCTAAAAGAAACGACCACTGAGAGGTCATTTGATACTACTGAGGTATATCCGTACTGTAATGACCCAAGGTGTCAGACAAACAGGGGAGGAGAGAGACATAGACCGCATACCCCAGACAATCCATATTTTTATTATATTAAATATATGGGCGGTCACAAAGCATATCCCAGTCCTTCGGGTACTAGAATGTACTTTTATGAAGAAAGAATAGAGGTCGACAGTCCCAAACTAGTTATCCCATATAGATCTATAAAAAACATTGAAAACATGACTGAAAGGAGAATTTCGATCTTGAGAGTAGTTGTTCTTGGCCTAATTTTCGTTCCACTTGCTATAGTTGGTGCATTGTGGAAAAAGAATCATATCTATACTATCATTCGTTTCAATGATGATTCTGATGACCAAATGATTATTGTGGATTTTGACCAAAATCTCGATTCGGCTCAATCAGTAATTTATAATAGAATGTTAGAATTCCGAAACAAAAGATAGCAGTGAAAAGTATGATTAGGGATTCGCGACACGATGATGGAATTAATGTGCTAGTCATTATCCATCTTAAATTTGACAATGATATCGAAATGACATTCTATGTTATTGAACCATTAATTTTGATAGAAAGTTAAGCACATTTACGCATCATTTAATCATATTATGTAGCATAACCAAGACAACATTAAATTATCCCCTATTGCTTAACATGATCAAGCCGGCCATAGTAATAGGGTGCGACCCGGTCCCATTCCGAACCCGGAAGTCAAACCTGTTATCGCTGCTGTGTTACTGATCTACGTGAGTGGTTGGGAAGCAGCAGTGCTGGCATTTTAGTATCATGACTTTCCGATCTGTCCTATCAAATGCTGTTTAGCGGGTCATATTTTCTCCAACATGCACTTCCGAAAGCAAGTCTTGTATATTCATGGCTATATTATCAAGAAATTCATAAAGAAAGACAAATTCCCTTGGATGCCAGATTCTACACTCAATTAAGCAAGCCAGGTTAACTACACGAACTGAAACAGTTCTCGTGACTTCTGACTTTAAGCTCTGAAATAAGAAATTGCTATTGTGCTGGTCTTTAGTCAATGTAGATGCTAAAATACTGCCACTCCAACCTGCTTCATCCACGACCCCATCATTCAAACTATACCAGAGTTTTGAATTCAAAAGATTTTGATGATTAAGATCATTTTCAACTAAGTACTGATTTTGAACAAGACAATAGATATTATGAAAAGGGCCCATTCTTACAACATCTTCTGAACCAACATAATCTATACTTCCTGAAAGCATTCGGATAAAGCCGTCTCTATTACCCAACCATTTTTCAAAATACGGTCTGTATCGTTGTGGTATATCAGAATCATATCGTCCAATTCTACATTTTATATCATCCAAGCCTAATAAATCAATTATTTCTTTAATTTGAAGAATTGGCAAGGATATCATAATTGCTAGTTACGTTATAGCCTTTGTATACATTCTTACTCTGCATTGTGGCTCGCAATATATTTGATAATTGTTCTGATACCAAAACCAGTAGCTCCTTTCGGATTATATGCTTTTTCCTTAGTGCCCTCCTGGTTCCAGGCTGTTCCAGCAATGTCCAAATGTACCCAAGGAGTATCATCAACGAAGTTGGATAAAAATGCCGCAGCAGTAATAGCTCCTGCTCCTCTTCCTCCAATATTTTTCATGTCTGCATTAGAGCTTTTCAACTGTTCTTTGTAATCCTCAAAAAGTGGAAGTTCCCAAATTTTCTCACCAGTTTGGTTGGAGTACTCAAGAATTTTCGTTACCAATTCTTTATTGTTTCCTACTAGTGCTGCTACATTTGAACCAAGGGCTATTATCGCCGCTCCTGTTAATGTTGCCATGTCGATTATCGCTCGGGGTGCAAACGTTTTCACTGCAAATGCGAGTGCATCTCCCAGAATTATTCTACCTTCTGCATCAGTGTTTAAAACTTCTACAGTTTTACTGTTATACATCCTTATTATATCTCCAGGTCTGTATGAGTTACCTGACGGCATGTTCTCTACAGCTGGTATTATACCAATTACATTTGTATCAAAATTGAGATCAGACACAGCTTTCATTATTCCAATTACATTGCATCCTCCACATTTGTCATACTTCATCTCCTCCATTTTTTCAGAAGGCTTGATCGAAATTCCTCCAGTGTCAAACGTAACAGCCTTTCCAACAATTACAATTGGCTTGTCATTCTTTGTTGAACCAGAATACTCTATTACTATTAGTTTAGGAGAGCTAGAACTTCCTCTACCTACGGCCAGGATGCCTCCAAATCCGTAGGATTCCATCTCCTCCTTCTCAATCACTCTTACCTTGGTTTTCTTATTTTCTGACAGTTTCACTGAGAAATTTGCAAGGACTTTTGGTGAACAGTCATTTGGTGGCAAATTACTAATGTCGCGAGTGAATATCACTGCATCAGATAACACTGAGGAGTTTCTGATAACATTTTGATTATTATCTAGATCCTTTCCTATCAAGATCCTAACTTGATTTAGATCAGTGCCATCTTCATCCTTCTTATAGTTATTAAACGAATAGTCCGATAATTTGATTCCCTCTACTATAGCCGATAAGTGATCTTTATCCATCTCCCTGAAAGGAACCAGTACGAATTCGTTTATGGCCAATTCTTTTGATTTAATAACTACTTTACCAGTCAAATTCCTGGTTTTTTCAGGATCTAAATTTTTCTTCTCTCCCATTCCTAAAAGTAAAACTCGTTTTATGCTAGATCCCACAGTATTGTGGATGACACATATTGATCCCTCCTTGGCTGTAAATTCTCTCGTTTCAACAATCTCTCTTATTATAGGATCAAAATCAGTGGTAATTTCTGAAAGCGACAAGGATGAAACTTGATCTGTAAAGACATAATTCACCAATAGCTGAGTTTTCAATGATAAAATATTATTCTCAGCTTCAATTATTACCATGTTCAAAATCAGAAGTATACTTTATTTTAAAGTATTGAAGCCCAACCAAAACTCATTATCTTGGATTCATCTAAACAATTTAGAGTCATTAAACAAAAGACATAAAAATACAAGAAAAAATGTATTAGAAAAATCAAAATAAATCCTCTTGCAGTAAATTCTATAGGCCGATAGAGATCATGAGATTAGTCCTATCATGATACAATATCGATAAATGTGTAAGAAAAAAGAATAAGAATTTAGGACATTTATTAAATATCTATAAGTGTGAGTAATGTCAAATCGATAAAGAACAGATATGGTCAATATAGTTAACAGAATTAATCATAGCCTTCTTGATATTCCATCAGAACTTAGAGAATTTCTGAAAAATGATACCTATTCCTTACTTGTTAAGGGTCGATCGGGAACAGGAAAAACCACCTTTTCTCTAAGTATTCTAAGTTCATTAAAAGCAAAAAACAATTTTTTCTATATTTCTACCAGATCTTCTCCAAAACAAATGTTCGAACACTATCCGTGGCTACGAAAATTCATTAAAGAACCAAATAAAGATATTGACAATCCAGATGTCGGACAAAATCTTTCAGCTTTTGAAGATGCTCGCTTGGACGAGCCTGAATCACTCTTTGAGAGGGTAACTAATCAGCTGATGGATGTTAAGAACCCTGTGATAATAATTGATAGCTGGGATTCTGTTGCTTCATTGATGGATAGAGAAGCCCGATTAAACAATGAAAGAGTACTTCAAACATGGAGAGAAAGAGCTAAGGCTAGATTGATTTTTACAAGTGAGGAATCAGTAGAATCCAGTCTAGAATATATCGTGGACGGTGTTGTAGAATTGAATTATGAACTTAATGATGGCATACGAACTCGAAGTTTATTTCTCAAAAAATTAAGGGGAATTCCAATCAAGAGATCTGTCTATTTCTTCACTCTAAAAGATAGAATATTGCGATGTTTTGATAGTTACGATCCTAGGGACTTTAGGATCAATAAGAGAGACAAGATTCCAAAAGAAACAGATTATTCTACGCAATTATTGCAAACAGGATATCAGGATCTTGACAATTACATTGGAGGTACTTTACCACAAAGAGGATTGATAACTATTGAAAAGGAGGACACTTTATCAAGTGATATAATAGTATTATTTTTGAACGATTTATTCTATAATTTTTCGAAGAGGCGTTATCCCCTACTCTTGGATTCTGGATTAAAAGATGTTTTGACAGATATGCACAAATCGAAAAATCAAAACTACAAGTTACACGTGATGGATGAACTCCGTTCAACAGAAAGGTCTGCTCAGGATGAAATAAAACGAAAAAATAATTTCTACAAGTATGTAGATAGAGCAGTTTCAGGACTTGAAAATATGGAAAAAATAGTCGCTATGGTGGAATCAAAATCCTTAGATAATTTCATATCAGGTACTTCTGATATTAATGATTGTTGTAGATTCATTAAAAGTAAATTTGAACTTTCATTTCTAATTCTAAATTCAAATAATAATCTAGAAAGATATTACTCAGTATCAGATATTCATCTCAAATTTATACTAATATGTGGAACTCTTTTCTTAAAGTGTTCGACACCTGCTTCAGCATTATTTGGTATAAAGGTTGTTAATTCAGTTCCTCAGATCCAATTAGATCATGTTTTGTAGCTTTATGCCGTAGGATTCTTCCTCTGATCTCTCCTCTAGTGACATAGGTAGCAGATGCATCATTTGTTCATAATAGCCTAGAAATGTGCTTCCCTTGTTTGTAACTTTATACACCATCTTTGCTCCATTATTATGCTCCATTATAAGGCCAAAATTCAATAGGGAATCAATATAGTTTCTACACTGGTCATTACTTAACATCGCCTTATACATTATTTTTGTTCTTGTTTCTTCTCTGATTGCAGATCTCAGTATTGCTGCTATGACCCCGTACTTACTTCTATTTTTCATTGCCCAATAACTGAAGTTATACAATATAACTGGAGTGAAACTATTAAATAGAAACTTAAATGACAAAATTCAACTACAAAAATTAGAATAACCTTTTATTCTATTTATATATCCCATTCTTGTTCCATAAAATAAGACTAATGAATGTTTGATTAAATTTTGCTCTAAAAAATCATATGATTTTTATTCTTATACACAATTACCAGAATGGTCCAAATTGTTTTGATTAAGTAAACAATCTGTCATGACTGGTTTTATTTTTTGAAATTTTATTCTTCCATTATCTATTTTTCCAGACTTCTGCATTGAAACCGTTTTGGATTTCATCAACAAAATATGATCGCTACAAACTAAACCGATCATATATTCTTCATTTTCTGATAATATGGAAACAATATGCGAGGGAGGCAGAGTACATATTCGCCCCTTGGTCATTATAGAACATCTTTCTGGACCCATTCTTAATTATAGATTCTGATGTATTATATGTTATAATCCTTTGTTTGTATATGAAAAATATTATTCTATAAAATGCTATTTTTACAATAAAATAATAAAACTAATTTTGAAAAAAAATTGGCATAAATTTCACATTATCTTATTGTTGACTGTCTAAAATTGTTTTTATTTCCTTGCATCTTTTCCTTAAAGAAACCGTGGAAATATCGGCCACCTGGCATACTTCAACCTGGCGCAAAAATTCATTGCAGTCCTGTGAAGCAATGTAAATAATAGCTCCGGCAAAAGCACGTGGATTTTTTCCAACTGAAATTCTGCTATGTTGGACAAGTGAAAAAATTCTTATGGCTTCCCTTTTTGTCTTTTCTGTAAGCTTTAATCTATTTGAAATAAGGGTTACATAATCAATTCCTTGAATAACAGGAATCTTTAATGATAGTTCCTTTAGGATCAATTTATAATGCGACATTATTTCCTTACTTGGAATATTACAAACGTTGGCTATATCTGATATTGTTTTTGGTATTGATATCTCCCTACAAGCTGCATATATGGAGGCTGCAACAAGGGAAACGGTAGATCTTCCTTTCGCCAATTTTCGCATTGCAGCTTTGCGATATATGTATGCTGCATTTTCCATAACGGCAGGACTCAGATAGAGCTTGTCGCCAAAATTATTGAGATATTTTAATGCTTTATCTAAGTTCCTTGAGATTGAATCATTAAGCTGAGATCTATTATTCCATGTTCTTAATCTTTGAATCGTTTCTTTTTGGACGGGATCGAGCATTTTGCCTCGTCCATCAGTGTCATTTAGTCCGATTAAGGTAGAAAGTCCCTTGTGACTTATTGTTAACGATTCTGGCATCCCTGTACGAGATTTATCCTTGTATTCTCCTTTCTCTAAATATGGCAGATCGTTATTATAGATTTTTTCGTTAGAAACACAACCACAAGTACTACAAACATATTCACTTGAGAGTACGTCTAAAACAAGAGTATAGTTTTGACATTGAGTGCATTGCACTTTATTAGCTGGGTTTGATTCTAAGGATCCATTATTTCTAACATGTTTGATATTTTCTAAAGACATCTTTACTCTAGTCTAGCAGATTCTTTTATTATCAATAGTTTTTCTAGAAATTAGAAATTACTTGGATTATGATTAAGTAGTATCGAAATATTTAATTATTAACCAAAATATTAAGAGTTACGAGGAAAAATCGTATTTTTGTTTCTTAAATAAGAATGTATAAATGTTTAGTTTAGTAAGAAGAATCAATTATGGATCCGTATTTAGGGTTATGCGTGTTAGATCGTAAGGATTATTACCATTAATCGATATTGTGCTCAGCGATGATATAAAAGGATGGTC
>Ga0193741_1000078_pt1 | contig 22786 bp, 21 predicted proteins | sample L2s2metaG_FD_143059 | JGI IMG/M metagenome (GOLD analysis project Ga0193741, IMG submission 143059) | Soil microbial communities from a riparian zone of the East river system, Colorado, United States - L2s2 | ecosystem: Environmental > Terrestrial > Soil > Riparian zone | place: USA: East River...
ACCGTATTCTTCACCGGCATCAATGCAACTCCTGGGGTCTTTGAGACCGAAGTATCTGGAGAACTATGTTTCGCTGGGGACAGCGACCAGCGATGACCCATCCTTTGATCGCGCTGGCACCAAGAAGCGGCCATACCATTGCATTTTGTGCGGGTGGCGTCTCAAGCGATGGAGCTCGATGCGGGAACCCATTGCCGCGCCCGTTCCGCGCTCTGCTCGGCGGAAACGAGGTGATGTTGCAGCTGACATCAGAGTGATCTCTCCTCTCGAGCAACCTGCTCAGACCGGAAAACGGGTTCACCACCACTGGCGAGGGCTAGAACAAACAGGGCAACCGCATCGCCGGCGGCGAAGCCCCGTTGCACCAGCCGTCACGATCGTATCAGGTAGGACACCTTGAGGAAGACGCGACGGGATAACGGCTCGCCCAGACCAATCCGGTCGTGGTTGACGCCGACGTAGACGGCAGTCCCCGGCTGGACGAAGTAGGTCAGCAGCAGGTCAACGTTGGTGCGGCGCGTCTCAGTCAACGACGACCTGGCCGGATCGGCAGCCACGCGATCGTGGCTCACGATCGTCCGCGCCGACAGCCGTCGCGTCACCTGATAGTTCCATCGTGATCGCACGAGATGATTGGTGAAGATCCGCGCTCCGCGGTCGCGCTCGTCCAGACGCAGCCACAAGTAGGTGGTATCGACAGTGAGCGACGGCGTCGGCCGTACACCAAGGGTCACGGATCCGTTTCGCGAATTGGCCAGCGCGAGCGATCGGCCCTCGGCCGGCCTGAGATTGACGGCCGTGCCTGCGCTGTATTCCGCATCGAACCTGAGTCCCGCCAGCGGCGCCGACGAAAGGCCTGCCCCGGTGGCGTGCTGCGCGAACACGGGAGCGCCGACATTGGAGGCCGCCGCGGTCCCAGCGAGACGCTCGCGCGTGACCACGTGAAAGACTCGTGGTCTGGTTTGCCGGCGGAGCTCGGCGCCGAGGTCGAGGCGGCCGGTCCCGTCCAGCGGCTCACCGACGACGTCCCAAAGTCGGGTTGCTGTCAACGTCGGTCCCCAGACGAGGATCGGGCCATGTGCCGGCCGCAAATCGATACGGGTCGAATGTACCAGCTCGCGAATGTCGGTGCGAGGCACAAATCCTGCGTCGGTACGGAAGCCGGTAGAGATGCGACTAAAGGCCGACGACGACACGAAATGCCGTCCGTTGGCATCGACGCTGGCGCGAATCGCGCTGCCGCTCACTGGGTCCACGGCCGCCTCGCGGCTCTCGCTCGCGACCGCCTGCACCGCCGTGACCACATTCGGGCTGACGCGCCAACGGCCGCCGAGCCCGGCGACACGGTTCGACGTCTCACCGTGCACGCCGGCGTAGATCGCACCTACGTGCGAATCCCCACGCAAGTCTCTACTGACGCGGGCAACCGAAGTCACCGACGTCGAGCCGTCGAAGCGATCGTCCGCCACAAGCGCGCCGACCGCGTACTTGCCCGCCTTGCCGCTGAAGCGCGCGCCGAGACGCGGCTCACGGATCCTCCGAGTGAACAAGACCTGGATCGGCGTTTCAAAATAACCCGCATTCTCGATAAAGAACGGCCGGCGTTCCGGGAAGAACGCCTCGAAGCGGCGGTTGACCGTGGTCTGCGGCTCGTCTGACTCGACTTGGCTGAAGTCCGGATTCGCGGTGAGGTCGACGACGAGGTTCTCGCGAGCGGCGAGCTTGACGTCGAGGCCGGCCCGTCCCTCGACGCTGCCCGCATCTTCTGCGTCGTCGCCCGCTGCCGATGCGTACGGCAGGAGCTGTACGCGCCCGCCTGGATCGATGCCGCGGACACCGATGAGCTCGGCCGCATAGGCGAGCCGATTCTGATACCGGATCGAATATGCGGGCCAGAACGTCTCTTCATTCTTGCGCGGCATGCCGCGATAGACGAACAGGCCCCAACGGTGCTCCTCCCGGCGCGGGAATCGCAAGCTGCTGAACGGAACGCTGATGAGCACGACGTAGCCTTGGGGCCGAATGGCCGTTTCCACCGACCAGACCGCGTCAAAGGAGATCCCAGCCCTTGCCTTCGGTGTAGATACCATCGACTTGAACGCCCGCGGGGTTCGCCTGGAATCCGTACAGGCGGCGGCCGTCGCGGAACGTATCAAGGTGCAAAGCGATCGAGTCGTCATCATCCGGAAGGCGGTCGCGGTTGACGCGATGGGCGCGGACCTCGCTGGTGTCGCCGAGACACACAAAGACAGCGTACAAATGGTCTGCGTCGTAGCCGACGTAGATCCGGGTATGTTCGCTTACCGGCGCACCGTCAGCCGGTGTGCGCTGAACCAGGCCCTCGATCAAGGCCATCTGTGAGGCGATGGGCGGCGGCGTGTCGAACGCGGTGAAATCCTGCAGCCGCGGCGCCTCTGTGAGACGCGGGATGGTGAGCGTCGGCGTGTCTGCGTAAGCGATGGAGGCGAAGAGACTGGTGAGGATCACCAACAGCGCTGTGAACATTCGATGACAGTACGCCGTGCGGCGAGCGATCCGCGATCCGTTTCATGCGATCAGAATCGACCAAACCACAGCAAGAGAGACCGAAGATGAACGCAATTGCGGCCACAGTTCGCTGCAGCAGGGAATCGAACACGGTCGTACCGCCGGCGCTCGGCGGTTTGTCGAAGGAAGCGAAGTCCTGCTTTACCGCGGCGACGCCGCCAGCCGCGACACCGTCACCGTCTGCGCGGGATACATACTTGGTATCGAGAGCAGCAAGGTGACGAGTGCCACAGCAGCCAGGACTGACCTGCTCATGCTTGGCGAATAAGTCCCAGTTGCATCAACGCCGTCAGGCCGTCGTCCAGGCCGACCTCCTCCGCGATTTTTCCGTTCTTGACGCGTAGCACGGTGGTTCCTGTGAACCGCATCTTTCGGCCGGAGGCCGCGGGCAGGCCGCCGAGGAGAAAGTCGCTGAACGCGGGGCCCGTGTGGGTGCCGCCGCCCACCCAGCGTCCAACCACGTAGTCGCCTTCGGCGATGAGGTCCGCGGCGCCGGCGAAGCTCAGGTCGGGGAACGCCGCGCGGAATCCGATCATGAACGCCCTTACATCCGCACGCCCGCGCCGCGGGGCATGCAGGGAGTACTGCAGCAGCATGTCGGGGGCGGCCAGTTCATCGACGATGGCGGGGTTCCAGGGGTTGCCCCAGAATTCCTTGAACCATCGGCCGACGAGGGCCTTATTGTCTAGAATCTTCGAACTGGTCGCTCCCGGTGTTTGTGCTTCGGCCAGAGTAGCGTTACCAGTGGCCATTAAGCCTGCGGTTGCGACCAGCGCATCTTTCGCGAACATTCGACGAGTCATCGGAATTCTCACTTTCATTGACGTTGGAAACGAAGCTCGCTCGCGAGAATACGGCGCTGACGTGCGCGGGTGCACTCCGTTTCTTGCGCTCAAATACAAGATGTCATCGGCACAGTCGAGCGTCGGATATTCGCGACAGCGAGGCACGACGTCGCGGTGCCGCGCACAGCGCAGGTCGACGGCCAAGCGCGTTGCTCAGGTTTGAAGTGCTGACGGGGTCCGAAGTCCTAACTACTCCGGATCGCGCTCCACTGCTCGCTCGCCGTCGTTCATTTCCAATAACGGCGCGATGCGCGCGTAGATCGGTGAGTCGCTCACCATATGCCGCCATGCTGTTGTGCGCGGCCCGCGCTCCAAGACTCGAGCGGCTGACGTCAACTGATTCTTGCCCGGAATCCCTTCCGCGTCCGCGCGGTTCGCGACACCGACCGATCTGTTCGTCACAAAACCTGCCATCATTGAGCCCGTCGGTCGCACGGACGTTGACTCCTTCGTTTTGCGCCTGTTTACGCCAAATAACCCAGGATGAACCTCAAACGTTTCCGTGCCGGCCCAGAACGCATAGTCTTCGATCGCGTACGCGTAGACGGCCTTGTCCTCGCCGCCGTGCACGGACCGATCGGCCTGGTCGTCGCCGCCAAGATTCACACCGCTCAACGCGACGGAGTCATCGATCCGATGTTCCAGATTGCCGTGCGAATCCTCCGGCCCTGCCACTCAAGTTCGCGTGCCGTCCCCACGTTGACCTGAAGAAGACGCGCCTGGTTGACGTTTGCCATTCCACCATTGTCAGTCGATGCAGAGTACCGCGGCCTCAGCCGTCGACAGCGGAACTGTGCGCCAGGGCGAGGCTAGGAGCGACAGTAGCGCCCATGTTTCTCAAGTGCAGTAGGGCGGAGCGCCGAACTTCGTCGGCGGTCTGTCGACCGAGCGCTTCATCCTCGAGGTCGCGGGCGCCGGTCGCATTCGGGTCAACGACAACGTCAAATCCACGGATGAGCGCTTCGCGTGCAGAGGTCGACAGGCACATGTGCGCGTAGAAGCCCACGATTAGCACCGTCTGGACTCCAGCATCGCGCAGCCAGCCTTCGAGACCCGTATTTGTGAATGCTCCGTATACGTCCTTTTGAAAGAGCGCTTCCGGTCCAAATCCATCCTGTGGTCCCAAGCCCGGTGAGAGTTCGGCCCCCCACGATCCAGGGACAAAGGCGTGCGATTCGTTCGGCCGATTGTGGTGCTGCACCCAGGCGATCGGCCATTGCCGGTCGCGTGCGAACGCTATGTGTGCCTGAATCGTCTCCAGCGCACTCGCGTGATTCGGTACAGGCCGAAGGCCGTCCGCGGAGAATTCGTTCTGCGCGTCTACAACGATCAACGCTTGGTTCATGAAAGCACTCCTAGTTGTTCCCAAAAGAAATCGCGACGGCCCAGGTCGGATGCCGACGAATCGACGCCGAGTTCTGTACGAGTTGGACCCATGGCTCTACTCTGCCAGCTCGAGCTGCGTTCACCAAAGTCGCGATGGCAATTATCGGAGAAGCCGATAATTTGTGAATCCCGGTAGTAGGATCAATGCGCATGAACTCCAGGCGGCGACCCAAGCCCGGCGTCCTCGAGATTTCGTCCGCCTCTGGACTCGAAATTCGTCAGCTACGCGCGTTCGTTGCGCTCGTGGAACGAAGACGTGTCACTGCGGCTGCCGAGGCGCTCGACCTCGCGCAATCGACAGTCTCCGAAGCGCTCTCAGCGCTTGAACGAGTCCTCGGCACGACGGTAATTCTTCGCCGACGCGGCGGTCGTGCATTGGAGTTGACCGAGGCCGGTCGCGCGCTCCTACCGCACGCGCGGAAAATCTTGGCTGCCGTAAACGCCGCGCACGTAGCCGTGGGCCCGACGACGACATCGCGTACGCACGCCAAGGTCGCTATCGTCGCCAACGAATCGGTCAGCAGTTATTTATTGCCTGAGATCCTGCCGGCGTTACGCCAACGCTGGCCGCGGACTCGCTTCACCGTCTCGGTTGCGACGTGCGCCGGCGTGCGCGAGGGCGTTGCAGGCGGCGCGTTCGATGTCGGGCTCCTGCTGGCAGGGCCCAAGGACAGCGGCGTGCAACGCCGAGCCGGACAGTCACCGAAACCGTTTGTCGATCGTCGCGTCGTAACTTCAAGTGTCCCGCTTGTGCTTTTTGCGACCGGATCGCACCCTTTGATACGCAGGCAGTCATCTACAGTGAGAATTGGCGCGCTCTGCGGTTACCCCTTGTTTGTCAGTGACGCGGCTGGTGACTTTCACGATCTCGTCCATCGTTTCTTTCTCCGACGCGGGGCCGATGGGCCGACGATTGAAGCCTCCGGAAGTATTGAAGGCGTGAAGAAGGCTGTCAGAGACGACCGTGCCATTGGCCTCCTCCCGCTGTACACAGTGACGGAGGAACTCCGAGCCGCAACAATTGCACAAGTAAATCTGCGTCCAGCACCGCCACGGATGCGAATCGACGCTTTACTCACGCAGTCGAGGGCGCACCATCCATCGTTGGAAGAGCTGATCGCCGCGATCCGTTCACGCGTCGCTGGTCTCGCACCGTAATCGTCGGAGAGGTCCTTTCGGTAAAGCGGTCTCGAGCTTTCCGGCGTAGTTCAGGAAATACTACGGATGAAGGGTCTCGCTTGCAGGATTAGATCGGGTTCCATTGAAAGTGTCTGACAGCGCAATACAACGCTGATCCGTTCAGGATCCTCCAGGCAGGGTTCGCGTCATCTTCACAGAAGGCATCCGCACAGAAACGGTTGCCCTAGCCTCTCGACACTAGCAGCGGCGCGGTGAGGACCGACAGGCTCGTGCGCTGGCGACCCTCGGCATCGAAGTTCGATGGCGCGAGCCAGCGCTCGAACGCGGCCTGCAGCCTTGGCCACTCCCGATCGATCGTCGCGTACCACGCGCTGTCGCGATTTCGTTGTTTGTAGACCAACGCCTGGCGAAACACGCCCTCGTACGACAACCCCAGTCGCTGCGCCGCGGCGCGCGAAGGGGCGTTCAACGAATCACACTTCCATTCATAGCGGCGATAGCCAAGGGCAAAGGCGTGGCGCATCATCAGGAACATCGACTCGGTCGCTGCGGGCGTGCGCTGGAGAAGCGGTGAAAAATTGATGTGGCCGACTTCGATCGACCCGGAGGCAGTTGAGATGCGCAGATACGCCGCCACACCAACCGCACGATCGTCCACCGTGATGGCGTAGAACTGCGGATCCCTCCCGTCCTCAACCTCCTTGACCCACTGCGCATAGTCCTCAAATGAGGCGAATGGACCGACGGCAAGATACGTCCAGTTCCGCCCGTCCACATCGTGTGCGTTGGCCTCAAACAGATCCGTGGTGTGGCGCACGGCCTCGAGGGGTTCGACGCGACAAAATCGACCAATCAGCGTCTCACGCGCTGGATGCGGCGCCGCGATCCAGTCAGTGACCGGATCGCCAATTGGTTGTCCCAAGTCATTTGTTCGCGGCACTCTTGGGCACCTTTCGCCAGTCTTGATTAGGTGGTCTGCGACTCAACCACCTGCTTCAAATGTTGAAGGCAGGTCCTGCCAGGCTTGATTGTTGGTGGCAAAGAACTCGCTCTGCTCGTCATAACCGGTTTGACGAAAATCCAGAGTCGTGGCATCGCCGGCTTGGTGACAGTTCGAAAATGAAATGGGTGCCGGTCCACACCGACGCAGGGCTGCTTGGCGGATGGTGGCTGATGCATTCAAATTCGATGCGCTGGTTGGGAATCGATTCGACCACCCTCAGCTGAACCGCGCCGTGCTGCGGACCGGGATTGTGTTCGAGGACCAACCCGCGGTCGGTGTGAATCGGCGTCTGCTTGTCCCACCATGTCGAGATGCCTTCCGCAGTAGAAATCGCCTGATAGACGCGCGATGCGGCGGCGTGGATCGATACCTTGTGGTGGATGGTCGACATGTCTGTGTCCTCATGCGTCGCGGCGTGCCGATCGACTCGCAAACCACGCGATCGGCAGGCCGACGCCGACGGCGTGAATGGCAAGCTGGTTGAACAATTGCGGCGGCGCCGGCACAGTATAGGGCCGGCTGAAAGTCAGCGGCAGGACGGCGAAATACATGAACGCCCAGACCATCAAACCGAACATGAATCCACACACCAGGGGACGGCGCAGAAGAATTGCGAGCCTTCGGCTGGCGAAGAAATAGGCGGTGGCGGCGCCGAGGGCGATGAGGAAATGCAGGCTCAGCCCAAAAGCCGCCGCGGGCACGCCGCCCTGATACGCGCTGCGGCCGACGACGCCGCTCGCGATGGCGTGCAAGACGCGAACGGGCGCGCCGCCGTTGACGATAGCCATGACAAACGCATCCAGGATATCGAGCGTGCCGGCGGTGAGCCCGCCGAGTACGATCGTGTCGAATGGCCGTGCTTGGTACGGGCGTCGCAACGGCGCCGTCACTCGAGCGCCGCCCACAGGCCAGGATAAGTGCGGACAAAACCCGACGGACTCAACTCGAGCTCGGCGGCGTAACCCACGGTCGGCGCCTCGTACCAGTACGTCGTTGCGGTGCGGCGTGTATAGCGCTGCGGAAGCCGGGTCAGCGCCGTCAACGGCAGATCCAACCACGCGACCGGCACATCGGCCGACTCGAGGCCGGCCAGCTCGAGCCGGCGGAAATGCGGAACGTTCGTCGATGGAGTGAACGAAAAATCCAGATGCTCGCAATCGTCGAGCCCCTCGACGGCATGGCCATTCATCGTCCAGGCGCCGGCGGCCGAGCGCTCGACCTTGACATCGATTCGCACCGCCGCGACAAAGCCATGAACGGAACCGCGCTCGGTGCGCCAGCTCTTATCGCCTTCAAGGTGATACTGGAGTTGCACCGGCTCGCCGTCGTGCTGGAACACGGCAGCGCCGTCCAGGCTCCATCCGAATTCATCGATCACCAAACGGCACGCGTCGTGCCCCGGCGTGTCGATCCGGCGCCAAAGCGCATTGTGAACCTGTTGCACCATCGACCCCCGCGACTGTTGCCTCAGTGAGGCGCCGGCAATTTTGACCAGCCAACGCTGAGGACGTGTCCGGACTTCGTCGATTGCACGAACGCCACGATCCGGAGGTGTTCTGGTTTCCAACCCGACTTCAGCCCGATGACCGTGGTCTCCGTCGCCTTGCCCGAATCAATCTTTCGGGCCAGCATCGCTCGGACGACACCGGAATGGTGGAGTGTGCGCCTGGCATTTTCGCCACGCTTCACGTCGACCACCAGGTCGTCCTCGGTGACGGCCCAGAGCAGCTCGGCGCCCTCACTGGCACCGGCTGCAAGACCGGGGCCAGACGCCGACGCTGCCAGCGCGCCCTGGTCGTCCAGCGACGCCTCCACCGTCAATCGCGGCTTCGGCACACGCCCCGCTTCGGCGAGCGCGCTCTTCACTTTCGCGACATCGCTGCCGACCATGTGCGCTCGGCCGTCGACCACGAGCTGCGGCGTAAACACGGACTCGAGGCTGAAGCGGTGTCCGTACTTGTTCTGACGCGCGGTGAACTGTGAGGAACCAAATGGATCCTTCCAGCCCAGATTGTCCCAGTAGGTGACGTGCTCGCTCATCGCGACCACATAGACCCCGTCGACCGGCTGCTCCTTCAATACCATCGCGAGCAGTCGATCGGCCGGCGGGCAGCTACTGCACCCCTCGGCGGTGAACAACTCGGCCAATACCGGGACGCGGAGGTCCGCGCCAGCCGCGCGTTCTTGCGCGACTCCTGTGGGTGTGGCGGCGAGAATCGCCAGCAGTCCCAGTATCAGCCGAGTCATGTCAGCTCCTTACCAGCGCACTTGCACAGCGAAGCGCGCCACACGCGGCGCGACGATGCCACTGATGTCGTTGGCCACGGCCGAGGCCTGCAGCTGCCGGCGGGCGAGCACGATGTTGGCGTTCATCAGGTTGAACACGTCGAAGGTCGGCTTAAGCTGGACGCGCCCAAACATGAAGTTCCGGTCGACGCGCACGTCCACTTGGGTGAACGCGGGCAGACGGTTGTCGCCAAGTGGATCGAGGATCACCGTCGCCTGGCCGCCCGAGTTGGCACGATTCGGCGTGATAATCGCCTGCGGGAACGCGTACCCCTGGCGCGAGTTGAAGTTGGCGCCGAGGTTCACGCGATACGGCAGCTGGAACGTACCCGACGCCTTCACCAGCCACTTGGCGTTGATATAGACGTTGTCGATGCCGCTGCCGCCGGCCTGCGGCGCGTAGATCTGACTGCCGGGACACTGCCCCACGACGCAGGTCGGATCTTCGTAGGCAGCACCCGAGTCCCACACGTCCACGGCGTTGTTGTACGCGTAGCTTGCATTCATCGACCAGCGGTTGCTCATGCGCTTCTGGAACGTCACTTCAACGCCGTTGAAATCGCGCCAGCGGTCCGGCACGTTCGACACCTGAAATAACGCCGGCAGCGGCGACGCCGGCTCGAAGTACGTGATCGCCTCGCACCGCGCGTCGGCTGGACAGCCGGTCGGGTTGAAGCTCACCTGCCGGTAGTTATCGCTGGTCCAGTTGAGGCGATCATTGAAGCTGAACCGGTCGTAATTGCGCCAGATGTAGCTGGCGCCGACGGCCATCGACGGGCCCACTTGACGGTCGAAGCCGACGATCATTTCACGCGTACGATCGGCCTTGAAATTCGGATCCACCGTGCCGGCGGTGCGGAAGTTGCCGGGGTTCGCGGGATCGTACGAGGGGCTGCGGGCGAGGATCGTGGTGAGATCGAGCTCGTTGGCGGTCACGAAGGTGTCGCCGTTGAGATCGTTCCACGGATAGCGGACTTGCACCGCGCCGGTGGCCGCGAGCACGGACGACAACTGGCCGGGCGCGAGTTGACCGTAGTAGGCGGCATACGACGCCGACATGATGGTGCGGCCGTCGCCAGTGAAGTCGTAGGTGAGGCCGACCCGCGGAGAAAGGTCGCTCCAGATTACGTCGGCATCAGCGCCGGGGAAGTCGATCGCCGGCAGCTGCGCCGGGATGAGCGGATTGGCCGGCACCGTGGCCGCCACGGCCGTGTCATCCTGGCGGTCGAAGCGGAAGCCCAGGTTCAGCGTCAGGCGATTCTTGGTGTAGGTGTCCTGCACGTAGATCGCGTGCGTGTCGAGGTGCGACACGCCGTACTGATCGCGCCACATGTCGGCTGAGTTCGGGATGCCGTTGGTGAACCGCGCATCGACGTTGCCGCCGTGGTGGCCGATGCTCGTATTGTGAGCCGAGCGCCAGCGATAGCCGAACTTCAGGGTATGGTCGCCGCCGAGGACCTGCGGCATGAAGTAGTTGCTGGTGACGTCGAGGCTATTAGTCGGACGCAGGAACGTTGAGGCCTGAAACGAGCGGCCCCACGTGCCGGTGCTGGTTTCAAAACGCGCCTGGACATCGCTCAGCGCGTCCTCGTGGAAGTCGAGCACGAAGTTGTTGCCCAGATGCGCCCACATCGTCTCCACCAGCCAGCGATCGCTCAGCACGTGCTGATCGCGGACGCTCCAGAAGGGCGACGGGCCGGTGAGCCAGCCGAATGCGCCGAAGTCGCTCGACACCGCCTTCTGGCGATAGGTGGTTTCGATCGGGCGCGTCACGGATGCATCACGCGCGTTGCGGACCTTCTCCGCCCAGGTGTTCTGGAACGTGAGCTTGTTGTTCTTGAACGGCGCCGTCTGGATCTTCCAGTTGTAGTTGTTCAACTTGGTGAGATCGGTTTCGAGACAGGCGCGAACCGCGGTCGTGTCCGTCGGACGCGTCGGACCGCACGCCGGATCGTTTTTCCAGAAACCGACGACGCCGGTCTTGATGTTCTGGGCGCCGTAGCTGCCCCAGAACCATGCCTTGCCACGCTTGATGGGTCCGCCGATCTCGAAGCCGCGATCCTGGATATTCTGGATCGGCGCACCCGAGCCGGCGTTGTCGGCACGGATCTCGTCGGTGATGTTGTCGGCCTGGAACTGCTCGTCGGTGAGGTAGTAACGCGCGGATCCCTTGAAGCGATCCGTGCCGCTCTTCATCACGAGATTGATGCCGACTCCGCCGGTCTGCTGCGTGACGTCTGAGCCACCCGTCGTGACCTGCATCTCTTCGAGCATGTCGAAGTCGTAGTAGATCGGCGAGGCGCCCGTCGCCGACATGTCGGTGATGTCGACGCCGTCGATCGACCACTTGTTGTTGCCGGTGGCGGCGCCGCGCGAAATGTACATCGACTGCTGGCCGGACTGGCTGCCGCCGACGTTGGAGCGATCCATCGTGATGCCGGGCGTGCGCTCGAGCATCACCCACGGATCGCGCGCAGACGGGATGTTCTGCATCGACTCGAGATCGAAGCTGGTCTTGGTCCCGGTTTCACGGCTGTCGACGAGCGGGCTCTCGCCGGTGACCGTGACCGTTTCCTGCACCGTCGATAGCTGCAGCGCCGCGTTGACCTGCGCGCGGAAACCGATCGTGATGCGGATGTCCTGGTGCACGAGCGTGCGGAATCCGGCCAGCTCGAATGTCACCGAGTAGGTCCCGACGGGCAACTCTGGAACGTTGTACGTGCCGGCCTCTGAGGTGACCGTGACACGGGGCTGAATTAACGCCGCACCGGTAATCGTGACGGTGGTACCGGGCAGGACCGCGCCCGAGCTATCCGCTGATCTGCCGAAAATTTCGCCGGTGGTTTGTGCTGCGGCGGCGGTGCCGCCGATACACAGCATCAGTGCCGACACGACAAGCGTGCTTCTGAACGTCATCATCTATCCTCCAAAGCCGGCGTACGTGCCGGCACCGTCTTGCACAACGACCGAGTGCTACTTCCGAAACTGGCTGTAAACGAGATCGCCCGTCGCCTTCTGATGGCACGCCAGGCACGAGCCCTTCGCGTCGTTCGACAGTGCGCCGGTGCGCGTGTCGCCGGGAAAGGCTTCAAAGCCCCAGCCCGCACTGGCGGCAAACAGACGGCTGTCCTTGATCATCACCGCCACGCGACGGCGCGTGCCTTCCGTCATCACACCGTTCTTCTCCACGGCCTCGAGACCGTCGTCGATCAGGATGGAACCGTCCGGGAACGTCCCCGTGCGATAGCCCTCCAGTGCTTTCTCGTTGGCATAGAAGTGGTGATAGCCGCCGTTGCTGTCGAAGCTCGGACTATCGGGTCCGACGAGCGTGCTCTTGACGTGGGTCCAGCGCCGGTAGTCATCCGGAAACGGGATTGCGCCCGCGGTTGATGTGGAAACCGCAGCGGTGAAGGCCGCGATGGCGGTGGTGAGCGCAAGAACGGACCAGCGTCGCATGCCCCGATTGTGGAGCGCCCCGGACGGCGCGCAGCGGCCACTTTGACGAACCGGCAGATCGGCGGGGCGAGCAGGACCTATTAGAAGGGGTTGGCGGTCAGCGCCCTGAGTTGTGCGTGGTAGGTCCGGCTTGACTGGAGGCGCGTTCCGTTCCCGAGCAGCACCATGTACTCGCCATGCGTCGCCGAACGCAGCTCCTTGATCCGGCCGATGTTGACGATGATCGAGCGGTGAATGCGCAGGAACATGCCCGGGTCGAGCGCGGCTTCGAGCGCGTTCATTTTCACATGGACCAGATGCGTGGCATCGCCGGCATGGAGCTCGACGTAGTTTTCGGCGGCATTGATCCAGTCAACTTCGCTGACATTCACGAAGTAGGTCTTGCCAGGCGATCGCACCGCCAGCCGCTTCAGATATTTCTGTGGTGACGCCACGCTCTCCAACAACGCCAGGAGTTGCTCCCGGCCGGCCGCCGGCAGGTGGACCTGCGCTTTCGCCCGCGCCAACGCGAGATCGAACCGCGACGCGGTCACCGGTTTCAGCAGGTAGTCGACGGCGCTGATCTCGAACGCGCGAATGGCGTGCTCGTCGTGGGCGGTCACGAACACGATCAGCGGCATCGCGTCGAGACCGACCTCGTCGATCACGCCGAAGGCATCCAGTTCCGGCATTTGCACGTCGAGGAACACGAGATCAGGGCGATGGACCCTGATGGCGTCGACGGCCTCGCGGCCATCGCGGGCCTCGTGAATGGCGGCCATCTCGGGATCACGCCGCAGCAATTGACGCAGACCCTGGCGGGCCAGGATCTCGTCGTCAACGATCAGCGAAGTGAGCGGCATGAATCATCTCCTTCGTCTGGTCGGCAATCGCGACGTGATGCGGCAGGATCATCGTGACGATCGCGCCCGGAGCGCCGTCCTGCATCGTCAGGGACGCGGCATTGCCATAGAGCTGGGCCAGCCTGGCGCGCGTATTAGCCAAACCGATTCCCCAGCCCTCCGCACCCTCTGCGCCAGTGAATCCCGGACCATCGTCGCTCACCCGAATCAGCACAGACTCGCCCGACGCCGACGCGGTAATGCGGATGGTGCCCGCCGCGGAGGTGCGGGCAATTCCGTGGCGCAGCGCGTTTTCGACGATCGGCTGCAGCGCCATATGAGGCACCGCGGCGTCGAGCACCGCGGGATCGGCGTCGATGGTGACCCTCAGCCGCTCCGCGAAGCGCACTTGTTCGATCGAGAGGTAAAGCCGCACGTAGTCGAGTTCGCGATGGAGCGGCACCTCCTGCGCTTCCCCTTCGTCCAGCACGCACCGTAGCAGGTCACCCAGCCGGCCGAGCATCTCTTCCGCTTGGGCGACGTTCTGCTGGCGAACAAGCACCATGATGGCGTTGAGCGTGTTGAACAGGAAATGCGGCTGGAGTTGCGCCTTGAGCGCGCTCATCTGCGCGCGCATCAGTTGGCCGCTCAGTTCGGCGCTCTGCAACTCGAGACGCAAGGCCTGTGCCTCGCGCTCTTCGAGTTTCCGATAGTGGCGATACCCGGTGACGACGCCGAGGATCACCCAGTACGACACCACGTTGCCATGGAATCCCGCCACGAGCAGCGCCGACCACGCCCGAAAGAACGATGCCGACGTCGCCGCTGAGAGCGTGCCCAGCTGCAGATAGGCCACGGTCTCGAGCGCCAGCTGCACGCCTGCGACGAGGACACTCAACCCTACGTGCAGGGCCACGCGCCGCCCAAGCGCCGGCCGCTCGATGGGCCAGCGGGTGCCTAACCACAGCACGATCAGCGCGACAATTCCCCAGATGTATTCGCCGACCAGCCAGATGGTCAGGACGTTCTGCCAGTTGAACGGCTCGTTCCAGTAGACGCGCCGCGTGGCCTCCCGCGTGAAGAAGAACAGGGCGACCAGCGTCCACGCCAGGAAATAAGCGGCGCCAATCGGCAGCACCCGGCGCGGCAACCAGTTCGTCATCCACTACCCGTCGATCTTTGTCGCAAGGAAATTGACCATACCTCGATCATCGCTGCCATGTGCTGGAAATGGCGACTCTGTCGTCAATTGTGTGACTTGCACAAGCACACTGGCAAAATTATTGACGAACTGGTCTTTTGATGTGTTGAAAAGGCTCGACCGTCCTGCCTTTCGCAGAAATCTCGGAGCCGCCAAAAGCCCCACCCTAGGTGCCGTCGGCTTCGCCAGGCAAAGCCATAGGCTGACCGAACACGGAAGAGAGTTCTGGCATCACGAAACTGGTCATGCTCTTCGATTCGAAGGGTGCTTCGCTAGCTCCCGAACACTACTCGTGATCGTCTCCGGCATGCTACGGACGAAAGAGCCGGTTGACCTTGAGGATCAGCGAGCGGGTCCGGCTCGCGCCGGCCAGTCCTGGCTGCGTGTCCAGTTCTTCGTTGTAGACCACGAACAGCTCGCTGCCCGGACGGTACTCCCAGCGAAAGCGCAGGTTGGCGGAGAGACCGTGGTTCGCCGAACCGTACTGCAGGAAGGCGCTCGCAAACATGAGGGGCGTCATGGTGTAAGTGGTCCGGGCGCCGATGACCTTGGCGGTGAATGAACCGCCTGGCAGGTCCACCATGTTCAACGACAGGCTTGGCTCGATCGATAAGCGCGGCGTGAGCTTCGCCCGCGATCGGCTCAGCGTGATGGTCGTTCGCTCGCCGTCGTAGTAGCCACCATGCTCAAGCAGCACCGCCCCGGCCACGACCCGTTGTTGCCCGAACGTGTAGCCGCCGCGCGCCGTCAGGAACGAGTAGGCGCCGACTGGTATGGCGACCCCGGGAGCCACGACGAACGGCTGCCGCAGGAACTCGTAGTCGTCGTTGATCCCCGCGACCAGGCGGTCGCTATTCTGGAACTCCACGGCAAATTCGCCGTCGATGATGCGCGTCTCGAGGCGGCCCGCGCCATTTTCGGTGTAGGTCAATGATCCTGCGGAGAAATACCTGCGGACGACCCTCGCCGATCGCGGCCGCGGACTGAATCTGAACAGCCCGAAATTCCGTCGGATGTCGAAGCGCCGTACGAAACCGACCTCGGGATTGAAGTCGTTGCCGACCGACAGGCGTTCGAGTTGCACGCCGTAACGATCGGCCGCGTAGTCCAGTTGCCCCCGGTAGCTGACGTCATCGCCGGTCAGGCCTTCGGTCATCGTCTTAGCGACAAACGTATTCAGCGACAGGTTGCGGAAGAAGCCGAAGGTCGCATCGAGGCCGACGGTCTGATTCGATCCGATGCCGGTTCGTGACAACGAGCGCGACGTGACAAGGGCGCCGACGGCGCTACGGCGCAGGATGTCGCGCTTGACACGCAACACGAGGAAGTTGGTGCCGAGAGCGTTGGCGGCAGGTTCATCCCTGGTCTGCATGTCGATCACGCCGATCGACGTGGCGCCGACGCGCCCGGTCAGACGAGCCCCGCCGAGAATCGGTACTTCCCTGCCATTCTCGAGTCCGATCCGCCGGCTGTAGAAGAGCAACGGCGTTTCGCCGCCGTCGCCGTTGGCCACTCCCGACACGCCGCCGGCGCCGCCAAACGTGAACGTGCCCTGGTTCTCGGTAAAGAACTCTCGCTTCTCCGGGAAGAACAGACTGAAGCGCGTGAGGTTGACCTGCTGTTCGTCCGCTTCCACCTGCGCGAAATCAGTGTTGTAGGTCAGATCCGCGGTCAGGCCCTGCGTCACGCCGATCTTGACGTCGAGTCCAACGTCCGCGCCCGGATCATCCACGATCGACGGCGTGACGGTGCGATCGGTGGTCAGGTCGGCGATCGCGTACGGCTTGATCTCGATGCTCCTGGAAGCAGGCGGCACTTCGAGGCCGACCGTTTCGGGATAGAGCGACGCCGAGTGGCTGCCGCGCGACAGGCCGAACGAGGCCGGCACGTGCGTCAGGAACGAAATCTCGTTCTTCCATTTGCTGTTCCGACGCGCCTGGAAGCCCCATGTTTGCTGCGAACCCGGTCCATAGCGAAGCGACTTGAAGGGAATGGCCGCTTCAAGTGTCCACCCGCCGTCGAACGTGCCAACCGCAAGATCCCACACCAGATTCCAGTCCGCGTTGTATTGGCGCTCGTTTGTGCTCTGGGCATCGGTCCGGCCGCCGAGTGGATTGACTTCGAACTGCACGGCGTTGCGGCGATCGTGAAAGGTGTCGAACGCGAACCAGATCGACTCGCCCAGGCGGATGTTGTTGCTGTCGCGGCGCATCTCGTTGACGATCATCCGCTCGGGACGACTCTCCCAGACCCGCATCGACACGTAGACGTTGGCCGCGTCAAAGGCCAGCCAGACGTCGGTCTTCTCAGTGGCCGGCTGGCCGTTCCTCGGCTCGAGCTGAATGAAGTCACTGATCGGCCGCGCGTCGCGATAGCTCGATTCGTCGAGGCGTCCATCGAGCAGCAGCGGCGCGGACAGCTTCACAAAGCGAACGATGGCCCGTTCGCCGGTGGCATCGCGGCTCATCGTCTCGGGCGCGACCGGCGCGGCAAGCGCCTGGGCATGCGCATCGTTGGTCCCTGCGGCGAGCGCCAAGCTGAAGGCGAGCAGTGAGGTCAGGCGGACGATAGCCCAGATTCTCGTCCATGAACCGGGTCGCTGACCAACGGCCGCCGGCAATTTCGACACGTCGACAGGCCAGTTCGTCAACTTTCCAAGGTGCGCTAAGGCAGTTCTCGAAGAGAAGCTTCAGATCGATACGTCGGCCCTAAGGTCAAAGCACCTGAGTGAATTCTTGGGACAGCAATTCGACTACATCATCACCGTGTGTGACCGCGCCGCCGAGGCATGCCCCGCGTTCCCTGGTGGCTCGGTCTCAGGCTGCTCATCGAGGCGTCGGCACGAACCATTGATGCAGGTAGTTGCTCGCGGCGGTCAGATCCGCGCCGCCACATCGGAATCCGACATGGCCGTCCGGACGAATCACGTACTGCGCCGTGCTCTCGACACCAAGCCGCTGTAGGGCCTCGCCATAAACATCAACGAGCAATCCATCGGCGTGCTCTTTAGTTAAATACGTCACGGCCAGGTGTTCGTGGAACTGATTCACGAGCAGCTTGACCTGAGGTGTGTCCCAAGCCGGGATGGGACCGCACAGCAGCAGTTGCGTGCACGCCTGCGAGAGTTCTTGTTGCAGGTATGTCGCGCGATTGTCGCGCTGCACTCTGGCATCGGGCAACCGATCTCCCGGTTTGGGCCCGTGGCGAAGTGTCGGCGCTCCGTCGGTCACCGCGGCGCTGGCTCGGTATCGGACTCCGAGCTGCGAGACGAAATGAAACGCGATGGCGCGAAGGCGCGGGCGTGTCAGTGCAGGCGCAACGACGAACCGGACCATCAGCCGTCGCACGAACCTGACGAATGGGCTACCCGATATTGATTTGGCAAACGTGCCAAACAGCCGGTCGGTCGCTCTTAGGAGTGTGCGGCCGACGGGCCAGCGCTCCGAGTGATAGGAATCGAGAATCCCAGGGTTGGCCCATCCGCGACTGACCATGGCGAGTTTCCAGCCGAGATTCCAGGCATCTTGAATGCCTGTATTCATGCCTTGCGCCCCGACCGGGCTATGAATGTGCGCGGCATCGCCTGCAAGGAAGATCCGCCCCTGGGAGTACTTGACGGCCTGGCGGTGATGGAGACGAAACCGCGTGAGCCAGGCTGGATCCCTAAGACGCACCACACCACGCGTCGGGTCGTCTACCATTGCCTGTAATTCCGGCAACGACAGAGCATGAGTCGAGATGTCCTCAGCGGCATCATCGGAGGACGGCCGCGGGCCGCCTCCTTCCATCGCCATAACCCGCCAAGTGGACGGACTCCCCAGCGGGAAGAACATAGCCATACCCCGACCAAGCGCGAAGGCGTTGATCGCTCCGGCCACTAGTGGTCCGTCAGCTTCGACGTCACCCAGTGCGAACTGCTGCGGATAGGCGCCGCCTTCGAATGAAATGCCGGCGGCCTTCCGGACGGTACTGTGAGCGCCATCGCAGCCAGCGAGGTATGACACCCGGATGCACTCCTCTCGACCATCGGCATGCAGTAGCACGCATCGAAGACCGCTTCGATCCTCGCTGAATGTCGCCAGTTCGACGCGACGCTCGACCGTTACGCCAGACGACAGGAGATGCTCATTCATTACACCTTCGGTATCCGCTTGAGAGACGAAAAGAATGTAAGGGAACCGCGTGTCGGTCCGGCCGACGTTACCGAGATCGATAGCTGCCGGTTCAGCGCGATCCACATGCAGCATCAGGCGCGTGGTCGTTCGACCTCGGCGGGCCAGGACCTCGCCCAATCCGACGGATTGCAGGACTTCCAGAGTCCTGGCTTGCACTGCCAATGCGCGAGACTCTCGAACGCGATCAGTTTGCTTGTCGATTATTCGGAATCGAACGCCAAAACGCGCCAGCTGACACGCAAGCGCCAGCCCCGTTGGTCCGGCTCCAACCACAAGAACATCCGCATCGTCGACGGGCCCGTTATGTGACATCAAACCGAGCCATCATGCTGTGATCCTCGTGCTCCAAATTGTGACAGTGCAGCAGGTAGCGACCGCGGTAGCCGATGAACTTCGCGATCACGCTAACATCTTCATCTGCATCCACACGGTCGCAGTTCGTTCCTTCATTAGTCTTCCGATCCTAGTTCCTAAGGGGCAGGTCGCCGTGCGCGGCCGGACGTATGGGAGTGACGGATCTTCCAACCCTCAGGCGTTTTGATCAGCAACAGCGTCTCGAGACCCTCGTTGTCGAGCATGCGTTCACCCATCTTCGCCTTGATCGTGTACCGCGAGATTGCGTAAGCGGACTCGCCACCGGGCAACACCGTCACCTTCGTTCCGTTATGGGCAAATTCGAGGTTCTCGAACGCCTTCAGCTCCGGACCGAGATGACGATCGCGGTAGTCGGCCCAGCCATCATTGATGCCGGCGCCCTCGTAAATCGTGACATCAGGATGGTAAAAGGCAGCAAGTCGATCGAGATCCTTGGCGAGAAACGCCTCGTCGTAGCCCTTCAGCCACACTTCGATTGAGGCCACACCAGAGTCGGGAGCCTGCGCCCTTATGGTCTTGGGTGAAATGGCTAAAGCGAGCGCAATCAACAACGCTGCGATTGAAAATCTTGTCATCATTGGACCCCTCTAACGAATCGAAGCTAAACCAATTCCGCACTCCAGCTGCGATGCGCCTTCCGTCGTTGGGACGCAGCATCACTTTGCGACCTTAATCGGAGCCGGCGCAACCCCGCCCGCGAATATCCGGTAGAGGACAGGCAGCACGACCAGCGTGAGGATCGTCGACGACAAGATTCCCCCCACCACGACGGTAGCTAGTGGTCGTTGGACCTCAGCACCAGTTCCGGTCGCGAGCGCCATGGGAAGGAACCCGAGCGAGGCGACCAACGCCGTCATGAGCACCGGGCGCATACGCGATAAAGCGCCGTTGAAAACGGCATCGTCGACAGAAGCGCCTTCCGCGCGAAGCCGATTGATGAAGGTCAACATCACGAGTCCGTTCAGCACCGCGACGCCGGACAGCGCAATGAAGCCGACCGCAGCTGAAATCGAAAACGGCAAGCTGCGAAGCCACAGAACGAGGATCCCGCCCGAAAGCGCGAGCGGTACGCCGGTAAACACAATGACGGCGTCGCGCACATTCCCGAAGGTCGCGAATAACAGCGCGAGGATCAGGGCCAGCGCCATTGGCACCACGATCATTAAGCGCTGACGCGCCGAAATCAGCTGCTCGAACTGTCCACCCCACGCCGTCCAGTAGCCAGCGGGAATCTCGACTTCGTCCCGCATCCGTTGTTCTGCGTCGTCGACGAACGACCCAATGTCCCGGCCGCGGACGTTTGCGGTAACCACTACACGTCGCTTGCCGTTTTCGCGGCTGACTTGATTCGGCCCGGTCGCGATGTCGAACGCCGCCACAGAGCTCAACGGAAGGAAGCGATCGGAGCGCGCCGTGACGCTTTGCACTGCGACGCTTTGCCGCGTTTCCGGCAAAGGAACTGGAAGACGTTTCAAAGCTTCAATATCGGTCCGAATCGCTTCAGGCAAACGAACGACGATGTCGAAACGGCGATCGCCTTCGTAGAGCTGCCCGGCGGTGCGCCCGCCAACCGCCACTTCGACCAACTCCTGAACGTCCGCGACGTTGAGGAGTTGGTCGAAGTGGCGGTTCGACGGCTTCGCCGACCTCGGCGAGCGTGTCCAGGTCGTCGCCGAACACTTTGACTGCGACATCGCTGCGAACACCGGCGATCAGCTCATTGAATCGCATCTGGATCGGCTGCGTGAACTCGTAGTTATTGCCCGGCAATCGCAGCAAGTCCTCTTCGAGTTGCTCAACGAGCGACGCTTTAGTGCGTCCAGGGTCGGGCCACGCCGAGGATGGCTTCAACATCACATAGGTATCGGCAACGCTCGGTGGCATTGGGTCGTTCGCGATCTCGGCCGTGCCAAGCTTGGAGAAGACGTAGTCCACCTCCGGATACGTCTTGAGCTGTTTTTCAACCGCGTGCTGCATCTCGACCGCAGTGGTAAGGCTGGTACCTGGAATGCGGAGCGCGTGAATCAGCAGGTCGCCTTCGTCAAGACTCGGCAGGAACTCAGTCCCAAGGCGGGTACCCATGACGGCAGTCACCGCCACGAGCGCGACTGCTGCGACGATCGTCGGCAGGCGATTGTTCAACGCCAGCCTGAGCACCGGGGCATAGCCGCGTAATGCGACTCGAATGATGGGGTTCTCCTTCTCCGACATCTTGCCGGTGAGGAGCACCGCAATGGCGGCCGGTACGAACGTCATCGTGAGCACCATGGCGCCAAGTAGTGCCGCGAGCACTGTGAACGCCATCGGGTAGAACATCTTCCCCTCGATCCCTGTGAGCGTCAGGATCGGCAGGTAAACGATCATGATGATGAGCTCGCCGAAAATGGTCGGCTTGCGCACTTCGCGTGAGGCTTCAAACACGACAGCGAATCGCTCAGCGCGAGACAGCAGACGGCCCAACTCCTGTTGCCGTTCAGTCAACCGTCGAACGCAGTTCTCGACGATGATTACCGCACCGTCGACGATGATGCCGAAGTCGAGCGCGCCGAGGCTAAGCAGATTACCGCTGACCCCTTGTTCCACCATCCCCGTAATTGCAAAGAGCATCGACAGCGGGATGACGCAGGCGGTGATGATTGCGGCCCTGATGTTCCCGAGAAACAAGAAGAGCACGAGAACCACAAGGAGTGCCCCTACCAGCAAGTTATCGCGCACGGTCCCGATCGTGGCGTCCACGAGCTTCGAGCGATCGTAAATCGTCTTTGCCACCACGCCGTCAGGCAGCGTTCGATTGACCTCGGTCATCCGATCGGCGACACGGCGAGATACGACGCGGCTGTTTTCGCCCATGAGCATGAACGCCGTGCCGACCACGATCTCGCGGCCGTTCTCCGTGGCCGCGCCGGTCCTCAGCTCTTGGCCGAGCGCCACCTGCGCGACATCGGCCAGGTAGATCGGTGTAGGCCCGGAGTTCGCGACGACGATGCGCTCGATATCTTCCTGGGACGACACCTGTCCGGGGACCCGAATCAGATACTGCTCGCCGCTTCGCTCGATATAGCCAGCACCGCGGTTGGCGTTGTTGACCGCCAGGGCCGCCACGATGTCGCGAAACGTCAGCCCCTGCGCAACGAGTTGTGACGGGTCGGGTGTGACGTGGAACTGCTTCGTGAACCCGCCAATGCTGTTCACATCAGCCACGCCGGGAACGTTTCGGAGTTGCGGACGGACGATCCAGTCCTGCACGGTTCGCAGATCGAATAGTGAATAAGGCTTACCTTCCGAAGTTCGAGCACCCTCCTCGGCTTCGACCGACCACAGGAAGATTTCGCCAAGCCCCGTTGCGATCGGCCCCATCGAAGGCGTGACGTCGGTAGGCAGCCCTGCTCGCGCTTCGAGGATCCGTTCGTTGACGAGTTGTCGCGCGAAATAGATATCGGTGCCGTCTTCGAAGATGACTGTGACTTGCGACAGACCGTAGCGCGAGATCGACCGCGTCTCCTCCAACTGTGGCAGCCCTGCCATCGCGGTTTCGATCAGGAACGTGATGC
>Ga0193741_1000079_pt1 | contig 22744 bp, 13 predicted proteins | sample L2s2metaG_FD_143059 | JGI IMG/M metagenome (GOLD analysis project Ga0193741, IMG submission 143059) | Soil microbial communities from a riparian zone of the East river system, Colorado, United States - L2s2 | ecosystem: Environmental > Terrestrial > Soil > Riparian zone | place: USA: East River...
ATCCATCCGGGTTCGCGCACCGGCGGCGCGTCTTTCTTCGACGCCGCATGCGGCAGCGTCAGCGAGACGTACTCGGCGAAATCCGCACCGCTGAGCGCCAGCACGCGGCTGCGCGTGAGGTCGTCGAGCACGGCGGCCATGCGACGGATGTTGTTGCGGATGTCATCGCTGTCGCGATTCAACATCGCCAGCAGGCTCTGGCGGATCTGCAATAACGCCCGCGTCTCCATCTTCCGCCCGTGCACGAGCTGCAGCGGCGCCGTTAACGGCGGATGGATCGAGAACCATTCCTTGCGCAGCGATTCGAGAGCCGCCAGCGGCTCACCGGTCCCGACCAGCGGACCTTCATTCGCGACGATGGTAGGGCAGCCGAAGCTGGCGGTGACGACGACGCCGTCGGCGGCGGTATGGAAGGCGTACGGGAACAGGCGGCAGGTCAGCGGCTTCTTCGCCGCGCCGAGCTCCTGGTGAATCCGGCAGCGGTTGTCCGCGGACAGGAATCCGCAGGCGCCGTCAGCGCGCTTGCGAATGCGCTGGAGAGCGGGCATCCCCGGAATCGGTTCGAACGGATCCCGATCGCCGCCCTCGGCTCCATCAGCCTCGCGAAACCACGCGATGGCGTTTCGCCGCGTGTAGAGGTCGATCTCCGCTGACGATACGACGACGTCGAAGCGGTGGCAACAGCGGCCGCATTGCGAACACGCGAAGCGCTGGTGGGGATCGAGGCGGAGGGACACGATGCCGTAGTTTAAGGTTTAAGGTTTCAAGTTTAAAGTTGAGTTCAAGGTTGAAGTTGAAGTCGAGATTCCTTCGCTTCGCGCAGCGCAATGCCCATCTTGGCTAGAAAGTCCGCATCGCTGGAGGCGGCGTCGGCCTCGATGAGGCAGTTTGACGAACTGTCGGCCGCGCGAACGAGTTGGTCCCAGCACTTGGCGCTCGGTTTGTTCGTGAAATGTTGCGGACACGAGGTGTTGACCGCATCGCTGAACCTCAGCGCGCGGTCGTGCAGGGCCAGGGTGCGTTTACGCTTGTCGGAGGGTTCCTTCATGCAGCTGACAGCTGCAATCCGCCGACCGTCGGGAATCACGCCCATTTCTGAACGACGACGTGGAGATGTACGCAAAAGCGCCGACGCCGACTCGCAATTCAGATTGCAAGAACTGCGATCATCGGCGCCAACTCAAACTCGAACTTCAACTTAACCTCAGACCTTAAACTCAACTTAAAACTTGAAACCTTAAACTTTTAACTACTGTCCAGGCCATCGACCCGGCGTGTAAGGCACACCCGCTGCTTCCAGCTGTTGCTCGAATTTCTTGAGCTCCGCTTCGAGCGTCCTCAACAGCGCGATCTGCGCGGTGAGATCATCGTTCGCGATCGTGTAGTTCATCTGCTGCGTGCCGGTCGGCGCTCCCGCCAACCCACGCGAACCCTGGACGGCTGAATTGACGCGCGACTGCACCGTCGACGGTGCGCCTGACTCCGTTCCACGCAGCGTTTCATCACCACGCAGCACGCGGAGAATCGCCAGGGCGCGTCGATCGAATTGCACCGCTTGATCCATCAGCTTCACATCAGCGGGTGAGTCGACGAGGGCGCGGCGGATCGCCTGCGTCCGCGTGCGCATGTTGTTCGCCTGCTCGAGCGCGCCGGTGAGCGTGCGCTGCAGCTTCGCGACGTTTTCCTGATACGTCATCGCCGAAGTGCGCTGTGCGGGCGTCAGTTGCGGCGCCGCCGGATCGGCGGTGACCGTGATGCTCTGCGCCTCGCCGAGACTCGTCGTAACGCCGTTCACTCGTCGTGACAGCGCGACGCGATACGTGCCGGCGGGAACGTAGGGGCCGCCGCCCGTGCCACCCTGAATCGCGGGTGCATCGTCGTCATCGTCGTTGCCACCACCACCACCACCGCCGCCGCCGCCAAATCCAGGGCCGCCGGTGGTCGGCGCGATGCCGCGAAGGTTCCAGACGTAGCGATGAATGCCGCGCCCGCCGGGCACGGTGAGACGTCGCACGACCCTGTTCGCCGAATCGGTGATCGTCATGAACGTCTGCGGCGCCTCTTCATCGGTTTCGGCGGTGAGCTGCGCCTGCGTCGGATACTGCGTGCCTTCCTTGATCTCGCCGCGCGACGCCAGCGTGCGCCGCTGCCGCGCCGATTGCGCTGTGTCCTTGATCCAGTAGGTGAAGATCGCGCCAAGCGGGCGATTGTCCGCCATCCACAGCGACTCGCCCTGCGAGCCGCGCGAGCGGCCGGTTTCCTGCGCTTCGATGACCGCCGCCTTCGACGGGAAGATGAAGCCATCGCGATCGAACGTGGCCTGCGACAGCGCCCGCAGCGGCGTGTAGTCGTCGAGGACATAGAAGCCGCGTCCGAACGTCGCGAGCACGAGATCGTTCTCGCGCTCCTGGATCACCATGTCGCGCACGGCGATCGTCGGCAGGTTGCCGCGCATGCGCACCCATTTCTTGCCGCCGTCGACGGTGAAGAACAACCCGAACTCGGTGCCCGCGAACAACACGTTGGGATTGACGTGATCTTCCGCGAACGACAGCACCGGGCCATTGGTCGGCAGGTCGCCGGCGATCGATTCCCACGATCCGCCGCGGTTGCCGCTGCGATAGAGGTACGGCTTGAAGTCGCCGTTCTTGGTGTTCTCCCAGACGCCGTAGACCACGTTCTCGTCGCTCTTGCCGGCGTAGAGACGATTCACATAGACGCCGTAGTTGCCGTAGTCCGGCAGGCCCGGCACGCGCTCGCTCTTACGCCAGCTCGCGCCGCTATCAAGAGAAATCTGCACCAGCCCGTCGTCCGTGCCGACGTAGAGGAGACCTTCGCGCTTGCGTGATTCGCTGATCGCCGAGATGTTGCCCCACGTCGCCGTCGATTGATGTTGCGCGATCGCTTCCGGCGCCCAGATCCGGCCCATCACCGGCAGCGTGTTGCGATCGGTCTGCCGCGTGAGATCGGGACTGATCGGCTTCCACGTGTTGCCGCGATCGTCGCTGCGAAGCAACCGGCTCGCGCCGAAGTAGAGACGCGTCGGGCTGTGAGGGCTGATGATGAAGGGCGTTTCCCAGTTGAAGCGGTAGGCGGACTCGCCGCGATCTTCGGCGGGACGGATGCTGACGCGCTCGCTCGTGCGGCGATCGAGCCGCACCACGCCGCCGTACTGCGATTCGCCGTAGACGATGTTCGGATCGGTCGGATCGATGCGCGACACGAAGCCGTCGCCGCCCGTGACGATGAACCAGTCGTTGTTGGTGACGGCCTGGCCTTTGGACCGCGAGGGCCCGCCGAGCGTGCTGTTGTCCTGGGTGCCGCCGTAGATGTTGTAGATCGGCGACGCGTTGTCGACGTCGACGTTGTAGAACTGCGTCACCGACAGGTTGGCGAAGTGCCGCCACAGGCGTCCGCCGTCGAACGTTTCATACAGCCCGCCGTCGCAGCCTTCGAGCAGGTGATCGGTGTTGTCAGGATCGATCCACACCACGTGATTGTCGACGTGCTTGCTGCGCTCGCCGACGCCGCGGAACGTGCGGCCGCCGTCGTTCGAGACCTGCGTCTGCACGGTAGGCACGTAAAGCTTCTCGGCGACCTTCGGATCGGGATGGATGTTCTCGTAATACATCGGCTGCGCCTGGACGTTGCCGCGGCGCTCCCAGCTGTCGCCGGAATCATTCGACGCGTAGATTGCCGTGTTCTCCGCGGTCTCGACCTTCGCGTAGATCAAACCCTTTTGCGCCGGTGAGAAGGCGGGCACGATGCGGCCGAGATCGCCATTCGGTAACCCCGTGCGGATGCGCCGCCACGTGGCGCCGCCGTCGGTGGACTTGTGAATGCCGCTTTCGGGTCCGCCGTGAATCAGCGTCCACGTGTGACGACGACGCTGATGCGCGGTTGCGATCAGGACATCGGGATTGTTCGGATCCATCGCGACATCGCTGATGCCGGTGTGCTCGCTGATGGTGAGGATCTTCGTCCAGTTCGCGCCGCCGTCCGTCGTCTTGTAGAGGCCGCGATCGCCGCCGGACGACCAGAGCGGACCGTAGGCCGCGACGTAGACGACTTTCGAATCGCGCGGATCGATCACGATGCGCCCGATGTGCTGCGAGTCCTTCAGCCCGAGGTTGCGCCAGCTGCGGCCGCCGTCATCGCTGCGATAGATGCCGTCGCCCCACCCGACGCTGCGCTGGTTGTTGGCCTCGCCGCTGCCGATCCAGACAGTGTTCGGGTTCTTGCGATCGATCACCACGGTGCCGACCGAATACGAGCCTTCGTTCTGGAAGATCGGCGTGAAGGTGATGCCCCCGTTGGTCGTCTTCCAGACGCCTCCCGACGCGACGCCGACGTACCACGTATGCTTGTCGTCGGGATGGACGGCGACGTTGTTGACGCGTCCTGACATCAGCGCCGGGCCGACGGCGCGCAAGCGCATTTCATTGAACGTGCCGGACGCCCACGGGTCCTGGTTGCCCGGGCCACCCTGAGCGGCTGGTGGCCCGCCCTGAGCGAGCACAACTCCGTTTGCGGAGTTGTTCGAGTCGAAGGGGCCGCTCCAGGCGGCCGCAGCAAGGGTGACGGCAAAAATGATTTTCTTCATGCGGGGTCAGATTATAGTGGGTCCGCCTTCGCGCTTTCGCGCTACGGCGGGACAGGCTTTCTTTATGGGACGAACTCTGGTTTCGGTGGCTGCACTCTCGCTTCTCTTCGCCACGTCTGCCTTTTCTCAAGAGAAAGGCGGCGAAGACGAGACCGGCGCCTACGAGGTGGTCGCGAACTGGCCGCAGCCGTGGTCGCCGGCCGGATACGTGTGGGGCTCGCAGCCCGCGGTGTTTGCACAATCGCCCGATCGCATCTTCATCGGCGTGCGCGGCGAGATTAAAGCGCCGGTGCCGCCGCCGCGCGGCTTCAACGGGTCGTGGGGATCGACGGGGCAGCGTGCCACCGAACCGACCGCAGAAACCCGCAACTGCCTGATCGTCGTCAATCGCGCGGGACAGGTCATCGAGTCGTGGACGCAATGGGACAAGTTGTTCGAAGGCGGCGGCGCGCCGCACAAGATCCGGATTAGTCCGTACGACCCTGACAAGCACGTGTGGGTCGTCAACGACGGCAAGCACGTCATCCACAAGTTCACGAACGACGGCAAGCAGCTGGTCATGACGATCGGCGAGACCGGCGTCGCCGGTGATGACGCGACGCACTTCGGGACGCCGCAGGATGTCGCGTTCCTCCCGGACGGATCGATCCTCGTGGCCGACGGCCTGCGCAACGCGCGCGTCGCGAAGTTCGACAAGAGCGGCAAATTCGTGTCGTCGTTCGGCACGCGCGGCAACGGGCCAGGCCAGTTGAGCGGCGTGCACGGCATCGCGGTGGGGAAGGACGGCCGCATTTTCGTTGCCGATCGATCGAATCGCCGCATTCAGATTTTCGATCAGTCAGGCAAGTCGCTGGACATCTGGCCGAGCCTGCGCCAGCCGAACGACATCTTCCTCAGCGAAGACGGCAACGTGTGGGTAGTGGACGGCACCAACGCGCGACTGCTGCAGTTCGACAAGAACGGCAAGCGGCTGTACTGGTGGGGCACCTACGGCATGCAGCCGGGACAATTCTGGGAGCCGCATCAGATCTCGATCGATTCGGAAGGGAATCTCTACATCGCCGACAGCTTCGGCGGACGCACGCAGAAGTACGTGCCGGCGAAGAACGGCGATCGAACGAAATTACTCTTGCCGGGAAAGTAATCGGCGATCGTCTGGGGGCGGATACTTGCCGGGGGACCGATCCTCGCCCATGCGTTACACGACGCATGGATCAAATCAGATCGTTTCGTCAGTTGGACACGTGGCAGGTCTCAATGGATCTCGTTGATAGCGTGATCGTCGCCCCGGCAAGCGTCCATCGCCCCGGCTGATGTCCTTCGCCCCGCCAGTGGTCTATTTGACCTTCCCGTCGAGGATCTCGTACGCGCGCCGCATCGCGTGGTTGGGCGTGATGCCGGCCGCGCGGATCGCCGGATAGTTCACCGCATTGCCGCGCAGATCGACCTGGCGCGCCGCTTCTTCCCATGGCGTGCCCGCCTTGTGAAACTTCTGCGCCTGCTCCCAGAAATCACGCACATACGCCTGCCAGTGATCGAGCTTCGCCTTGCCCTTGAACGCGTTGCCGTGCCCAGGCAACACGGTGTCGAAGTCGAGTTGCTTCAGCGTTTCGATCGTCTGGATCCATTCGGTGAAGAACGCATCGCCCATGTACGACGTGCCTTCGACCAGGAGATCGCCGGTGGCGACGACGCGTTCTTTCGGTAAATAGACGACGACGTCGCCGGCGGTGTGGCCGCGGCCGAGGAACAGGATGCGAATCTCGCGCGCGCCGCGGTGCAGCGTCATCGTCTGCGTCAGCGTCATCGTCGGCGGCATGGGCTTGACGGCATTCGTGCCTTCGAGGTGATTGCGCTGAATATCGAGCTGGTTCTGGATCGTCGCCCGCTCCTTGTCGTCCTTCGCCGCGGCCAGCCGGCCCTCGAGCGTCTTGATGGTGTTGGGCACACCGCCGACAAAGAACTCGCGCGCCGGTGAGTCCTGCGACTTGCCGGCGAGAATCTGCTGGCGCGCGAACTCGTGGCCGATGATCTCGACCTCGGGTCCATAGATCTGATTTCCGTGCGAGTGATCGAAGTGATAGTGCGAATTGACGACCCAGCGAATCGGCTTCGGCGTGATTGCCTTGAGCTCTTCGCGCAATGCCCATGCACCGCCGGGCGACACGTGCGAGTCGACGACCAGCACATCGCGATCGCCTTCGACGATGGTGGCGTTCGACATGACGACGAGGCTGCCCGTGCCGACCGCGTGATAGACCCCGTCGGCGATCTTGTTGAAGGTGAAGGCAGGCGCCTTGTAGTTGGTGCCCGGCGGCCGCGTGTTCGAGGGCGAGCCCTGTTGGGCCAGCGAAGCGGGGCCGAGCAGGACGGCAATTGCGCCCAGAATCACGATGGACAGAAGCAGGAGCGGTCGCTGTCGTGTCATGGTGCCGCATTGTATTCGATACAATGCACCGGCTGTGTTTTGGAGGATTTCAATGAAGCGCCTGATTGCATTCACCCTGTTGACGCTCGGTATCGTGGCCGGTTCGGTTGGACTGAAAGCCGCGGGGACGCCGACGCGTCTGTTGCGCACGCCCTCGATCAGCGCGACGCACGTCGCGTTCGCGTACGGGAGCAACATCTGGATCGTCGATCGCAAAGGCGGTGACGCGCGCCGGCTCTCGAGCTTCCAGGGCCAGTCGACCAACCCGAAGATCTCTCCCGACGGCGCGCTCGTCGCGTTCAGCGCGGACTACGCCGGCAACACCGATGTCTACGTCGTGCCCGTCGGCGGCGGCGAGCCGGTGCGACTGACGTGGCATCCCGGCGCCGACACCGTGCAGGGCTGGACGCCCGACGGCACCAAGGTGATGTTCACGTCAGGGCGGCAGTCCTCGGCGCCGGGCGCGGCACCCAGGTTCTGGACCGTGCCTGCAAAAGGCGGCATCGCGGAGCCGATGCCGTTGCCGCGCGGCTACCAGGGAAAGATTTCGCCCGACGGACGCCGCATCGCCTACCGCATGAACAATTCATGGGACGAGGAACGACGCAATTATCGGGGCGGCCAGAACCGCCCGGTGTGGATCGTCGATCTCAAGTCGTTCGATCTCGTCTCGCCGCCATGGACGGATTCCAAGGACGTCGATCCGGCATGGCTCGGCGACATGGTGTATTTCATTTCTGATCGCGACGGCATCGCCAACGTGTGGTCGTACGACACCGCCTCGAAGGCGCTGACGCAGCGCACCAAGTTCATCGACTACGACGTCAAGTCGCTCGATGCGGGCGGCGGCGCCGTCGTATTCGAGCAGGCGGGATATCTGCACGTCCTCGATCCGAAAACCAGCAAGACGGAGCAATTGACGATTAGCGCGGCCGGCGATTTCCCGTGGCTGATGTCGCGAATCGAAGACGTGACGACGCGATTGTCGAACATCAGCCTGTCGCCGACCGGCAAGCGCGTGCTGGCCGAGGCGCGCGGCGAGATCTTCACGATCCCGGAAGCCAAGGGCGACGTCCGCAACATCACCAACTCGAGCGGCTCCGCGGAACGGCAGCCGGCCTGGTCGCCGGACGGCAAGTGGATCTCGTACTTCAGCGACAAGTCCGGCGAATACAAGCTGGTGATCGAATCGCAGGACGGCGTCGGGACGCCGCGCGAGATCGCCTTCCAGAAATCACAGTTCTATTACTCGCCGGTGTGGTCGCCGGACTCGAAGAAGCTCCTCTACACCGATACCAACCTCAACGTGTGGGTGATGGACATCGCGACCGGCCAGGCGAAGATCGTCGGCGACGATCCGTGGATGGTGCCCGAGCGCACGCTGGCGCCGTCGTGGAGCCCGGATTCGAAGTGGGTCGCGTTCGCATCGCGCCTCAACACGCTTTATCGCACGATTGTCGTCGCTCACGTCGACACCGGCGAGAAGCGCCAGGTGACCGACGGCCTTGCCGATGCGATGTATCCGGTGTGGGACGCGAGCGGCAAGTATCTGTGGTTCCTCGCCTCGACCGACTTCGGCCTCGCCTCGCAATGGCTCGACATGACCTCGTACGGCCGCGAAGAGACCTTCGCGTTGTATCTCGCCGTCCTCAACAAGAGCGAGGCGAGCCCGCTATTGCCGGAGAGCGACGAGGATCCCGGCATCGGCGCGCGGCCAGCCGAGAACACCAACAAGCCCGCGCCGGGACCGACGCCAAGCGTAACTGTGACGATCGATTTCGATAAGCTGCAGCAACGCATCCTGCCGGTGACGGCCGTGCCGTCCCGCCAGTACTCACAACTCAAGGCCGGCGCCGCCGGCACGGTGTTCTTCCTGGAGGCGCCTGGCAGCGCTAACGCGCGGGGCAACATCCTGCATCGCTTCCAGTTGAGCGATCGCAAGTCCCAGGAGTTCCAGACCACCGTCGCGCAATATTCAATCAGCGCTGACGGCAAAAAACTGGTCTACCGGACGGCTCCTGCCACGGCGGGTGGGAATCCGAATGCGACGCCGGCGCGCCCGCAGCTGTTTCTCGTCGATGCCGACAAGAAGGATCCGCCAAAGGCCGGCGACGGCCGCCTCGACATGACGCTGCGCATGAATCTCGATCCGAAGGCCGAGTTCACGCAGATCTTCAACGAGGGCTGGCGCCTGCAGCGCGACTATTTATATGTGCCGAACATGCACGGCGCGAACTGGCCGCGCATGAAAGAGATGTATGGCGCCATGCTGCCGCACGTGGCGCACAGGGCCGACCTCAACTACCTGCTCGACAACATGGGCGCGGAGATCGCGATCGGCCACTCCTACGTGCGTGGCGGCGCGATGCCGGAAGTGCCCGCGAATCCGGGCGGCTTGCTCGGCGCCGACTTCGCAATCGAGGGCGGGCGCTACAAGATCGCGAAGATCTACGACGGCGAAAGCTGGAACCCTGACCTGCGCGCGCCGCTGGCGGGCCCGGGCATCAGCGTCAACGCTGGTGACTTCATCCTCGCGATCGACGGCGTCAACCTCGCGGCTCCCGACAGCATCTATCGATTGCTCGACGGCACGTCGAATCGCCAGGTCGTCCTGACGCTGAACTCGCGGCCCGACACCCAGGGCGCCCGCCAGGTCACCGTCGTCCCGGTCGCCAACGATCAGAACCTGCGCACGCGCGCGTGGGTCGAGGAGAATCGCCGCTTCGTCGAGAAGCGATCGAACGGCCAGCTCGCGTATGTCTACGTGCCGAATACCGGCCAGGGCGGCTTCGACAGCTTCAATCGTTATTACTTCGCGCAGCAGGACAAGCAGGGCGCGGTGATCGACGAGCGCTACAACGGCGGCGGCTCGGCGGCCGACTACATCATCGACGTGCTGCAGCGCGACTTCGACGGCTACTTCAACAACGTCGCCGGCGACCGTCGTCCGTTTACGAGCCCGTCGGCCGGCATCTGGGGACCGAAGGTGATGATCATCAACGAGATGGCGGGCTCGGGCGGCGACCTGATGCCGTGGATGTTCCGCTATCGCAAGATCGGCCCGCTCGTCGGCAAGCGCACGTGGGGCGGCCTGGTGCACACCGCCGACACGCCGCAATTCATCGACGGCGGCTCGATGATCGCGCCTCGCGGCGGCTTCTTTACCAAGGAAGGGAAGTGGGCGGTCGAGAATGAGGGCACTGCACCCGACATCGACGTGGAGAACTGGCCGAAGGACGTGATCGCCGGCAGGGATCCGCAACTCGAACGCGCCGTCGATGAAGCGCTCCGGTTGCTCAAGGAGAAGCCGGTCAATCGCATGACGACGGAACCTGCGCCGCCAAGCTGGGGCAAGCGCCCCGGCGGGTACTAGATCAATGGCGTACCTCGATGATCGAAGGAGCGTGAATGTCTGGATCCTCGGGCTGGCGATTCCGGCTCTTGCGCTCTTTGGTCTCGGGTGGTTGTCGACGATTGCCGTCGACAGCACCAGCGTCCTCATGGATGTTCAGGCCGCCTTGGAGTCTCTGTCCAGCGTGACGTTGATCTCTCCGCTCTTCGTGCTCATCCAATTCTCGATGCTCGCGCGGGGCACCGCGAACATCACATGGCAGAACCTGTTGTGCGTCGGCCTGACGATCGCGGGGGCAATCATGGCGTGGTCGTCGCGAATGAGCTGATTCCGCCGCTTTTGACGTTTCTCACCGATTCCTCAGGTTTAACTCACGACTTCGCAGGCGGCCCACGCTAAGCTCCGGGTCGTGAAGAATTCACGCAAGGGCATCCGCGACCTGAAAAGAAAGGTCGCGGTCGTGACGGGCGCCGCGAATGGGATCGGCCGGGCCCTTGCCCTCGCACTCTGGGACAAGGGTTGCCACCTCGCGCTCGTCGATCTGGACCAGGACGGTCTCGCCAGCCTCCACCTTCTGCTCACTGAATCCGGTCGCGACCAGATCGCGACCACCCACGTCGCGAATGTCGGCGACAGGGCGCGCATGCAGGAGCTCGCCGGCGAGGTGATGGCGGCGCACCGCGCCGTTCATGTCCTCATCAACAACGCCGGCATCGGTCACGAGGCGGCATTTCCGCAGACCAGCCTCGACGATTGGGAGCGGATCGTCGACGTGAACCTGTGGGGAGTGATCTACGGATGTCACTTCTTCATGCCGCACCTGGCGAAAGTTGACCGTGCGCACATCGTCAACGTCTCCAGTCTGTTCGGCATCATCGCGATGCCTGGGCAGTCCGCGTACAGCGCCACCAAGTTCGCCGTGCGTGGCCTTTCGGAGTCGCTGTGGGAGGAGCTTCGCGCGACGTCCGTTGGCTTGACCGTCGTGCATCCCGCCGCGGTGGCCACCGACATCATGAAACGCGCCAAAGGCGACGACCCCGAGCTTCTGCAGCGAGTCGGCCGCTGGTACGAACGTCACGCGATCTCGCCGGAACGCGCCGCCGCTCAGATCATCCGGGCGATTGAGAAGGGCACGCCTCGTTTGCTGATCACGCGGGAAGCGTGGCTCGGCGATCTCCTGAAGCGGCTGATGCCTGTCGCCGGCAACACGCTCTTTAGTGACCTGGTGATCCGGATCATCGGCGTGGAAGACATGCGGGCCAAACGGATCGCGCAGTGGCGCGAAACCATGATGAAGGCGAAAGACGATGAAGCCTGACGTCGAGACCCTCATCATCGGCGCCGGCATCAGCGGCATCGGTGCGGGCATCGAGCTGCTGCGTCGCGGCGATGCATCGTTCGCGCTCCTCGAGGCCGCGAGCGAGCTTGGCGGGACCTGGCGCGACAACACCTACCCGGGTGTCGCCGTCGACATCCCTTCGGTCTCGTATTGCTTCTCGTTCGAGACCGACTTTCCCTGGTCGCGCGAGTATGCGACCGGCGCCGAGATTCAGCGTTACGTCAGTCACTGCGCCGGGAAATACGGCGTGACCAAACATATTCGCTATCGCTCGCGAGTCGTGAGGAGTGAATTCGATGGGACTCTCGACACGTGGACCACTCATCTCGAAGACGGCAGCGTTGTTACTTCACGGTATCTGATCGTCGCGACCGGATTGTTTACGCAGCCGATCTTGCCGAACATTCCGGGGCTCGAGACCTTTGCCGGGAAAGCCATGCACACGGCGCGGTGGGATCACGACTATGACCTGACGTCGAAGCGCGTCGCCGTGATCGGCACCGGAGCGACGGCGGTGCAGGTGGTGCCGGAGATTGCTCCGCTGGTGACGCAGTTGACGGTCTTCCAACGCACACCGATTTGGATCGCCCCGAAACTGGATCGAACGCTGTCCGGTAGCCGCTCCTCGTTGCGACAGTTCGCACTCATCAGGAAAATATTGCGCGTCGTTTCCGAATCGGGTCTCGAGTTCCTGACATTCTCGATCGTCAACTACCGGCGATTCCCGTTCGTGGTCAGGCTGGTGCAGCGGAGCCTCCGCACGATGATGCGGCGACAGGTCAGCGATCGGTCAACGGCCGACGTGCTCGTGCCGAGATATGGTCTCGGCTGCAAACGACCGGCAATTTCGAACGAGTACTTGCCGACGTTCAATCGCGGCAACGTGCGCCTGGTCACGCAGTCAATCGAGCGCATCTGCCCGCAAGGCATCGTCACCGATGACAAGACCGTGCATGAGGCGGACGCCATCATCCTTGCGACCGGCTTCCTGACAACAGAGCAGGGCAATGCCCCGGCCTTCGAGGTCGTCGGCACTGATGGTGTGGAGCTGGGGCAGTTCTGGACCACGCATCGCCGCCAGGCCTATGCCGGTGTGTCGGTGCCGGGGTTCCCCAATTTCTTTCTGACCGCCGGTCCCTATTCCGGCGGCTTTAACTGGTTCGCCATGCTGGAAGCGAACCTGGCCCACATCATGGCGTGCATCGATCTCGCCCGCGCGTGCGGCGTGACCCGCGTCGAGGTGAGGCGCGATGTGCACGAGCGCTACATGCGGCACATGTGGCGTCGCGGCGAAGGCACGGTGTTCAAGAACCCCTCGTGCGCATCGGCCAACAGCTACTACCTCGATCGGCACGACGACCCTTCGCTCCCGCTGCCGCACACGCCATGGTGGCGAGCGATCCGCGGACGCTGGAAGGGCGCTCAGGGTTACCACCTTGGCGCTCCCGAAAGGGGGCGCGCATGACGGCCTCGATCCTCACGCCGTTTTACGAGTGGACCGAGCGCAGTCCCGACACGCTGCTGTTCGCCTTTCTCGATGGTGAAGGGCGCACGACGGAGTCCTATACCTACGCGCGGTTCCTGCAGCGAACGACGGAGATCGCGTCGCATGTCCAGCGCACGTTCCCAATGAATCCGGGCGAGCGCGTGCTGCTGGCGTATCCGCCGGGTGTGGAGATGATCTGCGCGTTCTTCGCGTGCGTCCGACTCGGGCTGATCCCCGTGCCTGTCTATCCGCCCACCAGCCATGGATTTCAGGCTGCCCGCGACAAGACGGAGTTCATTGCTCGCGACTGCCAGGCCATTGCGGTGCTCACCGGACGTTCTTACTACTGGTCCATGAAGTTGAACCAGACGAGGAACCGGGCCGCCACACTGTCCTTCAAGCGCGACTACCTCTCGACACTCAAGTGGATCATCAGCACGGACGCGGACACGGGCGCTGGTGCCGACTTCTCCGAAGGCCACTCGGATGTGCTCTTTCTCCAGTACACCTCGGGTTCGACCAGCGAGCCCAAGGGCGTGATGGTGAGCCACGACAACATCCTCGCGAACTGCGAGTCGGTCGTCGATCACCTTCCGGTTGGCGTGTCCTGGCTGCCGCAGTACCACGACATGGGACTGATCGGGTACTACATCTTCTTCGCGCTCAAAGGCGGCACGACGTACGGGTTTTCACCCGTTGACTTCATTCAACGGCCGGCGCTGTGGCTCGAGACCATCACGAAGCATCGCGGCACCGCGTCCTCGGCGCCCAACTTCGCTTACGAATACTGCTTGCGGCCGGAGAAGCTGCCGGCGGAGACGTTGGAGCGCCTCGACCTGAGCTCGCTGCGGTTTCTGATGACCGCCGCTGAGCCGGTACGTGCCAACGTCTGCCGCGACTTCATTCGGAAGTTTCAGCCGTATGGCCTGAACCCGAAGAGCTTCTTCTCTGCTTATGGCCTGGCCGAATACACCCTGGCGGTGTCGAACTATGGCCGCACCATCGCGGGCTTCGATCGCGCGGCGCTGTGCCGGCATCAGGTCCAGCCCGCGAACGGGAACGCCGCCGCCGACACCACGATGCTGGTCAGCTGCGGCAAGCCGCTGGGTACGACGGAGGTCCGGATCGTCGATGTGACGGACGCCCCACGCGAAGCGGGCGCAGGCGAGGTCGGTGAGATCTGGATTCGCGGCCGCAGCAAGTGCCGCGGCTACTGGCGCCGGCCGGAGTTGAGCGCCGCGATCTTTGAGGCGCGCCTTCCTGGCGAGCCGAATGACGCACCGACGTGGCTGCGAAGCGGAGACCTTGGCTTCGTGCGCGATGACGAGCTGTATATCTCCGGCCGCGTCAAGGACATGCTCATTGTTCGCGGCCTCAATTACTATCCGCAGGACATCGAAGCGCTCGTGGAGGAGGACCCCCACGTCAGGAAGGGGTGCGTCGCCGCCTTCGCTTACGAAGCCGGGAACCACGAGTCACTGGTCGTGGTCGCGGAAGTGAAGAACCCGCGTGACCTGCCCGACGCCGGCGCCCTCAATCGGCGACTGCTGCAGCACCTGGGTGTCGCTGCGGCGTCGTTCGTCTTCATCGAGGCGCGCACGATTCCCAAAACGAGCTCGGGCAAGATCGTCCGCCACCTCGCGCGTGCGCGGTGGCTCGAAGGTCGCCTTCGCGTGATCAGCCAGATCGACTCAACTCTCTCAGCAGACCCGCCCGATGGCAGTTCTTCCGAGAGCGGCCGTCCGAACGCCTGGCTGCGTCGCTTCGGCTTGAGCGGCGCCGAGACGTGGACGCTGCAAGACGCCGGATTCGATTCCATCAAGCTGGTCGAGTTCTCCCAGGCGATCAAGGAACGGTTGGAGAGCCACGGCGATCACGATCTGTCAAGCGCGGTCGATCTGCGGGTGCTGCAGAAGATCGCGATCTGCGAGCTCGTCGACCTGCTCGATCAGGTTTCCGCAGCAGCGCCGCACGCCAGGCTTCGCCTCAGGCGCGCGCTGTCCGATCTCGGTCGCGAGCACCGGGCGATCGAAGCCGAGATGATGCGTCAAGACACGCGCCTTCGTTTCGACGTGGCGAGCCTTCCAAGAGCCACGGACATCCCAGCGCCGGTGGGTGCGGTGCTGCTCACCGGTGGAACGGGATTCTTTGGTCCGTTTCTTCTCACGAGCCTGTTGCAGCAAAGCGCCGACGACATCTATGTGCTGGTCCGCGGCAACGACAGCGAGGCGATGCAGCGGCTCCGCGACGGGCTGATGTCTGTCGCCGCCGATGGGACTACCTGTCCTGATGGATGGGAGCGACGGGTGCGGCCGATCTGCGGCGACTTATCGGCAGCGAACCTGGGACTCAGCGACGCCATCTGGCGAACGCTCGCTGACGGCGTGCACACCATCTATCACAACGGCGCATCGGTGAACTACCTCCTGGACTACCAGGCGATGCGCGACGCGAACGTCGGCGGCACGAACGAGATCGTCCGCCTCGCGATGAGCCACCGCGCCAAGGTCCTGAACCATATCTCGACGACGTTTGTGTTCGGGTGGTCGGTGAAGGAAACGCTGTTCGAGTGTGACACCAACGCCGGCATGGATCACCTCGACTTCGGCTACAGCCAGAGCAAGTGGGTGTCCGAACAGGTGGTGCGCGATGCCATGCAGCACGGGTTGCAGGCGCGGATCTTTCGTCCAGCGCTGCTGACTCCGTCCGTGCACGGTGGTGGCTACAACTTCGATATCTCGATCCGGTTGCTCGCGTTCATGATCAACCACGGCATCGGCACGACCGCGCGGAATCAAGTCAGCTTTTCTCCGGCGGATCTCGCGGCCGACAATATCGTCGCCATCTCTAGAATGCCCGGCAGTGTTGGCGCCACCTGCCACGTGACCCGCGACGACTACGCGAGCATGTCGGACGTGACGGCGATCCTGGGTGAATTGACCGGCAGCACATTCCGGAACTACCCGTTGGACGCTTTCGTGCCGGAGGTGATCGAACGCTGCCACTCCGGCGACATCCTGTTTCCGCTGCTCGATTTCCTGGTTCGCTCCGTCGACAACATCACCGCGATGGAGTTCAAGCGCTACGACAACAGCCAATACCAAAAGTTCCGCGACGCCTCGGGCTGCGGCAAGGCCGATCCGCCGCTGCACGAGGTCGTGTTGGGCATGCTCCGATTTATGCGCAAGCAAGATCTCGTCAAGTGTGAGGAGGTGGCTGGCCATGTTTGAAGGCAGAATCAGCAACGCTCCGCACGTACCGCGTGGCCGCGCGGTCCTGGACTCGCGTGCCATGGTTCGCAACCCGGTGGCGGTGTTCGAGAAGTATCGGGCGCGTCTCGGACCGACATTCACGGTGCACTTTGGCGGCGTGAAGCCGTCAATGGTATCGACCGATCCTGTCGTCGTCGAGCACGTGCTGAAAGGCAACCGGGACAACTACGAGAAATCCCATATCCAGGTCGAGCGCATGGTGGAGTTCCAGGGCAAGGGCCTGGTCAACAGCCATGGCGAGGTCTGGATGCGCCAGCGGAAACTCCTGGCCCAGGGTTTCAAGTCCAGCCACCTTACGAAGCTGCTGCCGATGCAGCAGGACGTGTTGCAGGAACTGATGAACGGCTTCGACCACGACGTGCGGCAGGGGCCCGTCGACGTGCATCAGCAGATGGTGCGATTCACGCTGCGGCTGGTGGGCAAGTCGATGTTTGGCCGGAGCATGCGCGACGAGGAGCTGGCGCGGATTGGGGAAACGATTTCGGCGATCCAGGCATTCATCCTTCGCCAGGTCGTGCAGCCCTGGAAGATTCCGTGGTTCCGGTTCAGCGGGCAGTCCGAAACACACCAGCAGCTGCGCCGGGACGGTGACGCGATCGCATTGCGGCACATTCGGGCCCGGCTGAAAGAGGGCGTTGGCGATAGCGACTTCCTGCGGATCCTGCTCGAGACGCGCTATCACGACACCGGCGAGCCGATGAGCGAAGCGATGGTGTTGATCGAGAGCCTTCAACTGCTGGTCGCCGGCAACGAGACATCGTCGAACGCCTTGACGTGGATCTTCTACCTGCTCGCGAGACACCCTCGCTACATTCTCGAGATCCGGGATGAGATCGCCGCGGTCATCGGCGGGGATGCGATTGATTTTCGCAACCTGCACCACCTGGAAGGCACCGTGCGCGTGATCGATGAGGCGCTGCGGCTCTATCCGCCGTTCTGGATGATTGACCGCATCGCGCTCCACGATGATGAAATCAATGGTGTTCATATTCCGGCCGGGACGATGGTCATCCCGTACATTTACGGCACGCACCGCAATCCTGAGCACTGGCAGGACGTCGAGTCCTTCGATCCTGGTCGCTTCGATCCCGAACGACGCAAGGCGCGCCACCCCTTCGCCTACATTCCGTTCGGCGGCGGTCCCAGGATTTGTATTGGCAACAACATGGCGATCATGCAGATGCTCCTGATCGTGGTCGCCTTCGTACGAAAGTACGATTTCGCGCTCACGAAGGACGAGGCCATTCCCATTCAGCCGATGATGCTGCTGCGGCCAGGCGGAGCGGTCGCCATGACGTTTCGAGCCGTATCGTCCACCCCACGACGCACAGTCCGCGTCGTGGGGGCCCCGGCGTGAGCATCGGCGTGCTCGACGCCGGGCTCGAGCGGTGGATGAGCGATGCGGAAGGACGTTTGCGCAAGCCGCGCTTCGCGGTCGTTCTCGCAGTGTGCTACGGGCTGTTCACGGCAACGTATGTTTCGATCAACGTATTCAGCGTCGGCCGTGACGCGCACACGCTGTTCCTGCCAGGCGAGGAGCGGCTGCCGTTTCTGCCGATCTTCGAATACCTGTACGTCCTCACGTATTTCATCGCCGTCCTGCTCATCGCGACGGTCCGCGACTACGACAGATTTCGGCGCCTGTTGCACGCCACGGGCCTGACGCTGCTCGTCGCATACGCGACTTATTTTCTTTTTCCGGTGTACTTCGAGCGGCCGCGGCTCGAGGTGACGTCGCTTCATACCTGGCTGCTCTCGCTCGAGTACATGGACAAGCCCTATAACCATTTTCCGAGTCTTCACGTCGCTCTCAGCTGGCTCGCGGTGTTCGGATCGCAGGTGTCCCGCCGATCCCGGGTCGCCCTGTATCTGCTGGCGGCTGGCATCAGCGTCTCGACGGTGTTCGTGAAGCAGCACTACATCGCGGACGTGCTGTATGGCTTCGCCCTGGCCTGGATCGCGTGGTGGCGGGCTCGGCGCTGATCTGGTGTATACTGTTCAGGTCTCTGAAGCTCGGTCCTCGATTTCCCGCTGGAATCCTGCCACCGCTCGGTATCCGTTAGCTCAGGTCACACGCGCCGATTATTAGGAAACGCTGCGGCGTGATGTTCGTTTAAGAATCGTCAGTCTGTTGTGTGCGGGAACGCTCCAGGCCATTTTGCTGGGAGTAGTCTGTACATGCCGTTCGCTTCACTGGGCTTATCGCCCTCGCTTTCCAATCCGCTCGCGCGTTTGGGCTATACGACGCCCACGCCGGTGCAACTGAAATCCATTCCGATCGTCCTGACCGGCAGCGACCTGCTGGCGAAGGCGCAGACCGGCACCGGCAAGACCGCCGCGTTCGGCCTGCCGATGATCGATCGCCTGCTGATCAAGGGCGGCGCCGCCGCCGGCACGCGCAAGCCGCGCGGGCTCGTGCTGGTGCCGACTCGCGAGCTTGCGCTCCAGGTGCACAAGTCCCTCTCCACTTACGGCGTGCCGGCCAACCTGCGCGTCACTGCAATCTTCGGCGGCGTCTCGATCGTGCCGCAGAAGAAAGAGCTGCTCCGGGGCACCGACATCATTGTCGCCACCCCCGGACGCTTGCTCGATCACATGGAGCAGCGCACGGTCGATCTCTCAGGCGTGCAGATCCTCTGCCTCGACGAAGCCGATCGCATGCTCGACATGGGCTTCATGCCGCCGCTGCGCCGCATTCTCAAAGTGCTGCCGCGCGATCGGCAGACGCTGCTGTTCTCGGCGACGATCTCCGACGAGGTCGCGCGGCTCGCGGCGGACTTCACGCGCTCGCCGCAGCGCGTCGACGTGTCCGAAGGCCAGACCATGGCCTCCACCGTGACGCATCGCGTGCATCCGGTCACCGATCAGCGCAAGGGCGATCTGCTGACCCACGTGCTGAAGGAAACGCCGGGCGCTCAGGCGCTGGTGTTCTGCAAGACCAAGCACGGCTCGAACCGCGTCGGCCAGTATCTCGAACGTGCCGGCATCAACGCCGCCGTGATTCACGGCAACAAGAGCCAGGGCGCGCGGACCAAAGCGCTCGGAGACTTCAAGGCAGGTCGCGTCACCGTATTGGTGGCCACCGACATTGCCGCCCGCGGTCTCGACATCGCGCAGCTGCCGCTGGTCGTGAACTTCGATCTGCCGCTGGTTCCGGAGGACTACATCCACCGCGCCGGCCGCACCGGCCGCGCCGGTCTCGCGGGTCGAGCGGTGTCGCTCGTCTCGGCTGCTGATCGCGATCTGCTGCGCGGCATTCAGCGCTTGCTGCCGTCGCCGATCGAGCACGTTACGATCGATGGCTTTGCGCAGACCGCGGGATCGCAGGATGCGTTGCCGGAAGCCGGCCGCCGCCATCAGGGCAGCCGCGGTCGCGGCGGTTTTGGTGGCAATCGTCCAAGCGGGCCGCGTCCATCGCGTCCGGGCGGATCGAGTCGTCGTCCTTCGTCGCCCCGCCGCTCCTTCGCGCGCGGCTGACGATAGCCTCTTAGGGTGCCCTTAGGGTGTCAGTCCCCCATTTTCTCCCTGCCACAGGGATGATTGGGGACGGAGCAATTCGCAGGAATTGATATGAGTTGTCATTCCTTGCCAGTTGCTCTGTCCCTAAACATCCCCCGGCGAGGGTGAAAATGGGGGACTGACACCAGACGCTTTCTTACCGCAGACTGATTGCGAGGCCCTCGCGAAAGTCGCAGTGACGCACGAAGCCGAGCGATTCATACACGCGGATGGCCGCATCGTTATCGGCGCGGACATTGAGTCCGATCGTTTCGATGCCGGCCAGCTCGTGGAGCACCGCCGCTGTCACGGATCGTCCGAGCCCGCGTCCGCGTCGATCTCTCCTGACATAGACATTGCCGATCGCCGCCGCGCCTTCCTCGCGCGAGACCAGATGCGTGCCGGCGCCCGCGATCAAATCATCGCCTTTATACACACCGAAGAACACGCCGTCCGTCACCATCGACGCATAAAAGAAATCAGGCGACTCGCCGGTTGATTCACCATCAGCATAAAGGCGCTCGATCGCCGGCACGTCCTTCGCGCCAAGGCGTGTGACGCGATCGCTCACCCGAGTCGACCCACCGGTCCACGCCATGCGGATCATGTGCTTGACGTTCGTCACGGTCGCATGCCTCGCGACCTCATCGAGCGCGTCCGGCTGGACTTGCAGATGGACCGGCCACGTCACGTGCTCCAATGCCTCGCGGATGCTGCCGGTGCCGTGCGCGAACAGGATGCTGGTACCGTAGTCGTGAAGCACCAGCGTGAGATCCGGCGTGAACCACTGGCATTTCGGAAACATCCGTGGTGAGAGATCGCCGAGCGCATACACGCACCAGATCCGATCGCGCTGCAGGATTGTACGGATATCGCCTTTGTTCGAGAGGGTGGGCATCAGCAGAAAGAATCGCGGCGAGCGCGTTCGTGCACAAAGTATAGAGCTTATGCGCTTTCGCTCGCGCTCCAGCTGACGATGATCCGCCTCATCGCCAGGTCTTAATGCGCACACGCTCTATACTCTGCGCATGCGCTCTATGACGCTCGCTGTCCTCGCGACTCTGTGCTTTTCGCTGGATGCCGTCGCCGGCGTCACCAGGCTCAGGATCGACCGCCGCGAGGTCGTTCTCAACGGCCGCCCGTTCGGCGCGGCCGGGCCATACGAAAAACTCTCAGGCAAAGTTGACTTCGCACTCGATCCCGCGCTTCCGCAGAACCGCGGCATCGTCGATCTCACTCTCGCGCGGAAGAACGCGCAAGGGCTCGTGGAATTCTCGGCCGACTTCTACCTGCTGAAGCCGGTCGATCCCGCGCGCGGCAACGTACGCCTCTTCTACGAGGCGGGCAACCGAGGTACGAAACGGATTCTCCCTGTCTTCCAGGACGCTTCGAACTCTGCGGATCCGGCGACCGAAGCGGAATTCGGCAACGGCGCGCTGATGCGGCAAGGATTCACGCTGCTCTGGATGGGATGGCAATGGGACGTGCCCGAGGGCCGCATGCGGATGGAGATTCCGATTGCAACCAACAACGGGCAGCCGATCACCGGCTGGGTGCGCGGCAACTTCATTCCCGGCGCGGGTGCGACCAGCGCGCTGATCGCGGATCGTGGACATCAGCCGTACCCGGTTGTCGATCCAACGAGTGCCGAACATCGGCTGCTGGTGCGCACGCTGCCGACGGATCCACCACGAGAAATCGCGCGCACGACGTGGCGCTTCACCGGGCCCGGAACGATCACGCTCGATCGCGGCTTCGAGCCGGGTCTTATCTACGACGTCGTCTATCGCGCGAAAGATCCGCGCGTCGTCGGCGTCGGCCTCGCCGGCACGCGCGATATTGTCAGTTTCTTCAAGCACGCAACGTCCGGGCAAGGCAACCCGATGCCCGGCATCACCATCGCGATCGGGTGGGGCGTATCGCAGACCGGCCGCTTCCTTCGCCACTTCGTCTACGAAGGCTTCAATGAAGACGAACGCGGCGCGCGCGTCTTCGACGGCCTGATCGATCAGGTCGGCGGGGCCGGCCGCGGTTCGTTCAATCACCGCTTTGGCCAGCAGTCACGCGATCAACTGCAGCACTTCAACATCCTCTATCCGGTGGATATGTTCCCGTTCAGCGACGCCGATCAACTTGATCCGGAGACGGGCATCACCGATGGCCTGCTGGCGCGAGCGACGCGCAGTAACACGGTGCCGAAGTTCTTCCACGTGTTGACCGACTCCGAATATTTCAATCGCGCCGGGTCGCTCGTGCACACCGACGTGACCGGCACGAAGGACGTCGCTCCTCCATCCACGAGCCGCATCTACTTCATCGCCTCGGCGCCGCACATCGTCGGCGCCTTTCCGCCGGCGCCGTTCCAGGATCCGGACTTCGTCGGCCGCGCCGACATGAACACGCTGGTCTACACGCCGGTGATCCGCGCGCTCTTCAGATCTCTCGATCGATGGATCACCGATGGCAGCGAGCCGCCGGCGAGCCGCTATCCGCTTCTCGCCGACGGAACACTCACCGCGGTCGACAAATCCGGCTGGCCCGCGATTCCGGGATTCGCGCGCCCGCAATCGCCGATGACGACGTATCGATTGGATTTCGGGCCGGAGTGGTCGAAAGGCATCGTCACCAAGGAGCCGCCGGGCATCGGCAAGCCGTTCATTGGCCGCGTGCCTGCCGTCGATGAGGCCGGCAACGATCGCGCAGGAATTCGGCTGCCGGAGATCGCCGTGCCGCTGGCGACGCACACCGGCTGGAATTATCGAAAGG
>Ga0193741_1000081_pt1 | contig 22671 bp, 24 predicted proteins | sample L2s2metaG_FD_143059 | JGI IMG/M metagenome (GOLD analysis project Ga0193741, IMG submission 143059) | Soil microbial communities from a riparian zone of the East river system, Colorado, United States - L2s2 | ecosystem: Environmental > Terrestrial > Soil > Riparian zone | place: USA: East River...
GTAACCAATTGAGTAAACAAAAATTAGAAATGAAACCCATGCTACTAGATTGGTCATAATGATAGATAGAGGGTCTGCCAGTACTCCTGCTTCCAGCCCGAGAGTGGAGATCCACGGTATTTGACTTTGTATTTCGCCTCCTGAAAGACCAAGAGGCAATAACGTAGTCGCGAATATCGCGCTACCTAAAGAGAAACTGACTGCGAAATAATCTCGAATCTTGTGTCCATATCGAGCGATTCCAGCAATTGCAGCAGCGCCAATGAATGGCAACATCCATACCAACCAGACATTAATTGCGAGTCCTTCAAAACCTAAAGTTCCCTCCACCATTTCGTCTAGCCAGCCGCCTCTATTGTCTTATGATCCAATATTTATTTCGATGCCCCTACCTGATTGTAATTTATTATTGCATGTTCTAACCTGGCTGAAGAACCATTCCAGTCGCCTTCCTCGGATACCCTCCATTCAGGAATTACAGCGTAATAGTTCTCCTTGTTGTACGTATCGATGAGATCGCCGTTACTGCTAAAGCTACTTAATTGTTTCAAGTCAGAATCCTCCTGTTCGCTCTGGCGCTCTCCTTGTACATCATTGGCTTGTGGCGGTAGTTGAACTACACCCGAGTTCGGGGGAAAGATCGATTCAACATAAAGAGTAATAGGATTCAAAATAGGATCAGGATAAACCCCGATGATGAAACTAAGCCCTGCCAGAATAGCCATTGTAGCCGTAATGTATCTACTTGGATCTGTGACGTTAACCAATCGTTCAGGTATTTTTCCAAAGAAGATCCTTTTGTACATCCAAAGAATGTAAGCAGAAGAAAGCACCGTTGTTAAAATACCAAAACCAAACAATATCACTCTAAGGGGATCCGACTCGTATACTGCTGTTTGTAATACTCCTGCAAATAGAATCCATTCAGACATAAATCCACTGGTTGGAGGTATCCCAATAATTGTCAGAGCCCCTATCATTGCAATAACAGCAGTGTAAGGCATTTTACCTGCTAGTCCACCCAACTTTGACATGCTTCTCGTACCAGTTTGAAGTATAATTGAACCAGCCATCATGAAAAGAATCGCCTTCCCTAGGCCGTGAGTGACATAAACCAGCGCTCCGCCCGAAATCCCCAGAATGCTTTCAGAGCCTATCCCGAATAATATATAGCCCATCTGACTTATGCTAGAATAAGCCAAGACTTTCTTGATATCATCCTGCATAAGTGCCATTGCGCCCCCATAGATCATTGTGGCAAGGCCCCAGATGTTTATGTAAATACTATACTGTGTATAGTTCCCGGTCAAAAGTTCTAACCAGAGCCTGATCAAGCCATATGCTCCAATTCCTATCATGGCCGGAGACAACAATGCAGAGATAGGGGTTGGGGCTTCTGCATGAGCATAGGGTAGCCAAATGTGCAAAAGAAATGCCGCCAATTTCACTCCGAGTCCTACTACAAGCGAAAAAATAATGATAGACATCCATTGTGCCGGAATTTTAGTGACATTCAACCTCACTGTATCATAATCAAAACCTCCGGCAAAGAAGCCCATTGCCAAAAGCCCAAGCAGTAAAACCACCGCGCCTACATGTGTCCAGAATAGGAACATAAGCGCAATCCTTCTTCTTGCACCGTAGCCGTAGAAAGCTATTAAGAAGAATGACGGGATCAACATAAGTTCAAAGAACACGAAGAATTCAATGAGATTAGTTGCCAAAACTGTCCCCATCATTCCCATAGAGAAAGTTAAGTACAGTGCAAAATAGAGACCGACCTGTGTGTTCACGTATTGTTTAAATTCTTTTGGAACGAGGGTCGATAATTGCGATTGGGATGAATCGACACCAGTATAGTTTTCCTGACTATTGTTACTATAGTTGTTGTAGTTAGGTAAGTCTTCATCCTTCAAAGTACCATTTCGTCTGTTAGTACTATACTGACTATTTTTCTCGCCAGTATCGGTGAACCTACTTTTTGAACCTTTACTACTATTAGGACCAATACCAAGCATTTCATTTGCAGATTCTGTGACTCTATGTATCATGTACGGTTTTGAATACAGTGCGAGGACGGTACACAGTATGTAAATTATTAGCGCAAAGGGAAGACTAAGTCCGTCCAACCTGAGTCCAAAATTACCGAATTGACCCCATTGGTAGCTTTCCTGGTATATTTTAGAACTATCCCCTCCTAAACCCATTGCTGGAATCATGAGCAAAATTGTGGAAATGGCAAGAGCAGAAAAAGAAAACCACGTTGCAAAATTTGTCCCTAGCTTCCTGCCAAGTACGTAAACTAAAGGAGATAGCAGTAATGGAATAAATACCGCTGCCAGAAGAAATGTCATCGGGGCGTCTTATCCTCTCATACTCTTGAACTCTTCTACGTCTATTTCCTTATACAATCTATAAGCAATAATTATTATTCCTAAACCAACAGCCACCTCAGCAGCAGCAATTGCTATTGAAAAGAGTGCAAATACTTGACCTTGAGCGTTGCTAAGATTTCTTGAAAATGCGATCAGATTTAGATTAGCCGCATTTGCTATAATCTCTATAGAAAATATCATTCGGATCGCATTTCGCTTTACTACAATCCCATAAATACCCACAGCGACGAGTATTAGGGATACAGCAATATACTCAACTAATTCGTTCATCTTTCTGGTTAATATCCTCCCTGCGTGCTAGCGCCAGCGCACCAATGATAGAACCTGCTAACGTCAGACCAATAACTACCAACGCTGGTGAATAGTAAGTAAGCATCTCTGTTCCTATAAGTCTAAAATCTACTGGGGAAGACTCAGCAATCCCTAAACCCAGACTATCAGAACTAGTGAATAAAACAATACCTCCCATCCCTCCCATAAAAATCAGCATCAATATAATTCCAGCGGCTTTTCGTCCACGATCTTCTTTCCTAGAAAATAATGCTTGAGTCCTGACCAGCATAACTGTAAAGATAACGAGAACAGCAACCGCTCCAACGTACACTGTGATTTGAAACATTGCAACAAAAGGAGAGTCCAGGAGAAGAAAAAAACCTGCAATTCCTAGCATCGAAATTGCCAAAGCTATCGCCCCGTAAATCAGTTCCCGACTTTCTAATGCAACGATTGATGAACCTATAGTTAATATGGCTAGACCATAAAATGCCGCATCAGCCATGGGTTGCACCCATCTTGTCAATTTTCAATTCTACATCACCATCATATTTCGGCTTGATAGCTAGTTGAGCTGGAGTATAGATTAAATGCTCTTTGGTAAATGATGAGAGCTCATAATCATTTGTCATAAATAACGCGTAGAATGGGCACGCATCTACACACAATCCACAAAAAACGCATTTTCCAAAGTCAATTTGTGGCATAATGGCTTTCTTATTATGCTTCCACTGTTCTTCGACCTTTACCATCCCTATTGCCTCTGCAATGCCTTCACATGCAATGGCACATAGCTGACAGCCAGTGCACTTGTCGTGGAACAAAATATGTCTTCCCCTGTACCCTGCAATACCAACACCACGTTTAGGATCAAACTGATAACCATCTCCCACGAATTTGAGTTTCCTTTCAGGATATCGCAGCGTAAATCTTTTCATAATAAGATGCTTTGATCCCGATTCTATGGCTTTGATAAATCCTCCTGCAGAGGTACTTTTACTTGTTATACCACTCGTATTGGAGCCTGATGTCTCTGATGTATTGTCTCTTTTGTCTGGTGATAGCGCTGATGTCATCCTGAATTCAATACTCCTTCTGGTCCGAATACACCGCCATAAACAAGCGCCAGCGCTATGAAAATATTTATGAAAGACAATACTATTAGCTTATACCATCCCGTATGAAGAAGGATATCTATTCGAATTCTAGGGTTAATCCCTCGTGGTAAGAGCATCAACATGATAACACCGAAGGTTTTCAACGTAAACCAGAATACTGCATTGAACTGGACCGGATTGTAGATACCCTCTAGGGTTAGCATCTGCACCAAAGGAGTTTTTTCACCCGGCGGACCTAATTCTTGTGGAAATATTTGAGGTCCTGCCCATCCCCCCAGGAACAAGATGACAAATATTGCGCTAAGTGCATATAACTTGATGTACGATCCAAGCTGGATCAGCCCATAAATCATCCCGGAGGTTTCAGTGAGCCATCCAGCCACGATCTCTGATTCTGCTTCAGGGAGATCGAATGGTACTCGCTCTACCTCTGCAAGAGCTGAGATATAAAACACAAAGGCACTAATGGGAAGAAACAAAATGTACCAGTACTGCTGCTGCGCTTCTGCTATTCCAGTCAAATTGAGGGTTCCTGCTAAGATCACAACTGACAATGCAGAGAGAATAAAGGGGATCTCGAACGCTATTAATTGATGTAATGCCCGCAACCCCCCAATGAATGGGTACTTGCTGTTGCTAGCCCATGAAAACAATAGTGCAATGAGAGGAAAAAATCCAAAAACGGCAAAGACGGCTATGAGACCTACGTCTAGATCCGCTACTACCCAACCAGGAGCCGCAGGAATAAGAGCCGTAACAGCAGCCGCTGTTGAGACAAATGCTATTGGTGCTGCCCAGAATATCAGTTTGTCTGCTCCTGATGGTACAATTATTTCTTTTGATACCAATTTTAAGCCATCTGCCAGTAATTGGAAAATTCCTTCTATTTTTCCTGCATACAAGGGACCTACTCTTAACTGCATTTTTGCCAGAAATTTTCGCTCGACAAAAATCGTTACGGCCGCGATAAGTGCGGCATATGTAAAGCCGGGAAACACTGCAACTTTGAAAAGTTCAGTTTGCATAAAGAACTGAATAATTGGGAGAGTGCGGGTGGGATCTACAACCATAGACAAGAAGAGGTACGGAGTAAGTACCTCTCCGTCAGCCAAAGGAAGGGGAACATAAAAGAGTATTATGAAGATAAGAGGTAGAACAACTAGGGTTACAATTGTCAAAATCCAGAAAACAAGCCAGATTAAACTTGCTATGAAATTACCAAAACGGAATTCTTGTGGATAGGATGCCAAATTATTATCTATCAGCCTCCACCGGCCAATAATTCAATGCCCAATATATAGATGGCATGTCTGCTAATTTTGCTCCTACTAAAAGATGTGGAAGCGCTAACATGTTTCTGAAGGAACCTACTGATATTTTTACTCGATAGGGTCTCGGGGTCCCGTCGCTAACTATATAGTACCCCAGAGCACCTCGCCCCGATTCAACTCTCCTATATGCTTCGCCTGGAGGGCCCTTGGGGTTTGGCTGTAATTTGGCCCGCACTTCTCCCGATGCTGGCATCTTGTCGAGCAACTGCCTCATGATATGACATGATTCCTTCATGTCCAAAAATGGAACATAGGCTCTTGCGAAGCAGTCACCTGATCTCATGTACTGAGCCTTGAAGTCAATTTCGTTGTATATGTCATATGGTTCTGCTTTCCGTACATCAAAGGAGACACCAGAAGCCCTCAATACAGAACCAGTAACCCCTAATTTTACCGCGTCTTCCCTAGTCAGGACACCCACCCCTTCAGTCCTCTGTCGTAACAAGGGATTATTGTAGAATATATTTTCGTATTCTTTCAGTCGCTTTTCATAATATGCAATATGTCTCAAAGCCTTTTCCTTGAAGCCTTCAGGAATATCATTCCTTACTCCTCCCGGTATGTTAAAAGCGTGGGTAACTCTGGCCCCAGTTAATGCGTCTAATAGATCTATAAATAATTCTCTATCTCCAGTAGGCCACATAAACATTGTTGAATGTCCTAGAAAGATTCCGTATATTGCAAGCCAATACAAAGTATAGACTTGACGATCTAATTCGGATGTTAAAGCTCGTATAAATTGGCCTCGACGTGGCACTTCAATCCCTGCCAATTCCTCTACTGCCAAACTGTATGAATAAGTAATATTAGCTGAATCATGAATGACAGGACGCTCCAAGTGAGGAATGTTTTGGATGAAATTTCTGTATTCGCACATCTTTTCTTCGCCTCGATGTACGTACCCTGGATCAGGATCGCAGTAAACGATATAGTCACCATCAAGCTTAATCGTAAATCGAAAATGTCCTGAACCCGGATGCTGAGGGCCAACGCTAAGCGTCATGAGCCGATCGTCATCTGCAGTATATTCCTTTAGGACTTGCATACCCATGTTTACGGTATCATCTATTTTGCTTTCAGGACGCTCTGCCAATCTTCGATTCACCTACTAAATGAAGTTTTTTAAGTGTTGTTATTTATCTTCCCTTTATTCGAAATTCTTTTCTTAGAGGTGGGATATCAGCCCAGTCCTCAGGTAATAGAAACCTATCGTTTCTGGGATGTCCTTCAAAGAATACTCCTAGCATTTCGAAAGTCTCCCGCTCATGATATTCCACGCTTCTAAATACATTAATCAAACTGGGTAACCTAGCTTCGTCCCTCGAAGTCCTTGTGGCAAGCGACATTATATGTCCTTCTAACTCTGGCACACCATAAGACCCCAAATGGTAGATCACCTCAATCTGGTTATCTTTAGGGTAATCAGTCCCAGCAACTGACTCCGCATGGTCAAAACCCAACGCATTTCGAATATGAGTGGCAATTTCCACTATGTCTGCAGGATCAACTGCAATTTTCATCCTTAGCGGCCTAATGTAAAGTACTCTCACCTTGCTGCCAAATTCTTTGACTAGCCTGTCAATAATTCCCTTTTCAAATGCAGGAGGTTCAGCTTCTTTTTTGGACAAATCTTTGGCCGATGTGCCTGGCTTTGAAACTGGGGCTGGAACGGGAGGAGTCTTAGAATTAGCGTGCGATTGATCAGCACGTGTTAGGTTATCTGAGGGCGTATTTGATTTAGAGGCAGGATCTGATCCTTGACTCATGTTACTTGATTTTAGACCTTTTGATTTTCTCTTGCAATAACATCGTACCCTGAATCAGTGTTTCAGGTCTTGGGGGGCAACCCGGTACGTATACATCTACGGGGATGATACCATCAATGCCAGGAAGAACATTATACGAATCAATGTAAAGGCCACCTGTTATAGCACAAGCCCCCATGGCTATCACGTACTTGGGCTCGGGCATCTGGTCATATACCATTCTCACTCGTGGAGCCATTTTCCTAGTAACCGTTCCTTGCACCACTATAAGATCACACTGTCTCAAGGACCCGAAAGCTTCGATTATTCCAAATCTTTCAACATCATATTTAGGACCCGAAGCAGCACCAAACTCGACGCTACAGCATGCGGTTTCAAGATGCACTGGCCACAGAGACCAGACCCTTCCCCAATTAACGGCATATCCCAAAGGCTTATCCACTGCTTTAACTAGTATGTCACTTAGTTTGCTGACCATGACGTTAATATTAGTAGGATTTAGTAAATCTTTGAACATATTATGTTAGATTCTCCTTTTCTTCACCTTTGAGGGTTGCTTGCAGGTTAATTAATGCTTGATTGGTATTTAATGCTTGTTGAACTTCAGTCATAAAGGAAAAGCTACCAGATCCCTTTCTTCCCAGCCAGGTACAGAGCATACCCCATAGCAGCAAACATTATACCTAGAAATGCCATAACTGGAAGTGTAGCCGCCCTTGGGACAGAAATAAGAGAAGCCCCCCAAACATAAAGAAAGATTGCCATTACATCGAATACCACAAACATCAGAATATAGGCATAGTACTGCATCATAAAATGAGACCTGCCCTCTCCGCTGGGCATCTGGCCACACTCCATTGGAAGGAATTTTATCGGATTAAGCCTGCGTCGCGGAGAAATTAGCCTGGATATCACTAGTGCTGGTATAGCGGCCACTAACCCGAAACCTAGCATATACAAAATCGGCACAAATTCAATGACCGTTTCTTGAGCCAATAGTACAATTCCCTTTCGGAAAATAATATAAAAATCTTGCTTTAACCTCTGCGCAGCACTGATTTGAACAGCTGTCGTGCTGCAAATCTCGGATGATCCAAAGCGAGTCTAAGCATCTTTGTAGCAGTGAATTCTGCTCGGATAAAATCGATATAATCATCAGTGGACATATTTCTTAGCATCTCTATTTCTTGATCCCAATCTTCATCGGACAACTTCATCCATAGATCGGAAATCTTCATTGCCGAATTAATTTTTGATTGAACTTTACTTTTCCAAATTTTTTCATATTCGTCTAAGGAACTCTTGACTGATCCTTTGGCGAGAGATTTGGCTCCCACTTTACCAGCTAACCTGCCAAACTCTATGGCGTATCTAATTCCTTCTAAGACGAGTGGGTTTGATTGCCCTGCAGAATCCCCTACCATTATTAGCCTATCAGCAATAGTAGTTTGTCTTGAACCTTCATTGGGGATAAATCCGAAATGAAACTCTAGCGGTTGAATATTTTTTAGTCTGTCTAAAGGTCTTAATTTTTTTTCAAGTATTTCATTTAATTTTCGAATTGGATCAATATTTGAATCTGGCCTGCCTATCCCTACTCCAATTCTTACCCGATTTTTTGAAAGTGGAAATACCCATGCATAGCCTGCATCAGAGTATTGTTTTCCTACCATCAGATACCATGTCTCCCTGTCTACACTATCGCAATAGCATTCATACTCCGCTCCGATCCCATACCTTTTCCAGGAACTTACGAAACCTAGTTTTCTGCCAATAATACTGCTAAAGCCACTTGCATCGATTACTAGTTTGGTATTTATTTCCAAGTTACCTGTGGACGTTACTGCCTCGAGCCTATCCGTCTTATACTGTGGATTTGAAAACAATCCCGATACACGACTTCTAACCATTATTTTTGCTCCTGCATCTGCTGCGAGCGTTGCTAAATACTGATACAACCCTCTCACATCAAGTACGCACGATGTAAAATTCTGCCCTTTTATGATCACTTCGTTGGATGGAGAGATAAAAGCAAAATTCCTTATTGGGTTATACAATTCTTTTGGAATCTTTAATTCCTCCATTTCCTTTATCCACGATACACCGCTCGTTCTTATGTTGTGAGCTATCGAGTCATCTTTTTCAAATAATATTACTTTGCATCCCTCGAGTGCCGCAGAATATGCGGAGGATAGCCCTGCTGGTCCCCCACCAACTACAGCAATTTCATACTCAAGCAATGTAAAACTTCACGTGATAGCATATTTATTTACAGCTATATTTACTTCCTAGCGGTAGGATTAACGTTAAAAAAAGGGCCAAGGTATCGCGGATCATTCGTTTCATATGACATGATGAGTAAACATGTTTGCACTCGATAATGCGTTTATCTCTTTTTTATTTCTCCTACTCTACCTCGAAAAAAATGGAAATTGATTCCGTGATCCATTGACTTTTGGGAGCCTGTTTCTCGAAAGAAACATCTGGTAGGACATCGCAAGCTTTTTCTACAGATCCACTCCGACTAAAGTCTGACACTAGTTTGAGTGAATCATCAGTCCGACAAGGGGAATATGCTCCTGATTTTTCATTTAATGATCATCAGGGTAAATTGATCAAGCTCTCTGATCTTCGTGGCAAGAGAATTGTAGTCTATTTCTATCCAAAAGACTTTACTCCTGGCTGTTCAACCGAAGCAGCGGAATTTGCAAGTGACTATGGATCATTTAAAGCAAAAAATATTGAGATCATAGGAATAAGCCCAGACGACGCCGAATCACATTTAAAGTTCAAGGAAAAAATGAGCATCTCTTATTTCCTAGTTCCCGACATAGATTTAGCCATCTCAAAGAGTTACGGAGTCTATGGTCCTAAGACATTTATGGGTAAAGAGTTCATGGGCGTTATCAGGACAACATTCCTAGTTGATGAGAAAGGCCTTGTTTATAAGATCTTCAAGAAAGTTAAACCATTGGGACATAGTCAAGAGGTATTGCACGAATTTCAATGAGCTTCTCCGAACTTATGAAGGAAGAGTTAGAATATTGCTTCGAATGAAAATGCGTGAGTCGTTGTTATTCCCGTGACTCTTACCAATTTTCTGAGACATTTAAGCGCGTTGCGATGAGCATTGGGAGCAAAATTAAGTCCGATTTATTAGATGATTCGAAGCTACGGTTGACTTTTTGCGTCACAGTCAGGGCAGACAAATCTTGCACAAAGCCATTTTGGATTTCATAAGCTAATTTTTATAGAATCAATACCTTTGGAATGAAACATTAAGACAAATTTCTGATTGACATATCTCCAGATCTCTATCGGTAGTATGTTACCATAGAGGGAATATTCTACTTGCTAAACTCTACATCAACTAATTCACCTCCAAAATATGAGAGCTTGACAATTGAAGGGTTCTTTATTGTGATATCATCATCTAAAAGTTTACTATGGTATTGGAGTTTCCCGTCCGTTCAACCCTTATGACAATTGAATCTGGAAAAACTTCAGTCATAATACTAATATTGATTGGGAATGAGCTTCACCAGCATTGATATCAGTCCTGTTAGAATTCAAAGGCCGGTACTGATTTTTTGAGTAGATTGACTTCCTAATTTACCTGTAGCATGAGATTACTGTGAAAGGTTAATTTCTGACTAATATAGATAAAGACTTCACCCTCATAGTTCGCAATTATTTTGAATAGGACTGTATTAATTGGTCCATATGTTCAAGGATCTTTATATGATGGTCTTCATCCACAATTATGCTAGTTAAAATTGATTTTGTTTCAGGTTCATCTGCTATCTCAAAACATTCCTGGAGAATTTCTCTTGATTCCCTTTCATGAAAAATGGATTTCTTGATACCATCACTTGTTAAACTCGCACTGCGACTTGCACCTTCTATATCTGACATCATCTTTGAAATATACTCTATATGCTTAAGTCCGTCTACAAGCAAGGTACGAATGTAGCTTCTAACTATTGAATTCTGGATGCCACCAAGAAGCTCTACGTATAGCATGAGCTCCTCTCGCTCTGCATCGTACTGAGCCTTTAGCAAATTGTACAATTTCTGTTTTTTTTCTAGATGATTGACATGAGGGTTCAAGGATACAAGTTAGGATTAATACCCAATATTAAAGCCGCCGCAAATGCAAAAGGTGACTTGCTTGGCAAAGACATAGGACATATACTGGTACTCCGTGGATATGATGAATCAATCGATTGAAACCCCTAGATTAGTCGATCCCAAGATCTGAATGGTGCGGGAGATGGGATTTGAACCCACGAACCCCTAAGGGATAAGAGCCTCAGTCTTACGCCTTTGGCCAAGCTGGGCGACTCCCGCTTATCCTAAACCGCTTCATGCCACTAATTTGAATATTACCACTTACACAAGCCAGAATAATTGCAACATGTTTAGTGGTTTTGACAAATATGGTTAATGCATTCGTGTCAGAAGTACATGTTGATTAGACCAATAGTTTTTATAGAACTCATGAATGGTGAGTTACATATCATGTTAGTGCCTGTACGGTGTTTTACTTGCGGAAATCTAGTGGCACACAAGTACGCAGAGTATACTGCGAGGATTAAGGCCGGTGAGGATCCAGCTATGGTTATGGATTCATTGAACATAAAACGATATTGTTGTCGGCGGATGCTAATTTCAAGTGTTGAGACGGTTTATCAAGTCATTCCCTATTACGAAGCATTAAGAAAGAGAATGTCTGAAATTCAATCTGAAGTAGAATAAGATAGTCTAGAGAAAATTAAATTTGTTTAATGCCGTTAATTACAACTCTCAAAAGCAGAATTGTTTATAATAGCAGAGGAAATCAAACAGTTGAAGTTGATATTATTACTGATGATAGATACATTGGTAGAGCTTGTGCGCCATCAGGAGCGAGTGTTGGCAAGCACGAAGCACAGAGCTTCCCTCAAAATGAACCTCTGAGAGCAATACAAGTTCTCAATTCTAATTTAGGCAAATTCATTGGCGCTGAAGCATCGGATCCAAAGGCAATTTTCGAAATAATTAAGAACATCGATAGTACGCCTTCTTATAATATTATAGGTGGTTCTATGGCGTACGCATTGAGCATCGCCGCAGTCGATTCTGCCTCGAAGGCATTGGGTATCCCGTTGGCAAATTTACTTCATAAAAATAAACCGTGCAAGAATCCTTTCCCGCTAGGTAATTTTTTGGGAGGGGGAGCTCATGCAGGTCCGGGTACTCCAGACATACAGGAGATTCTTGTCTGTCCTATAGGAGCAGCAGACATCAAACAAGCTTTAGAGATGAATTTCTATCTGCACCGTGAACTTCGTAAATTACTTGAGAACGAGGACAAGAGTTTCACTAATGGCAGGGGTGACGAGGGTGCATGGGCACCTCATGTCAATAATGATAAGGCTCTGGAGCTTGCCGAACGATCAATAAAGAATTCTGGATTCGAAATCGGAAGTGACGTAGGCCTTGGAATAGACTTCGCGGCTTCTTCTCTTTGGAATGGGGACAATCAGCGTTACGAATACAGGAGACAAGAATTGTCACGAGATACAGATGAACAGATCGAATTTGTGAATTCAGTAGTTCAGAGGTACAATCTAATTTACATTGAGGATCCTGTTCATGAAGAAGACTTTGAAAGCATGGCCGAAATGACACGACGGAACCAAAAATGTATTGTCACAGGAGATGATATGTTAGTTACAAATAAGGAGCGGGTTATTGAAGCTTCCAAATATGGCGCATGTAGCGGCGCTATTTTGAAAGTTAATCAGGCTGGAACACTTTACGAAGCCCTTCTTTTTGCAGAAGAATGCAAGAGGAAGAATCTAAAAATCATAACCTCACATAGATCAGGAGAATCAGTGGATTCCCATATTTCTCATATTGCTGTTGCAACTCAATCCAAGATGATAAAATCTGGGATAGTCGGAGGCGAACGTATTGCTAAGTTAAATGAGCTCCTTCGTCTTACAGAGTATGGTTTAATAGATGGGATGGCAGATCTGTCCTCCTAGCATGACTTCCGAGAACGGACAAAAGATAGAAAATAATAGCCCAGAGGAAGAAGAGGTACCACAAGAAGAGGTACCACAAGAAGAGGTACCACAAGAAGAGGTACCACAAGAAGAGGTACCACAAGAAGAGGTACCACAAGATAGCAACGTAATTGAAGATAATTCTGAACAATCATATGAGAAAACTGTTGATAACAAAAGCAGCGAGGGTCTTGAAACGGAGTCTGCCCGAGATGAGGATATGGGTTACGCTTCCGAGACAGACAACCTCGAAAAAATGATTCTCTCGACTGGAATTCGAGTCGGTACTCCGGTGAGGACCAAATACATGGCTCCGTTCATTGTACGCGCAAATCCCGAGGGATTGTATATACTTGATATTAGTAAAACCCTAGCAAGAATAGACGTAGCAGCCAAGTTCATCGGAAGAGCAAATATTTCGAAGGTTGCAGTAACTTCTGCTAGGGAATATGGCAAAATGCCTGTCCAGAAATTTTGCCAGTTAACAGGCGCTACCGGGATATTCGGACGCTTCATGCCTGGTACATTCACGAACCCCTCGTTACCGAATTACATGGAGCCTGAAATGGTTATCGTTACCGACCCCCAAGCCGATCAGCAGGCTGTGATGGAAGCAACTAGGGCTGGCGTAACTGTTCTTGCTATTTCAAACAGCGATAATGTAACTTCTAGGGTTGATTTGATAATTCCTGCAAACAATAGAGGGCGAAAGGCTCTTGCTACTGTTTATTGGTTGTTAGCTAGGGAGGTTTTGAAAAAGCAGGGAACCATTAGATCGGACAGTGAAATGAAAATTCCAATAGATGACTTTGAAACAAAATTAGTAGAGGAGGTCTTGTGAGACAATTAAAGTCAAGACCGCCTGCCGTATCTGGAATATTTTATCCTAGCAACCCTTCTGAATTAAGGAAATCCGTTGAACAATCATTTTTGGACAGAAAATTCGGTCCCGGTACAATCACTACGTCCTATGTACATCGTAGGATTTATGGATTAGTCTCTCCACATGCAGGATATGCCTATTCGGGAAGTGTGGCAGCAAATGGATTTTGTCAAATCTCAAATATGGAATACGATACCGTCATAATGACAGGTCCCAATCATTATGGCATCGGTAGTGGAGTCGCAACTATGCGAGAGACATTGTGGAAAACACCAATGGGAAATGTGGAGGTTAACAATGATTTCGTTAACAGAATTTCTAAGGATTCAGCAATAGACGTGGATGATTTTTCCCATAGTAGAGATCATTGCCTGGAGGTTCAGCTGCCTTTTCTTCAATTCATGAAAAACGACAATTTCAAAATCGTCCCCATTATCTTGATGTTGCAGGATATTGAAACGGCTAGGGAAGTGGGTAGATTGATATCTCATACTATGAAAAGTGAGAATACCAAGGGGTTAATCATTGCGTCTTCGGACTTTACCCATTATGAGCCAAATGCGGAAGCACATAGGAAAGACCTAGAGTTAATCGATGCCATATCATCATTGGAAGTAACATCATTTTACGAGACTTTAGAAAGGCTTGACATTTCGGCCTGTGGATATGGTGCTATTGCATCGGCAATGATCGCGGTAAAAGAACTTGGTGCTACTAGGGGTGAACTACTCAAGTATGCAACAAGCGGCGATATTACAGGAGATACGAGCTCGGTCGTCGGTTATGCCTCAATTATTTTCGTATGACCTGCGTAAAGATTGCCCGCGCCTCCGCCCCGGCAAAGGTAATGTTATTTGGTGAACACTTTGTAGTATATGGATGTCCTGCTATACTAGGGTCAATCGATAAACGTGTTAGTGTGACTGCGAAGCAAACAGAATCTGCAAAAATTAATATTAGTTCTAATATGGGATTTTTAGCCTCATACTCCAGCGTGTCGTTAGATAAGCCAGGGCCACAATTCTCAGAGGCTCAAAACACTCTATACCCAATCTATGCTGCTGTCCATGACGTCCTTAAGGATCATTTCGAGGTCGACGGGAGACATCATGGAGTTGAAATTGATATAAAGTCTGATATTCCTTGGGGAGCGGGGTTGGGATCGTCAGCAGCATCTTGTGTGGCAACTGTGGGGGCTGTGAAATCGCTATTTCTTAAACCTGAAAAAGCGTGGGTATATTCAAGAGCACTTGGGGCTGAAAGGATTATTCATGAAAACTCTTCAGGCGCGGACTGCAATATTTCGACTTTTGGAGGACTCATTTATTATATCAAGGACACACGTAACAAAAAAATAAGTTCAAAGGCAGAACTGTCATTGGTGGTTTTGATTACAGGTATCAAACATTCCACTAGGTCGCAGGTATCTTTTGTCAAGAATTTCAGAAATCAAAACAGGTCATTATTCAATGATCTAGCGGACCGGGCAACTCGTGTATGCGACAAGGCAGTATCAGCGATAAGATCGGGGGACATAATAAAACTGGGAGAATTAATGAATGAAAATCACATGCTTCTAAAAGATCTAGGAGTTTCTAATGACGAGATCAATGACCTCATCAGATTTTGCCTGGACAATGGAGCCACTGGAGCCAAGCTTATAGGCGCAGGTGGCGGCGGGAGTGTGGTTGCACTATTGTCGAATGAAAATCAGGCCAGCTTCGTTCGTAAATTGGGCAAAAAAGGCTTCAGACAATTCTTCCCCGTAAGAATAAGTTCCTACGGACTTTTGATAGAATAAACTTTAAAATCGAATTAAAATGAATTAAAGCGTTTGAGCAAGATACCATATGAAAAATAATTTGGCATTGATCAAAATGGGTGGGTCGGTCGCAACGCACAAAGCTAGACCGCTATCAGCAAACTACTCAGCCATTGAAGGATTTTCAAAGGCTATAAGTTTGATAAAGGAAGTACCGATAATATTGGTTCATGGAGGGGGTTCATTCGGTCATTATTGGTCTGTCAAATATAATATGCATACAAGACCTGATAATTACGATACTAACGGTATATCGATTGTACATGAATCGATGATAAAATTAAACCAGATTATTGCCCATTCTCTGATAAAGAATGGTTTGAATCCCTATCCTGTTTCTGCGTTTGCGTTATCTATTGGCAACAAACCGCTTACAACGAAAATCAAACAGCTATACACGATGGCACGAACTGGACTTTTGCCAGTAACGTTTGGTGATGCTATTCATATAAACAACGGTAATTATTCTATTCTCTCTGGAGATGTCATAATGACTATGATCGCAAAAACATTGAATCCATCGAGGGTCATATTCGCAGTAAACACCGATGGAGTATATAAAAACAAGGAAAGCAGAAAGGCTATCCCTGAACTTACAAGGGGCGATATCACTAATTGCAGGTTATTTAGATCCAGAACCACCTCGGAGAATATCGCAGATATTACAGGGGGGATGGGTCGGAAAGTGAAAGAAGCGTTAAGGATTTCATCTAGAGGTATTGATGTGATGATTGTTAATGGATTGAAGGCAGAAAGAATCACCGAAGCAGTCCTCGCTGGGCCAGAAAATTTCGAAGGCACAGTTATAAGGGGTCGTACTAAGAGGCTGGGAAAAAGGAAATGAATAACCAAAAATCAGTGGACTCCCGCTCCGAACTCGAAACTATCAAAAATAGGAAGAAGGAGGGAATAGACATACCTCTAAAGAAGGGGGCGCAGGCAAGAACTACGTCGACGTATCTAGAGTATGTAAGGTTTGTGCATAATGCTTTGCCGGAAATAGATTATGCGGATATTGAAACCTCATGTTTTTTTGTGAACCGACGATTTTCTGCACCCCTCATCATTGATTCAATGACAGGAGGAACTCCGGAGGCTAGAAAAATTAATGAACGATTGGGCAAGCTTGCTCAAGAGTATGACATACCTATGGGCCTAGGAAGTCAGAGAGCTGGGCTCAAAAGTAAAGAGCTCGCCTCGACGTACGAGATTGCAAGAAAAAATGCTCCTAATGCATTTCTCATCGCAAATATTGGAGGCGCACAACTTTCAAGTGGACTTACTGTATCCGAAGTTGAGAAAATTGTTGAAATGATACAAGCCGATGCTCTTGTCATTCATCTTAATCCCTTGCAAGAGCTTATTCAACCCGAGGGCGAGCCAAGGTATAGCGGTGTACTTGACCAAATAACTAAACTGGTTATGAATCTGGACTTGCCTGTAATGGTTAAGGAAGTCGGAGCTGGGATATCGAAAGAAGTGGCAAATAGACTTGAAATGTCAGGCGTCGCTGCGATTAATATAGCTGGGTCTGGCGGAACAAGCTGGGCAGGGGTTGAGAAGATAAGAGCAGACGCTGCAAGAAATAGAATCAAGACTCATCTAGGCGAGTTATTTTGGGACTGGGGAATACCAACTGCTATTAGTCTCATTGAAGTTAAAAGAGCTGTAAAGAAAACTTCTATAATTGCATCAGGAGGCTTGCGCAATGGGCTTGAAGTTGCTAAATGTGTTGCCCTTGGCGCTGACATGTGTGCAATGGCTTATCCTTTTTTAATAGCGGCTGCTCAATCTTTAGACAGTTTATTCGGTTACATGAACCTATTATTGGCTGAGCTTAAAAGCACAATGTTCCTACTAGGATCCAAAAATATTGAAATGCTAAAGAGCTCAAGGTATATATTGACAGGCGCTTTAGCAGCAGAGGTTAACTCCCCATGAATATAAGTACCATAGGAAACGATTTAGAGAGCAATGCAATACATGTCAACGAGTTTATTTTATCTTACCTAGACGGAACTCCTAAGGAACTTTATCTGGCTTCTTCGCACTATATTTCCAGTGGAGGCAAAAGACTAAGACCATATATTGTTTTAAAAGTATCTGAACTCTTTGGCGGTACCTCAAGAAAGGCAATGCCTGCTGCGGCTGCGGTAGAACTAATTCATAATTTCTCTCTGGTTCATGATGACATCATGGATAACGACGAAGTGCGGCACAATGTTCCAACTGTTCACGCCTCATATGGGGTACCATTAGCTATTCTAGCTGGGGATATCTTGTTCTCAAAGGCATTTCAAATGATGGCTGTAGGAGGACTAAGGGAAGGGATCACTGAAAAGTCGATATCGGAAATGGTCAGTAGGTTATCAACAGCATGTATCAATGTCTGTGAAGGACAGGCGATAGATATGCAGATGGCTTCTAGCGGTAGTCAATCATATTCTCAAACTGACTATATTCACATGATCGAAAAAAAAACTGCCTCACTTTTTGAACTATCATGTTCGTTAGGAGTTTTGTCGGCTGACAATCGAAAGATTGAGGATCTTGATAGACTGTCAGTTTTTGGAAAGAACATCGGCATAGCGTTTCAACTAATAGATGACCTTATTGGTATTGTGGGAGATCCACAAATAACCGGAAAAGCTGTAGGTAATGACATAAGGGAAGGAAAAAAAACATTTCCAATGGTCTTGGTGCTAGAAAAAGCTGAATTGAATGAAAGAAATAAACTCCTGAAGATTTTTGGCTCGCGGAGAACAACGGACGTGGAATTGAAGGAAGCCACTAGGATCATATCAAACCTTGGGATAGAAGGGGAAATACGAAGCTTAGCAGAGTCTTATGTACGTCAGGCTTTGGAGTCATTGGAAGCGTATCCGGATTCGGATCAGAAAAATGCACTTCAGACATCTGCCGATTTCATTATTCAACGGAGATTGTAATACTGCTTGCTCCTAGACCAACGATTACGCGATTCTATCAAGGCTGCAACACTGCAAAATGCGCTCGAACATGATGGCAAGGCGAAAGCGGACGCAGTTATTGGTAAGATTGCTGCTTCAAGTACGGAGTTTAGATCTAACCTCAAAAGTATTGTTCCGGCTATAAAAGAAGCAGTACTGGAAATAAATGCTCTACCACCGGATGTTCAGAAATTATTGCTTGAGCAGTTAGGGAGTGCTAGCAGTTCTCAACATACTGGATTAACAAAGTCTCATGTTGCCAGCTCAATAACGCTTCCTAAATTGGAAAATGCAACTCGAGGAAAGGTGATTACAAGATTCCCGCCGGAGCCCAGCGGATACCCTCATATCGGTCATGCCAAAGCCGCTATAATTGACGAATACTATGCCCGAATGTATGACGGTAGGTTCATTCTACGATTCGACGACACTAATCCATTAAATGAAAAACTAGAATACTACGAAGCATTTACTCTAGCCCTAGAATGGCTCAACATTCGTCCTGATATCATAAAAAATACATCTGATGATATTGAGCTATTATATGACTATGGAAGAAAACTTGTCCTAAACGGCGACGCGTATGTGTGTACCTGTAACCAACAAAAGATACACGATCTTAGATCGAAAGGAATCGAGTGTGACTGCCGAAAACGACCGACTTCGGACACGCGTAATATAGATAATTTCTTTGATGGAAGATTTAATCAAAATGAAGCCATAATTAGGTTCAAGGGTTCGATGGCTGACCAAAATACGGCGATGAGGGACCCAACTTTGTTTAGAATTATCAATGGACATCATCCAAAACTCGGAGATAAATATCACATTTGGCCTACTTACGACTTCGCTGCACCCATAGAGGATAGTCTTGATGGTGTTTCACATGCATTTAGAACGAAGGAATATGAATTGAGAAATGCATTGTATTTTGCAATCCTGGAAAGGCTCGGATTGCGTAAGCCGAACATGATAGAATTTTCAAGGCTGGAATTCAATGGACTCCCAGTTTCAAAAAGGAAGATAAAACCATTGATTGAGAATGACATCATAAAATCATGGGATGATCCCAGGCTTCCAACACTGGCAGCAATGAAAAGAAGGGGCTTTATTCCGGGTGCCATTAGGAGGTTTGTTCTCTCCTTGGGTATGACCCTGGCTGAAACAAAACCCCCCTTTGAATCCCTGGAAGCATTCAATAGAAAACTAATTGAACCGGAAAGTATCAGACTATTTTTTGTTAAAGATCCGGTGGAAATTATGATACAAAACAGTTCAGCTCGCGAGATTAGGTTGAAGAACCACCCTAACATTGATCTCGGAACTAGAAGAATTAAGGTCAGTGATTCTATCTATATTTCCAAAGAGGACGCGATTAGATTCCGAGCAGGTAACGAGGTAAGACTAATAGAGTTGTATAACATACGTATCGTCGAGATTAAGACAGAGGGCACAAAACTAACCATATTAGCCTCGTGGTCTGGCGATAATATCAGACCAGATATTCCCAAGATCCAGTGGGTCGCCAAGAATGATGACCATCAGTTTGAAATACTTGTTCCAAAAGAGCTTTACCTTGGGGACATTTATAATGTTAACAGCCTTGAAGTTTGGAAGGGCCTGGCAGAGTCACATGTGACCCATCTAAAACCAGATTCAAAAGTTCAGTTTGTAAGGATGGGCTTTTGTAGGATCGAAGGAGCCAACTCGGCTATTTTCACCCATAAATAGGTATTGACCTAAATGAAGATTGCTAGGATTAGGGATAATGCAGAGGGAGAAACATACGCGTTACTATCTCCTGACGGAAGCAAATTAGTCACGAGGTCGGAAATCCAAGAACAAACCGGGATACCGCTACCTCTTTCAGTTAAGGATTTCATGTTCAATGAATGGATCAAGGAAGTTATCGATTATCAAAGTCAGCTCCACTATAGTATGCGACTTGATGCTTTAGAACTTCTCGCGCCTCTCCCAAATCCACCAACAATAATATGTTTGGCATTTAATTATTATGACCACGCAAAAGACGCTGGCCTAATGCCTTCGGACGAACCTGTTATCTTCATCAAGCCCCGAACTGCATTGAACTCTCCCTATAGCGATATAATATGTCCCACATTTGTAAGGAGATTGGATTACGAAGCTGAAATCGCCGTTGTCATAGGAAAAAAGACGAAAGAAGTGTCAGAAGATGAAGCCCTAGATTCCGTCTTTGGTTATATGATAATGCACGATGTTTCGGCAAGGGATATTCAGTTTAAAGATAAACAATTCACAAGAGGTAAAGGTATGGACACGTTCGCTCCTTGTGGACCATGGATAACCACAAGAGATGAAGTAGAAGATCCTCAAAACTTGACAATCGTTACCAGGGTTAATGACGAGATAAGACAGAATTCTTCTAGTCTCAATATGGTGATTCCGATAAAAAGAATAATTTCCAATTTGAGTAACATGATGACAATAGAGGCAGGCGACATAATCTCTACGGGAACGCCGGCTGGTGTTGCAATGTCCATGCCTGAACCCAGGTATCTGAAGCACGGAGACATAGTGGAAATTACTATAGAGAAATTGGGGAGGATAAGAAACCGAGTTACAATGAAGTGATCCCCACTGGGATCTTGATCATGCGAACTAGTGCGAATCTCTTAACGGATTTATTCAGGTCGGTTAAATCGCTGATGACCAGTCAGTCTGATGACCTCGGTTTCTAATAGTTCTGAATAATGCTTGTAAGATAGATGCAATTTACGCCGTACGTTTGCCATCTGAATCGAGGCGTTTAGGGCATCAAGGCACGCATCTAATGATCTATCAGATGCAAATTTATTCATTGCTTCGTCAAATATTCTCACAATTCTTTTGTCTTCCGTGGTATTTTCGTTTATTTCTTTGGTAAGCTCATCTATGTCATTTGAAAAGCCTGACATGTGATCAATTCTTGCTGAATCATCCCTCATATGAGAGATAACTTTGAAATCGATTGAATAAATTTCTTACCTGTGTCCTTGCTTGCCAAAATCTTGTCTGTAATCAATATATTTATTTAGCTTGGGCAGAATTTCAAAACCATATATGGTGGTTGACAACAGAGGAGTCATCTCTTATACTAGAATACTTAAGGAAGATCTTGCCATTTACAAGATAACCCCAGTAGATAGTCCAGTCCCAGATTTTAAGGCTGGTCAGTTTGTGACAATAGGCCTCCATAATCCTAATGAAGGAAAGATAGTGAGGAGGGCCTATTCAATTGCTTCTCCGCCAGAGCAGAAAAAGTATTTTGAATTAATAGTAAGATGGGTACGCAAACCCCTACCGGGACGACTTACAACTGAATTGTTCAATAGAAGAGAAGGGGAAGATGCAGCATGGGTAAAGCCGACTGGGATCTTTACGATAAATGAAAAAATGCATGATGGGTCTCCTGACAATAGGAGAATGGTCCTTATAGGAGGAGGCACAGGTTTGGCTCCTTTTATTTCGTATTCATTGCACCTCAAATCAACAGGAAACAAGAGAGAAATAGTTGTCTTGCACGGAGCAAGTTATGTTGACGAACTGAGTTACCGTGAATTATTAACACAGCTTGAAGAGGAAAGCGAGGACATGGGGCGAGACAAATGGAACTTCAGATATAGAGCTAGTATCAGCCGACCGCAGGAATGGTTCAATAGGACATGGAGCGGTCAGAAAGGGAGAGTTGAGTCCTTTTTGAGGCCAAAACCTGGAATAGATCAGTCACCTCTTGAGGAATTGGTTAAGGAGAAAATAACCCCAGAAAATACTTCTTTTTATGTATGCGGATGGCAGGGTACTGTGGATGGGGCCTTAGATTATTTGGTTCCTAAAGGTTTTGTAACAGAACGTAATAAGAGGACAGACGGTAGTTTCGATATTAAATTCGAATCGTATGGCTAGTTGTAATTTTTGGTTGTCTTACCAGTGCATTTAAATCCTTATATATCGTCTACCTTGTCAAGCTAAGGTATGAAGTTTGAATTTGAAGAATTCTCAACCATAGAAGATGTTTTTCTCTATTTGGTATCTGTAGCGC
>Ga0193741_1000082_pt1 | contig 22634 bp, 22 predicted proteins | sample L2s2metaG_FD_143059 | JGI IMG/M metagenome (GOLD analysis project Ga0193741, IMG submission 143059) | Soil microbial communities from a riparian zone of the East river system, Colorado, United States - L2s2 | ecosystem: Environmental > Terrestrial > Soil > Riparian zone | place: USA: East River...
AATCTGTCCCAACTGCTCCTCGCTCAGCGTCTCGCCGTAGACCGGCATCACCTGGTTGCCGAACTCCCGCGGGTTGGCCACGTAGGCCTCCAGACGCGCTGCGTCCATCTCGTTTCCGACCGCGGACAGGTCGGGCGCGCCGAGGTTCGCGACGCCGGAGCCCAGGTAGATGTGGCAGTTCGTGCAGCCGGACTCGGCGAAGAGCTGGGCGCCCTCCTGCGCCTCCCCCTCCGGAATGTTGTTCTCCTCGATCCAGCGTGCCACGTCGCCCGTCGCGCCGGTGCCCTCCTCCGCGGCCGCGCCCTTGTAGGTCAGAACGCCCATGGACACCACGGTCAGCAGCGCCGCAATCACGGCCACCGGGCGGCGCGACAACCGCCGCTCCTGCCGCCGGTCGAGGAACGGCAGCGCCAGGAGCAGGATCAGCGCGATCGTCGGGATCCCGACGGTCCCGAGCACGACCGAGTCCGGCCACTTGAAGATCCGGAGGAGGTAGAAGAGGAAGTAGAAGTACCAGTCGGGTCGCGGGATGAAGCTCGTCGTCCCCGGGTCCGCCTTCTCCTCGTAGAGCACCCCGAGCGAGCCCGAGGTCGAGGCGCCTTCCGGCTCCGACGCCTCGTCGGCCGTGAAGTACCACACGCACGCGAGCCCGACGATGACCGTGACCACGACGAGGCTCATCACCGTGTCGTGAAACATCGCGTAGGGGTGGAACGCCTTCCCGCGGGTCTCGACGTCCTCCTTGTACCGCTTGAACTGCGCGCGGCGTTCGTCCTGCGCGCTACTCACTCCGCGGCCTCCCTCCACGCGCTCGAGGCCTGAGCAGGCCTCCGTCCCCGGTGGGCGCCGGCTCCGGCCGCTCCCGGCCGGCCTCCTCTTCTGACCACGGCGGCGAGACGACGCCGAGCCGGACCACGAGGTAGAGGTGCAGCCCGATCAGACCTAGGATCGCGCCGGGCAGAAGCAGCATGTGCATCGCGTAGAAGATCGTCAGGGTGTTGGACCCGATGTTGTCTCCGCCACGTAAGAACTGCGACAGGAGAGGCCCGACGAAGGGGCCTGTCCCGTTCAGGTTGATGCCGACTTCGGTCGCCCAGTACGCGGTCTGGTCCCACGGGAGCAGGTAGCCCGTGAAACCCATGAGCATCGCCAGCGGCAGGATCAGGACCCCGACGATCCAGTTCAGCTCACGCGGGTACTTGTAGGCGCCGAACAGGAACACTCGCCCCATGTGCAGGAACAGCAGGATGATGAAGACGCTGGCACCCCAGCGATGCATCCCGCGTACGAGCCAGCCGAGCGTCACGTCGTGCGTGATGTGGCGGATCGACTCGTAGGCCTCGTCCGGTGTCGGCTTGTAGTACATCGCCAGGATCACGCCCGTCCCCAGCTGGACGAGGAACGCCGTCAGCGTGGCGGAGCCGAGCGTCTGGAACCAGTTGACGTCGGAGGGGACCTTCCGGAAGAGGAAGTACTTGACGCCGCCGACGATCCCCGACCGCTCCTCCAGCCAGTCGAGCGGGATCATCACAATGTGGCCGACCTTGGCCATTATCCCCTGGTTGCGGTGCCGGCTGGGAGGGGGGACGACTGCCACGAGCCTTTAGTACTCCAGGTCTTTGGGCTGGATGGGGTACAGGAACGCGGAGAGGCCGTCGACGTGCTCGCCCGGCCCCTGCTGCTGATACGCGATGATCTTGGCGTTCGCCCCCTGGCCCTCCACCTCGCCGACGCTGTACGGCAGGAGCAGCTTGAGATTGCCGCCGGAGATCTCGAACGTGTAGCGGTCGAGGGCGCGAACGGGCGGCCCCGCGATCCGGTTGCCCTCGAGGTCGTACGCGCCGCCGTGGCAGGGGCAGCTGAAGTTCGCAGGCTGTACCGGGGTCACAGTCAATTCTCCCCCCTCGGTCTCGCTCTCGACCGTCTCGGCGCGCTCGTCCTCGCGGGGGCCGCCGGCTTGGACCGGGCAGCCGAGGTGGACGCAGCGGTTGGAGAGGATGGTCATGTTGGGGGCGCCGTCCACATCGCCGTTGGACCGGACGAACGCGGTCCGCCTCGACACCTCGCCCGAGCCCGGGTCGAGCAGGAACGTCGACTCGCGCCACTCGTTCTCCGGGTAGAGGTCCAGCGGCCCGAGGTCGGCCGGCTCGAGGTCCACTTTCTCGAAGGCCGGCAGGACGGCGAAGCCGATGACCGGGAGCGCGACGACACCGGTGATCACACCGCCGAGCGCGAGCGTCGTCAGCTCGAGAAAGACGTTTCGCGGGTATTTCTCCTGCTCCGGCCCGTCGTCGGCGACGGCCGGGGCCTCAGACTCGGGCTCGGGAGCCGGCTCGCGATCGGGCGCCATCACGTCGCGGGCCCAGAGGAAGCCGAAAATCACCGTGATGATCACGCCGGCGATCACGGCGGGCCTGCTGACGACGAGCCCTACGAGGACACAGGCGATGCCGACGGCGAACCCGACCGGCCAGATGCTCGGCGATGGCAGGTGCGGCTTGTTGTCTCCGCCGTGCGGATCCAGTTCGAGCCCTCCTCGCTCTCGTCCGCGGCGAGTCTACGAGACGGATTACAGCTGCGCGCGCCTCACGGTGTCAACGACGCAACAATCGCTGCAAGGCGGTCAGTCCCGGGAGAGCGCCTCGTGCACGGCATCGTCCTGGGCAAGCGTTCGTCCTGCCTCCGAGGCGGCGCGAAACTCCGGGTCGGACCGATGCTCTGCGAGCACGCGCTCGTAACGCTCTCGCTCGAAGGGAAGGATCCGCATGCCGCGCTGCTGCTCCATGGTCTCCACGGCTGCCCAGAGGTGCCCAGCCCGCGTCAGGTCGCCGGATGCCGCCGCGACGGAGGCGAGGCCGGCCAGCGTCAGGACGACGACGTTCGGCGTGTCGAACTCCAGCGCCAGCGCCAGGCTCTCGCGGTAGCGCTCGGAGGCCGCCGAGAGGTTCTCCGAGTCCAGCTCCAGGTCGCCCAGCCCGTGCAGGGAGGCCATCACGAAGGACTTGTCCCCGAGCTCGCGCATCACGTCGAGGCTCTCCTCGAACGCACGACGGGCTCCGGCTCGGTCGCCGGTGTCCCGGGACTCCTCCCCGATGTAGTGCAGCGTCCGCGCGACGCCGCGCGGGTCGCGGAGCTCCCAGCAGAGCCTGATCGCCTCCTCGCGCAGCTTGCGAGTGCGCTTTCGGTCACCCAGGGCCCAGGTCGTGTTGCCGAGTGTGTTGGCGATCTCAGCGACCTGTCGCCGGTCGCCGGCAGTCCGGTAGAGCGCGAGGCTCTCCTCGAGCGCACCAGCAGAGCGCTCGAATGCTCCCTCCCAGAACAGCAGCGCGCCGAGGACATGGAGACCTGCCGCACGAGCCGTCGGGGAAAGGCCGTCGTTCGCTACGAGCGCCCGCTCGACCCAGCGTCGCGCCTCGGCCTCGTGTGCCCGGAGGTGCCAGAAGGAGAGCAGAGACTCGGCGATCCGAAAGCCGAGCTCGACGTCCGCCTCGAGGCTCCATGAGAGCGCCGACCTGAAGTTGTCGTGCTCGGCCTCCACGCGGTCGAGCCACTCACGGCCGGGCCCACGGAGGTGCGGCTGCGCCACGTTCGCCAACCGGGCGTAGAACTCCGCGTGGCGCCGGCACATGTCCGCGGACTCACCGCGTAAGTCGAGCCGCTCGCTGGCGTACTCCTGAACCGTCTCGAGCATCCGAAACCGCCCTCCGTCCTCACGCACGAGGTTCTTGTCGACCAGTGAGGTGAGGGTGTCCAGGTCGGCGTCGCACACGGCCTCGGCAGCATCGACGGTCCACCCGCCGCGAAAAACTGCCAGCCGGTCGAAGAGGTGCCGCTCCTCGCTGGTCAGGAGCCCATAGCTCCACTGGATCGTCGCGCGCAGCGTCTGTTGCCGGGCCGGCACCCCACGATTCGCGGCCGCCAGCACGGAGAGCCGGCGGTCGAGCCGCTGGAGGAGGACATCGGGCGACAGGACCTTCATGCGCGCCGCTGCGAGCTCGATCGCGAGCGGCAGATTGTCCAGCCGCTCGCAGATCGCGGCGAGCTGGCGATAGTCGCCCTCGAAGTCGTACCTCGCGGCCTGCGCGCGCTGCCGGAACAGCTCGACGGCCGGCGCTTCGGGGAGCGGGCGGATCCGAAACTCGTGCTCGCCTGCGATCCGCATGGGCTCGCGGCTGGTCGCCAGCACGGCGACACCCGGAGCCGCGACCAGAAGCCCGGCGATGTCCGGAGCCGCGTCCACGACCTGCTCGACGTTGTCGAGCACGAGCAGGTGCTGTCGGATCCCGAGCTTGGCCATGAGGTCGCCCTCGATCGCGAAGGCGTCCGCGATCGTCGGCATGACGACCTCGGGATCGCGGATCGGCGCCAGGTCGACGAACGTGACGCCGTCGTCGAACGACTCGACGAGCTCCTGCGCCGCGGCGGTCGCGAGGCGCGTCTTGCCCACGCCGCCGGGCCCCGTGATCGTCACGACGCGGGCCCGGTCCCGCGCAAGCATGCGCACGAGATCGCCGAGCTCGCGCTTGCGCCCGACCAGCGGGTTCAGGTCGATCGGCAGCCGCGCCTGGTCGAGGCTTCGCAAGGGCGGGAACTCCCTGGTGCCCAGCTGGAAGAGCCGGAGCGGGACCGCGAGGTCCTTGAGCCGGTGCTCACCGAGGTCGCGAAGCTCGAAGCCGTTTTCGAGCAGGTCGGCCGTCGGCTGCGTCACGAGCACCTGGCCGCCATGCCCCGCGGCCATCACTCGTGCGGCGCGGTGGACATCCATCCCCACGTACTCGTCATAAGAGACGCTCGGCTCGCCGCTGTGGATGCCCATCCGCACACGGACACCGATTTCGGCCAGCGAATCCTGCGCGTCGACCGCGGCCGAGACGGCGTCAGTCGCTCGCTCGAAGACGACGAAGAACGAGTCGCCGCCGGTGTCGAGCACGATGCCACGGTGTCCGACGACAGCCGAGCGCATCACGCGGTTGTGCTCGGCGAGGAGCCCTGCGTAGTCGTCTCCGAGCTCGTCCAGCAGCCGCGTGGAGCCTTCGATGTCGGTGAAGAGGAAGGTGACAGGCCCAGTCGGCAGATCAGCCATCGGCAAGCATCCGCTCGACTGCCTCGTCGAGGGACAGCGTGCGTCCCTGCGCTCGACCGCACTCGAACTCGGGGCCCCCGTATGCGAGCACTGCGTCGGCGTACTCCGCGCGGTCGCTCTCCCACTGGCCGATGGGCCCACGCTCCTCCTCCGCCTCCACCGCGCCCCAAAGGACGCCGGCGTCGGCGGTCCTGCCGTGCTTGGCGACGATCCGCGCGCCGAGCGCGAGGCCGTAGACCAGGTGTTGTCGGTCGCCGAGTCGAGACATCAGCGTCATTCCCTCGCCCAGCCAGCGTGCGGCATCCTCCACCCTGCCGTCCTTCTCTGCGAGCTCGGCGAGGTTGAGGAGACTGCCGCCCGCCCACCACGTGAAGCCGGCCTCGAGGGCGGCCTGGGCGCTCTCCTCGTAGAGCGCTATGGCGCGTTCGCGCTCTCCCTCCGCGTCCGCGACTCCCGCCAGAGTCGAAAGCGCGAGCGCAGCTCCTTTCCGGTCGCCGAGGCGCTCGGAGAACTCGAGTCCCTCGTCGGCAAGCGCGCGAGCCCGTGCGATGTCGCCCCGGTTGAGCGCATCCACCGCGATCCGATGGAGCATGTGGGACTCGCCCGACTCGTCGCCGAGCGCTCGGTACAACGCGAGGCTCTGCTCGTACAGCTCCAGGCCGCGGTCGAACTCGCCGACGATGTAGACGGTTCCTCCCAGCGAGCGGAGCGCCGCGGCGCGCACGGCCGGGTCGACGGTCTCCGCGTCCGACAGGAGCTCCTCGAGCCACCGAGCACCCTCGAACGGGTCGGAGTACACCCAGAAGTGTTCGAGCGCGATGGCAAGGCGCAGGCCGAGCTCGAGCTCGCGATGCTCGAAGGTCCACTGAAGCGCGGCGCGAAAGTTCGGCAGCTCGGTACGAGCGAGCTCCGGGTCGTCCTCCTCGGTCGACTCGATACTCAGGTTGGCGGACAGTGCGACGTCGAGGTAGTGCTGCGCGTGACGACGTCCGAAGGCTTCCGCGTCGTCCGGTGCGAGCTGAGCGAGCGCGTACTCGTGGATCGTCTCCAGCATCCCGAAGCGGCCGCTGCCCCAGCGTCGCACGAGACTCTTGTCCACGAGCGACTGGAGCGCGTCGAGCCCGGAGTCGCACACGTCGAGTGCCGCGCCGAGGTCGAAGCTGCTCGCGAAGACGGCGAGCACCGCGAAGAGCCGTTGCTCCTCCCCGTTCAACAGCTGGTGGCTCCACTCGATAGTGGCACGCAACGTCCGCTGCCGCTCCGGCGCATCGCGCGCACCGCCGGTCAGGAGCGGGAGCGCCAGCTCGAGCCGCTCCAAGAGCTCCTCCGGACCGAGCAGGCTGATCCGCGCCGCCGCGAGCTCGAGCGCGAGCGGGAGACCGTCGAGACGGCGGCAGATCGCGGCTACCGCCGGCGAGGGCTCGAACGCCGCGTCGACGGCGCGGGCGCGCTCGACGAACAGCGTGACGGCGTCCCCCTCCGGTAGGGGCTCGACTGCGTACCGCTGCTCTGCGCCGACGCGCAGCGGCTCGCGGCTCGTCGCGAGCACCTTCACGCCGGTCGTCCCGGACAGCAGGTCCGTCACGATCGGAGCGGCGTCGAGGATCTGCTCGAGGTTGTCGAGGAGCAGCAGGATGCTCTTTCCGGCGAGGAACTCGACCGGCTCCTTCGGCGCCCCGACCGCCTGCGCGATCGTCGGCGAGACGAGCGCCGGGTCCGAGACGGCCTGAAGCGGGATCCAGAACACGCCGTCGGCGAACTCCTCTGTCGCCTCGGCGGCCAGTTGGAGCGCAAGCCGTGTCTTCCCCGAGCCGCCCGGCCCGAGGAGCGTGATGAGGCGGTTGTCGCGCATCAGGCTCCCGGCCTCCTCCAGCTCGCGCGTTCGCCCCACGAGCGGCGTCGGCTGGACCGGCAGGTTCGTCCGGTGCAGTGTCTTGAGGGGCGGGAACTCGGTCGAGCCGACTTGGTACAGCCGCTGCGGGGCCGAGCGCTCCTTTAGCCGGTGCTCGCCCAGGTCGGCCAGCTCGAACCTGTCGTCGAGCAGGACGCGAGTCGACTCCGAGACCAGCACTTGGCCCCCGTGCCCGGCCGACATCACGCGCGCCGCGCGGTGCACGTCCATCCCGACGTATCCGGTCTCACCGACCAGCGGCTCGCCCGTGTGAATCCCCATACGCACCAGCAATCCGGTCGGAGTGAGCGCCTCCTGGGCGGCTGCCGCCGCGGCCACCGCATCGTTGGCGCGCCCGAACGCGACGAAGAACGCATCCCCGGCCGTGTCCACCTCGACCCCGCCGTGCGACCGGAACGAGGCCCGCAGCAGGCGGTGATGATCGGCCAGCACGTCCGCGTACCGCTCTCCCACCTCCTCGAGCAGCCGCGTCGAGCCCTCGATGTCGGTGAAGAGGAAGGTGACGGTTCCGGTCGGCAGGTCGAGCACGCCGACAGGATGCGCGTCGGCCCGCCGGATTGCTAGCGCCGACCGCGGCTCACGATCAGGTGGACGCGGGCTCCTCGGGACCGGCGAGCCCCGGGCCGCGGGCTCTGGGCGACCACCCGGCCGAGCGCGCGACTCGAGTGCTGCCGGCGTACTCGCCCGACACGGCAGTGCGCGCGCCGGATCCTCGATCGTGCAGTGGCTTGGCGAAGCCCGACGACGCGCGGCACCCGGCACCGGACCACGGGGCGCGCCGCGGGGCAGGCCGAGCTCGTCGCGCCCTCGGCCTCGAGCCGGAACACCGGGCCGTCGGCGGAGACCGCGTAGACCCGGCCGCACGAGTCCTCGCCGAACGACGTCAGGCCGGGAACGTCCAGGCCGAGCCGCCGGTCGTCCTGCGCGTCCGGTGCCTGGAGCCGGACGGACCAGAGCGGGTTCCGGCAGTAGTCGCCGTAGACGTAGCGGCCGTTGAGCCTCGGAAGGGTCGGGTCGCGGAGGACGTAGCCGCCGCTTACCGAGCATCCGCGGGCGTGCGAGTACTCGTGCACGGGCGCGAGGTGGCCCGGCGCCGGTTGGCACTCGGGCTCGTCCTCGTTGCCCGAGTACGCGTGGCGACCCTCCCAGCAGCCCCAGCCGTAGTTCGCGCCGCGGCCGCGTCCCGGCGCCGGCGCGAAGTCGATCTCCTCCCAGGCGTTCTGTCCGACGTCGCCGATCACTAGGTCCCCCGTCTGACTGTCGAACGAGAAGCGCCATGGGTTTCGGAGGCCATACGCCCAGATCTCCCCGCGGCGGCCGCTCTGGCCAGAGAAGGGGTTGTCGACCGGGATGGTGTACGGCGCCGAGCCGGTGCCACGCGGGTCGATCCGCAGGAGCTTGCCGAGCAGCGTGTCGAGGCGCTGGCCGGCGCCGTCCGGGTCACCGGCCCCGCCGCCATCGCCGGTTCCGATCCAGAGGTAGCCGTCGGGTCCGAACTGAAGCTGGCCCCCATTGTGGTTGCCACGCGGGTGGGGGATCGAGATGAGGATCCGCTGGACCGGCGGCATCGCCGTGTCGCCGCTCGGAGCGGCGCGGTACTCGGCGATCGTGAGCGCCCCGGTCGGGCTGCGGGCCGTGTAGTAGACGTAGAAGCGGCCGCTGGTGGCGTAGTCCGGTGGGAAAGCCATCGAAAGTAGGCCGCGCTCTCCGCCAAAGGCGACGAGGCCCCTGATGTCGAGGAACGGCGCCGCCAAGGGCGTGCCGTCGCGCACGACCCTGATCCGGCCCGGCTGTTCGACGACGAAGAAACGCCGGCGATCGCCTGGCGGCGAGGCAACGTAGACAGGTGACACGAACTCGCCGACCCGGACCAGGCGTGGATCGCCCGGTGCGTCGCCTCGGGCCCAGGCGAGACCGGTCACGACAGCGACGACGAGCGTCGCCGTCAGGGCTACGACGAGCCTGACCACGGTCACTGACTCTGACGCGGGCGGCGGGCGGCGGTTAGTACGCGGGGGGCCGGCGCGCTTCTCGCCGGTGGCTGAGCCAGTGGAGGGCCTGCCCGATCAGGATCACGCCGAGGAAGATCAGGCCGACGATCAGCATCACCGTGATCACTTTCTTGCCCTCCTCGGCTGCGGAGGGGCGCTCCTCCTCCGCGGCTGCCGCGAAAAGGGACATCAACGTCAGAGCGAGGGACGCCACGGCGCGACTCTAACCGACCAGTCGGGCGTGGGCCTCGAGCGCCCGTTCGACGCTCTCGTCGCCCGCCGCCTCCCGCGCGAGGCGCTCGAGAGAGCCCGCGTCGCCGCGTTCGCGGAGGTCGGCTCGGGGGTCGTCGAGCCGCCGCTTCCCGATGAGCGCGGCCGTCGCGGACCAGGCCGCGCCGTCGCCGTCGCGGCCGTCCGCCCTGGCCTGGGCGCACAGGGAGATCAGCTCCGCGAGGTCGCGGACGGCGTCGACGTCGCCCAGCGACGCGATCCGCGCGAGGCCCTGCGCGTAGAGGTAGTCGCCGAGGACGAGCGCCGTGTTGTCGTCCTCGGGCTCGGAGAGCCGGGGGCGACCGTAGTGCACGAGGTATCCCTCGTAGATCGTCTCCAGCCCGCGCGTGTATCGCGGCTCGGCCAGGCGAGAGAAGACCGGCTCGAGCTCGGCCTCCTCGGGCTCGCGCAGCGCGCCGGCGAGCTCAGCCGCCGAAACCGGCAACCGCGTCCACCGTCCTCTCGATCTCGTCGTCGCCGTGTGCGAGGGAGACGAACATGGCCTCGAACTGCGACGGCGCAACGTAGATGCCCTGCTCGAGCAGGTGGCGGAAGAGCGCCCCGTAACGCTCGGCGTCCTCGGCGAAGAGCGTGGCCATGGCGCCCACTCGCGCGAATCGGCCGTGCGGCGCGAGGCCGGCCTCCAGGCGGGCTCCGCGGCGCTCGAGCTCCTCGTACACAGCGTCGTCGCGAAGGCGGCGGAGGACGGCGAGCCCCGCTGCGGTCGCGAGCGGGTTTCCCGAGAGCGTTCCCGCCTGGTAGACCTGGCCTGTCGGCGCCAGCTCCTGCATCACGTCTGCCCGGCCCCCGAACGCAGCGAGCGGGAGACCGCCGCCGACGATCTTCCCGAGGATCGTCAGGTCCGGGAGGACGCCGAAGCGCTCCTGGGCTCCTCCCCGCCCCAGGCGGAACCCGGTGATCACCTCGTCGAAGACGAGCAGCGCGCCGCTCGCGTCGCAGAGAGCGCGGAGACCCTCCAGGAAGCCGGGCGCCGGCGGGACGACGCCCATGTTCCCGGCAACCGGCTCGACGATCACGCAGGCAAGGCCCTCGCCGTACTGAGCGACGGCCGCGGCCGCTGCATCCAGGTCGTTGAACGGGCTGACGATCGTGTCCGCGGTCACCTTGGCCGGCACGCCCGCCGACGAGGGGATCCCGAGAGTGGCGACGCCGGAGCCCGCCTCCGCGAGCAGCGCGTCGGCGTGGCCGTGGTAGCAGCCGGCGAACTTGAGGATCCGGTCGCGGCGGGTCGCACCCCGGGCGAGTCGGATCGCCGACATCGCGGCCTCGGTCCCGGACGAGACGAGCCGGACCATCTCGACGGAGGGCACGGCATCCACGATCTCGGCGGCGAGCTCGACCTCCCGCTCGGTGGCGGCGCCGAAGCTCGTGCCGTCCTCCGCGGCCCGCCGGACGGCCTCGACCGTCTCGGGATCGGCATGTCCGAAGAGCAGCGCTCCCCACGACTGCACCCAGTCCACGTAGCGCCGGCCGTCGACGTCCTCGAGGTACGCGCCCTCGCCGCGCCGGACGAAGAGCGGCTCGTCGAGCCCGACCGCGCGCATCGCCCGCACCGGCGAGTTGACGCCGCCGGGGATCAGGCGCTGCGCCCTGGCCCAGAGCTCCGAGCGGGTGCCTACAGCCAGCGTGCCACGTCCTTGGCCCAGTAGGTGACGATCACGTCGGCGCCGGCGCGCTTGATCGCCGTCAGCGACTCGAGCGCCGCCTGGCGCTCGTCCATCCAGCCCGAGGCGGCGGCCGCCTTGACCATCGCGTACTCGCCGGAGACGTTGTATGCCGCGACCGGCAGGTCGAACCGCTCGCGAACCGCACGGATGATGTCCAGATTCGGCATGGCCGGTTTGACCATCAGCACGTCGGCTCCCTCGGCCACATCCAGCTCGCACTCTCGGAGCGCCTCGCGGACGTTGGCCGGGTCCATCTGGTAGCCGCGCCGGTCCCCGAACGCCGGAGCCGACTCGGCCGCCTCGCGGAACGGCCCGTAGAACGCGGAGGCGTACTTGGCCGCATAGGACAGGATCGGCGTTGCGTCGAAGCCGGCGTCGTCGAGCGCGCCGCGGATCGCGGCGACGCGGCCGTCCATCATGTCGCTGGGGGCGACGGCGTCGGCCCCGGCCTCGACATGGCTGACCGCCGTCCGGGCCAGCACCTCGATCGTCGCGTCGTTCGCGACCTCCTCACCCTCGAGGACGCCGCAGTGACCGTGCGACGTGTACTCGCAGAGACAGACGTCCGTGACCAGCACGAGGCCCGGCACCGACGCCCGGAGCGTCCGCAGCGCTCGCTGGACGACGCCGTCGTCGTCCCAGGCGCCCGAGCCCTGCTCGTCCTTCTCGTCCGGGATCCCGAACAGGATCACGGCGGGCACGCCAAGACTGCGAAGCTCCTCCGCCTCCGCGACGAGGTCGTCGACCGAGAACCGCCCGAGTGCCGGCAGCGACTCGTTCGGCTGGGTGGTCGGCCCCACGAAGAGCGGGTAGACGAGCGAATCGAGGCCCAGCCGAGTCTCGCGCACGAGCGAGCGCAGCGCGCCGGTCGAGCGCAGGCGGCGAAGCCGGGTGAGCGGGAAGGTGCTCACGAGCCCACGTTAGCCCGTGGAGGCACCGGGGCCTCCTGCACAGGGGGCTCGACCTCCACCTCCACCGGCACGGGCCCCTCGCCGCGCCAGTCCTCCAGCTCGAGGCGTTCACCGGCGAACTCCCAGATCGCGCGCAGCACCGCCAGCAGCGGGAGGGCGACGAAGATCCCCGCGAGCCCGTAGATCTCGCCGCCGGCGAGCAGCCCGAAGATCACGAGCAGCGGATGGAGGCGGAGCGCGCTCCCCATCACGTTCGGGACGACGATGTGGCCCTCGATCTGGTGGATCCCGAGGAAGAGCAGCGTGACCCAGATCGCCGACACGGGGTCGACGATCAGCGCGTAGGTCACCGGCGGGATCGCGCCGAGCCACGGCCCAAGGTAGGGGATCAGCTCCATGAACCCGACCCACGCTCCGAACAGGAGCGCGTACTGGTCCATCCCCTCCGCCCAGCCGAGGGTGCCGAGCACCCAGAGCCCGACGCCGGCGCTGACACCGATGATCAGCGAGAGGAGCACCTGGCCGCGCACGTAGCCGGCGAGCGCTCTCTCGATCCGGGGGATCAGCGAGCCCGAGTCCGGCCGCGGCGGGAACCGCCGGTCGACCGCGGCCGACAGTCGCCCCATGTCGAGCAGCATGTAGACCGACACGACGATGATCAGGACGAGGGAGAAGAGGATCTCGAAGATCGAGAGCGCCGCTCCCTCGAGGAAGTCGATGACGCGCGACGTGTACTCCTGCGGGTCGGCGTCGCGAAGCGAATCGACGAAGTCCTGACCCTGCTCCTCGACCTTGACCCTCTCGAGGCCGTGGTCGTTCAGCCAGCCCTGGAGGCGGTCGACGTCGCGCTCGGCGTCCGTCTGGCTGCTCTGTCCGCGCTCGACCGTAAGGTAGGCGTCAATCCGGTCCGCAGCCTCACGAGACTGGTCGACGACCACGACGCCTATGGCGATCACGCCGACCACCAACACAGTCGCGAAGCTCAGGAACACGACGGCGACCGAGAAGCCCCTGGGGATTCGCATCCGCCCGAGCGCCCGCACGAGCGGGTCGAGCAGGAGCGCGATCAACGCCGCCACGATGAAGAGGAAGACGACGTGAGCGACCGTGCTCGCCAGCGTCCAGAGGAACAGCAGGACGAGCGGCAGCCCCACGAGCTGCATCCAGCGCGGAATCTGGATCTTGTGCGCCGCCGGCGGCATCCAGTTGATCGTACTGCGCGGGTTCTGACCCTCCGGCCTCCGGCCTGGGACTGGAACTTTGCGGAAGATGGGAACCTCGCGTTGGCCCGAGACGAGGTTTCGGCGGAATTGGCTCTAGAATCGCCTCCCGCCGTGTCACAAGCAGTACAACTGAAGCGCGAACCGCAGTCCGTTAGTGTCAACGCGATGCCGTCCCGCAGGGCAGTGGTACAGGCGCGCCGCGCCCGTCGGCGCCGCGCGGCCGGACAGCACCGTGCGCGGCGGATCGCGGCACTCGTGCTCGTCTGCGCAGCCGTCGTCGTCACGCTGCTGCTGTCGGCGTTCGGGTGGGGGACGCCGTCGCAGACGGTCTCGACGGCGCCCGCTCCGGCGCAGCGGCTGCTCCCGACCGGGCCGCCGCAGCCGCAGGTCGTCGCGGTGCACAACTCGCTCCAGCTGCGCCTTCCGGTCGCCCAGCAGCGCATCACCGCGGTGGGCTACCACGCGGTCGACAACGGCGCCTTGCCGCTCGAACCGGTCGGCGAGCAGGCAAACAAAGGACTGTTCGCGCGCCTCGTGCGCAGGCTCACCGGCGGCGACAAGGCGGGCCTCGCCTGGTACCAGCTCGGCGGCGACGGGCCGGCAAACGCCGTCCTCGACGTGGGCGCCGCACCGGGCACCGACGTCTACGCACCCGCCGACGGCGTGGTGGTCGGGATCAGCGACTACGTGATCTCCGGCAAGCGGCTCGGCTCCCGGGTCGACATCCAGCCCTCGAGCGAGCCGTCGCTCGTCGTCTCGCTGACGCACCTGCGGACCGACCCGGCGCTGACCGTCGGAGCCGCCGTCACGGCGTCGAGCTCCAAGCTCGGCACGGTCATGGACTTCTCGCGCTTCGAGCGCCAGACCCTCGCCCGGTACACCCAGGACGCGGGCAACCACGTGTCGCTCGAAGTCCACCCCGCCGCGACGCTCTCCGTCCAATAGCGAGAGCTCGGCTCACAATGGGAGCTGAGCCGTCAGGCCGCGCTGGGCGGCGCCAGGCGTCGTCCTCAGCCGCGTCCATATCTCTCGATATGAACGCGGCCTGCGTCCGGGCCTGGCATCCACCCAGCGCACCCTGACGACGAGTCCCATCATGAGCCGAACTCTCAGGATCCTTTTCGTCGCCGACGTGAACGGCGCGCCGGGCCGGCGGGCCGTCGAGCGCCTGGTCCCGGGCCTGCGGGAGGAGCTGGACGTCGACTTCTGCGTCGTGAACGGCGAGAACGCCGCGGACGGGCTCGGGATCACGCCGCGCCTCGCCGAGGTGATCCTCGCCTCTGGCGCGGACGTGATCACGCTTGGGAACCACACCTTCCGCCGGCCCGAGATCGCCGGCTACCTCGGGGAGTCCGACCGGGTGATCCGGCCCGCGAACCTGTCCGTGCACGCGCCCGGGAAAGGCCTGACCTTTGCCGAGAGCCGGGATGGTCAAACGGTCGCGGTCGTGAACCTGCTCGGCCAGCTCTTCCTAGCGCCGCCGCACGGACCGTGGGAGCTGGTCGACGAGCTCGTCGAGGAGGCGCGGCGGCGGACGCCGATCATCGTCGTCGACTTCCACGGGGAGGCGACGAGCGAGAAGGTCGCGATGGCAGCTGACCTGGACGGGAAGGTCACGGCCGTGATCGGGACGCACACGCACATCCAGACGAACGACGCGCGCGTCACCCCGGGCGGCACGGCCGCGGTCACGGACGCCGGGATGACCGGGCCGCACGACTCGGTCATCGGCGTCGTCACGGAGCTGGTCGTGAAGCAGTTGCGAACCGGGATGCCGGTGCGTTTCAAGACGGCCCAGGGCGACGTCCGGCTCGAGGGGTGCCTGATCGAGTGCGGCGACGACGGACGGGCTACGCGCTGCGAGCTCGTGCGCCGGGCGCTCGAAGAGTGAGCACCGCGAGGAGCGCGACGAGCGTCAGGTCGCGGAGCAGTACGAGCCATGAGGCGAGCGAGTCGAACTCGAGCGCCAGCTCCCAGTAGCGGTACGGAAACCACAGCTGCGTCAGGACCAGCGCGAGGGCGAGCACGCCCGTCGCGGCCACGCCGCGCCGACCGCGGACGAGCGGCACGAGCGGGATCAGCCAGATCAGGAACTGCGGCGAGAGCACCTTGCCGAAGACGATGAACGCGCAGACCGCGGCGGCGCAGGCGCGGAGGAGCCGGTCGCGATCGGCCCGGCCCCGGGCGTACCAGACCCAGACCGCGATCACCGCGGCGACCTGGAGCAGTGTCGAGAAGACCGCGAGCGCGCTCGCCGCGCCGCCGTCGAGGTTCTGCGAGCCGTGGCTCGACTCCATCGTCAAGTCGAGGCCGAAGAGCTGGTGCACGGCGAGCAGGACCCCCGAGCCGAGGCTCTCGATCTGGAGCGGGCGCCCTGCCTGCACCCAGAACGCGTCCCAGACGCCGCCCGGCGACAGGACGGCGAAAGGAACGACGACCGCGGCGCTCACAGCAATGAACGCGCCGCCGGTGACGAGCGCCTCGCGCCGGCCGCGCGTCTTCCAGACGTGGGCGACGAGGAGGGGCGCCAGCAGGGCCGGGTACACCTTCGCCGCCGTCGCAAGGCCGAGCGTGCCCAGGCCCAGCCGGACCCGGCCGGCGAGGAAGACGGCCAGCGCCGCGACCGTCAGCAGCGCTGGCCAGAGGTCGAAGCGGCTGAGGACGACCGAGCCGAGCAGCAGCGGAGAGACGGCGACGAAGAGCGGCGCCCACCAGGAGGTCGTCAGGGCGGCGACCAGCAGGACGACGCCGACGCCGGCGGCCGCCATCAGCCCCTCGAACGTCGCGCCGTAGTCCCCTCCCTCGACCGGCAGCCTGAAGACGGGGAGCGCCGCAGGCGGGTACTCGACGGCGAAGTCGCGGTACGGCACCTGCCCGTCCGCCATCGCCTCGCCGTACCGCTGGTAGATGGGCGTGTCCACGATCTGGTCCCGCTCGTAGAAGCCCTCGTGAAGCAGGACCCACGAGACCACGAAGACCGCGACTGCGCTAGCCGGTCGGAACCAGCTCTGGAACCGTGCGCTCAGGCTCGACCGCCTCCTCGGGCTCCCGCCGCGCGACCGGCGCGAGGACGGCGAAGGCGACGAACGGGAAGAACCACGGGATGTAGAGGAAGAACCAGTGCGTCAGCACCAGCTGGAAGCCGAGCAGGAGCGCACCGGTCAGCGCGGCGAGCTGAAGGGGTGACTTCGTGCGCGGCCAGAACGCGACCGCGACCGAGCCGGCGAGCACCAGGCCGATCAACGGCAGCTGGACGAGATGGAGGTCCGGGATGCCCTCGGCGTGGTACTGGCCCCAGCCCCAGATCGAGAACGGCGACTCGCGGCCGAGCTGCCAGCCGAACGTCCGGTTCCAGAAGACCCGCGCGGCGTCGAGCGGGCTCGGCTCCAGCAGCAGGATCGAGAACGACGCCCGCGTGGCGGCGACGAAGCCGGCGACGAAGACCGAGACCGCGCGCGGGCGGCGAAGCCCGTCGGGGTACGACGCCCAGAGCGGAACGACCAGCAGCGGCGCGAACTTCGTCCACGCGGCAAGCGCAGTGAAGGCGCCGCGGGCGAAGCTCGACGACGCGAGCCAGAAGCCCCAGACGAGAAACAGCGCCGGCAGCGCGTCGTTCGTGTTCGAGCTCGACACGTACTGCGTGAAGGGGTAGGCCGCCCAGGCGAAGGGGAGAACGGCCGCGAGCCCGAGGCCGCCGAACCGACGGCCGACGAGCGCAAGGCCGATCATCACGAGCAGGTCGAGCACGATCGACGTGAAGTGCGCCGCCGGCAGCTCGTCCCACTTCCCGCTCCAGCCCAGGAGGGCGTAGCCGGGCACGTAGGCGATGTAGGCGACAGGGCCATACGTGTCGCCGCGCTCGTTGGACGACTCGCAGCGGCCGTTGGTCTGGATCCGCTCCCGCACCTCGCCCTCGGCATCCGCGTCTCCGCACTTGCGGAGCTTCCCTTGTGCGGGCATGTGACCGTAGGGCATCTCGCCGTTCGCGATGCGGTGCGCGCCGACCACGCCCGAATAGCCGACGTCGATCACGTTCGAGTCCTCGAGGTTGAGCCCGATCCGAAAGCCGGCGAGGAAGACGGTCGCTGCGAGCAGGATCCACACCGGCCACACCACGCTGCCCGTCGATCCGGTCCTGCCACGGACGCCGACCCACACCATGCGGGCAAGGAGGTAGACGATCGGCGGGTAGGCGAACGCCATGCTCGCGAACACGTTTCCGTCGTTGAAGAACCAGAGCGAGACGGAGAACGAGAGCAGGGCGACGAGGTCGAGCGTGCGAAGGCCAAGCGGGCGGCGCCAGTCGACGAGCCCGAGGAGGAAGACCGCACAGAGCACGAGCCAGACATCGAGCCGGTTGATCGACTTCCCGCCGAAAGCGCCGTCGGAGCCGCGGGCCATCTTCCACGCCACCTGCGGGCCGGTCCACGCTTCCGTCACGCGCCTCGAGGAATCGCTCACCTTGCCGGTCGCGATCTCGCCGGCCTCCTCCCACCAGACGTGGACCGTCCACGAGCCGGTGTCCGAGTCGTAGGTCGCGTCGGTGACGCGGCCCTTGATGGGATAACGGTCCAGCCAGTCCGCGACCTTCGGGTGCCGGAGGAACGGGGCCGTGGCTTCTGCTTCGCTGAGTCTCGCTTCCGCCGCCTGCGCGGGAGAGGCGACTGCCAGGGCGAGAATGACTACGGCCAGAACGCGCACGCAGCCTCATCCCTCGGAGAAAGTCCGTTAGGACTCTCTCCGAAAACTCCAGAGCTTGTTGCCGACGAAGTTCAGCGGGGTGACGAGGATGATCGCGATCGCCTGCGCCGGGATCTTCTCCAGCCCGAGAGCGATCAGCGTCTCGAGGATCAGCAGGTTCGCCCCCAGCGCGCAGACGGCGACGATCAGGAACCGGATGCCCTGATAGGCGACATGCCCGCGCTGGCCTGCGAACGTCCAGAGTCGGTTCCACGTGTAGTTGTTCGTGACGGCGACGAGGAACGACGCAGTCGCGGCCGGGAGGTGATGCCAGTCGGCCCAGAGCACGAGCGTGGAGAACACCGCGAGGTTGACGATGTAGCCGGTCGCCCCGACCGTGCAGAACTTCGCGAGCTGGACCCAGTTGTGGGGCTTGCGGAGCGCCGCGCCGGCGCGGCCACCCGCAACGGCAATCGTCGATGAGAAGGAGCGCGACACGGCCGCGCGAGCGTAGCTAAGCGGCGGACTCGCGGCCGTCGCGAAGCGAGACGCCGCGCCCCCGGTAGAACTCGAGCTCGTCCGTCTCGAGCAGCGCGAAGGGGGAGTCGATCACGACTTCGGCGCCGGCGGGCGTCGCCGCAGCCATGGGCAGGAAGCGGTGGCGGCCGTCCAGGCAGCGCACCTCGAGCCCCATCGGGTGCCCCTCGGACGACTCCAGGATCACGTCGACGACGTTTCCGACCCGCACGCCGTGCAGGCGCACCGGTCGCTGCAGCAGCTGTTCCACCGAGACGCGTGTTCCCGGTTCAGCGAGTCGCGAACCCGCGCTCGTCGCCCGGCTCGGTCCACTCAACCTCCACGTCTTCCACGTGTGCCGCGGCCGGGCCTCGACGGCACCAGACAACCATCGAGTCGATCCGGTCGCGGTCGCCCTGGAACACGGCCTCCACCGTCCCGTCCGGGTTGTTGCGCACCCAGCCGGCAAGGCCGAGCGAGCGAGCCCTGTCCCGCGTCTCGACGCGGAAGAAGACGCCCTGCACCCGCCCACGAATCACCACCCGGGCGCGGGCGTCGGTCACCCCTCGAACCCCTCCTCGCCGAGGAGCGGGACGAAACGGCACGGCACCGACCGGATCACGGCCGGCCCCTCCGGGCTGCGGACGATGACCTCGAGGCGCTGGCCGTGCCGTTTCCCGACCGGCACCACGAGGCGGCCTCCGACCTTGAGCTGGTCATAGAGCGCGTTCGGGACCTCGGGCGCAGCCGCCGCGACCGCGATCGCGTCGAAGGGCGCATGCTCGGGCAGACCGCGCGACCCGTCGCCGACGTGGACCTCGACGTTGTCGATCCCGGCGGTCTCGAGGTTGCGCCGTGCCTGCTCGGCGAGCTCGGGAATTCGCTCGATCGAGTGCACCTCCCGAGCGAGTTGGGCGAGCACTGCCGCCTGGTAGCCCGAGCCGGTGCCGACGTCGAGCGCGCGCTCGTCCCCGTCGAGCCCGAGCCCTTCGAGGATCCGGGCGACCATGTACGGCTGCGAGATCGTCTGGCCGGAGCCGATCGGCAGCGCGGCGTCGTCGTACGCGCGCCGCCGCAAGTCGGCTGGGACGAACGCCTCACGCGGGACATGCTCCATCGCCCCGAGGACCCGCGAGTCTGCGATGTCGCGCCCGCGCAGCTGCTCGTCGACCATCCGGCGGAGCCGGATCTCAGGCGGCGCGGGCATACGCCGGAACCTCGATCCCGAAATGCCGGAGGACGAAAGGCGCGACGCCGGCGATCTCCAGGGGCGGCGGCTCCGCGGCCCCGACGACGAGCATCGGGACGAACGAGTCGCCTTCCAGCAGCGAGCCGTGCGACCCGCCGCCCGCGTGGTGGCGGCCACCGAGGTCGGCGAACTCGACGCCCTCGGCCGCCGAGACCAGCACGTCGCCGGCGTTACGGTTGGCGAGCGCGTGCCGCGCGCGGCCCTGCCAGCCGCTCTCGTCCGCACCAAGCAGGAGCTCGCCGCCGTCCCGCAGCGCCACCGCGGCGCCGTCCTCTGTGAACAGCGCGATGTCGACGGCGTCCTCCTGCGCGATGCGTTCGGCAACCCTGCGCGGATTGTCCGTGTAGACCATGCCCGCCCGATTCGACGCCGTGACCAGGCCCTCGTCGCCGACCAAGTCCTGGAGTCGCGCCACCCGGTCGACGTGCGTCTGGCCGTGATCCGAGCACACCACGACCGCGTACCGCTGCAGGAACTCGTCCGGGCCGCCGGCCGCTTCCACGAGGGCGCCCACCGCCCGGTCGCTGCGACGGAGAGCCTCCTCCGCGCCGCCGGGGCCGAGCGCGTGGGAGGCGTAGTCGTAGTCGGGCAGGTAGTAGAAGAGGAAGTCGAAGCCGTCGCGTGTGACGAGCCACCGGCCGACCGCGGCCGCGTAGGCGTCGATCGACCCGCCCGTGCGGGTCTTGATTGCGAGCGGCGCACCCGTGACGTCGGACTCGAACAGGCTGAAGTAGAAGAACCGGCGCGGGCCGTCGACCGGGCGCACGAGCCCGGGGACCGTCGGAATGTGCCGCGTCCTGCCCCGGTAGCAGGGCGTGTTCACGGCCGCAGCGGTGAGACCGGCGTCCTCGAGCGACTCGAACACGGTCGTGGCGTTGCGCGAGAGGTGGTGCGCGTTCATCTCGACGATCGCGTCGCGGATCGCGCGCCGGGTTCCCGCAGCCCGCATCGCCCCGAAGGACGAGCCGTACTCGACCAGCCGTCCCTCCCCGCGGTGGTACCAGACGAGATGCGGGATCTCGTGCACGTCTGGATGCGCCCCGGTCGCGAGCGTCGCCATGCAGACCGGCGTCAGCGAGGGGAAGGTGGACTCGGCGCGCACGTAAGTCCCGGCGTCGTGGAGCGCGGCGAGCATCGGAGCCGTCCTTCGCTCGACGGCCTGCTCGAACACCTCGGGCGTCAGCCCGTCGATGACGACGAGGATCAGCTTCCTGGACATCAGTCCGCGAGCGTGCGGAGCCCGGCGTAGCGCTCCGGCCGGCGGCGGCGCAGCCGAATGGCAAGGACGGGCAGCGCGAGGAACTCCAGGTAGCCGACAAGCGGTATGAGGGCGAGCAACGCCACTGCCACGGCTGCTCCAGCGACCAGGAGAGCGGTTCCGAGGCGTGCACCGCCGCGTCGCAGAGCTCCGCGCACGATCTCCCCTGCGGAGACGGCGCCGAAGATCCCGCCGAGGGCCCCGGCCGCCGCGTCGGGCTCGTCGCCGAGCCAGATCCCGAGCGCGAAAGCCACCACGGCGGCGAGCGCGATCGCCACGAGCAGGCCCGCCCGCGTTCCGCCGAGCACTCCTGCGAGGAGGATCCCGACCCCGAGCCCAAGGCCCAGGAAGACGCCGATCCAGTAGACGTCAGCCATCAGGCGGCCAGTGTACGCGGGGGGTTTGGGCGGCTCGAAGGCCAGGGGAGACTAGCTATGCGGGGCGGCTCCTTGCCGCAGGGAGCCGTTCCGCACCTTCTTGCCAAGAACCGATCGGCCTGGACGTCCGTAACTCCCTCCAACCGACCAAGGAGGGGAGATGAGGAAGGTTGTCATCCTCGCGTTCGTCGCGATCGGCGTCTTGGGGGTCGGGGCCGCAGCGACGGCGGACGACGACGACGGGAGCAGCCACAACGGCGCCCGCCTGAACGGGTACCAGGAGGTCACGTCGATCTCGACGACCGGCTTCGGCAGCTTCCACATCAAGTTCAACAAGGACGACACCGCGGACTACGTTCTCAGCTACCGCGGCATCGAGACGCCCGTGACGCAGGCGCACATCCACTTCGCCCAGAGGGCGGCGAACGGGCCGATTCAGGTCTGGCTCTGCGACGGCGACCCAGCAGCTCCGCCGGTCCCGCCGGCTCGGCCTCCGGGGTCTCCGCCGTTCCCGACGTGCCCGGCATTCGGGCCCGCAGGCGGAACGGTTAGCGGCACCCTCACACCGGGCGACGTGCAACTCGGAACCCCGGATCGCGGCATCGAAGCCGGCAACTGGGACGAGTTCAAGGCAGCGGTGCTGGTTGGGCACACCTATGCCAACGTCCACTCGACGAAGTTCGGCGGCGGCGAGATCCGCGGCCAGATCGGCGATCGAGACCAGAAGGAGTACACAGGTCCGCCACCGTTCGGCGAGTAAGACCACCAGCTAGCGGCAGGCACCTCGAGGCGGCGGAGAACGGCGAGGCCGAACTCCGCCGCCCAGGCGCCGTCGCCACCTCGGGTCCAGCTTCTCAGCCGATCTGAATTAACGTGGTTCCCGTAACCATGTCGAACCGACCAAGGAGGGGGAGATGAGGAAGGTTGTGCTTCTCGGGCTCGCCGTCGTCGTTGGCGTGCTCGCAGTTTCCGCGGTCGCCTTCGCCGACCGAGGCCACGGCAAGGGCGACTCGAAGAGCTTCTCCGCCCGCCTCAACGGGTGGGAGGAGGATCCGTCGCAGGTGACGACCGGCAAGGGCTCGTTCCGCGCCAAGGTCGTCAGCGCGACCAGGATCGACTTCAAGTTGACCTACCAGGACCTCGAAGGCCCGGCGTTCATGGCGCATATCCACATCGGCTCGCGCCACGAGTCCGGCGGCATCAGCGCCTGGCTCTGTGGCGGCACGACGCAGCCGGCGTGTGCTCCAGGCCCCGACGGAACAGTCGAGGGCAGCATCGAAGCGCCTGACATCACCGGACCGGCCGGCCAGGGAGTCGAGCCGGGCAACTTCGTCGACCTCCTCCGCGCGATGCGGAAGGGCGAGACGTACACAAACGTGCACACCGGCTCAGCCGGACCGCCGCCCAGCGGGCGGGCGCCCGGCGGCGAAGTCCGCGGCCAGAATCGGCCGAAGCACCACGACCACTAACTACGTC
>Ga0193741_1000083_pt1 | contig 22633 bp, 25 predicted proteins | sample L2s2metaG_FD_143059 | JGI IMG/M metagenome (GOLD analysis project Ga0193741, IMG submission 143059) | Soil microbial communities from a riparian zone of the East river system, Colorado, United States - L2s2 | ecosystem: Environmental > Terrestrial > Soil > Riparian zone | place: USA: East River...
GGCGTTCACGCTGCTGCTGTCGGTCGAGATCATGCTGAACGCCGTCAACCTCGCGTTCGTCGCCTTCGGGCGCGTCGCCGGCACCAACGACGGGCAGATCATCACCTTCTTCGTCATGACCGTCGCCGCTGCGGAAGCGGCGGTGGGCCTGGCGCTCGTGATTGGGCTGTTCCGCCATCGCGAGTCGCTGAACCCTGAAGCCTTTACTTCACTGAAATGGTGACCGCCGTGATGCAAGGCAAAAGGCAAAAGGCAGAAGGCAGAACGTCGTGTTAGCACTGATTCCACTGCTCCCGTTCGGCGGCTTCCTCGTCAACGCGTTCCTCGGCAAGCGTCTGCCGAAGTCGGTCTCCGGCGGCCTCGCCACCGGCGTGATGGCGATCTCGTTCGTGATCGCGGTGATGCAGGTCCTGGCGCTCGCCGGCATGCCGCCCGAGAACCGCCAGATCAACCAGACGCTCTTCACCTGGATCACCGCGGGCGACTTCTCGCTCGACCTGGCGCTGCGCCTCGACGCGCTGTCGGCGGTGATGATCCTCGTCATCACCGGCATCGGCTCGCTGATTCACCTCTATTCGACCTCGTACATGCACGACGAGACGGATCCGGAATTCGCGCGCTACTTCTCGTACCTGAACCTGTTCTGCTTCTTCATGCTGATGCTGGTGCTCGGCTCGAACGTCCTGGTGATGTTCGTCGGCTGGGAGGGCGTCGGCCTCTGCTCGTACCTGCTGATCGGCTACTACTTCGAGAAGCCGTCGGCGTCGGATGCCGCGAAGAAGGCATTCATCGTCAACCGCGTCGGCGACTTCGCGTTCATCCTTGGCGCGCTGCTGCTGCTCGTGACCTTCAACTCGCTCGACTTCTACACCATCGCGCTCGCCGTGAAGGCGATGCCGCAGGAAGTCACCTTCGGCACGCTGTCGCTGATCACGCTGCTGCTGTTCATCGGCGCGACCGGCAAGTCGGCGCAGATTCCGCTGTATGTGTGGCTGCCGGACGCGATGGAAGGCCCGACACCGGTGTCGGCGCTGATCCATGCCGCGACCATGGTGACCGCGGGCGTCTACATGATCGGCCGCAACGCGATGCTGTTCGAGCATGCGCCGATCACGCTGACGATCGTCGCGATCGTCGGCGCCGCGACCGCGCTCTTTGCCGGCACGATTGGCCTGGTCCAGAACGACATCAAGCGCGTGCTCGCGTATTCAACGGTGTCGCAACTGGGCTACATGTTCCTGGCGATGGGCGTCGGCGCGTATGGCGCCGGCATCTTCCATCTCTACACGCACGCGTTCTTCAAGGCCTGCCTGTTCCTCGGCTCCGGAGCGGTGATTCACGCGCTGCACGGCGAGCAGGACATCCGCAACATGGGCGGATTGAAGAAGCACATTCCGATCACCTACTGGACGTTCGTGATCGCCTCGGTCGCGATCGCCGGCGTGCCGTTCCTGTCCGGTTTCTTCTCGAAGGACGAAATACTTTTCGAAACGTTCGTGGAAGGCCACCAAGTGCTTTGGGTCATGGGTGTGTTGACCTCATTGCTTACGGCCACCTACATGTTCAGGTTGGTCCACCTCACTTTCCACGGTGAGGAACGATTCGGCGCACACTCGCACGCCGCACCCGCGCACGGCACCCACGCACCCGCGCACGCCGCACCCGCGCACCCGCATGATGCCCCGTGGCCGATGGCGACTGCGCTCGTCGTTCTTGCACTCGGATCGATTCTCGCCGGATACGTCGGCGTCCCGCACGCGCTCGGTGGCCACAACAATTTCGGCGCGTGGTTGACGCCCGTGTTCAACGCCACGAACTGCGGCCAGACGACCACGACCGGTGCGCTGGCCGGCATGGCGATCGAGGAATGCACGCCGGTCGAAGAGCGTGACCCCGAAGAGCACGCCGGAACCGAGCTCGCGCTGATGATCGTGTCGTCGCTGATCGCGCTTGCCGGCATCGGCCTCGCGAGCTACCTCTGGTTGAAGCACAAGGAGATCCCGGCGCGCCTCGCAGCGCAGTATCCGGGCGTGCATCGCCTGCTGTTGAACAAGTACTACGTCGATGAGGTCTACGACGCCACGATCATCCAGCCCATCAAGGTCGTCTCGACCGAAGGGTTGTGGCGCGGTTTCGACGTGAAGGTCATCGACGGCGCGGTCAACGGCGCCGGGTATCTCGTGAGCGGCGTGAGCATCGTGCTCCGCCTGTTGCAGAACGGGTCGGTCAAGACCTATGCGGCGTCAATGTTCGTAGGCACGGTCGCCATCCTGGCCTATTACCTCTGGAGATAGTGAAGACGTGCCAGGCCCGCTGACTCTCGCTATCACAACGCCCATTATCGGGGCCGTGCTGTTGATGTGCATCCCGAACCGCGACGGTTCGAAGGATGGACTGATCCGCTATCTTGCGCTCGGCGTCTCGCTCGCCGTCTTCGCAATCACGCTGGTCTTGTGGGCCGGATTCGATCCCGTGGTCTTCGACGACCCGAAGGTGCCGTTCGCCTTCGTCGAGCGCTCCGACTGGATCTCGGCATTTCACATCGAGTACTTCGTCGGCATCGACGGCATCAGCCTGATGCTGCTCGTCCTGACCGGGTTCCTCACGCCGATCGCGCTGCTCTCCGGGTGGGAGAGCGTCGAGAAGAAGGTCAAGGAGTTCTCGATCTTCATGCTGCTGCTCGAGGCGTCGATGATCGGCGTCTTCTGCGCGCTCGACATTTTCCTGTTCTACGTGTTCTGGGACTTCGTCCTGATCCCGATGTATTTCCTGATCGGCATCTGGGGCTACGACCAGCGGATCTACGCCGCCATCAAGTTCATCCTCTACACGATGGCGGGCAGCGTGCTGATGCTCGTCGCCATCATCGGCCTGTCGTGGATGCACCAGTCGATCGACGGCAACTACAGCTTCGACCTGCTGAAGCTCTACGATCTGACGATTCCGGTGGGGACGCAATACTGGCTGTTCCTCGCGTTCACGATCGCGTTCATCATCAAGGTGCCGCTGTTCCCGTTCCACACCTGGCTGCCGGATGCGCACGTGCAGGCGCCGACGCCCGGCTCGGTGATCCTCGCCGGCGTGATGCTGAAAATGGGCGGCTACGGGTTGATTCGCCTGGCCTTCCCGCTGTTCCCGGAAGCGGCACTGTATTTCGCGCCGCTGCTCGCCACGCTCTCGGTGATCGCGATCGTTTACGGCGCGCTCGTCGCGATGGTGCAGCCGGACATGAAGAAGCTGGTGGCGTACTCGTCGGTGAGCCACATGGGCTTCGTGGTCCTCGGCATCGCCGCGTTCAACGTGGCGGGCGTGCAGGGCGCGTCCTACCAGATGCTCGCCCACGGCGTCAGCACCGGCGCGTTGTTCTGCATCGTCGGCATGCTCTCGGATCGCCGGCACACGCGCCTGATCAGCGAGTTCGGCGGCCTCAAGTCGGTGATGCCGCGGCTGACGGCGGTGATGCTGATCATCACGCTGTCGTCGATCGGCCTGCCCGGCATGAACGGGTTCATCGGCGAATTCCTGATCATGTACGGCGGCTTCCAGTGGGACAGCCGCTTCGTCGTCATCGCCGCGCTCGGCGTGATCCTGTCGGCGGTCTACATGCTGTGGATGTTCCAGCGCGTGTTCTACGGCAAGGTCACCAACGACCACAACAAGGGCCTGCCCGATCTGTCGTTCCGTGAGTGGGCGATCATCGGCCCGCTGGCGGCCGCGGCCATCGGGATGGGCGTCCTGCCGAACGTGTTCCTCAAGCCGATGGAGCCGGCCGTGCAGCGCCTGGTCGATCGCGTGGAGTTACGCCAGCCGATACAGGCCGAAGCCGTGTTGCCGAACGGGTATAAGCCGAAGCCGCCCGTTCCGCCTGGCACTCCACCGAAAGTCGTCGCGGAAGTCCCTGTCCGCCGTAGCCTTGGCGGAGGCGGACGATGATGATCAGCGGTCAGCTCGACGCCGTCATCCCGATGCTCTGCGTGACCCTTGCGGGTCTCGTCGTCCTGCTCGCCGAAGCGTTCCGCGGCAAGGACGAGAAGATGCCGATCGGCGGCCTCGCGATCATCGGCCTGCTCGGCGCCGGTGGGGCGTCGATCCTGCTGTGGGACTCGAAGGCGGAAAGCTTCGGCGTCGTCATCGCCGACAACTTCGGACTGTTTTTCAATCTCGTGCTGGTCGTGGTCGGCCTGCTGACCGTGATGTTCTCGTCGCAGACCATTGAGCGCGATCGGCTGCCGGCCGGTGAGTATTACGCCATCATGCTGTTCGGCATCGTCGGCATGATGCTGATGGGCCAGGCGACCGACCTGCTCGTGATCTTCCTCGCCCTCGAGACGATGTCGATTGCGGTCTACGTCCTGACGGGCATGCGGCGCGATCAGCAGCAGAGCACCGAAGCGGCGTTCAAGTATTTCCTGCTCGGCGCGTTCGCCAGCTCGTTCTTCCTCTACGGCATCGCGTTCCTCTACGGCGTCACCGGGACCACGAACATCGAGGCGCTGTCGGGCGAGATTGCCGCGAAGTCGATGAGCGACAACCCGATGATCCTGCTGGGCACGGGCCTGCTGATCGTCGGCTTCGCGTTCAAGATTGCCGCGGTGCCGTTCCACATGTGGTCGCCTGACGCCTACGAAGGCGCGCCGACCGTGGTGACCGGTTTCATGTCGACGGGCATCAAGGCCGCGGCGTTCGCCGCGTTCGTGCGCGTGTTCCTCCACGGCCTCGACTCGATCATCCTCGACTGGGCGCCGGTGCTGTGGTGGATTGCCGCCGCGACGATGATCGTCGGCACCGTCGTCGGCGTGGCGCAGACCAGCCTCAAGCGCATGCTCGCGTACTCGAGCATCGCGCATGGCGGCTACATTCTTGCCGGTTTGATCGCCGGTAACGACGCCGGCAAGGCCGCGGTGCTGTTCTATATCGCCGCGTATGCGCTCACGAACCTCGGCGCCTTCGGTGTGATCGCCATGCTCGGCACGCGCGAGCGCGCGAACGACGATCTGCGCGACTACGCCGGCCTGTGGCATTCGCATCCCGGCCTGGCGACGATGATGACGTTCTTCCTGCTGTCGCTGGGCGGCTTCCCGCCGACGGCGGGCTTCATCGCCAAGTGGTATGTGTTCTCGGCGGTGATCGGCGCTACCGAAACGGGCTCGGCCGAGCAGGCCGCCGCGATCGGCGGCTACAGCCTCGCGATCATCGGCGTCCTGTCGAGCGTCGTCTCGGTGTTCTTCTACCTGCGCATCGTCGTGATGATGTACATGACCGACCGCGACGCCCGTCCGGTGCCGCCGCCGGTGCCGGCGATCGCGATGGCGGCGCTGATCATCTCGCTGATCGGCGTGCTCTATCTCGGCGTCCTGCCGTCACGCCTGATCGACATCGCGCAAGCATCGATCTCGACGATCTTCTAGAGCGATTCTTCCCAACATTCGTAGGGGAGGACTTCAGTCCTCCCGTCCACTCCGTAGGGGCGAACTTCAGTTCGCCCGTCCCCTGCGTTATGCTGACCAGCGTAACGAGCCGTTGGCGTTCGCAGAGTGCCGGGAACTGCTGCGGCGTGCCGCGTCGTTCCTGGCGATTGAATCTTCGCGCTCGCAGCTCAATTACTAGTTAGACGGATCCCATCATGTGCTTGATGCTCTACATCGGGACTGCCGAGGCGCTCCCGCTCGTTTCATCGCCGGACCTAACCATTGAGAGCGTAGAGCCCGCTCGTCAGGGTGTGGAGCAGTGGTTCTCGAATCCGGCAGTACGGTTCATTGGTGCTCACACAGGCTGCAGTTGTGGGTTTCCGTCGATCATCGCGGAGTCTCCCCTCGAATACTTCGAGGGCATGTGGCTTGAGTCGGATGACCGTGCAGCCGATCTTCGTAGCGTTCGGGCGCTCATTGAGTTGGTTGGCCAGGCAGCAGCCCACTCGAAACGTGTGGAGCTGTACCCTGTAGCTGACGGCGACGAATCTCAGGCGCCGAAGGGCGTTATCGAATGGCAGCTAGACTCCATGGATCCGGTGCGGCTCTTCTTCAATGAACGCTTCATGCACGTGGTTCACGCTCGCAACGGGACCGTCTAACATGCCGCTGCAGCCGACGAGCGGCGGATGTTTTTGACTCCGTCGCGTGACTGTGTCCGCCGCTCGCGGCTGAGCGGCCACTTAGGCGGACTGCGAATGAGAGAATCGTGACCGAATCGCGTCGCTCTCTCAGTCCAGCGGAAGTTGGCATCTTGACTGAGGTCCAGGACTTCTGGGGCCTCCGGAACAACGCGCGAGAGGTGCACCTCACCGAGTCGGACGAGGCAGTACTCTTCGTTGTAGCGCCGGACGGCACCAATCCCGTGATGGTCAATCTCACGAATCTCGCCGCCTGGCGAGCCGACGGAACCCTGACGTTGGACGCACTACGCCAATGGGTCCAGGGGCCCCTCGCGGCGCACTCGCGAGACCGCGTTGTCACGGTCATGATGCCGCTTCTCGAAGAGGGGGTTGAAGTCTACCGTCCAGTCCAGGCCGAGGCACTGCCATCCGGGTGGTACCGCGTGTTGAGGCAAAACGACCAGCCCGATGACGAGACGTGGGCTTTCGAAGTTGGCGACGTCGTCGCGTGTGAGCAACGCCAACTGTCAAACGAGACACACTTGGTCGTCGCGTCCCGTCGCGACGAAACCGCCTAACCACGGCTTGCAGCCGACGGCGGACTGGTCGATCATGAAGGCGTCGCGGGTGAAGCCGTCATCATTCGATCTGACTCGTGCTCAATTGGCCCTCGGCACCCTTCAAAGTGAGGGTCTTCCTGCTCTGGCTGCAGCGTGGCTGGCGGAGGGGTTGGATTCTCCGAGCCTCCGGATCTTGGCAGGCTGGACCCAACCCATCATGTCAGACGCGCGTCCCGTGCTCGAGCGCGCCATGCGTGAGCTTCAGGTAGCCCCTCTGGATAAACAGCAAGCTCTTCGCGTACTCGCGCGCCACTATGCGCACGCCATTGTCTCGGGAGAAGTCGAGCCGTATCAAGGAGCTAGGATGATCTGGGACGAGCTCTCACAGGACTACGAGCCATTTGACGACGTCTCGACGTTCGTAGGCGCGGCGAGCCAAATCGAAGACTACGAACAGATGGCTCTCAGCCAGCCAATCCCGTATCGCGACTACATCGATTCGTGTGTCCGAGACATTCGGGTCGCCGCACAAGAGTACTTGGACGCCGTGGAGCCTGAAGCCTGAGAGTCGATCATTGCCGCGGGTCCCGCAAGGCTCTGTTACGATCTTACGATGCGACTGATTCTGATCTTGATTGCGCTGCTCGCAGCGGTCGCGGTGTTCACGTGGTCGCGCCGTCAAGCGCAACTAGGACGCATGGAAACGGCACAAGGCCCGATCGGCAGTCTCGAAGGCGATCGCCAAGTGTTGCAGCAACTGCAAAAGGCCGATGCCGATCTCAACAAGCCGACTGAGGTGAGCTGCTATCTGTACTATCAGGATCGAGCAGCGGCCGACAGCGCGGCAGCACGCGGCAGCGCAGATCCGTTGGTCGCAACCGTGAAGCGCGCGGCAGACAATTCAGCCTGGCTTTGCCTTGTCAGCATGGTGCCGAGTGAATCAAACATTCGATCGCACACGACTCGACTCCTGGCGCTCGCGCAAGCGACGGGTGGTCGGTATGATGGCTGGGAAGCAGCGGTCACGAAGTAGCCGCGTGTCCCGCGCGCGTGCGGTATAACGAGCGTTGCTGCAGTCAAAGGCAGGACGGTGCGGTGTGTAACTGCGCAGCTGCGCTGCTCCGTTCAGAGCTAGTTCATGAGAGCCTTTGCAGCAGAACGCGGCGTTAGCCGGATCTGATCGGCATGACAAGGCCAGTCAAGACCTGAGAGAATCGTTGTGTGAGTCCCACGGTTCTCCAGAGTGGCCCCTATCGCTTCTTCTTCTATTCAAGCGATCGCGGTGAACCGACGCATGTGCACATCACGCGCGAGCGCAAAGAGGCGAAGTTCTGGCTGGAACCTGTGCGACTGGAGTTCAACAAGGGTTTCGCGCAGAATGAACTCAGCAAGATTGAAGGTCTCGTCCGTGAACACCAGGCAGCGTTGTTAAAGGCATGGCATGACTTCTTCAAGTCTGGCAACGGAAACGGCGGAAGCTAAGCGTGTTCGCGTAACGCCGGGCTTGCTCGTCGTCGAACTCCGCGACGGTCGAACCGTGTCGGTGCCGATCAACTGGTATCCGCGTTTGGCAGACGGCCGCCCTGCCGAGCGTCGAAACTGGACGCTGATCGGGCCTGGCACCGGGATTCACTGGCCCGACCTCGACGAAGACATTTCCGTCGAGGGCCTGCTGCTTGGCTTGCGTTCAGGCGAGAGCGCAGAGTCGCTGAAGCGATGGCGCGCATCTCGGCGACGACCGGCTAACAAACGAATGGAACCGACGCGCTCTGGGGCCAGGAAGCGCGCGGCTCGCTCGTAAGCGTTAAGCGAACTTCGTGACCGCACGTGGCTTCTCACAAGACACTCAAGAGCGTCGTTCGAAGCGTGGCGGAATCGTTCACCAGCCTGATGAACTATCGGGGTGACGACTACGTGATGGGCCATGTCGTTAGCGCGGCTTGGATGTCTGGAGCAAAGGAGCTTCGAGTCAACCTGTTGACGGGCACCACCAATGGATCGCCACTGCTCGTGCCAGAAGTGCAGGCCTCGGTCTCGAGCTATGTGGACTGGTTCCCAGATACTGTTCGGCGATCGGGATCGGACCTATCGCTCGTTGCTGAAGCTGATCTTGTGGTGACCGTTGACCCCGACACTCGGCGCGCCCATGATTCCGGCTTGGTCGAGTCGCCCTTCACATGTACTGTGCGAATCATCGACGACAGGGGCCACGAATATTCTCACCGGATTGCCGGGTGGTGGTATCCAGAGAAGTCTGTGTCGCCAAATCTTGACGGCGATTCTGGGTGAAGTCGCCTAACATGCGCTGCAGCCGACGAGCGGCGCGGGGCATGTTAGCTACGTCGATAGTTCAGTGAGCGCCGCTCGCGGCTGAGCGGCAGTACGTTAGCCTGACCCAAGGATTCAAATGAAACCGAAGGAGTTGACCGATGGGGACGTCAGCCGCTCGGAAAGCCGCAGTCACTCGGAAGCGCCGAACGGCGGCGAGGAAAGCGGCCACCAGCAGCCCCTCTGTCGTCCCCATGATCTCCTACGAGGATGGGATCGCGGCTTTGGAATGGCTTCGCAGCGCGTTTGGGTTTCGAGAGACGGCGCGTCTCACGACGCCGGATGGGAAGCTTTCACACGGCGAGATGGAGGCGGGTAACGGATTGATCATGCTTGCGTCTCCGACGCCGGAGTACCGCAGTCCGAAACACCATCGGGAGGTGTGCGAACAGGCACGCAAGTGGTCGACGGTGCCCTGGATTATCGACGGCGTGCTCGTCTACGTCGACGACCTCAATCGACACTTCAAGCGAGCAAAAGCCGCAGGTGCGATGATCCTCTCTGAGATCGAAGAGGGACCACCTGGGCGACGATACCGGGCGGAAGATCTCGAAGGCCATCGCTGGTTCTTTTTTGAGACCGACCACGGATGACGTGCAAGGCTGGTCTCAGGCGGGAGCATTAACAGACACGAGAACTAGATTTGCCTGGCGGCTGAGGGCGCCGGAACAGCCGGCGCCCTCGTCGGAATTGGATGTGCTCCCCTCACGGCACCTGGAGTTCCATCGACTCGCAGTACATCCCCGCCACCAGCCGCGGCACCGAGGAACCGCCAGCGTCGACCATAACCGGCATCAGTTCGAAAATACCGAGGTTCCTGAGCTTGAGGGTGAACAGCGGGGTCTTCAGGTCAAATGCCAGGTACTCCAGCGTGCCGCCCTTCTCGTTCGAATCGCCGCTGTTCCCTTGGATCACGAAGTCCTCGAACCAGTCGTACACCGATTCGGCAGGCTCGCCTATCGTCACGACGACGTGAGGAAAATCGACCATCGCCGGCTGCAAATTATCGCAGTGGAGACATTCCAGGTTGTCGCCGACGCTCCGCGGGAATTTGATCGTCAGCGCGTCGATTTTCGAGACCTTCTTGGTGTCGATCCCATCGATCGAGAGCCTGAAATTTGCGGGCAGCCACCTCTTCTGGGTGTTGGGACTCTTCGCGCTGCTGACTTTGCCCGAGGTTTTCCGATTCAGAACCGTCTGTTCCGGCGACAGGACAATCGACATTCGCGCGGCGTCCTTGCTGGCGGCGTCGAGCGCGGGGAACCCTACCTCGGTGATCAGCGCGTTCTGGAATTCGAGGCGGCTGATCACGTTGTAGTTGAAGTCAACGCCCAGAATGGCGCCGTTCAAGGCGACATGGTTGCCCTGCATCGTCTGGGCAATCCGGTTGTAGAGCGACTTGTCCATGTCGGCACCGAATTCCAGCCGGATGTCGCGGAAGCCAGGGTTGCCGATGTGCTTCTTGAAAAAGAAGTCCTCGCCCGCCAGCTTGACCACGTCGCCAAAGGCCAGGCCGCCCTCGACGGCGTTGACGAACCCCGCGAAGTTCCCGTCGATCTCCAGCGCAAACTTCCCTACTGAATACGACCGGACCGGCGGGGCCGCGACGAGGCCGGTGTTGCTCCACACAATCGCCATGACGGCACACATAAGAAGGGCTTTCAGTCCATTTCGCATCGATAACTCCTTGGGGGTACGGGGGAACAGGGGGAGCGGGGATTCTACAGGATCGGCGAATCGACTGCGTCCCCCGAGGTGTGTAGGATCTGTTGCGCGAGAATGCACGCCCGCACTGGCGTTTAGAGGAGTCTCAAGCCCTGTCGATCCGGCACGATCCCAATCGACGTGTGTATGAAGGCGCAGAAATGCGCCCAAAATACAAGGAGACACGCGAATCATGAAGTTCCTGATGATGATCAAGCACGCCGAGGCCAAGAAGGGCCTGGAGCATCCCGAGGGCCTTGACGCCGCCATGGGCACGTTCGTGGAGGAGAGCTTCAAGAGCGGCATCCTCAAGGACACCGCCGGGCTGAAGCGCACCGAAGACGGCTGGCGCATCAAATCGAAGGGCGGCAAGTTGACGAGGACCGACGGCCCGTTTGCCGAGTCGAAGGAAGTCGTCGGCGGCTACGCGATCGTCGAGACGAAGACGAAGGCCGAAGCCGAGGCGCTCGCGCAGCAGTTCATGGAGCTCCACCGCATTCACGTTCCGGGTTTCGAATGCGAGTGCGAGGTGCGTCCGATCGAAGAGTTCTAGATGGCGCTGGTGGTGTTCCTGAGGGGCGTGAACGTCGGCGGGCACCGGACGTTCCGTCCCACCACGCTTGCCGCACAGTTGAAGCATCTCGGCGCCGTCAACATCGGCGCGGCAGGCACGTTCGTCATCCCCAAGCCGATCACGCGAGCGCGCCTGCGGGCCGAGCTGACGAAGCGGCTGCCCTTCGAAACCGGCATCGCGATCTGTGACGGGCGCGACATCCTGAATCTGATTTCACGCGAACCCTTCGGCGCCCGATCCGCATCGCCGGGTGTCGTCCGATTTGTGAGCGTCGTCTCAGGCTCGACGCGCGGCGTGCCGTCGAAGGCGATGCGCCTTCCGCCCAGCGGCCCGTGGCTGGTGCGCGTCATTGGCCGCCAAAAGCAATTCATTCTCGGCGAGTACCGCCGCCACATGAAGACGATCGGCTATCTCGGCGCGCTCGATCGTTCCTTTCGCGCGCGCGTGACCACGCGCAACTGGAACACGATCAACGCTATCGCCAGGATTCTCGCGCGGTTATGATTCCCGTGTGAGAGTCGGTCGAGTACTGACCGCAGGCGCCTTGTTCTGCCTGGTTGTCTGGGCAGGAAGCGTCGCGCTGCTCTGGGCTGGCGAAGAGGATCTCGTGTTCATGACCGGCCAGAGCCGGTCATATACGCAGCCACTCGATCCATCGATCTTCAAGCAGCGCATCCTGTCGCACAGCGGCGCGCGGCGGTTGAGCGCGGTCTTGCTCACGCACGATGAAGATGACGATCGCTATTGGATCCTGTTTTGCGTTCCCGCTGGAGCATCGACGCAGGTCGACCGAATCCAGTCCCAGCTGAAGCAGCTGTGGAGTTTTGGCTACGATGTGTTTGCCTTCGACTACCGGGGATTCGGTGACAGCAGCGGGACACCGACGGAAGAAGGGCTCTACGAGGATGCCGCCGCGGCATATGCCTACCTGTCTCGCGCCGAGCGGGTGCCGCCGTCTCGAGTCATTCTGGCCGGACGCTCGCTTGGTTCTGCCGTAGCCGTCGAACTTTGCGACCAGGGTTGACAGCGCGGGTCTGCTGCTGTTTTCGCCGATCGATTCAGTGCCGTCCGTCGCGCAACGCCTCTACCCGTGGGCGCCCGTTCGATGGCTCGCGCGACATCGCTTCGACAGCGCATCGAAAGCGAAAACGATCGACGTGCCGGTCGTCATGTTCTATGGGTGGCCTGACTCGTACGTGCGCAGAACGGATGCGCGCGCCCTGTTCGCCGAATTTCGCGGTCCGAAGCTGCTGCGTCCAGTAGATAATCAGGCCGCTGATCGTCAGCACCGCGATTACGTGCTGGCGGACACGACGCGATTGCGGCCTTCGCGCTTGGCGCGATACAGGCGCTGATCGGCTTCCTTGATGAGCAGGTCCCATTCCATGCCGGGATCCTCCAGCTGCGCGGACGAGGCGACGCCGATGCTGATCGTGGTGCCCTCGGACAATCCGTCGAACTGCGTCACCGCGATGGCGAGGCGCATGCGCTCGGCGACTTCAGCGGCGCCCGGCGCGTCCGGGCCCGGCAGGATCGCCATGAACTCCTCGCCGCCCCACCGGCCGAGCGCGTCGCTCTCGCGCAAGGCGCGGCGCAGGACCATCGCCGTACGCGTCAGCGCCGCATCGCCGGCCTCGTGCCCGTACTTATCGTTGATGTTCTTGAAGTGATCGAGGTCGCAGAGGATCACCGACACCGGCACGCCAGATCGCTGCGCGCGCTTGAGCTCGACGCGGCCGCGCTCCAGCATGGCGCGGCGGTTGTCGAGGCCGGTCAGCGAGTCGGTGCGCGCGTCGCGAAGCAAGTCTTGCTCGAGCGCGTAGGCGCGACGGTTCGACACCTCGATCACCCGGCCGAGCAGCGTGCTCGCCGCGACCGCCAGCAGCACGAACACCATGGTGCCGATCTTGTCGAAGGGCGGCACCGAGATCAGGAACATCACCGGGACCAGCGCGCTGACGATGAGGATGTTGATGCGCAGCAAATCGCGGCTGTCGATGGCAACGTAGGTGCCGGTCAGGATGATGACGACGAGACCGGCCACGCCGAAGCCGTAACCGCGGTCCAGCATGCTTGCGGCAAATGCTGACGCGACGAGCGCGATCAGCAGACGCACCTTGGCAAACAACGGCAGCCAGTGCGCGCGGCCAGGCAGTTTCTGGAAGAGGCCGGTGGCGATCACCACCACCGCGCCGACGGCCCGGTAGATGAACGCCGTCCGCCAGTGCGCGGGATCGACGTAGGCGTCCCAGGCGGCAAACCCCAGCAGGACGAGCGCGATCGACCAGAACGTGTTGAGGTTGACCGAGATCAGCGCGTGGGTCCGGCTCTCGCGAAACGCCGCATCGATATCCTGCGCCGATCGTCCGTCCGTACGCGTGTCGTTCATGTGCGCTCTCGAAGCAGTCCGGCGAGTGTGGCGTCTTGCTCGGGCAGCACCGTGCGCAGATCGAGGACGACGCGATCGTGCTCGATGCGGGCGATGACCGGCGGGTCGAGCGATCGGAGCCAGCGTTCCGTGGCATCGGGTGATTCGCCATCCCTCGTGATCGCGAGCAACACCGTCGGCAGCTGCAGGCCCGGCGCGCTGCCGCCGCCCACCGCCGACGATCCACTGATCATCGCGACGCGCCAGTCATGCGCGGCGAGCGAGGCGGCGAGCGCCTGCGCGCGCGCCTCGATGTCGTCGGCGGACATCTGCAGCATCCGCCGCACCGGGATGGTCGTGGACGCGCGGCCGGCGGCGTATTCCGCCAGCGTCGCTTCGAGAATCGCGAAGGTGATCTTGTCGGCGCGCACCGCGCGCATCAGCGGGTGGATGCGCAGCCGATCGACCAGCGCCTTGCGTCCGGCGATGATGCCGCACTGCGGACCGCCGAGCAGCTTGTCGCCGCTGAAGCAGACGAGATCCACGCCGGCGGCGATCGACGCCTGCACCGACGGCTCATCGGCGAGATCGTCCGTCAGGCAGCCGCTGCCGATGTCCTCGACGACCGGCACCTTCATCGCGCGGCCGACCCCGACGAGATCGTTCAACGACGGCCGCTCGGTGAAGCCTTCGATGCGGAAGTTCGACGGGTGGACGCGCAGGAACATCGCCGTCGCCGGCGACACCGACGCCGTGTAATCCGCGATCCGCGTGCGATTCGTGGTGCCGACCTCGCGCAGCGCGGCGCCCGATTGCCGCATCACGTCTGGAATGCGGAACCCGCCGCCGATCTCGACGAGCTCGCCTCGCGAGATCACCACCTCGCGGCCCGAGGCGAGTCCCGAGAGGATCAGCATGATCGCGGCGGCGTTGTTGTTCACGACGATGGCGGCTTCGGCGCCGGTGATCGACGTGATCAGCGATTCGGCGTGCACGGTCCGCGAGCCGCGCCCGCCCTTGTCGAGGTCGTATTCGAGATTGCTGTAGCCCCGCGCGATCGACGCGACCCGCTCGATCGCGGCATCCGCCAGCGGCGCCCGTCCGAGGTTGGTGTGAATCACCACGCCGGTCGCGTTGATCACCGGCCGCAGCGAGCCGCGCGCCTGGCCCGCCAGCAGGTCGCGCGCATGCTGCTCGATCGCGTCCGCGGCGGCGTCGGTCGAGCCGATGTCGCCGCCCGTCGTCATCGCCGCGCGCACCTGCTCGGCCCCGGCGCGTAGCGCGTTGATCGCCGCATCGGCGCCGTGCTCGGCTTCGAGGGCGCGCACGCCGGTGCGCTGCCGCATCACGTCGATGCTCGGAATAACCCTGAAATCAGTCAATCACGTGGATTCTAACCCTTGGAACCTTTGGAACCTCTGGAACCTGTGGAACCTTTGGTTTACGATCAGTGCTCTTGTCTCCAGAGCGCAAATATCGCCCCGTCGAGAGGTACTGGCCGTACGTGGAGAAGCCGGAGGAGCCGACGGCCGAGGAGCTGGCCGCGCTCGATCCGGATCTGCACACGACGTTGTTCGGGCCGCGCGAGCTCCCGTTCTCGATCACGCTCGTCTTTCCGCCGTTCGACGGCGAGAACTTCGCGCGCGCGATCGCGATGGCCAGGGCGTCGCAGGAATTCCTCGAGACCGGCGAGGGCGACAACCGCCGCTACCGGGCGCGGTTTTTCTCGAGCGACGCGCACGCGCTGCGCGATCTGTTCGACCTGGTCGGGCCGGTGCCGCACAGTGAAGTGCTGATCGACGATCGGCCCGTGCCCTATTCGAAAGAGCTGTGGCTGCCGCTGCTCTGGTTCCACTTGCTTGGCTGATTTCCAGAAACCGAAGTCGGACTTCGAGCGCGAGATGATCATCCTCGAGACCGAAATCCGCCGGCTCGAGGCCGAGTTCAACATGTTCTTCGCCGGCCGCCTGCCGCGTCCGCCGTGGGAAACGCGCGCGCGCGTCGCCGCGCTCGTGAAGAAAACCGACAATTCGTTCATTCGCAACACCGCCGATCGCTTCAAGTTCGAGTCGCTGCAGAACCGCTTCTCCAAGTTCATCGAACTGTGGGAGCGGCAGATGACGAACCGCGAGCTCGGCCGACCCGTAATGGGGGCCAGGCGCCCGGAGCCGCCGCCCGTCGCGAAGAAGGAACCCGCGAAGGAAGGCGACGCCGCAAAGGCCGCGGAACCGGCGAAGGCAGCGGCAGGCGCCAAGCCGGCGGAGGCCGCCAAGGCGCCGGCCAAAGAGCGTGATAAACCGGAGCCGCGCGATCCGGCGTTGATCCGTTTCAAGAAAGACCAGGAAACGAACCAGGACACCGATCGCGTCAAGCAGCTGTATCAGCAGCTCACCGAGGCGAAGAAGCAGGCCGGCGAAACGCCGGTCCCACTCGATCGCGTCGCCGCGCTGGTGAAGGCGCAGGTCGACAAATTCAAGTCCGAAGGGCAGGACGTGACCTTCAAGGTCGCGGTCAAAGACGGCAAAGTCTCCTTGACCGTGAAACCTATCAAGGACGAATAAGAACCGAGTGAGTTGTTTGTGGTGAGTAGTGAGGAGAACGAGAACCGGTGCCGGGAGGGAGCCCGGCACCGGCTGGATCAAGTGGTGTGCTTAGGCGGCGCGGGTCACGTTGCCGGCCTGCGGACCCTTGGGACCATCGACGATTTCGAACTCAACCGGCTGTCCCTCCTCGAGGGAACGGAAGCCGGCGCCCTGAATCGCCGAATAGTGTACGAACACGTCGCTGCCGCCTTCGCGCTCGATGAAACCGTAGCCCTTGGCGTTGTTGAACCACTTGACCTTGCCTGTGATACGCATCGTTCTCTTCCTGTCTTACTGGTGGCTTGAAGCCACCGTGCTGAACTACCCCCTTCACACCGCTGGATGAGCTGGGGGCAACAAAAAAAGGCCGCAACTTGCGGCCTTCTGGTCCGCAGAAATGGACTGCGGGGATGATACTGGGCCGTTACATTTGGTGTCAATTCAGAAAAAACGATCCCTAACGTTGGGTTTTCGTTTTTGTTTCGATTTCATGAGGTTACCGGTTCATGCGCCGCGCGATCCTGAGTGTTTCTGACAAAACCGGCTTGGTTCCATTCGGAAAAGCTCTCACAGCGCGGGGGTTCGAGCTGGTCTCGACCGGAGGTACGGCGAAAGCCCTGGCGGATGCGGGCCTGCCGGTGATCAACGTCAGCGACGTCACCGGTTTCCCGGAAATGATGGACGGCCGCGTTAAGACGCTGCATCCGAAGATCCATGGCGGCATCCTGGCGCGCCGCTCGCATCCCGAGGATCTCGAGCTTGCCAAACAGCACGGAATCGGCCTGGTCGACCTGGTGGTTGTCAATTTGTACCCATTCGTTGAAACGGCTGCGAAGCCGGGGATCAAATTCGACGATCTGATCGAACAAATTGACATCGGCGGCCCGAGCCTCGTCCGTGCCGCGTCGAAAAACTTTCGCGATGTGTTGATCGTCGTCTCCCCGCAGGACTACGACTCGGTGATCGCCGAGCTCGATAAGCCGGGTGGCCCGACGCCGGCATTCCGCTTCGACCTCGCGCGCCGCGCCTTCGAGCACACCGGCGCCTACGACACGGCGATCGCGTCGACACTCGGCGAGGTGAGCGTCGAGGGTGAGAATTTCTCCCGATCCGGAGATCCGCAAGCCCGCAAGCCCGTAAGCCCGGAAGACCTCACAATTCGCGGAAGAAAACTGCGCGAATTGCGGTATGGCGAAAACCCGCATCAACCCGCCGCGTGGTATGCGCTCGATCCGCCCGCCGGTCTCGGCGCGCCGACGATTCTTCAAGGCAAGGAGCTGTCGTTCACCAATCTCCTCGATCTCGACGCGGCTGCGCGCATCGTCCTCGAGTTCGACGAGCCGGCGGCCGCGGTGATCAAGCACACCAATCCATGCGGTGTCGCGACGGGCGTATCGATCGCCGAAGCATATGTTCGCGCCAGGGAAGCGGATTCGCTCGCAGCGTTTGGCGGCATCATCGGGCTCAATCGCACGCTGGACGAAGAGACCGCTCGCGCGATCGTCTCGACCTTCATTGAAGCGGTGATCGCTCCCGGTGTCGACGAAGCGGCGCGGCCGTTTCTCGCGACCAAGGCCAATCTTCGCGTCGTGGTCGCCGATTTCCGCTCGCTCACCGATACGCGCGACTACCGATCGATCCTCGGCGCGATGCTCGTGCAGGAGCGCGATCGCGTGACCGAGGCGCAGGCGCAATGGCCGGCTGACGGGATCACGGTCGTGACGAAGCGCCAGCCCACCGCGGAAGAATGGCAGGCGATGCGTTTTGCCTGGCGCGTCATGGCGCACGTCAAGTCGAACACCGTCATCTTCACCGACGCGATGCGGACGCTCGCGATTGGCGCCGGCCAGATGAGCCGAGTCGATGCGGTGAAGGTGGCCGTCAACAAGGCGGGTGGATGGAAGGGCAGCGACGCCGCGATCCTGAAAGGCTCGGTCGCCGCGTCGGATGCCTTCTTCCCGTTCCGCGACGGCCTCGATGCGGTCGCGGCCGCCGGCGCCACTGCCGTCGTGCAGCCGGGTGGTTCGGTGAAGGATGCGGAAGTGATCGCGGCCGCCGATGAGCACGGCCTCGCGATGGTGTTTACGGGCCGCAGGCATTTCAGGCACTAGTCATGCTGTTCCTCAAGGACGGCCGTAAGACCGAAGACTTCGTTGTCGAGATCACGCGACTCGATGAGGACGATGAGTTCGAGGGTATTCGCTGCCCGCACTGCAAGTGGCGTCCCTCATCAGACGACCGATGGTGTTGTGAATCGAATGGCGGGCCCGAGCCGCCGTTTCAATCGTGCGGCACGAGCTGGAACACATTTTCGACCAGAGGGCGTTGTCCGGGCTGCAGTCACCAGTGGGAATGGACGTTGTGTTTGCGATGCCTGGCATGGGCCCGTCACGCCGATTGGTACGAGCGAGGCTCGAGCGGTCATGACTGAGTCTCGACGACTCCTTCAACATTTCCTCGGCGCGCTCGCGTATCGGACGCAAAAGGCGTTGCGTGATGCGCGGACTCGTTCGCGGACTTTCGGATCGCGCCGACCGCGCGCACGCCGTTCGAGCTGCTGTGGCACATGACCGGCGTGATCGGCTACGCGCGGACGATGCTGCACGGCGGGGAGTTCGAGCCGCCGCGTCTCGCGTCGATGGCCGAGGAGGTCGCGCGATTTCACGACACGCTCGCGTTGCTCAGTCGTGATTTCGGCGACACGTCGCTGACCGCGACGATCAGCGACGGGCAGTTCCTGCGGGGTCCATTGTCCGACGCCATGACGCACGCCGGCCAGCTCGCGATGCTGCGCCGCCTTCATGGCCTGCCGGTGCCTTCCGAGAATTTCATTTTCGCGAAGGTATCTCGCGAGAATGTGACGAGCGGGCAGGCGCTACCCGCGGCTCCGGATCTCGATTGGCGCGCTGATGAGCCGCCGCATCCGCCCGGGCCTCGCCGGCGGCGTCAATAATCCCGGCGGCATTGACCTGAATAAAATAGCCAGATGCCGACAGGTCCGCCGGGCTGGCTCGCGTTGCTCTCGCCAATACCGGCTGACGCCAAACCGGGGCGTAAGCCCGTTGCGTCCGCGGAACAAATCGAGAAGGGCACGGCCGGACCCATCGCCGGCTGGCAGAGCATCAGCGTGCATCTCTCCGAACCCCAATACGGACTGCGTCACGTGCTCATCACGCTCGATGAGAACGATCAGCTGCTGTCAGGGGGTGACCACGTGATGTTCGTGCGTGAAACGGCTCCGCATGACGACAGCATCGCGACGCTCACCGATCACGAGAGCGTCGGTGGACGCTTCGAGAGCGACGGCTCGTTCCGCGGCACCCACTGGAAGATGACGCTCGAGAGTAAACCGGGCGGTGATGAAGACGAGAGCGTGAGGCGAAGCGCGGAGAACCGCGCGCCGTCCGAGGAAGAGATCGCCGCGCTCAGGCGTATCATCGCTGATGTGCTGAGCCGTAAATCCGGTTAGGTCGCGTATCAAATCCGAGATCCGACATCCGAGATCCGAGATCAGAAAATGCCATTCAAGAGCAAGGCGCAACGACGCAAGTTTGCCGAGCTGCTGGTCACGGGCAAGATCTCGCCGGAGACCTACGAAGAATGGAATCGTGAGACCGGTGGCAAGATCCTGCCCGAGCGCGTGAAGAAAAAGAAGAAAGCGAAGAAGAAATCCGCCAGGAAGCGGAAGGCCGCGAAGAAGAAACGCGCCCGGAGGAAACAGGCGTAAACTGCCACGAGGGTGAGCGTCGCGCATTAACGGAATGAAGACTGCACTCCTGCTGCTTGGCCCCCTGGTCCTCCTGATCGGCGTCGCGCTGGCGATGTTCGGGACGTCCGGCCCCGCAGACAACGACATTCGCGCGCAGGCGATGTTCCGGTTGATCGGCATGGCCTACGGCATCTACCTGATCGCGCTGAGCCTCGTGTGGGCGCGGCGCAACGCGCGCAAAGAGCGTCGCTAGGTGGCGATCCATGTCGTGCTGGTCCATCCGGAAATCCACTGGAACACCGGCAACGCCGGTCGCACGTGCCTGGCGGCCGGCGCGACGCTGCACGTGATCGAGCCGCTCGGCTTTTCCCTCGAGGAGAAGCAGGTCAAGCGCGCCGGCCTCGATTACTGGGAGCACGTCGACCTGCGCGTGTGGCCGGACTGGGCCGCGTTTGAGCGGCAGCTTCCCACGCTCGGCGAGCCGTATTTCTTCTCGACGAAGGCCACGCAGCGATTGTGGGACGCGCCGCTGGGCGCCGCGCGCGACGTCGTGCTGATCTTCGGACGCGAGACCGGCGGCTTGCCGCAGGAGATTCACGATCGCTACCCGGATCGGTTCGTCGGCATGCCGATTCTGTCCCCGGTTGTGCGATCGCTCAACCTCTCGACGAGCGTCGGCATCGCGGTGTATGAAGTGTTGAGGCAGAAAAAGCAACCCCGAGATAGGTGACTATGCGTCTCCTGATTGTCGCGATGACCATGGCCCTGGTGGCGCTGCTCCCCGCAGCCGCCGCCGGCGCGGACATACCTGCAGCGTGCCGGGCGAAGATCGATGCGCGGTTGCCAGGCTGGCGGCTGGCGACGCCGACTCCCGAGGTCGCCAAGTGGGCGGCTGAAATGAAAGAGGGACCGACCGTCCTTCAGGTCGACCTGGACGCTGACGGCGTGCGCGATACCGCCGCTCTCGTTGTCACCGGCAACGCCGATTCGCTCACGCATCACATCGCCGTGTGCATGCAGCGAAAGAGCGGTCCCGAGTTGCACATCATCGACGACTTGTATTGCAGCGACGGCATCATGACGGCGAAGAAGGGCACGCGGGCCCACGACTTCGAGAAGGAAACGTACGTCACCTATCGCACCAACGGTGTGCATGCGTATTGCTTCGAGAAGGCCGGCGCCACGTACTTGTATCGCAACGGCCGTTTCATTCGCATCGTCGACAGCGACTGATGAACGCGCGCGTCGCCGCGGCTAGCCTCTGCGCCATTTTCGTCTCGTGCGGGCCGCGGCCGGTTGAACTGGGATTCTGGATGGAGCGGGTGTCCTTTTCGTCGCCAAGAATCGGCGCCTCACTGTCGACACACGACCTGAAAACGATCGACGCGAGCGCGCGGTTGGAGATCGAAAAGGCGTTCGAGCGCTTCGACGTGACCGTGACCGCCAATCGCAACGCGCGCTACCGCGTGACTGTTGTTCCAGAGCTGAAAGACAACCGGTTGCTGCGCCCCGGAACCTATGCGGGCGAATCGCGCGCCGTCGCAGGTTTCGGCGGCAGCGGCGCCGTCAATTTCGAATACGTGGCCAACGGCGCGACGGTGTTTGCGCCCGACGACGCCGACCGCGCGGCCGTGATCGAGGCGCTCGGCCGCGGCATTGGCCGCGTCGCGATTCACGAATTCCTGCACCAGTTGCTGCCGAAGAAGGCGATCCACGACAGCAAGGATCGCGACAGTTACGAGGGCAACTCGGCGGCGCTGATCGAGGGGTACTACGGCGATTTGCACTGGGACATCGCCGGCCCCTGGCTCGAAGCGCGCCTCAAGCGCCGATGACGCATACTTTGGGACTCATGACCGATGAGTCGAACGCGCGCGACGACCGCGGGTTGATCGCCGCGCTCGTGGACGATGGACGGCCGCTGCTCGTGCTGACGGCGTTGGCGCTGCTTGCATCAGGTGCGTTCGCCATGTTTCTCGCCCTGCGGCGGGAATTCCTCCCTCACGATGTCGCCTTCCTCGGCATGACGGCCACGGAGCTCTGCGCGATCGCCGAATGCCGGATCGTCGGCTTCATGTTTCACGATCGGGTCGCGTTCGGCGGTACGTTGATCGCGATCGCCATCCTCTACCTGTGGCTCGCGCTGTTTCCGTTGCGACAGCGATTGGCCTGGGCCTGGTGGTCGTTTGTGGCCAGCGGCGTCCTCGGCTTCGGCAGCTTCCTCGCCTACCTGAGTTATGGATATCTCGACAGCTGGCACGGCACCGCGACGCTATTCCTGCTGCCACTCTTCATCGGCGGCGTGATCCTGACGCGGCCGCTGGCCGTATCTCCCGCGACGGGATGGTTGACGAGCGTTGAAGGACGTCGCGCGTCGACCCCGATGCGCGCCGGCCGCTGGCTGCTGCTGGCCACCGGCGCGGGCATTGCCCTCGCCGGCATGGTGATCCTGTATCTCGGTTCGACGGAAGTGTTTGTCGCGGAGGACCTCGGGTTCATGGGCGTCACGCGCGCCGCGCTCGACACGGCGAACGCCCGCCTCGTGCCGCTGATCGCGCACGATCGCGCCGGCTTCGGCGGCGGGCTCGGCACGATCGGCGTGCTGCTCCTGACCTGCGCGTGGTACGCGCGGCCGAGCCGGAGTTTTCATCACGCGGTGATCGCCGCGGGCGGCGCCGGATTTGGCTGCGCCATCGGCACGCACTTCCTGGAGGGGT
>Ga0193741_1000085_pt1 | contig 22585 bp, 32 predicted proteins | sample L2s2metaG_FD_143059 | JGI IMG/M metagenome (GOLD analysis project Ga0193741, IMG submission 143059) | Soil microbial communities from a riparian zone of the East river system, Colorado, United States - L2s2 | ecosystem: Environmental > Terrestrial > Soil > Riparian zone | place: USA: East River...
CGCCAATTAAACAGCTTCCAACCCCACTCGTACTCGATGAAGCCGCTGGCGTAGTCACCCAGCGATAACAGCGCGGTCGCCTTGTTCCAGTGCGCGTAGGGATCGTCCGGCGCGTAGCTAATCGCTGCGTCGAAATCAGCAACGGCAGCAGCAAATTCATTGCGCTGCAACCAATCGATGCCGCGCAACAAAAACGAGCGGCTGATTAGCATGTTCATCAGCGGGGCTCAAAGGCCAGCCACGTATGCGCGACGTGATAAATTTCGCGGCCACCGGCATGCAATTCATCAAGAACCTCGGTGACCTTAACCGTTGGGTTTCCGTAATCGTGATAGATGATGAGGCCACCGGGCAGGGTCACACGCTCGGCCCATTCGGCATCTTGCCTCACTGCGTTGCGCCCGTGATCGCCATCCACAAAAACAACATCCGCCACGAGCGGCAACTTCTCACCACGCAGTACCAAGCGAAAGCGCGGATCATCGCGGACCAGACGACCCGGCTGGTCCGGCCGCTCCACCGCCTGCGCTGGAATCTCAAATTGGTAATCAGCGGGAATGTCGACGCCATAGTAGTGCTCGATGGTCGGAACATCCCGCAGCACAGCTTGCGCGGTCAATCCGATATTGATTCCAATCTCCACCATAACCCTCGGCGCGACACTCTTGACCAGCGCCAAGAAAACATCTTGCTCACCCGGCATCATGTAGTGCCGGACCGTGAAGCCGATGACGTTGAATTTCGACTTACTGACGACAGGCAAGGTCATTTTTGAAGGAAAGGGCGGGCGATGACCCGCCCCTTTTATTTATTACCAAGTGACTGCGGAAGTCCAAGCAATCACACCCGAGCGGCGGACAACCCAGTTCATCGGAAGGATGAGCCGAAGCGCCATCGAATCGGTTTGGAACATGGACATCGTCGGCGCTGCAACAGTGGCAGGCGTACCGGCCGTGCCGATGTTGAGCGGAGTCGTATCTTCCATGTGCAGCGTGGCCTGATCGCTGATCTCGAAGCGCGGGTTGTCGCCCGTGACCGAGACGAAATCAGCCGCATCGATGACGATCACAACGCCGAGCGGAACGGTGCCCGACTTGATCACCGGATACCCCATCAGCCGACCAGCGTTGATCTCAGCCGCGAACGGGAAGAGACCGCCTGGGTTCGGGGGCTGGATGAAGCCGATGCTCAGCGCCTGTTGCGGATTCATGATGAAGGCCATGTTCCGAACATTGCCGTTGGTCGCCGTCAGTACCGCGCCGGTTAGCTGCTTCAGGTCGCCGACAAGGGCCGCGAAGCCGCCGCCTGTGGTTGCCGTCAGACCGCCGACGCCGTTGCGTAGACCGGCCGGCCGGATGGTCGTCGCCGCAGCGGTATCGAGCAAGATGGTGTCGATGGAAACCGCCGTATCTTCTTGGATCGCGTTGCGCAACAAGCCTTCGATGGCGGGCACGGAATGCTCATCCATCTCACGGGTCCAAGTCGTGATCACCGCCATTTTCTTCGGGGTGAGTAGTTGCGCGGTGAATCCCGCCTGACGGACAGGAATCGGCGCACCTTCACCGACGAACGATCCAGCAACTGTCGGAGTCGCTGAGCGGGTCGGGATGCTAATGCGCCCGTTGCGCCCGAAGTCGAGCCGCAGACCCAGACCGGACAGCGCCGGATAGACCGACGACGGCGTGAGACGCGGCATCAGTTCCGCGTTGATCTGCTGCACCAGTTCGGCCGCCCAGCCAGCGACATCGGTCTTGGCGGGAGCCGTTGCGGCTTTCAGGGTCAGATCGCAGATGACCCTTGTCGCTTCGTCGGTGCCGTAGATTTGCTCACGGATTTGATCGAGTGATTTCCCGGCGAAATCCGACGACTTGGACAGCGCGCGGATCGTACCGGCGCGGACCAAGAACTCAAGCGGCTCGATTTTTCTCGGCACGACGGAGAACGGACGCACGATGGCGGGCATGCTTCGGCCGTTGCCGTTGCCGCCGTTGCCGCCGCCATCGACCGTGCCCTTCAGCTTGGTCTCGGCTTCCAACAGCGAAAGCCGCATCGCCTCCTGATCGGCGATTTTCTTGTTCAGTTCGTTGGTAACCGTAACATCGGCCTCGGTGACATTTTCGTCGTCGACGCCTTCGAGATGGGTAGTCAATTGATCGCGCAACCCCACGAGCCTCTGCTCGGTGGCTTCGATGCGCTTGGTGAGTGGTGTCATAACAATCCCCCTTCGGGATCGTGGAGTGTCGGCAGACCCGCCGTTTGAACCGCGACGTGCGCCGCTCTGGTCTTCTTTCTTGCCTTGCCCGGCAAAGACCATGTCGACGGTGTCGCGGGAGATGTTGAGCGATTTTGCAATCGCCAAAGCGTTTGGGTTGGCTGGAATCGAGACCAGTGATGATTCGACCAGTTCGGTTTTGCGAAAGCGTGTGCCGCCGCCATTCTTGGTCAGCGGCTCGGATTGGATCGGCAGAAAGCCGACCGAGACCGCGCGCAGGATGTCGGCGTCGACCAGTCGGCGGATTTCGTCGATCCGATCGGAGGTGCCGAGCGGCGCGAGTTTCAGGTCGCCGCGCAGTTCGCCTTTTTCGTTGCGCAGGTTGATCCACTTGCCGATGGGAAAGTTGGCATTGTGATTGAACAACGCCACCGGATTTTTTTTGAAGTTGCGCAAATCCCAGCCGTCGGCGTCGATCACATCGCCCATGCGGTCGGGCGTCATGTCGGACAGCACGAAGGTCATGCCAGCCTCGTGCGAGACGTGCGTCTTGCGCACGACCTGTTTGCTGCTGCGCTCTTCCCACGCCAGCGCGCAAGCATCTTCATCGCCACTTTCCGCGACGCAGTCGACCATGAAGTCTTCGCGCGAGTCGTAGCCGTCAGGCGAGATGGTTTTTTCCTTTTTGGCTTCGCGCCAAATGCTCAGGCAGGCGGCGACGGCCTGATCCCGCTCGCGCCCGCCTTCTATCATTTCCGGCACGCACCGGCTGGTGAACTCGGACTGGGTTTCCCCAGCATGCGGCTTCATTGGCATTGAAAACCTCCATGATCTCAGCGGCTTATGGCTGCGGTCATTATTAGATAGGACGGCTTGACATATAGGAAAGGATGGCCTATATCTGTTTTGTGAACGACAGGGTTTTCGGCAGCCAGACAAGGCGCTCGTCGAAACAAGCCGGGTGGGCGAAGGAAGGGCAGCCCGGACAAATCAGGAGCTACCAAATGATCAAGCTTCGTTTCCGCACACTCGATGGCATCCGCAAGACCAAGACTTTCAAAACGGTCGCGGGCGCACGCAAGGCCGCCCATGACTGGGTCGGCAAGGACGCCGATGTTGGAATCGGCTACGCGGTCTCAACCGATGGCGTTGTCACGGTCTCTGTCGATGGCGCGACGCTCGACGACATCTTCGGCGAGCCGAAAGTTGCCGAGAAGAAAGACGAGCCTCGCAAGTTCGTCGCAAAGCGCTCGGGTCCGGACAGCTACGATCTGTATTGCGGCGATCCAGTTCCAGCGAACAAATTCGGTCGCGTGTTCGAAGCCTACGAAGTTCACGTTGGCGACGAGCGCGATGGATGGGCACTCAGCTTCGAATGGCCAGAGCTTGGCTACACCGACGATCACTACTCCACACTGAAAGCGGCGCTCGCCTACGCGCGGTGGGCGGTCGAAGGCTACTTCGAATACAGCGCCGAGGAAGCCCGCGCCGAACAGGAAGCCGAAGGCGCTTGGCTGCGCCATGCCGAACGGCAGACCAACGACGATTTCGCTTTCGAAGAATACGAGCGCTCACGCGGTTTGATTTGAGGCAACCTGAAAGGAAGCAAAATGAAAATGACAACACTACCCAGCAGCGACCACGACACCATCGGTAAGATCGCGCAGCGCGCGGTGTTCCTGTACGCGCAACACGACATCTGCGTCGACCGGCTGACCGTTCTGCTTGACGTAACGACCTGCCATTCACAGGGCCAGCCACTTCGGCTCGACGATCTGCTCGGTGCCGATGACTTCAACTTCATGCACGACATCGGCGGCATCAATCGCCATCTGGACCGCAAGACCGGGCAACTGCTTGACGGGTTCCGGCCGCGCTTCTGCGCATTCAGGCCAATTAAATCTTCTATATGATCTCTTGACATATAGGTCGATAGGCCCTATATTGAGGATGAAGGGTCGCGATGGGCGCGGCCCAGTGGAAAAGGAAGCGAGAATGTTTCTCTCTCAATTCAGCGGCGTGCCCACGGCAGCCGGCAGCAAGTCGGCGCAGTTTGCGGCAGCGTTCACCAAGGCGGTCGCGGCCGGGCTAGAGGCCGGCAAGGCGGCAGTGCCCCGAGTGATGGTCGTGCAACAAATCGGCGCGGGCAACACGGTCCAGCAGGAATGGCACGAGCCCGAGGGCCTGTGCGGTTTTGCTTGGGTCAAGGTCACGCCCGGAAATTCGCCCTTCGCCAATTGGCTCAAGCGGCACGACTTCGCCAGCAAGGCTTACGGCGGCGGTGTCGACATCTGGATCAGCGACTTCAATCAGAGCGTCACGCGGAAAGAAGCTGCGGCGAGCGCGCTGGCCAAGGTGCTGCAGATGGAGCTTGGCATCCACGCCTACGCATCAAGCCGGTTGGATTAACCGGCGCAACGGGCGCGGTTTTCGGCCGCGCCCAGAAACGGAAACGATGGCTAAACGACGAACCAACGAACAACGGCTGACTGACGCCCGCATCCAGAACGCGGTCTACGGATTCAGCATTCCGATGCTGTCCATCCCGGCGCTCTACAAGCAAATGGAAGCGGCCGTCGCACTCGGCGCGACCAACGATGAATTGAAAGCGGTGGTCGCCGCTTTCCCCGGCGTAAGTAGGACGCGTTGACATATAGGAACGGCTGCCCTATGAAGGAATCCAACGTCACAGTCGGCCGGGTTTATCGCGCGGATGGCGAGATCGTCCGCGTCCTATCCAAACATAGCGACCAAGTTTACGCTCGCGTAGTCGCGGACAGGAAACCGAAATACCGCTATGTGCTGTATTCCAAATTGGAGGAAATAGATGAGCACCGCCCCTGACGGGTTTCACGATCACACCGAACCGACATGGTTCAATCAACTGTTTCACGCGCACCAGCTTTTGAAAGAAAAGGGCTACGACGAAGTCAGGCGGCACGCGCGCGTGTCCAGCGAGAATCGACACCGCTGCCGCGAATGCTTTTGCTGCGCCTGCGCTGCGGTGCTTTACGACCCGGTGGAACGCCGCAAGCGCGGCTTGCCGGGATGATTCAAGGCGACTGATTAAATGAAAGAAAGGGACATTATGCCACTACTCGGTGACGCTCCAATTTCACCTGAACTCCACAAGCTGATGAATGGCGTCGCGCAAGGCTTGGATGCAGTCTTCAACGGTGACGCCAAAGGCAATGATCGTAAGAACGGCTTTGTCCTGCTGGTGTTTCCGTTCGATAACTTGGCGGACGGTGACGCACGCTGCAATTTCATTTCCAACGGAGCCGACCGCAGGGACGTGGTGGTGCTGATGAAGGAAATGATCGCCCGCTTCGAAGGTCAGCCGGAGATTAAGGGGAAAGCATGAGGCACCACACAATCGCGGCTGAACTAGCGCACGAGTTATTCGCGCATGAATGCTTCGCCTTCACGGGCGAGGGGCAACCGCATTCGATGAACTGCCGACGCGCGCAGACGTTGATCGCCGACGCAATAGAACGCCAGCAAGAATTAGACGATGCGCGATGTCGCGACATACGGGATTTAGTTGTTCAACTCTCCCAAGCCAAAGCGGAGGTGGAGGAAGTCACAGACAAGTTCCGCGCCTTCGAAGCAATGGCTGTAGGCAGGGCGAAGCGCATTAACGAACTACACGCTCAACTCAAATCTGACCAAGAAGAAAATCGTGTAGGGGTAGTAGCGGATCGAATGGCAGAGCTTGATATGGCGTCACAAGAACGCATTGAGCAGTTAGAAGCTCAACTCTCCCAAGCCAAGGCAGATGCGGCGAACCTACGCGCCGCCGCAGAGATTGGACTTTCCGCGCTCAAGAAAATTGATGCTCGCTGCACTGAAGCCCTCTCCCCCGCTCCCGCCAAGCCCTTCGACCGCACACTAAGAGACAAAGAACTCTGGCTCCTTGATGACGAGCAAACAGAAGAGGACCGGGATTGACAGCGACGCAATCCGATAATTAGCCTTGTCCGGGCGTGTGTTTTGTCATCTTACGGATGACATAAATCGCCAGCGCACCAACAACAATACCCCCGACCACGATGTAGATAATTATTTCCATCGTGCCTTTTCACGCCGCTTCCTTGACCTCAACGGCGACAGCGGCTTCGCCTTGTTCTTCGATCAACTGTTCCAGCGTTTCAAACGTAAGCCAAGCCTTGCCGTTCTGCCCCCATCCACTGCCCCATGAATTGATCATGCGTGCCGCGCCCGTGGTGCCGTCAGGATTTTTACGCTTGCGATTGATGCCAATAATTGTCCACGCATGGCCGCCAACATACGAGCCCCGGGGTTCGATATAGCCATCCCAATCGGGCGTGAACATATCCATATACCAATCAGTGCCCATGACGACTGGCCCTTTTGTCAAAACATGAGCAACAACAGTGTCCAAATCGAAGCCCCAACGGTATTCGGAACAAAGCCCATTGGCCTTTAGCCATTTGAACATGGCGCGGACAGAGGTCCCGTCATAATCGGTCCCCGGCCATTCGTCGATTTCTTGCACCCGCTCGTAAACCTTCGTGCGTTCCGCAGCCGTGAGAAAGCCAGCATTGACGACTGGGCGCGTGCTCAACCATTTATCGGTTGAATAAATGACGCACTCAGACGTAGCGCCTTGGTCAAGCGCATCGCCAAGTGAAAGCCAATACTTTGATGTGACCGCAGGAGGTACAGTTTCCTTGCGCAACAAATACTTGTTGTCGCGTTCATCTGGCGCGTAGCGTCTGCCAAGGCCAGATAGATTTTGTTCCGGGTTCAATGGCGCTAGTGCTGTCATTGTTGGCTCCACGGGTTCACGCATTCTCAATCGGTTCGACTTCGGCGCGGCCCGATGCCGCCAGCAGCGCGGTTATACGTTCCTCGTAACCGGCGCGCGCCCCTTCGGTGTCGTATGCCGGGCCGAGGTTATTCATCTCGTAGGGATCGCTTTTCAGATCGTAGGCTTCGATCTCGCCATGATAGTTGGTGTAGACGTAATCCCGCATCTGGATCGAGCGCCATTCGACGCCGGGCGATATTCCCGCCATCGAACCACCGACAGGGGGCTCGCTGTCGCCAGTGACGCGCATGCCGTGCGCCAGCATGACATTGCGCCATGCTGCGGGCGTCTCGCCTTTCAGCAGCGGCACCAGCGAACGCCCATCCATAACAGCGGGAGCTTCAAGGCCAGCCAACTCCAAAATCGTCGGACCAATGTCCAAGCCGCCGACCAGACGGTCGTCATATCCGGGCTTCACGCCGGGACCGATCCAGTACAAGACGTTCCGGCAGGATTCCTGATATGGCCGACCCTTGTCCGGCATCCGGTGCGCATTCCAAAGATAGCCGTTATCGGCATAGATGATGAAATGCGTTTTACCCATGATGCCGAGCTTGCCGACAATGCTGTGCATCTGCCGGATCATGTCGTCGATGCTGCGCGACTTCTCCCGCGCCTTGCGCCAGTCGGCGCGCAAAGTTACGACTTCCTCCGGAGTCAGCCTGACCGCATTCTGCACATACGCAGGCTTGTTTGTTACGTTGAGTGGATTGAAATTCGGCTTCGCCGCTGGCGCAAACGGTTCCGCCGCATAGAGGCCAGCGTGCGGCGCATCGGGAATGAATGGTTCGTGCGGCGCAGTCGGCGTCAGCACGATAGCAAAAGGTTTCCCCGCAGCCACGCAGCGCTTGATGGTGGTCTCGGCGCGATCCGCCAGCCACTTTGCTTGATAGTGCCCCGTGACCAGAACTTCGACGCCGGTTCTGTTCACCTCGAACTGGGTCACGTTGCCGGTGTAGACGATGTCCCACCGATTCCACATATCGCCCATCGGCGCGCCGGTATAGACATTAAGCGACTTGCCGTGCAGCGCGGTTTGATGCGTGCCCGCCGCCCGCAGCACTTGTGGCCAACTGCCGACATCCAAATTGTTGTCGAGAAAATTCTGGTATCCATTCGGGTTGGAAAATATGTCGTTGTTGTGCGGCAACCGCCCGGTAAAAAGCGAAACCCGCGACGGCGTGCAGATCGGGCAGGTATAGATCGCGCGGGTGAATTTGCGGGCGCGCACCGTCAGCTTGTGCAGGAACGGCATCCACGCGCGTCCTTTGGAATCCCTCCCATCAATGGCCGCGCGTTCCATGTCGTCTGGTACGATGACGATGAAGTTATCCATTTTTGTTTCGCCTGACCGTTTTGCGCCGCAGGTTCGGTGCCTTCGTTGACGAAGCCGCTAGGTTTGCGAGGAACTGATCGACCGCCTCCCCTACGTTGGGGTGAGGGTATGATTTCGCGAGAGCATCAAAGAATACAGCCACGCTGGCGAGCACCGCGCTGGCCTCGATTTCGTCGGGCACTGGTACGGGCACTGGTACGGGCACTGGTACGGGCGGCGCTTCTGGCGCGATGGCCTCTGCGATGTCGTCCCGCACTTTGGAAAGTTGCCGAAGAACTGTCATCGTGCCCATCTGCTTGTCGTCGGCATTCGGGTCGAACACGCCGTCGGCGACGTATTTTCCTTTTTGCTCGTGATTGCTGCCGGCCCAAACATACGGGCTGTTCACGCCCTTATTGACGTAGCCAAAACCGTTGAAGCGCTCTGCCTCGAAGCCCATCCGCTCAATCGACCACTCATCGATTTCGTGCAGGTCTTTAAGTCTCAGAGCGTCGACGGCAGATTCTTCCCATGACGAAAATGGGCCTCGCCCGGCCGGCACCAAAGAGGTCTTTTTTCCAGTCCCGATAATGCGCTCTCCATTGTGGAGCACGCCAGTAAAGGAGCAAGCCGACTCGCGCATGTGCAGCGCCCCGATAAAGAACCAAGGCACGCCAGTTTGCGTTTGCACGCTGCGATAACGTTTCTCCCCGGCAATAATCTTCTGAGCAAAGGATGCGGCATCGGCGGCGTCTTGCCCGCCCTTGATGACAAGCGAGCGCCACATATTGCCGTAGCCGTTGCGCATGTCCTCGAAGGTGAGGGCCATTTGGGCGCTTCCTTTTTTCCACCGTGAGACCACGAGGGCCAGATAGGGCCTATTGACATATAGGACGAAATGACATATATTCAGATTGAAAGGAGGCACGGTTAATGTCACTGATAAGAAAAGCCCTTCGGTTCGCCACCAAGGCGCATGCCGGGGTCTTCCGTAAATGGACTGACGGCGAGCCCTATATCGCGCATCCGGCGCGCGTGGCCGCGATGCTGGCCGAGCTTGACTTCCCCGACGAGGTCGTCGCCGCCGCGTTCCTGCATGACGTGGTCGAAGATACGGCCTATTCCAACGCCGATCTGACCGCCGCCTTCGGCCCCACGGTCGCGGCGCTGGTCGCCGAGGTCACCAATCCAAGCGACATCCCGAAAGTGCCCGGCAACCGCCCGGTGCGGAAGGCCGCCAACAAGGCGCATCTGGCGCGTGCCAGCTATGCCGGAGCCTCGATCAAGCTGGCGGACATGATCGACAACGCCACCGACATCGCCACGCGCTCCCCGAAATTCGCCAAGCGCTACCTGCCGGAGGTCGCCGACAACCTGTCGGTCCTTGGCCACGGCCACCCGGCCCTGCTGGCCAGACTGGCCAACATCCTCAATATGACCTCTTGACATACCGGACATAACGTCCTATATCAGGGGTGCCCCTCCCGAGAGAAAGGAACAAAAAGTGTCTGACTATCTGACTTGCGCTGAGACCGCCAAGCTGGTGCGCACTGCGCTCAAGAAGGCTTTCCCCGGCGTCAAATTCTCGGTGCGCTCCAGCGTTTACGCGGGCGGCGCATCGATCAATGTCCGCTGGACCGATGGTCCGGCGCGTAAAGTGGTCGAGGCGGTGGCCAAGCGCTACGCAGGCGGCGGCTTCGACGGCATGATCGACATGAAATACAACGTCGACTCGTGGCTGCTTCCGGACGGCTCGGTCTGTGCCGCGTCCTCGCCCGGCACTTCCGGCTCGATGGGCGTCTATGAGCCCTACAATCACGCCGCCCCGTCGCCGAACGCCAAGCTGGTTAACTTCGGTGCCGACTTCATCTTCTGCGAAAAAGAACGCTCGCTCGAAACCTACTCCGCCGCCGTCGCCAAGGTGTGCGCCGAATACGGCGTGCCGGTGCCGGAAGTAAAGATGTCAGGCCATTACCCCTACGTCTCGCACATTGCCGTGCCGAACGCTGACACCGATCTGTCGACGCTCGTGCATCGCGAATTGGAAAAGGAAAACGCATGCCAGTGAAGCCGCGACACGCAGCGCGCGTGGAATTGCCGACCTTTGCCGAGATCGCGGCTCAGCGCCTCGCGGATGCTGGCCCGCGCGACAAGACCATCACGATCAAGGTCGCGATCAACACCGCCCGCATGATGGTCGAGGCGGAAAACGCCCGGCACAACCGCGAACTGTCACAGGAGAATACCGCATGACGCAGGCGGCTCTCGAATTCGGAAAAAATCTCGCGGCCAAAGCTTTTGCCAAACGCAAAGGCCACGGCGGCGCGGAGGGTGTTTGTTACCTTCAAATGACAGAGGCAAAGCTTGCTGCCTTTATCGCAATCGCTTTCGAAGCAGGCGCGAAGTCGCAGGGCGCTCTTGTTGCCGAGTTGCTAACGATCATTGATGGCGACGACGTAGATGTATTTCGGTTTGCCCGCATTCTGCGGGAAGCCCGCGCCGCAGCAGGCGCAACCAGCGAAGGGAGCAAATAGATGGGCTACGCACTCTGCACGAGCCCCTGCATCGGCTGCGGCCAAATCTTCTCCTACAACCCGGTGCGGGTGCCGAGCATCACCATTCACGGCGACCGCAAACCGATCTGCCGGTCCTGCGTCGAGCGGGTCAATCCGCAACGCATCGCCAACGGGCTCGATCCTATTGTGCCGCTGCCCGATGCCTATGAAGCCTGCCACGAGGAGGAATTGGAATGAAATGTCGCTTCCTCATTTCGCGCGTCACCAAATACTTTCCGCGCATTCGGGAAAAGACGCGCGTCGTGTTTATCGATGCACCGACATTTGCGGAAGCTCGCGATCAAATCGTCCGAGACTATCCGGAATGGTCAATCAATATGGCGTGGCCAGTCTGGCCGGAAACAGAGAAGGGAATAAATAATGACTGACAAACCACTCGACGACTACGGCCTGATGCTGCAGCGCGTGCAACGCGTCGGCACCGACTACATCGAACTGCACATAGTGCGGCGCGAGAAAGAGCGCCCGGATGTGCCGCTCGGCTGCTCCGGCGACGGCGAAATCTTCGCCGGTTACGGCTGCCCCAAACATCTACTTGGGCTCGCGCTCGACGGACTCGGCATGCGCGGCTTTGTCAGCGACAGCACGAGCAACGTGTCGTTCATTGGTCACGGCGTCGAATTTTACGATGTCTATTCCAGCCACGAGCGCAAGCTGCGGCGCATGCTCAAGGCAGTCAAGCGTGTCAATGACCGCATCGCCAAGGACGAAGCGCGGGAGCCCGGCGACCAATTGGTCGCCTTCGCCAAGGCGCTGAAACTGAGCTTTGTGGTCGAGCGCATCGGGCCGGCGCGCCGCGATCCTGACTGGCGCTGGATGACGATTCAGGAAGGGCGCAACCGCTACCGTACCCTGATCGACCAAGCGGTGGCCGAAGCCATCGCGCGCAAGACCGCGTGATGAATGGTCAGTCAGGATTAGGGCCTTGATTTTATAGACAAAAAGCCCTATGTAAGCGGCCACCATGAACGCAAAACAATATCGCGAAGCTCTTGCCAAGCTCGACCTGTCGCAGGCCACGGCTGGCGATCTCTTCGGCGTCGGCGCGCGGACCTCGCGGCGCTGGGCTCTGAATGAGGCGCGTATCCCGCCACTGGTCGGGATGTTGCTGGAACTGATGCTGTCCAAAAAGCTCAAGGTCGAACTGACCATCCCGGTCAGCCCGGACCGTTCGCAGGCAGAGCGCCGCGTCTGGAGCTTTCAGGCGAAGCAAAGCGTTCAAGCGCTGTAGCGCATTTGCACGACAGGGCCTATTCTAGTGCGGCGGCCGTTGCTGCCGCACTGGAATAGATCAATGACGAAGGAACCCGACAAGAAACCGCTACCGCCGCCTGTGAGCAAACTCGGGCCGATCCCGCCTGAGCATTTTGATGACGATCTGCCATGCACTGGCGAGGGCGACAAATCACCCGGCTCGCTCTATGACGATATGCAGAAGCGTCACGGCAACAAGCGAAGCCGGAATAAATCGTAAGCGAGTTGGTACGCGGCCCCACTATTACACTAGGTGTAATAGTGTAATAGCTGTGTCATTTGCTCTTGCGCGCGTGCAGGTTCGGCTTGTCACCCATGTTGTCGTAGACTTCCCAGTAATCCATGTCCGCCCGGTGCTTGTCGAACGATGTTTCGTTGGTGACCGAGCCGAGCGAATATTCTGGCAGCACGAAACGGCCATTGCCGTTGGTCTCATTGCCTCTGACAAATCGGCCAAGCGCGCGCTCAGCGGCGGTCGCTGGCGACGCGTACATATAGTGGCCGGAGATTTTGTAGCCTGCGGCCTTGGCAAGCGCGATCCGCATGTCCGTCGTCGACTCGCTTTTTAACGTCGCATCAACGATCATGTTGAGACGGTTGTCGCGCGCGTAGGTTTCCATCGCCGTGCCGACGTAGCTTGATTCCTCGTGCAGCAGCGCGGCGTTCCAGCCTTGGTATTCCGGCAGCGCTGATTTCACGTCGTCGCTGTTGATGTAGAGCGCCTTTTCCTTGGCTTGCGCGAGCGTGCCGCCCTTGCGCGCGTCCATGAACCAACCCTTGCCTGATCCGCCACGCCCGCCGAGAATATACAGCGTCGGTTGCTCGCCCGGCTCCGGTGTTGCCGCCGCGATCTGCTCGGGCGTCATCAGCTTCTCGACGATTTGCCGATGCACGGCCGCGCGCTCCGGAGCCCATTTCCCGCTCGGCAGTTTGTAGGTCGCGTCCGTCGGCACATCTTCCGCCAGCTTTCTGCGCGCTTCGGCGGCCTGCTCCTTGGAGCCCGGGACTTTCTGGTAAAGTTCCTCGACCGTGACCCTTTCAATTTTCAGCAGCGACGACGCCGATGTCGGGTCTTTGGCGGCGCGGCTATGATCCTGCTGTGCGGCGACGCCTTCATCGTAATCCTTGACGTAGCGGCCGTCTTTTTTGCTGTAGCTCTGCGGCTTCGACGATACGTCCACCATGAAGACGACATCGGGCTCGCCGTTGTTGAATTCCTTGAACGTCTCCTTATCCCAGCCGTCAGGCTTTTGCGTTTCGTCCCACTTCAGCCGGGCGACGGCGACAAATCCGCTGTCGGCATAGATGTACGGCAACTGCGTGTCGAACGCGTCGAGTCGCCGCCCGCCCTGTTCGCTGGCGAGTTCCAGCGCAACGTCGGCAACGCCATTGGCGGTCGAGCTTGGATGTTTGAACAGCGACACGATCTCGTCGCCCTTGAGCGCGAAACCGCTGCGGCCGTCCGGAGCCATGAACAGCCGCATCTTCTCGTAGCTGTTTGCATCGTAGACATGGACGGCGGCACCGTATTTGCTCTCCGCCTTGGCGCGTGTGATCGCGTTTTCGAAACTCTTCGCGCCGGCCTTGTCGCCGAACTCGTAAAAAGTTTGCGGTGTATTGCCCGCCGCACGCATCTTCTCGGCGGCAGCCGCAGTCGGCCGATGGATGGCGACTACGCCCCGGCTTCTTTGATCATCTCCAGCGCTTTCGCGGTCGAAAGCTCGGGGTGATTGCTTAGCAGGTTTGCTAGGACCCTCTGCTGGCCCGGCGTCAGGTTTTCCGGTATCCGCCGATCCACCGCCTGCGAATTGTCCGCCTTCGGATGACCCTGCTGGTTCTCTTGGATGGTCGGCTTCATTCCATACCTTCTCTTCCCGAACCCTTCTATATAGGCCACTTTGGCCATTTTGCAACAGCGCAAGCGTGCGTTGCTTAACACGCCGCCAGTGCCGCTTGCGCAGCGTCTCCTGCGTCTTGGCCTGATGCGCTGCGCGATGGCGCGCGCGGATCGGAGCCATGATCTTTTCGTCGATGGGAAAGTCGACCGGATTGATAATCGGCCCATGCAGTTCGCTGTCCTGCTTGTTGCCGTCTTCATCGAGATAGAAAAATTCCTCGGCTGGTTTGTCAGGCATGACTTTTCCGGCCGACATAGGCTTTGAAGCGCGCCATCGATTCCTTGTCCTTCAGATCGAGCACACCCTTCCAGTCCGTCCCCAGCAGTAACTCTTTGCCGCGTGGCGAGTCGGCGATCTTCCAGATCGATTTCGGATTGGTGCTGCGCACCGCTTCGAGCAATGCGTCTTTCGTCGGTTCCAGCGCCAATTCCTTTTCCGGTTCCTCTTCCGCATCTGGGTCTGGCTCGATCTCGATACGGGCCATGTCGTACAGAATGGCGTAGCGCAGCTTGTCGGTATCCTCCATGCCGTCCCAGTATTCGGCCTGATATTCGGTGATACTCTCAGCCAGATAACCGGGCGGCTCCATGTCGTCGGCCGCTTGTTCCGCGCGCTTGTTGAAGGCGTATACCAGACCGTCGCTCAATTGCTCGCGCATCTCTTCGGTCAGACTCTTGGACAAATCCTCCGGCTCAATGCCGGGCAGCGTCATTTGGTCCTTGTTGCCCTCGCGCCCAATCGGCTCGCGCAGGAGGTCGTCGTCGAAGTTGATGTCCGGGTCTTCGCTGCCGTCGCCGCGCCTGTCTTCATAGAAGATTTTGATGGCGTCATACAATTGTTGGTTCGTGTACGGGATCGGCGGCTCGCCCTTCTTTTCCCGCTCATCGCGTATGTCGTTGAGTGCTTCGTCGTAAAATTCTGGCGGGATGGAATTTTCCGGCAGGTCTGCGGCCAATTCGCGCTTGGCATCGGCCAGCGCCTGCCCGTTCTCGCGCCAGTTACTGATTTCGCTGTCCAGAAATTCGCTGTACGACTCGCGCATCCATTTGTCGCGCACGTCGTCCTGCCGGTCGTGGGTGAGCGCATCCCATTCGTCGGCCTCGATGGTGTTCTCGCCCCATTCGTGCCGTTCGTTGCGGTTGCCGGTCAATTTGCGTTCGAGACGGCTGCGCAGGCTGTTCCATGCCGACTGCGTCGGCACGTAGCCGTATTTGGCCCAAGCATAGCCGCCAACGTTGATGTTGGCGGTGACGTTGATCTTCTCGATGCCGAGCCGTTCATAGGTCTCGACATTGCCAGCCAGCAGTTTCTTGCCGATGTCGGATTTCGTGTGGCTGTCATGCAGCGAAAAATAGGCGCTGGTGGCGGTCTTGTCGTCGGGGTTGAGATAGCGCGTGAAGGTCCCCGCGTTGGTTCCCGTGTCCGGTGATTCGATGATGCCTTGAACATTGATCTGCTGAGCGGAGCCGCCAAGCGTCATCGTGCCGTCGAGGCCGCCCATGAAGCTTTTCTTGAAGGTCTCCGGGTCCTCGCCGATCTTGTTGTTCCAGATCGCCACGAAGTCGTCTTCCGAACTGACATCGCCGAGCTTGATCTTGGCTTTCTTGAAATCTTCTTTGGTCGCCTTTTTCTTCGGCCCACCCTTCGGCTTCTCGCTGCTGGCATCGCCAGCGCCGCCGCTGCCGAAGCGCCCGGCTTCGTCGCGTGGCTGGTTTGGATCGAACTCTGGGTAGCCGCGCGCGAGCAGGCGTTGTGATTGTGCCTTCGCGATGCGGTAACGCTGCTGGGGGCTCAGCGCCGCTTGCTCTTGGCGCATTCTTCAGGCAACGACGTGAAGCGGTGGAAACTGCACAGCGCCCAAGGGTTCCTGTGCCCACGGATCGGGTGCCACAAAGATCAGGCCGTAGGACAGTGTCGAAGTGATTCCGCCGATCACAATTCGGATCACGTCAGCATAGCGGCCAGCGGCCAGCGCCGACGTTTCTGCTGCCGGGATTAGAATAGAACAGGTGCCTTCCAGCGGATCGATGACAGAGATCGTCACGTCGCTCTCGTCGAGCACCTTTTGAAATGCACTGTTCATCAGCGCCCATTTGATGGTAGCGCCGTTAAGATTGAAGGGATCGCCGTTCTCATCGAGCAGCGTGGCGTCGATCTGCCAGTCGTCGCCCGCCGTCCAGTATAAACTTTCGTGATTGGTTATCATGATTGGGCATCCCAGCTAGATGACGCGGTGCGTTGGGCGACAATCGACGCAGTCGATCTTTGCGCGATGATTGCTGGCGTCAAGGATTTCTGCGCCGTGATAGAAATGCGCTTGGTGGGTCTGCTAAACGTGAAGTGGACAGTGAGCGGCGCGAGCGTTTGGGCGAGCGTACCAACAATTGGGCTGGCACCGGAAGATTGAGACGACAGCGGCGCTAACGTTCGCGCGAGCGTGCCGGTAATTGCGCCCGGACCCTCGCCCATTGCCGCAGCGGTCAACGGTTCTAAGGTCTTGGCCACCACGCCAGCGAGCGCAAGCCGCGCTGCACCAGTCACCAACAGGGGTTGCAGCGTGACCGCGACATCACCACTACCATCTTGAGCGAGATGTCCGGTGGCTACCAACGTGACCGGCGCGAGTTGCTTCGCGACAGCGGCGGTAATTGCTAAGCGGCCAGTCGCCGCAGCGACCAACGGCTGTAGCGTCTGACTCGTCGAACCTTTGACAGTTAGCGATCCGGTTGCTTGGACTGTCAGAGTGGCGAGTTGGGTCGTCGATTGAGCAACAATTGCCAAACGCCCAAGCGCGACCGCCTGTAGATTCGCCAAGGTGTGAACCAGCGAACCTTCAATTGGTGGCGGTGCCCCACTAAACGCATCAAGCGTTACATTGGCGAGCGTTTTGCCGAGCGCACCAGCAATAGCAAGTTTAGCGGTCGCGACGCACGTCAGCGGCGCAAGCTGAATTGCTGCCTGCGAAGTAATAGCCAATCGACCGGCAGCGGACGCCTGCAGGGCTTGAAGCGACGACGACAGGGACCCTACAAGCGCCAGCTTGCCGGCCACCACCGCGCCCAGTGGCTGTAGCGTCTGACTCGTCGAACCTTTAACTTCGAGTTTTCCGGTTGCTTCGACTGTCAGGGCCGCCAACTGGGTAGCCGCAGTAGCCGCAATCGCAAGACGCGCTTGCGATGCGGCGGCCAAATTCGCCAGCGTCTTATCGACGGTGCCATGCGATTCAGCTTTGCCAGATGCCGTCAGCGTCAACGCATCAAGCGTTTTCGAAAGCGTGCCAACGATAGGACTTAGTGGTTGACCGCCAGCCGCAACCAGCGTGACCGCATCAAGTGTTTTATTGAGCGTTCCTACAACCGGCAGTGCGCCAGTGGAAACCAAGGTAATGTTGGCCAAGGTCTTACTGACCGCACCAACAATAGGCAACGCCCCGGTCGCATTGACGGTGAGCGGCGCGAGCGTTTGGACAACAACCCCGGTTCCGCCAGAGGCAGGCTGCCAATTTTCCGCGCCGGCAAGCGTCCAACCAGTAGGAGCAAAATCGACAGTCGCCGTGTCGTTTACCGGCTGGAACTGCAACATAAGAAACAGTTCCGCACCAGCCGGTCGCGTAAGTGTGGCTGGCGCAGTCGTCCAATTCGAGCCGTCAGCAGAATGTTTCCACTGGACAGTGGTGGGCGCTAGAACAACCGCCCAAAATCGATCTGCAAATCCAATATCCGCAAAAGCACCGGGACTAGCCGCATTGTAGTAAAGATCGCCACTTTCAATAAACACAGCGCATGAATTGGCATCGCTGCCGATTGCGCCTGTTGTCCATCCGCCACCTAACAGAGCGCTTGCATTTCCAAGAGCGACGCCCGTTTCGTTATTCCCATTGGCCATGCCAGTGAGTTTGAAAACGTAGGTGCCATCCTCAGTCAGTCCGACGGTAGACTTGACCGACTTGAAATCCGGCGTACCAAGAATAGTATTTGTTGCGGTTAGATTGCCGTTCGAAAGCGTGATGTCGGCATGCTTCTTTGCCGGGTCGAGAGTGTAAACCGGAGGCCCGACGCCGGTAGCAACCAAAGTCAAATTGGCAAGTGTCTTAGTAAGCGTGCCTACAATCGGTGGCGGCGCGCTTTCCTTGAACGCCACATAGGCCGACGCGTGATCGACGTTGCCAGCGCCGCCAGTAGGATTGGATGCCGCTCCGGTCGCGGTTGAGATCAACCACTCGCCGCGAACTCCCATCTCGGTTGCGGTTGTGCCCGCGCCGGAAATAGCCTGCGCAAAGATCGCCCATGTTGCAGTCGGCGTCAGCGCAGTAGACGAATTGCTTTCCGACGCAATGCCGCGAACACGCAGACATTCAATGTTGGCGGTGGTGACGTTAAGCGAACCAACAGCAGCACCATCGGCAGCTAGACCACCCGGCGTACCTTCGACGGCAGCGATATTGCCGGCCGTCATGCTAAAATTTTTCGCCGTCATGGCCGAAGCATCGGCCAAAGCGGCGTTGGCGAACGTAGCGGTGATCGTACCGCCGCTGGGTAACGTGGTGGCTAGTTTGCCGCCGTCCGGAAACCAGATCGAAATATCCGCGCCGGCTTGCGCTGCGGCTTGACCGTTGGCGAAACCTTTGGCGCGTTGGTAGGTGTTGCCCGCGCTATCGACGACGCCACTGACGGCGGTGGAATCGCCATCGGTGGTTTGGACGTTATCGACGGCGATCAGAAGAACAACAAGAGAGCCGGCAAGTGCCTGCGCTGTTGTTGTTAGGACAAGCGAAGCCTGATTGTTGGCGGAACTGAGGGCGGTGCCAAGGTTACCGACATGAGCCAATGCCATTTCGGATCACCTTGGCCCATCAAAATGCTTTAAGCATTCCCATCGGTAAGCGTGAATCCGGTAATGCTGAATGCCTGAGCGAGAGCAAATACAACGTTGTCGACGGTCATATCGCCGCCACCAGCAGTCGCGGTGATCGAACCTTGAATATGTGGGGTCGTGCCGTCCGAGGCATAAATACGAAAGTGCGCTGCGGTGCCGGCCGCATCGGCGGAAGCATCCGCCCATGTGCCCGACATGGCTTTTGCTCCAGCCGCCGCAGCCGCCAGCCAGTCCGAAGGCAGCGTAAGCGTTGCGAGGACCGTACCGGAATCGGCGGTGGCAATGTTCGCAGGCTGCGCACCCGTTCGAATTTTCAAAACAGCAGACACGCCGATTGCTGTTTCGATTGCATCCAGCCGCGCGTTGCGCACAGCCGTCGATAGTTGAATAGTCATCTAGCAAACTCCCCTGTGAACAGCGTGGATAGCGATTTTAAGCTCTTGTGCGCGGTCTCGATGTAGGTCAACTTGACCGGACAATGACCGGATCATTCAACAAGGAACTACGCGACCAATTACGCGACCAGCTTTTGGAAACGCTGGAAGTCGCCTTCCGCATTCATTTCGTCAAGGCGCTGGAAACCACGGCGATCACGCTGATGCACGAGCGGATGACGGAAGTCGTCGATCACTTTCTGCAGGAATTTCTCGTCGACGAAGACATGAACTGCTGGCTTTCGTTCGAGGACGGCAATCCGCGCATTCTGGTCGGCATTGGTCCGGGGCATTGCGCCGCGTCGTTCCAACCCAGTCTGTTCAACGATCCTTATCGTTTGACCGGAGGTCCGACATCGAAAGCGCAGCATGATGATCTAGTCGAGCGCGTGGCGACGATGAAAAAATTCATCGCCCTGCTGGCGGACAACTGCAAAGATTTGGAAACGCAGATCGCGGCTTACGAGGCGAAGCTGGTGCCGCAACTGTCGTAAGAGGCAAACATGCAGGAAATCTGCCTATCCTTGGCTTCTGTTATCATACTACTGATCGCGTTCGGCTTCCTTTGGGCCGGTGCTTTTTTCTTTGGTCGCGCCAGTGGATTTCGCGCAAGTCACAAACTGGTCTCGCAATACCTGCAGGAAATTCGTCGTCTGGCGGCGCGCTAGTCGAGTGATGCACGATCCAGTGGATAAACGAAATCCATATCGCCCGGATGCGTGCCCGCCGCGTCGTGCTCGGCTTTGCAGAGTGCATAGGCGACTTCATGCGCCATCTGCTGGCTATCGTACTCGCCCTTGATGGAGGAAACTCCGGTGTCGTTCCGGTAGCGGGTCACGATGTATCGTGTCACCGGGCGCACCCGGTACTCGATCTTCGGCATGGGCTTTCCTTTTCTGAGGCCATCAGCCTCAATCTGGTTGTGCTTCGGCGATTGCGTGCGATAGCTTGCCACGGAACAGCACATCACCTTCGAACCAAACGATATGGACATACTGATCGTCGATGCCCTCAATCGTCACTGATATGCCGTTGATCTTGATAACGTCACCGATCTTCATTTTGCCGGACCTCGCGCGACGGCCATCGTGCCGAGAGCCACATCAGGCCGATCCAAATTTGACGCCGGTAGTTTGGTAGACGACGCGCCAACCAAACAGCAAGGCGAGCGCCGCTTGTAGTCATGTCAACAAAACGATCTTCGCTTTTCATTGCCGGGCCTCGCGGACTCCTGATTTCCCGGTTATCGCAATACTGTCGCGTTCCGCTTGAAGCAAGTCCTTTCATCCCGACCGTTGGACTTGCAGAGCCGTTCAAGTGACCTGTTAGGGGCAGAGGACGGGACGGCTTGATGCTTTAAGCTTACGATATGATGGTGCTGACATCAACCGGCCGCGCGATTAGTTGCTCGACTTGGTCGCTATGTTTCTCCGAATTTCATGCAGAGTCTTTAACTGCTGTTCGAGCTTTCCACGCGTAGCTTCTAAGTCGCGCATTTGTTTTTGGATAACTATCCGTGTTTCAAGATCGTTGGTCTTGCGCAACTCGACTTCCCATTTCACAAAGGCATCCCGATTAGCTTCCAGCTTCCCTTCTGCGTTCTCAGCTTGTAGATCGCGAACGGCTCCAGATGTACCTTCGAACGCCATCCTAAGAGGACCAATCCGAACCTCCACAATTTGTCCAACGTAGTTTTCTGGTAGCTGACGGACTGTGGCGAAGGCTCCCGTGATAGCCGCTATCGCTCCAATGGAGCCGGTCACGAGACCGGCAACAATCCCCATCTTCATTAAAGGAGATTGGTCAGAGAACCATGAATGTTTCACTGGCTTTTTCAAACTGTGATCAGCTTATGAGAGTGCTGACATCAACCGGCCGCATCTGTTGCGAGACGCCGACTGCCATTGCCAGCGCCACCATGCCGTCGATCCGTCCGGATGATTTGTTCTTCGACAGCCTGCGGCTGGCGTCGTCCTTGCCATCAACAACAGCGCACATCGCGTTCATCGACAGCACCGGATGATTGCCGTGCGCGATCTTCTTGTCGCGCAGCAATTCTTCCAGTGACCGCAGCGCGGGCGACATCGATTGCGTGCCTTGACCGAATTCAACGAAACGATCCTCGATCATCTGCACCGAAAAACCAGCGCGCTCCAGCCACGGCCGCAGATGCTGCATGTTCCAGCGGTCGAAACCGATTTTACGAATGTTGTATTTGGTGAATTGCTCGCGCAGAAACTTCGCGACGTATTCGTAGCTCACCGTCGAGCCGGCCGTCGTCTGCAGAAAATCCTGCGCGGCCCACAAATCATACGGCACGCGGTCGGTGCGGCTTTTCTCCGCCAAGCCTTCGCTCGGCAACCAGAACGTCGGATGCACATGCCATTTGCTGTCGACAACCGGGACGCCAAGTTTGGTGACTTCGAGCGGCTGACCGATCAGCACCAGCGCCGTGAGATCGGCGACCGACGACAGGTCGAGCCCGCCATAGAGCGGCATTGTGCCGTTGAACGGCTGCACCGTGGCCTTGCCGCAGGCTGCCCAGATCGACGGGATCACAAACGGATTGCTTGCCAAGACCCGTTGGTTGAGCACGAGGTTGCGGTATTCCGCCTCGCGCGCGGGCAGGCGGCGCGCGTCCTCGGCCATCGCCAAGACCTCGGCTCTGTTCATAAAAATTTCCAGCGCCGGGTTGGCCGCCTTGATCGCCTTCAAGCTGAAGGGATTGTCTTCCATGTCGGCGGCGTTCATGCGCAGCACCGTGCGCGGGTCGGCTCCGGTTTTGGCGTCGTCGATCAACAGCGACAGCAGGTCGGCGTCGGTCGGGGCTTGCGTCGAGATCACCACCGTCAGCGGGTTTTCCTGCGCCGCCGTCGCCGTTTCCAACGCCTCGTAAAGCGAAAAGCGCGGCCCGCGTACCTGCCCAAGCTCATCGTGAATCGTCAGCGCTGGCGATAAGCCGAACGCCGTCGCCGTCTCCGCCGACAGCGCCTTGAACATGCTGCCGGTGCCGGGACAGTGCAGTTCGCGCGCGCTTTCCCTGATCTGCACCACGCGCCGCAGCACCGGGCTCATCCGCACCATCTTCGCCGCCAGCCGGAAGATGATTGACGCCTGATCACGGCTTTGTGCGGCTGAATACAGCGAACCGTTCGGCGTGTATTCCGGACCGCACAGATGCAGCAGC
>Ga0193741_1000086_pt1 | contig 22554 bp, 22 predicted proteins | sample L2s2metaG_FD_143059 | JGI IMG/M metagenome (GOLD analysis project Ga0193741, IMG submission 143059) | Soil microbial communities from a riparian zone of the East river system, Colorado, United States - L2s2 | ecosystem: Environmental > Terrestrial > Soil > Riparian zone | place: USA: East River...
TACTGTACAAAGTCCTAATCAAGAAGGAGGTTACAACTACGCTCCATCTTTTGCAGCGACAGGGTCGACTTTTAATGATACCCCGGACTCTGCATCATTAAGACTGAATCAATTCACTGTAGCAGCTTGGTTTAAAACATCAACTAACTTTGCTTCTGATGCCTACATCATAAACAAAGGCGGTGTTGGTAGCGACAGCTCGGGACAGAATTTGAACTATGGAATATGGATGACAAGCACCGAGCAAATAAAAGCTGGATTTGAAACAAGCTCCGGAGCTGACCAGTTTGTCACTTCTGTAAATACGTATAATGACGGTCAATGGCACTACGCCGTGGTAACAAACAATGGAGCCAATATCATATTATACATAGATGGTGTGCAAGTAGCAACAAAAGCAACATCGGGTGCTTCACCAGAGAGTATAGGAACAAAGCCAGTAAGGGTAGGTGCTAACTCTCGGGTCACTCCAGCAACTAACTTCTTCACTGGTGAAGTAGATGAAGTCAGAATCTGGAACACTGCATTGAGTGCATCGCAAGTATCATCTGCACTTGGCGGAACTTTCGCTCCTGGACATGTGCTGCACCTTCCGTTTGGCACACAATCTTTGACGGGTACTTACAATTTCGATCCCAGTTTATCGCTTTCTGGACCTAACTGAGAAAACTAAAAGTCCAATTTTCATAATTCACATATGACGTCTTACTAAGATTGTTATTCTATTATCTGTATTTTCCTGGCTCCCACATCATGAACCATATAGTAATCACTGGCTACTTGTATAATATCTCCGGCAGCAATCTTACCATGACTTCTTTTTCTCCGAAGCGCTATTCCAAAAGGATTTTGCTCGTGAACGAATTTAAGCCATATCCTACCCACATTAAGAATGTTCTTGAATTCAGTTTCCCAAACCAAGTCATATATCGTATCAAGTGCCTGTCTGCTCAATTTATTATTACTTAATAAAGCAGATTGAACATCTGGTTCTCTGCAGAAATAAACTCTAACCTTCATCTCTCTCAATCATATAGTCATGTGAGTCAAATAATCCCACCGGCTCTACCTCACTTTCTGGAAAATTTAAGAAACAGTAGTTTCCCAATACAAAGCCGTTCGTCATCTTATTCTGCAGCGTTCATGTCTGAATTCACAATATAAGGCAGACAATATATTAAAATATGATGTTATAGTGTTCTGATAGTATCTGCTAAGAAAGGCAATTGATTTGAACAAAAATCCTCACAGGTCAGATGAAGATCAAAATTCTGACGCAAATGAACCACCTGATGAAAATAAGGTGGTAAACAAATGTGAAACAATAGAAGACGGGACAGAAGCATTCATGCAATGGATGGGTTCGCCTGATAAGAAATCTCTCAAATCAGATAATCCTATTGTTTTGGTTAAATTTATCAATGATGTACATACCGTACTCTATGACAGATCATTGTCAAAGGAAGTTGAAGTAAAGCTGTCCTCAGGTATACCGTACTGTAACTATTGCAAGTCAGATGATTGTGCACATGTTGGTTTTACTATCTGTTTAGAACAACTAGGAAGGCATAGACATGATGGTAAGGAAGAAACTATAGAAGAGATTGTCGATAGTTTGTAATACTCGTAGAAGTTAAAATCCCTCAAGTCTTTTTACTTCTTACTTCTTTTCAATCCAAATGAAAACTTTCCATCTGAACCTTGTCTGATATCTACAAGTTTCCATCCTATCTTTATCAGGTATGGCGTGATAAATGTCGTAATTATGGTCATAGTTCCAACCATTGGTAACACAAAGGAACTTGTGGTTCCCACATCGGCGCCACCTTTAGCTACTACAAGTGCCAGCTCTCCTCCAGATGATGAAAGGCCAAATGCAGTTTTAAGTGAAGTTTGAGTGTCATATCCCTGAGATTTTGAAGACAAGTATACTGTTAGGAATTTTGCTCCTATGGACACCACTATTAGCATTAAAGCAGGTATAATTAGCGCAGGTATTTTAGTAATGTCCATTAGGGCGCCAATAGAAACGAAAAATATAGCGCCAAACATGTCCTTGAGCGGAGAGGTTAAGACTCGTGTAACGGAGTGAACTTTTGATTCAGCTATTAGCACTCCAGCAAAGAAAGCTCCGGTAGCAACTGATATTCCAATTTCAAATGCTAGGAAGGAAAGACCAAAGGCTACTCCAAGGATAGCGACAACTAGAACATCATGTTGATTAGTTTTACCAATTAGATTTACGAATTTTGGTACTGTCTTTGATCCTATGAACAAGGCACCTCCAATAAATGCAAGAACAGTTCCGATAGATGTAACTAACTCAATGCCATAGAGCCCTCCGGTAGAAGAGACAGATTGTAAAATGGCTAACATGGATATGATTATAATATCCTCAATCACTGCGACACCAAGAATAATTATTGAGGTTTCATCTTTGATCATACCAAGTTCGTCTAAGATACGCATTACAATTACAGTACTTGTTACTGATATGGCCAACGCCAGGAAAAGACTATCTGCTATTGAGTAGTTCACGGCTTGGCATACTATAAACCCAATTGCAAAAGTACCCAAACCTTCGCTAAACGCTATAACTAACGCCCTTTTTCCTATCTTTCTTAATTTTTCTATAGGAAATTCCATCCCTACGACAAACAATAGCAAGATTACTCCTATTTCTGCAAACAAATTGAGAACATCAAAATTAGTTATTAGACTAAACGGTGGAGTAAATGGTCCGATAATCATCCCTGCAATAATATATCCTATTACCATCGGTTGTTTGAGTTTGTAAGAAACCATTGCCATTATCGAGGCAGCTATCATGATTATAGTAAAATCTTGTAAAATAGGACCAATTTCAATCACCATCGCATATCATCTACCAATATGCATTATATTCCTGATTATAAATATCTTAAAAATTTATTTGGAAAATGCTTGGATCTGTAATTATGCAGTATTTTTGATCAATTACTTTGTAGGAGACTAAAAATATACATTAGAATAATCAATAAACTTTCATTTCTCCTGTTTAAGATCTAGCAACTGGATATCTAAGTCAACGTGTGGAAAAACTTTACTTTTAATTGGTAATAGTTTATGTCAGAATGAATTTATAAACTACACAAATATTGTTAGTCATTTTATTCATCATTAAAATTTATCTCCCTGTGCTCTCCATCACAAAATGGCTTATTTTCTGACGCACCACAGCGACATAGGGTATAATGTTCTTTTGATGCACCTTCCCCGAATTGAATGCTTTCACCAATCAATTCAACCCCTCCAGTAATATGATAAGGTCCATTTTTTGAAACCATAATAGTTGGATTTCTTTGTTCCTCCGGATCCCTGTATTCAACGCCATCTATGGAGTAACTCAATGCACCTGATGGACATTTTCTTATGGTATCTATCATGTCATTTAGGTTTGAACCATCAGAATTAATCCAAGGTCTGGAGCCTACGCTAAATACAGAAGGAAGGTTTTTAACACATTCCGCTGCATGCGAACAAATCTTTCTATTATCATGGACGATAATCTTTTTTCCAGGATAGTCCCGCCTTTTGTCTTTAATAGCTGTTTTTTTTGCATCATCATCATTCTCATTCTCTTCCAAAATCTTATTCGCGCTAGAAAATCCAACTACAATATGTGTGCCATCACAAAAAGGCTTGTTCTTAGACTCACCGCATCGACATAATGCAATGCCTACTGTAGTTGACAGTGGTTCTCCTTTGAAATCTTGAAGATTGTAAACTACCTTCGGATTTGGATCGTTTATCAAGTAGTATGGGCCATTAGGTAAGGGTATAATCCTTGGCTTCAAATTAGGATCCTCGTTACTGTTAGATTTCAATGAATCATCCAAATCTTGTCAGTTATAATATTAAAATTACTATCTAATGAAAAGTTGATCAATATAACACCATTTCCATTTTTCACCGGGTTCATGTGATCTTATGAGTGGATGACCAGTTGATTCAAAATGTTTTGTGCCATGTTTATTTACAGAAGAATCGCAACATCCTACATGACCGCAAGTTAAGCAAAGACGCAGGTGTACCCAGTCAGATCCAATTTTTTCACATTCTTCACACCCTCTTGTATTTCCGTTGATGTCTTGGTTAACTTTATTCATGTGATCACATGAATCAGCTACTTTTTTGCTCACTTTACATCATAAAGTTATAGATGAGATGATATATAACACTTATGAGCTACCACGTATACATTTCTTCAGTATTCTACAAAAAGAGACCCAAACACCAATCAAAATTTGTCAGATGTTTCATCTCTGTAATGTTCTTAAAATAATTATATACGAGTAAGTTGCTCGACTGAAGCTATCTGGAAAGGATGGCAACATTTCCTAGTCCGAAGCTCGATTATGGGGGAGTCAGTAGGAATCGATACTAATACAAGTATTATTGAGTCTAATACCACTAATTCTTATTAGGATGCTATCTTGAATTTCGTTAGATAGGATGATATTTATAGAGAAGGCTAACCTGCTAATTATGATTTAAGAGTATAATGCTTCAATTAAAGAGATCTAAAAATAACCCTATCTTAATTCCTGATCCCACCAGTTGGTGGGAAAAGAAGGCCGTTTTTAACTGTGGAATTCTCTATGATGGTAAGGTTATCCATATGTTGTATAGAGCAATCGGGGAATACGAAAATTATGTATCAAGGATAGGTTATGCATCAAGTAGTGATGGTTTTACATTCACTAGAAATAAGGAATCAGTTTTATATCCAGAATTGGATTATGAAAGATTCGGTATTGAAGATCCCCGTTTGATAACTGTTGACAATAAAAATTATGTAACATATGTTGTTCTCTCAGATTATGTGAAAAATAATCCCTCAGTGTCTACTGCACTTGCAAAGACTGAAGATTTTTCACATTATGAAAGACTTGGCATAGTAACGTTACCCGGATCGCAAGACAAAGATGTTGTATTGTTTCCAAGAATTGTAGCAGAAAGTGAATTTCAACGATATATGCTTCTACACAGGCCGAGTGCCTGGGTAGGACCACAATATAATACAGAAAAACCAAGTATATGGATTGCAGAGGGTGATTCAGTTACCAATTATGATAAACATTCTCTTCTGATTAAACCGGAAGAAACTTGGGAGGCATTGAAAATAGGAGCTGGTGTTCCACCAATTAAGACGGAAAAAGGTTGGCTTGTTATATACCATGGCGTGAATGAGGATCACGTTTACAGTGCTGGTGCAATCTTACTTGATATTAAGGAACCAACTAAAATACTAGGTAGAACCAGGACTCCTATACTATCTCCGGCAGAACAGTACGAGTTAAAGGGTGACGTGAATAATGTAGCCTTCCCAACAGGGGCATGTATTCTGGATAATATGTTATTTGTGTACTATGGTGCTGCAGATAAGGTGTGCTGCCTTGCCACGATTGAGCTGAAAGAAATACTTGATTATTTATTATCTGATATATGTTCAGTGCGAACTGAAAAATAAATCCAAACATATAAAATGATAATTAGTATTAGTCATGAGATTTAGTTTTGAGTAACTAGATTTTTCAAGTAGTGGGCTAAGCACAAAGATCTTCTGGAACGTGGTGAGACTAGTCTTCTTCAACTTATACCAGTTCTGATAAAGAGAACTGAACAGTATATTAATTTCTACAATATTTACGACTATATTATACTTAACATTATTCTTATCTATACAATGACAGATGAGCATGGGCCAACTCTGACAAAATTTCCTACAATAGACGGTCGAATAGTCAAACTGAGAGAGCTTTCGATTGATGACGCGATCGATATAAGTCGTTTGATGACTTACAATATATCAAAGTCGTTATGGGAAGTTCCATATCCATATACATTAGAAAATGCATCGAGCTATATCAATTCAAGTCATATAGAATTTAGATCACTAAAGGCTGTAAATTTTGCGATACTATACAAAAGGAACCCTGAATATAGTGGTTTAGTAGGAATTATAGGTCTCAAAAATATACACATTGACAATAAGAAGGCTAATTTGGGATATTGGATTGGAGAGTCTTTTTGGGGTAATGGTATAGCTTCAGAATCAGTGGAACTAGTTATCAATTATGCGTTCTCTGTTCTTAAACTTGAAGAGGTATATGCATATGTATATTCTCAAAACAAAAGGTCAATTCGAGTTTTAGAAAAGAATAGCATGACAAGGGTAGGTGAGGTAAATGAGTATAGCAAGAAGCTTGCCAGATATCAGAATTCTATCAAATTTTTTATAAAAAGACAGTAAGCAAGTCTTGTTTTGAAAAAATCGAAAGTTATGTAGTATAGTCCAAGCTTTCAATTTAAAAGAATACATAAATAATCTAATTGCTTATTCAAAACTCTCACTTTACCTTCTAGCTCCTATCGCGAATTTCTTGATTTTCTGAATTCAAAATAAAATGCTAGATTCAATATACTCAAAATGTATATATGTTGCACAGGTCTTTGAATATTGGATTTGGAAACGAAACGCCCCGTAGGTGTCACAATAATCGCGATACTTGCAATTGTTGGTGGAATTCTGCTCTTGTTTGGTGGAATCGCGCTTGTGGCCTTGGCCCCCATTTTAAGTCAAATTAACATTAATGATGATAACGGTACTTCGAACTCTTCATTTTCCTTAAATATCAACGGCACTGACGTTACTATCCCACGTAATTCACTCTTCCTATTTGGAGGATTTTTGGGAATTATTGGAGGAATGTTAATCGTAATTGGAATAGCAGGATTTGTTGTAGCGTGGGGTCTTCTGACGGGTAAAGGTTGGGCATGGATATTCACTATTATAGTTGCCATAATATCTATAATCTTGAATCTAATACTTGTTATATCTGGTAGTATCGAAAGTGTGATTGGCTTGATAATATATGGGATTATTATCTATTATCTCTATAGACCCAGTGTTAAATCATATTTTGGAAGGGTAAAAGGACCAACAGTATAGTATTATTCATACAGTCTATGAGATTTATTCTGATTTCTCACTGGTTAATTTGATCAAGTAATGGGTTGATTTTCTCTGGTCTTCTGCCAAATATCAGAGATTATCTCATAGATAGTTTCACTAACCGACCCATTAAATTTTTCACTCCACATTCTAGCTACATATTCTCCTGGAGATGTTCTATTTTCTAACCTTTTGTCTAAAATATTAAGAAAGCCTACATTGATACCCAAGTCGTTCAAACCCTTACGTGCAAAATCAAGTTGACTTCTTATGATATCCGTCATATTGAAATGACTTTTTGCACTGAAACCATATTGAACTGATGCCGTTCTCTCCTCTCTTAATGTAAAAAGTGGTCTTAATTCTCTTTCTTCATGTATGGCTCGACTCAAATAGCCAATAAAAAATTCAGCCATTGCCATCAAGCTTTTTGAAGTGGGTTGTACGGACATGATCCTAGTTTCCACTCGGTAAGAGTCAAGTCCAATACGGATTCGTGCATCGTCATGTCTTTCTTTCTCTAACGTAAAATAATCTTTGGTGATGTTTTGTTCACGTGACAAAATATATTCAATATAATTTTCGATACCTTCGAGATATCTTGGGATTGCAGGGAATCCAGAATTTTGTTGTTCTGATTGATCGTACAGATGAATTCTTGGTTCATGTAACGAATATACCCTTCCCGCAAACAATCTACTATTGGCACCAAGTACTATCGCAGAAGGTAATATATTCAAAATATGATTGAACATTGTTGCAGTATTTTGTGGATTTTTTCCTTGCAAATGAAGGTGAAATCCTTGAATAGCTGTAGCGACATGAGCTGCTCCAAATTTGTTACCATCTATTTTAACATCCGGCAGCTTATTTTGCCAGGACGCCAGCTTATTATATCGAGGTTTGTCCGTTATCCATCCCTCTTTCATAATTTCCGGTGAAGGATTGCCACCTAGAAAAACTGGAATGACTTCGTTCCCATTATATGCCCTTTTGAGAGACTTGTCCAAATTCTCGATAAATTGTTCAAATACAATATTCAGATGTTCAAGATTGTCCATTCCCACAGGGAGGGTTTTAAATTCAAATTGAGAGCGGCCATACTCGTAGTCGATTTCACAGGAGCTTCCTTCAAGTTCCTTTATTAATGGCTCTGCATCTACTGGATTGCCATTTTTGTCAAGTAAGCATCCTTCGATTTCGACCCCCACTTTGAAGGTTTCATCGATTTTGTCGCTATCGCGATGAACTTTTTCCCTTAATTCTTGGCTCTGTTTTTCAAATGTACCGAACAACTACTGTATGTCTTGTTTCATTGTGATTTAAGTTATCTTAACTTATGCGCAAATGCGATTTGATTAAAGTTCTTGCGTTAAAGGTCGCTTAAGTAAAAGAATGCAAATATTAGACGAAAGCAGCAAACCATTTCTTGATTTCATAAATTCACTGCATTATGATCTTATAGATCTTGTTAAGAGAAATTCCTGAATCCTTCTCATAATGGAGAAAGAACCATCATTTAAATAAATACTAATCCAAAAAACATCAATGTGTGTGATGATACTTCCTGAAGTAATGATTCAGCGCTTTCACTATCGATATTGTAACAATGAATTATGAATTGAAAAGAGTCTGCTAAGTATATGGAAGATATATGCCAGATATGTAACAAAAATGAAAAGGAAGTTTATTAATTGGACTTTGAGGTATGCTATGACTGTTGGATGAAGCAAACTAGTCCAGAAATTTGAGTTATTTTATTGGTTACAAAAATTAGAAATTAATTCAGGAAAATCTAATTTTGGGGCTTACTCGATACCCGATAATTTGAGGCCTTTGTTTCGGTCTTACTTCCTCAGATGAACATACAATTCTAAAATTAGAGAATCAGCCGAGTGTTTAAATCAAGTATACTTGATTGAATATTCGACTGTCCTAACGATTCAAGCCAAATTTATGATTGGTGCTTTTTCTTTTCACCGAAGCACTAATCAATTTGGCTTCCTATTTTTTAGGAACAAGGTTATTCCAAATTGATTATGATACACTAAAGAAATTGTATTGTTGAGAATATCTTGTCCTTCTGAAAATTCAGTTTACGATATTTACTAGTTCAGTGACAATCTATTCATTAACCTCTCATGTAAAGGTTCAGGTATAATACGATCAAAAGTTTGATTGGTTATTTTTTGTCTTAATATAACAAGTTCCTCTGAAGTGATACTTTGTAATACTTTATTCAGTGTCATATTATCCAAAAGTTCGAGTGTCTGCTCAATCACTATGGGATCGTTGTTGCCCAATCCATACAAAGCAATATCACTTGGTGAGAGAAATATCATCTCCTCTGCAATTTTGCATGCTGTAGACGAGAAATTACCGGTATCACAACTTGCTTTAAGATCGCTGGGTACGGGAGGGTTTGGCACGGTTGTATAGGAGGCTGCATTTGCGTGGACGACTGGTAAAATGAATACTATGAGCACACTGAAAAAAATTCTCAACACAAAGTATTCTAATAGTCTAGATAATATAGTTTTTTGATAAGCAACCATCTGTCCAATCATGATTTTTAAGAGAAGCAATGTATTATGAAAATTTTTCCCACACTGGTAGGAATTCTCTCAAAAGATGTACTGGTGTCAATGATTGAGAATATTTCAGCTCTTAGCTAAACTTGAATTAAATCGTGTATAAGAATGTATTAATACATAATATTGGAACTCGTTTTCTCATAAAGTAGGATCACCATGTTTTTTCAACCCGAAGACCAATTAGTCGAGTTGATAATCAGGGATGACAATTGTGCCAACATCGTTTATACGTCTTCGTAACCTTACGAGTTTCAATCTGCTACCCATTAACCTGGTGGGCCTAATGTCAACCATGGGATGGCCCATCAGTTCTTTATGTTTCTCTATAGATGAATAAACTGATCCAGTTATTACAATGTCCCAATTTATAGCAACATTTCGACAGTTGTACCATACCTTATATTTAGCGGAAGTGTGAATATAGACTAGTTGCGCGATGAAAAATAATATCGTATTAATTATTCTTGGAACTTTGGTATTTTTATTAGGATCTTTGTCAATTTATCCTGGAAATATCTTTGCTCAGGTTCAAAGTTCCATAGATAACTTGCATGAGTACTATTTTGTTACTGAATGGGGTTCTAAGGGTACGGGAGATGGTCAATTTTTACGTCCACACGATTTAGAATTTGATAGCAACAACAACTTGCTGTATGCCGTCGACAGGGATGGGAATCGTATACAGGTATTTGATAAGAATGGAACCTTTCAGTTTACGTTTGGACAAAAAGGAAATGCTGATGGAGAGTTTTTAGTCCCATATGGGCTAGATGTTGATCATGCTGGGAATGTTTGGGTCGCTGATAGAGGGAACCACAGGATACAAAAGTTTGACAGCCAGGGAAACTTCATTTTAAAGTTTGGTAATAACGACGGCAGTCCTAGCAGCGAACCTGGAAAATTTGATAATCCAAGACATGTAGAAGTAGATAGACAACTAAAATATGTTTATGTTGCGGACTCTAAAAATAACCGTATTCAACAATTTGACATAAACGGTACATTTGTAAGGGCCATTGGAGAGTCAGGGGATAAACTCGGTGAGTTTAATCTTCCCACCACTATTGAGCAAGATTCAAAAGGTAACTTTTTTGTGAATGAAAGAGGTAACGAACGAGTTCAGAAATTTGACAGTAATTGGAATCCTATTCTTATGTGGGGATCAAAAGGAAGTAACAACAACCAGTTCTGTCATATGGAACATATAGCACTGGATAAACATGACAATGTATATGTAACAGATCCACAATCAGATCCTGGTTGCAGCATGCAACCTCGTGTTCTCAAATTTGATAGTGAGGGCGATTTTATTACCGAATTTGGATCCCTTGGTAATGGCCAGGGACAATTCAGAGATCCGGAACATTTAGCCATAGATCATGATGGTAATGTCTATGTGTCTGATAGAAAAAATAATGACATACAAAAATTCGCTCCCGTAAGATCAGAATAATCGCTTATCAACTTCGCTTCACATTACAATTCTAATCTAGTACCTAGATCTTTTATTACCCATCTGTATTGTTTTGAAATTTTCTTTACCACCTGGTATTTTATTATGTGATTTGTCAGTTCATCTGTGGTAACTTTAACAAAGATGCCAGATCGATTTTATAGTGATTTAGGAACTTTTCTAGGCATAACTTGTAGATATGTCTGGTTGACTCAGGACCTAGCGAATTTATGAAATTGTAATATACATCGCTTTGTTCATCCAGTACTTGCATATCCTTTGCGCTTGGAACGGTATTATCAGAACTAATTAATCCATATTTACGCATTACTTAACTTGAATTAATTTTAAAAAACATTAATGACACTAGGCAAACTATAACTCATCTTTCAGTGTTCTGAGCACTTTCGCATTTGGATCGATTGGATCCAATTTTTCATTTAAATAATCGATAAAGTTAGTCGCAGTTACAATACCTACTGTCTTGTTTCCATCCTTAACAATAAGGTGTCGTACCTTCTTTTGTAACATTAGATTTGCAGCCATCTCTACAGACGAATTGGAATCAACTGTAGTTAATGGTGAGGTCATCAGATGCTGTATCATGAATTCTTTACTTAATACATCGTGGGTACAAACACCTCTTGTGATATCGCGTTCAGTAATGATTCCTATTGACTGTCCACTTTCATCAACTATTACAAGAGAGCTTACATTTTTATCCAACATTTTCTTTGCAGCATCCTTTGCACTATCTGAGGTTTGAATGATTTCTACTTTCTTTGACATTATGTCGCTTATTTGATTCATAGAGTTTATACAACAAAGTTGAATATATTTTTGATTCCAAACCATGAATAGGACTTGTTAAATACTCAAGGGCTGACAAGAAAATCATGGCTCTAGATAATTTATTGTCTTTCAGGACAAGCTTCAAGCTGTTGGTAGTAAAATACTCAGGACACCATTCACAACTTGAATCTATGAGTAGACCATTATGATATGCAACATGATGTGTTAGTCAAAAATAACAAGAATTTGTTAGAACATTTCATCCAAGTCCTTTTATGTTTACTCTTGAATTATTATATTAGCTTACAGGCTGCAGGCAAGATGTTGGCTATTTCTTGTTCATCACAGCCATGCTAATCCTGCCTAGTTTTCTTATTGTTGCACTTAACTTGAAGAATGAATTACCACTACTACAAGACCAAAAATTTTGAATTGCCTAGGGAACTTTTCAACAACTATCTCCTACCTCTAGCGGATTTGGAGAACGGGGTGTATGTGAAGATGATGCATGCTGTCATCATTATACGTTCCTCCTACTCCAAGATCCGTATTGATCTCTTATACCATGTAAAAGATAAGAACTTTTTGAAACTTTGTTACTAAAGAATTAAAGCTATCAGCACAATTTACATTAGACTCAATCATATTATTCATGATTAGTATTGATACTAGATTGGAAGTCATTTGAATTACTGTTAGTCAAAGGGAATCTAGATAACCGGTCACACTTGCAAACTGTACAAAAGTTACTAATTTCAATTACTTTTGCTTACATAACACACTAAGACAAGTTACGTTCCAGAGACACTTATCACAAATTAGAAATATTCTTTCATTTTCATCAAAATTTTTTTCTTTATTTACTACAATTTTAGTTGAAGTCAATCCATGAAGATTTTACCTGAAATCGCATTTAAATTTCGATTAATTCTGTTAAGGCATATAATATTCTCTGATTTATTTACAAACTGCCATTGTAAAGTCAATCAAGTGTAGCAAAATAGAAATTTTAAATAAGGTTTGTGAAGCGATCATGGATTGTAATGAGCAAAGATAATTTTAATCCTGAAGAGTTCAAAATAAGTCAAAGACAGAGTTGGGATAGCGTAGCAGCAGGATGGCAAAAGTGGTGGAAAACGATAGAAAACGGTGCGCAAAAAGTTAGTGATAAATTAGTCGAACTCGCAGAGATTAGAGCAGGACAAAGAATTTTAGACATAGCAACAGGTATTGGCGAACCTGCAATTACCGCAGGGAAAATTGTAGGTCAGAAGGGACATGTTACTGCTACAGATTTATCTTCAGAAATGTTGGCAATTGGGGAAGAAAGAGCAAGATCTCTGGGTCTACAGGATATCATGGAATTTGTACAGAGTGATGCCGAAGACCTGAAACTAAGGACAGATGAAAAATTTGATTCAATTCTTTGTAGATGGGGATTAATGTTTCTACCAAACCTTGATACGGCATTGAGTAATATACATCACAAATTAGTTTCCGGAGGAAAATTGGCAGCTGCTGTATGGTCCGAACCATCCAAAGTTCCATTTATCAGTCTTTCCATGGACACTGCCAGAAAACATCTAGGTTCGTTACCAGGTCAGGGATTGCCAGGTCCATTAAGTTTGGCTGATGTAGATTCACTCAAAAAGTCTTTCGATAAAGCGGGATTCGTAGACATACGAACAGAGAGGATTCCGGTAATCTTTGAATTTGATTCTGCTGAGGATTACGCTAAATTCAATCAGGACATCGTTGCACCAATTCGTGCAATTTTATCTAATGAGACTGAAATCAAAAAGCAGCAAGTATGGAATGATATTACTGAGCAAGCTAAACTGAAATACTCAGATCCTGATAGTGGACGCGTTAAATTTGTTAATGAAGCTATATGCATAGTGGGACTTAACAAATAGTCCACATATTCAGGGTCGGAATTTAATAATTCATATAGTTGTATAGTGCCACCATTAATTTTTTAATCCAATACCTAGTAACGCATGTTTTTTTACAAAGAGCCAAGTGATATTTGGATAAAAAAACATATTTTGCAGTTAATGTATTTGTTTCAAGTTCTCATCATTTAATACACCTGAGATCATTCCTGATGCTGTTGGCAATGGCTCATCGACTATCGTGTTAGTAAAGAGGGGTAAAATGGTATACAACCCAATTGAGATGGCGACCACGGCCAAAATTATCACAATAATTATTTTTTTCTTATTCATAGATTTTAAGACCTCCATCTAATTATTAAATCGTTAGTTGTGCGCTGCCAAATAGAGTTGAGAATGCCTTACACCAAATTAGTACGGTATTGTATTTTGATAGATCTGTCCCAATAGGAATTTCATAATTCTGATTTCCGATGTTGCCTTTTAATCTTCCAAGATTTACAATGTCTGATGCATCCTTTCCAGTAGAAAGATAAACATAGAGATCCGGACCATTCGTAGTTTTTAGATTTTCCAATCTCAGGAATGTTCTTCCATCGGTAAGATCGATTACTTTAGCAATCCCTTCAGCTTTATGAAAACCATCTCCTGCATCTATGAAATTACCCATTAAGGGTTCGGTATTTGGTTGCGTCATAGGATCAGACTTGTTCTCATAAACAGTAGAATTCTGTTTTGAAAATTTGCTCATTACCATCTGCTTTTCATTCTGAGTCATGTTCTGTGCTGCGTGAATTCTTTGTTCCTCAGTCATGTTCATAAAGGTCTGGACATTGGACGAAGTCCCAAAGGATACTTGGGATTTGGTTGTTACTAACATTACCGAAAATACTAGACCTGTAATTATCATCGCACTAAGAATAATTTCAGTTGTTTTCAAATTATTTTCATAAGAATGACGTGTATCTCTTTTAAAAATATTTATCCAGATCAGATCCAAATCTATACAAGATTGTGGAGAGTCCCATTCTCAACTTGTCGTCAGCAACGTTGACAACGATTTTAAGCAGGTTGGTATGGGTCCTGTCCCATTGAGTACGAGTGTCGAAATACCGATTTAGTACTTTTTGGAGGTTTTGGCTTAGTTGTAGGTGACCAGTTTTAAGTTCCTGATAACTTATACTCGATGCATTCCTAATCCATAACCAGATATCAACACTATACATAAGGATGATGTGAATCCGGCTGAATTAGAACGCCAATTACTAACGCCTAACTAACTAAACGGTCTCTCATTTCTAACTTTAGATAAATTACTTTACAATATTAAAATCATCCAAGATTTTTCCACTATGGGATATGAATTGTCCCATTAGAGATTTATTACCAATTACTATTTTTGTAAAGCCGTAATCATCATCATTTTGATATATTGATTCTTTTATTTGTCCCTCAAATTCATAATGAGATCTCCCTCCTGTACCAGACTGTACGAAAACTGTGTGTTTGTTTGGAAATTGTATCCTTTCATAGTTATGGTTGTCGCCCCACATCACGAGGTCTACTCCATACTTATCTAGTAGTGGTTGTAATATGTCCGTTTGATCCTCATCTGCACCATGCTCCGATGGGCTTGTGTATAGAGGAGTTGTCGTTACTACTATCTTCCACGGTTTTGTTGTCGATTGAAGCTCCTTTTCAAGGAATGCAGCGTTTGATGAAGGAGATTTATACGCATCTAGCATTATTATTCTTGCCGATCCTGCATCAAATGCATATACCATAGACGGCTGTCCAAATAAACCCGCATAGGAATCTGAGTCATGATCCCCTTTGGCACCTTTCATCGGAATTCCTGACTCCTTTAGTTTATCCACTACTGGTTCAAATTCCTCAATCGAGCCATACGAATAATCACCGAGTCCCAGCGTCAAGTTTATTTTGTTATCTATCATTAGATCTACCGTTTGTTCCCAATTATCATTTACCGCCGAACCCCAGTCCCCTGCTGCTCCTATGTAATAGTTTGATCCTGGAGTTGAGACTATATTTACAGATACTTCTGTTATGCTAGCATAGCTATTCAGAGTATTTCCATTGACAGTAATTCGCATGTATCTTGCATTAGTATCCACAATATTGTACTTTTCAGGATTTAGGGTAGAACCTGTACTTTTGGAACTTAGTACGTTTGTGAATGCTACTCCGTCATTTGAGGTGGATATAACAAAATTATTCTGTCTCTCATTTCCTTTATACCAAGCAATACTGATGTCACAAACCTTGTTGATTGTTCCTAAATCAAGTTGTATCCATGAACCAACACCATTATTCGACCATCTAGTGTCCAAATTATCATCAAGAACATTAGTTCCAGGAAATCCAGTCTGACTAGCTGAGGTTTCAGCACTCTGAACATGACCAATAGTACATTGAACTTGCGACGTATTTGAGGATGATACCATGGTTTTGATTTCGGCTATACTCGCATAATTATTTTGACTATTTCCGTTAACAGTTATTCGTATGTATCTTGCATTAGTGTCAACAACATTGTATTTTTCATATGAAAGAGACTTTCCACTGCTTACTGTTGATAATACGGTCTTGTATGATTTTCCATCCTGAGACGTTGAAACTATAAAATTATTCTGCCTCTCATTCCCTTTGTACCAAGCAATATCCACGCTACAAATGTTCTTGCTCGACCCTAAATCCACCTGAATAGATGAGCCTACACCGTAATTAGACCAGACAGTGTTAAGATTATTATCAACTGCTTTTGAAGATGGAAATCCAATTTGGCTACTTGGTGCAGACGCAGTTGCCTGCGAAACCTGACTATTGGTACAGTTTTGAGATGAGCCCTTGAAACCATAAATCTTAAATTCACTGATACTAATCCAGTTGCTCTGCGTGTTCCCATTAATCATAACTCTTACAAATCTGCCTGTCTGGGATTGAATATTGTATTTTTGTTCAGTTAACGATGTACCATCACTTTTACCGGAGTAAGCATTGGTAAATGTTTTACCATCTTTTGATATTGATATTACAAATGTATTCACACGTTCATTTCCTCTATGCCAGTTAAGACCTACTGTGCATATTACGTTCTCTTGTCCAAGATCGATCTGAATCCACGATCCAAGACCCAGGTTCGACCATCTTGTATTGAGATTCTGATCGATTGCGTGGGATGGCGGGTTCACCGACTCAGATCCACTAGCAGTAATCCCACTGACCGGAAGCTTTGAACAAGTGTTAGACGTGGTAAATGGGTCAGATTGTCCATACACTTGAGAAGGTTGAACAAGAGGATTCGTGAAAATAAGAATCAGGAATGAGACAATGGAAATACCAATTTTCAATTGGTTGCTTCTTAAATGGTTAGAGGAGGCAAGGTTAGGTAAATCTCCTCTGAATATAGCATTTATCCACTTTGTCAATTCTATTATATCACAAAATCCCTTATTATAGTAAATTGGTGTTTGTATTTAAATTCAAAGAGGTGTAAAAAGTTTTGCAAGACACATATCTTTTCAATCAATCCGAGAAATGCAGAGAAAAAGGGACTAATTGCCTGGCGGTTGCTGTTGAGAGTTGCCTTTAGCCGTTACTTCTGATCTAATTGAGGCCAATGATTGGTCGATTTGATATATCGCCAGTTTGTCTCTTCCAATTATCTCAAATTTTTGAAGAATAGTCCCAAACAAGGTTTCTTCTTCTATTTGTTCACTTACAAACCATTGTAAGAAAGAATATGTGGCACGATCTTTTTCTCTTTCGGCAATCTCTACTAGATTATTAATGAGTTTTGTAACAGTCTGTTCACTTTTCAAACCTGCCTGGAAAGTAGATTCCAATGAATCAAAATTTCCCTTAGGCTTTTCTGTTGCTGGTATGATCGCTTCAGCTCCTGCATTATTAAGATAATGAACGAATTTCAACATGTGTGTATTCTCCTCGGCAGCTTGTTCAAAAAAGAACGTCGCACCACCATTATATCCAGTTCTTTCACACCATGATCCAATTGCAACATATGCCTGAGTTGATGATGCTTCATAAGAAATTTGATCATTAATTGCCTTTGCAAGTTCGGTTGATATTCTCATTGTAATATTCTATACGTTCTCATATATCTATATTTTTGGAATTGCTAGGTGTTGATTTGAGAAAAAGGAACTTTAAGATTCGCCCACTTCCCAATCAGATAATGAATATTAAGAAAGAGCTATTCGTTAGATCTAGTTACTAGATCCCAGTCATATTAGATATTTTTTGCTTTAACTCGCTAATTGGTGTCTGGATGTCTGCTTTATTTTGAACTTCTGATTTCAAAGGAGAGATCAAGCTTATTACTTCTTCAGCTGAACTTTTCATTGTTTGATTAAGCATAGGCAATGAGTCCTCAACGAGAGACTCTGCCCTTGATATAAAACCACTTGCATCCTGGTATTCAACTATCTCAACCACTTTCCCATCTCTCACACCAGATTCATATTCTGTATTTGCAACGTCGAATAACCATGAAGCTACTATTAGGTTCAGTGTACTATTTTCTTGCGGTACAATTAGTTTAATTGCATCGTTTAGCAACTGATTTGACTTTTCAGTCTCCTCAGTAAATTGAGATAGGTCTAATTTTTCTACATTTTGTGATAGCTCACTCAATGAAGTATATAGTGTGTGATTAAGATTACTATCAACGGTAACAAGAGGAGCTTCTATAAAGTCATATATTTCTACTATAGGGTGTAAGATATGAGCCCGGGTTAATGTATTGTTTCCGTCCTCTTTGTTCATAATTGCCTGTTCAAGATGACCTTTCATCTGTTCAATATTATACACGTATTCTATCTGGTTGGGCATTTGACTCCAGACTAATTCAAATGTTGAAAATTGTAGGCTCAAAAACAGAAAGCTGCCAAGGCAAGGGAGGATAAATAAATTAGATTTTGTAATACTTAAGTTTAATTTTCTCAATGATGACCAACCATGTAAAGAACAGGCTAATTTAAGGCTTATCCAGATTCTCAATCCAGAGAAAGAACTCTAGAAACCTAATGAACTCTCAATTGTCTTTATCCAACTATGATCGATCATTTACTTCCGAAGGAATATTGACAAATCCCAAAATAAATACATAAATTATAACATTATGCTAGGAGGGATTTTCTTTACTGTTCTATATCATTACCTGTAGCATTTTACCAATTATAGGACCATCAAGTGATTTTAGTAATTATCTGGGAAGAGTAGTATTGACGATAATTGATTTGTTTGTGGTACTTGAGTTTACGAAGGCTACGTTAGAATTTTCACAACCAAAACCATCTCCATCAGAATCTAAACCAAAAGTGTCCGGAGCTAATACTGTAAAATTTCTGTAGGGGATATCTGTACAGGTCAAGTTGGCAGAATATGTGGTAACACAAAAATCTGGATATGAAGGGTCACAGGGATTGCTCATATTACCAGCAGATCCATTTCCTTGTATCTGACTAGCATTTATTTGACTAGCATTTATTTGACTAGCATTTATTTGACTAGCATTTATTTGACTAGCATTAGCTTGTAATTCTCGTGGCTGTGGTACAGTAATGTTGGCTTGACCACTTGCATAATCAATAATTCCAAAGCCAGAAGCAAATAGTAAAGATACTGTTAGTGAAAAGATGTATAGTTTCAAACTCATATGTATTTTAGTATAGCCTAGATATTTAAGTGAACTGATAGTCTAAATGAATTTGGCACGATTCAATTCAATCAGGTATGATGGATATGAGAATTTAGGTGTATTGCATTTTTATGATGAATGGTGAAGCTTGGTTTAGTTTGATTCACTAAACTCCACCTAACTAATCTGCAATTCAATTGACAATCAATATAGATACCAATTTGCAAGGTGCAAATTGATAAAATAAAAGTTATCTTCTATTGCCATGTTAACAATTAACAATTTGGATCCAACTAAATGTATGAGATATAATGTTTCTAAAAGAATATTGATATCTAACTGTACTTTTTTTTTCTTTGCAAAGCATCAGAGACTGGACACTCCAGGTAATACTGTTTCAACGAAATGGACAATCATGTGGAGGCCGTAGACAAGGTATTTGTCTGATATAGAGACAGAACTCAAATTCTCTGCAATATGAAAAAAAGCAAGCAAGATACTAACAAAATGTGCATAAGGATAAAGTTTAATTGTTAAAATATTCTATTGCAGCTCTCATGTCAGAAGTTAACAAGTCTTTTCATCCAGATGAAATTGATGTTTCAATATCTGAAATCTCAGACGGGATATATCGCATATCTGGTTTTGTTGAAACATACGGCATTACGTTTAATCAGTTTTTGATCCAAGATGAATGTCCAACCCTAATTCATACAGGACCTATAGGCATGTACAACAAGATAGAGAAAAAAGTAAAGGAAGTTATTAACATTGAAAAATTAGCCTACGTTGCATTTTTACATTTTGAAAGCGATGAGTGGGGAGGTATGGAGTTTCTCAAATCACCAAGGGCAAAGCTTGTGTGCAGCGATTTGAGTTCCAAGTTAAATCTTACGGGTTGGTATAACGTTCCCTGCGATCATATATCGTTTTGGGATAATGAAATTCTCAAAACTGGCAAACGCGTCCTTAGATTCATAATGACTCCACATGTTCACCATTGGGATAGCATGATGATCTTCGAAGAGACCACTAAATCATTATTTCCATCGGATCTTTTTATTCAACCAGGAAAAAATAGGCCAATAATTTCTAGTGATCTTTCAGATGATATGATTCAGTTGTATAGGACGGTGGGAATTTTCGGCAGTGAGGAACCCGTAAGGCAAACTACCAGAAGACTTGCAAAACTTGAGCCAAAAATTATCTTCCCAATGCATGGGGGTTGCATAGATGCTTCAATGTTCCCTTCTTACACAAACGCTATAATGAAAAATGAATTTGCATATTCAGGTAACATACTGGGACAAAAGGTACAAATCGTCACTTAGGATTTTACTAATTTTAATTTATTCTGCCATCAAATAATTTGAATACATTATAATCAAAAATTACTCATTAATAGTAACAAAAAATATCCTGGAATAATGATTAGTTGGATTATATGTGAGATATACAAGTTATCATATCTTGATTAAAAATGTACAATTTGAATGATTAATGTTTGATACTTTTATGTCAGGTTTTCAAAGTTATAGTAATTCAGCTGTCATCAACTTGAGTAAATCGTCTTACACTAGTGACATCAAGTGAGTATTCTACAATTACTTATTTATACACCCACAATCTCTATATCGTCATGAATGTTCAAGCATATGCAGCTCATGAACCCGGAGGAAAATTGGAAACTTTTGAGTACGAACTCGGTTCACTAAAACCCGATGAAGTAGAGATAGATGTAGAGTACTGCGGAATTTGTCATAGCGATTTGCATATGCTTAAAAACGATTGGGGTTTTACACGATACCCGTTTGTACCAGGTCATGAAATCATCGGAAAAGTAACTGATATAGGAAATGCTGTAACCCATCTGGAACTAGGACAATATGTAGGATTAGGTTGGCGAGCACGCTCTTGCCTAGTATGTGACCAGTGTTTGAGCGGTCATCATAACCGCTGTCTTAAGGGTCAAGATGTCATCGTTGGCAGGCATGGAGGGTATGCAAATAAGGTACGTTGTCAAGCACTATGGGCCTTTCCTTTGCCTAAGAACATTAATGTTAAAAGTGCTGGTCCGTTGTTTTGTGGTGGAATTACAGTTTTCAATCCAATTATTCAAAATAATATCAAGTCTACAGATCATGTGGCTGTTGTTGGAATAGGAGGATTAGGACATATGGCCATTAAATTTCTTAATTCTTGGGGATGTGAAGTTACTGCCATCTCTACCAATCCTGAAAAAGAGAGGGAAGCACAGCAGTTTGGAGCAGACCATTTCATAAACACTACCGGCGCTGATGCATTGAAACCATATTCAAATCGTTTTCATATGGTAATGGTTACTGCAAACGTTGATCTGAATTGGGACTCTTACATTAAGACATTGCGTCCGGGAGGAAGATTACATATTGTTGGAGCAGCTTCACAAGTGAATGCAGCGGTGTTTCCATTAATTTCTGGTGAGAAATCTATCGGTGGTTCTCCTATTGGAGGTCCTGCAGATATTCTAAAGATGCTAGATTTTTGCAATCGCCATGGCATTGAGCCTGTCATTGAAGAGTTTCCGATTTCACGCGTTAATGAGGCAATCGCACATCTTGCAGCAGGCAAAGCACGTTATCGAATTGTCTTGAGCAATGACTTCAAGTAGTCAAACTTGTATTCTGCTCAACTTTCTATAGGGCAGAAGTAGTTAGCACTACACGTTTCATTGTATGGGAACTTATAGCTTCCTTTCTGTGAATTACAAAGTTAATGTTCATTACAAAGTTAATGTTCACTCACATGCTCACAAATTAATTTTACCTTCTCAATGAATTTACCCTTATTGTTTATTCTGCTGCCTGCGCTATCCTGCTCAGGGCTTCTTCTGTGGTCTGTTTGATACCGTTTTCTGCGAAACCTCTACCAATAATAGGAATGCCCGAAAGGTCAATGTCCCATATTGCATTTAATCTTGACTTGTTCGCAGAGAGAGATTCCAATTCGAGTATTCTACTACCTGTTACCAATCCTTCTGTTAGGTTTGCTTGAATTATCATTTGATCAGGATATACTGTCACAATTTGATGACTTGTATTATTCTGGGGACCAGCACTAATAATTACTTGTCTTTCGATGATGTTATTAGTCTTGTTTATGTT
>Ga0193741_1000087_pt1 | contig 22543 bp, 20 predicted proteins | sample L2s2metaG_FD_143059 | JGI IMG/M metagenome (GOLD analysis project Ga0193741, IMG submission 143059) | Soil microbial communities from a riparian zone of the East river system, Colorado, United States - L2s2 | ecosystem: Environmental > Terrestrial > Soil > Riparian zone | place: USA: East River...
TGTTTCGTGACGCGCACCAGCTCGGTGGCGATGCGCTTGCCGTTGAGATCGGCCGCGGTCTTGAACGGCGAGTCTTCGGGCGCGGCGAGCACCCACTTCACCTTGCCAAAACTCTGCTTCGAGTAGACGAGGTCGCAGATGCGCGCGACCGGCGCCTTTTCCGGATGCCCGATCTCGTGCTCGGCGATCCAGTCCTGCCCGGTGAGCCCGGCGTCGAGCACGCCGTCGGCGACATAGCGGGCCATTTCCTGCGCGCGGATCAACATGCACTCGATCTCGGGATCGTCGATCGACGGAAAGTACGATCGCGGATCGACGCGCAGGATGTAGCCGGCGCGCTGAAACAGCTGGATCGTTGCGTCCTGCAACGATCCCTTCGGGATGCCCAGCCGCAGTTTCATCGCCGCTCCTCGACCTGTGCGTTCTGGATGACGTTGAAGAAGCAGCTGCGCTGGCCGGTATGACAGACGTTGCCCTCGCCCTCGCGCCGCACTTTGATCAGGATCGTGTCTTCGTCACAGTCGAGCAGCACCTGGCGCACCGCCAGGCGATTGCCCGACGTCTCGCCCTTGGTCCACAGTGTGTTGCGCGTGCGGCTGAAGAACGTGACGTAGCCCGATTCCTGCGTCTTGCGCCAGGCATCGCCGTTCATGAAGCCGACCATCAGCACTTCGTTGCTGATCTCGTCCTGCACCACCGCCGGGATCAGACCGCCGAGCTTTGTGAAATTCATTCTGCTTTCAGCTGTCAGCTCTCGGCTTTCAGCTCTCCAAAAACAAAAAACCCGCCGTTGCCGGCGGGTTGCGTGGATCGAAACGTCTTGATGTCGATTCGTTTACGCGCAGACTCCTGCCGGTCCGTTCGGGGAACGGTGATGATGGGAGTGGTGCACGTGGTGGACGAACGACATGACCGCTACAGCCTAATGGACCCTTCTACTCGGAGTCAATCGCTTGCACACTTCTTCATGCCGCCAGGCGGCGGCGAATCCATTCGGCGATCTGCCTGGCTGGGGCCGGCTTCGCGAGGAAGTAACCCTGCGCCGCGTCGCATTTGAGCTCGATGAGGTGTTCCAGCACGTCTTCGGTCTCGACGCCCTCGCCGATCACCGTCATCCCGAGGTTGTGCGCGAGGTCGATCATGCAGCGCACCAGCGTGTCGTCTTCGCCGTCGGCGAGGCCGATGATGAACGAGCGATCGATCTTGATCTCGTCGACCGGCAGGCGCCGCAGGTAGCTCAGCGACGAATAGCCCTTGCCGAAATCGTCGATCACCAGACGCACGCCCATGTCGTGCAGCTCGTCGAGGCAGCGAATCGATCCGTCCGGATCCGACATCACCAGGTTCTCGGTGATCTCGAGTGCGAGTGACGAGGCCGGCACGCCGTGCGCATCGAGCATGGCCCGGAGCCAGGCGGGGAACGTCGAATGATGCAGGCTCCGCGGCGAGATGTTGACGGCGATCACACACCCGTCCGGGCGCATCGAGCGCGGCCATTCCTGCATCGCCGACTCGAGCACGAACGACGTCAGCGGATTCACCAGGCCGGTGTGTTCGGCAACGCGGATGAACTCGTCCGGCAGCAGCCGGCCGTGGTCCGGATGATTCCAGCGCACCAGCGATTCGACGGCGATCACGGTGTTGGTGCGGAGGTGAACGATCGGCTGGTAGTCGAGCACGAATTGCCGCGTGTCGATCGCCAGCCGCATCGACGAGGCCAGACTGGCGCGGCTGGAGAGCCGATCATCGCGGTTCGGGTTGTAGACGACGTAGCCGGTCTTGTCTCTCTTGGCCAGATACATCGCCGCGTCCGATCGCTGCAGCACTTCGTCGCTGGTGGCGGCGTGCCACGGCACGGCCGCGATGCCGATGCTGGCGCTGACGAGCAGCGGCCGGCCGTCGGCGGCGAAGGGATGCTGCATGTCGTGCAGCACTTTGCGGGCGGCCAGCTCGGCGCGATTCACATCCGTCCCCGGCAACAACACCGCGAACTCGTCGCCGCCGAGACGCGCGACCGTGTCGGATGCGCGCAGTGCGCCGCGCAGGCGTGTCGCCACTTCCTGGAGCACGAGATCGCCGGTGTGATGACCGTGCGCGTCGTTGATTTCCTTGAAGCCGTCGAGATCGATCAGCAGGACCGCAAGACCCTTCTCGTCGCGATGCGATCGCAGGATCGCCTGCTGCAGGCGATCGAGGAAGAGCGCGCGATTCGGAAGATCGGTCAGCGAGTCGTGATAGGCCAGGTAGGCGACGCGTTGGTTGGCCATGTGACGCTCGCGCCGGACTGCGGCTTCGCGCAGCTCACGCTCGACCGCGGGAGCCAGCCGCGCGAGATTGCCCTTCATGATGTAGTCGTGAGCGCCCGTCCTCATCGCGGCGACGGCGGTGTCTTCGCCGATCGTTCCCGAGACGAAGATGAAGGGCAGATCGGGATGCTGCTCGCGCACGATGGCGAGCGCCTTGGTACCGCTGAAGCCCGGCATCGTGTAGTCCGCGATCACGAGATCCCAGTCGAATCCGTGAAGCTCGTTGCGGAGCGCCTCGGCAGTGTCCACGCGACGCGCAAAGATGTCGTAACCGGCGCGAGTCAGCGCCAGTTGCACGAGGAGCGCATCGTCCTCCGTGTCCTCAACTTGCAAGAGCCTTAACGGCGTCATCTTCCTGTCGACTTGCACACCATCTGAGGGGGCGTCAGGGGCGATAGACGACTACCCCTTGGGGGGCAAGAAATGTGCCCCGGCGGACAACCCCGCAAAGGGCTTAAGCCCCAGTGGTTTACGGATGAAGAAACGCTGAGCTATAGGGGAAACCCGTGCGCCGTTTCGGCACACGGGTCATCAGAAGCGTGGTTTACAGATGTTGTCACTATGGCCAATTCTCGCGGCCGGCCCTAGTTGTTTGTCGTCGATCCGACGCGGGCGCCCGCACCGCTGCGGTCGATCCCGACGATGTCGATGACGCCGCCGCGATCGCGCAGCGTGACCTTCACCGGCGCCTTCCACTGCGGAAACGCCGCGTTCATGGTGCGAATTGTCGCGACGATGTAGCGCGCGCCTGATGGATCGGCGGGACCGAACTCCGTCGTAGGAACCCAGGACACGGGCTCGGAATACTCCTCGACATCGCTGACGGGGCGCTCGAGGCCGGTCATGTTGTCGAACGAGCTCCACATGGTCTGATACGTTTCGCCGGGCGCCGTGATGCCGAGGCGGAGAGCGGCGTTATCGAACAGCAGGATCGGACCGCGCTCGCCGCGCCGCAATTCGAATTGATCCAGCGGGTTGATCCCCGTGATCCAGTGCTTCACGACTTTATCGCGGCGCTCGATGATGACCTTCGTCAACTGCCCGGCCGCTTCAGCCTTCGACAGCTTTGATGCCGCCACGATCGAACGAATCATCGCGTCGGAGAACTGCGCCACGATTCGCGCTGCCCAGAATGCATCCTCGCCATCCATCGCCTCGAAGGCCGGGTGCGGATACTCGGTCTTCCAGGTCGCCGGATCGAACACCTGGCTCTCGATGTTGCCGAGCGACGGCAGATCCGAGTACTTCGCCTTCATCCAGTCGCGCTGCCAGAGTCCGAACGTCAGCAGGCCCTTGCGAATCTTGTCGCCCTCGATCAGGTACTCGTAGCCGCCGCGCGGCTGCTGCGCCGACGTCGATCCGCTGCCGAGCGTCGAGCCGAAGTCCTGCAGGTAGTGGCGGATGAATCGCCGTCCATCGACTTCGACATAGCTGTCGATGCTGTTGATCGATCGCGCATCGTCGTGATTCAACCACGCGGAGAACACGCGCAGGCCGCGCAGCTCGCGGCGCAGCTCGTGCGGGTAGATGTCGTTCGGATCGTCGGGGCGGGTGCCGGTGAACCGGAACGAGCCGACGACCTTGCCGGGAACCCAGCGTGACGCGAGCACGCGAATCGTGCCGTCCGCCTGGCGCGGCTGATACTTGAGCAACTGCTCCAATTCCTCGGACTTGAACCGCGCGTCTTTTCCGACGCGAAGCTCCCGGGGATCCATGGTCGCGATGAAGTCCTCCGGTACCGTGTAGCCGATCGCATGGAAGATCTTCGTCGCGATCAACTCGACCGAAGACGCGAGCTCGGGCACGCTCGCGGGATCGAGCTTGATCAGGAACACGATGCCGTTGGCGTCGCGAATCGCGAACTTCGGCGTGATGCCGGCGGCCGGCTTGCCGATCACTTCCCACGGTCCCGGCGCCGGTCCGTCGATGGTGTCGGGTCCGCGCAGGACTTCGTCGATCGTCATGTTCCGGACACCGATGCGGTTCGTGAACCAGCTCGAGTCGGGCACTTCGCCGAGCGTGTTGACGTTGACCGAGGGTCCGCTCAACGCCGATCCCTTCGAGAACGTGTTGTGGACGAAGTCGTAGCTCTTCGAGAGATCGTCTTTCGCGACCGGCGCGATGTTGCGCATGTCGTCGTCCATCCACAGCGGGTCGTCCGGAAAGAAGCGCCGTGAGTCCTGGACCGCCGGCGCTTTTGACTGGGCGCCGAGCGTCGCTGCGCTCAGCGCGGTGATCGCGACAACGACGAGAACGAATGTCTTAGAAGCCATATTTGAACCCCAGGTAAGGCATGAAGCCCTCGCGGCCGTAGGCCAGATCGAGCCGTGCCAGAAACGCGCTGTTGCTGTGAAGACGGAAGGCGATGCCGTAGGCGGTTTCGAATGCGCCGGCCTTCAGATCGCGAAGCTGGTGCATCACCTGGCCCGCATCGACGAACAGGGCCGCATCGAGCGCCCACCACGCTTCCCATTGGTATTCGGCAGACATCGACACGGCCTGGCGATCGCGGAAGCGCCCGTTGCTGAATCCGCGCAGCGTCGACAGGCCGCCAAGCGCAGGCAGATAGATGATCGGGACGCGCGCGACGCCATCGGCATCGGTGAGTGCCGCCTGGGCGCGCAGCTCGATGCGTCGATAGCGGTTGCCGAGCGGGACAATCTGCTGCAGCTGCACGTCGACGCGGCGGAAATCGTTCAGCGTGTCGTGCCTGCCGTCGTACTGCGATGCGGTGACCTGATAGTGTCCGCCGCTCCGCGGATGCGTCGAGCTGTCGCGCCAGTCGAAGCCGACGATCGCGTCGGTGCGCAGGAACTCGGGCAAGCCGTTGAGCCCAGGCGCGGACGCCGGATCGAAAGTCACTTCGATCGACGGATAGCGTCCGTCGGTTCCCGGTCCGACGACGGGCGTGAGCAGCGCCACGGCGCCACCGATGGAGAGCCGTCGAAACGGCTTCCATTCGAGTGCCGCGGTGGTGTCGGTCGTGTCGAGGCGATAGCTGACGCGGTGGTCAGCATCCGGACCGATGCCGTAGAAATCTTCCTGCGGCATCTGGTCGTCTCGCCAGCTCATGGCGAAGTTGATCGGCGCACCCGCGATGTTGAGCACGTCGACGCGCGCGGCCAGGCGCTGATACCCGAGGATGCTTCGACCTGCCGACAAATCGAGATCGATCCTGTTTGCCTGATACGGATCGACAACGGGCTGTCCAATCGCGCGCTGCGTGAGGCCGATTCCGCCGGCGAATCCCGCGCCGCCGCTGAAGTTGCCCATGTTGACGTGGAGTCCCCTCCACGACAGCCTGGAGTCGTGATTGTCGTACCAATACAGCACGCGCTCGGTCATCGATCGCTCCGGCGGAGTGAGTTGCTCCGATTTCTGATCGCGGGCTGCGGACAGCGCCTTCGCGCGCCCGGCGTTATCGTCCTGCGTTTGCGCGGACGCATTTACCGATCCGATCGACAGCGTGATGATGATTGCGGCGACGTTGGTCACGAGTGTTCTAGTCATGTCGGCGCGCTCCACTGCAATTGATTTGCCGTGATCGTTGCGCACGCGAGATCGCTGCAGATCGCGCGGGAATTCCCCGCAAACGCGCTGAAATCACGTCAGAACACGCGATCGATCAAGTTGCGCACGCCCCTGATCGCGATGCGCAAGTTGCGCATTTCCAATCACCCTGCGTGAGGTGCGCCGAACGCGACCACGCGCGCGTGTGACGGTTAACTCTCGATGTGTCTGCTCGTTAGCGCGAATTGGCCGCGACGGTTCGAGTCTTGCTATTGCAGATACAGAGGACGGATAACAGGTGCAACGACACATCGAATTGCTGATTGGACGACTGGCGACCGACGAGGATTTTCGCGACGCATTTCAGCGTGATCCGGAGAAGACGCTTGCCGACGCCGCGGCGTGGGGGCTGGCGTTGAGCGCCATCGAGGTCTGCGCCTTGCTCTCGACCGATCAGACGTTGTGGGAGCGCATTGCCTTCGAGCTCGATTCACGACTGCAAAAGGCCAGCTTCAAGACGTCGACAGGAAAGGATGAGCGAAGCTCCCGAGGATGACAGTCGCGCCGGCCGTGTGGGAGACTACCGGCAGTTCCCACATGACGACTCGCGAACCGTTCGACGCGTCGGACGGTGCCCGGCTGCGCCGGCTCGAAGCCAATCTCGAAGTGCTTGACGGCCTCATGGCGGCGCTCACGGGAGTGCTGAGCCTGCGCAGTGCCTTCGATCACGTCTCGGAGATCGCGCAGAAGGTCATCGCGCACGACGCCATGACCGTGATCCGGCCGACGGACGATCGGGAGCACGCCACCGTCTACGCGGTGCGCGGGTTTGGCGACCAGCCGCAGATCATCACCACGCGGCTGCGCGGCCCGTCGTACCTGCTGAGCGATGACTGGGACCATCAGCTCATCGACGACCTGACCCTGGATCCTGAATATGCGGATTCGAGGTCGGTGAAGATCGGCCTGCGCGCGGCGCTGCTGCTGCCGATTCGCTTCGACGGCCGCCTCGATTCGATCGTCAGTTTCCAGTCCAAGACGCCCGCCGCATTCACCAAAGACGACATATTGATCGCCAGGCGCATCGCCGCGTACATGGCGCTCACGCTGTCGCACGAGCGGCTGGCGGAGGAGCAGCGGCGGAACGAGGAGCTGCGCGCGAAGTCCGCGACGCTGGAGCTGCTTGATGAAGTGCTCGCGGCGGTAACGGGACTTGGCGAGCTGCCCGAGGTATGGGAGCGGATTTCCGCGGTCGCGCAGAAAGTGCTGCCGCACGACGCGCTCGTCCTCGCCGCGGCGCTCCCGGATCGCGGCAAAGCCCGTGTCTATGCGAGCAGCGCTCCAGGCGCCGAGCCGTTTTCCGACGTCGTCGAAGTGCCTCCCGCGGTCGCGGCCAATCGCGATTGGGAATACGACCTCGTTGACGATCTTCAGACCCAGGCCGATCAGCAGCATCTCGAAGCCACGCGGCGCGGCTATCGATCGGCGCTGCGGGTGCCGCTGCGCCTCGACGGCGAGCCCGTCGCGGCCTTCGCGTTTCTCTCGAACACGCCCGCGAAGTATCGGCTGGCCGATGTCCAGACGGCACGGCACATCGGCGAGCGCCTGCTGCAAAGTTTTGCGCGCGAGCGCCGCTCGGCGCTGCGCAAGCAGGTCGATGAAGCGTCGGAGCGCGCCTCGCGCCTCGAATCGCGTGTCAAGGAGCTGACCGAAGAGCTCGATTCGCGCACCGGGTATCGCCGCGTCATCGGTGACTCCGCCCCGTGGCGCCAGGTGTTGACCCAGGCCACGCAGGTTGCGGCGACGGAAACGACGGCATTGTTGCTGGGCGAATCCGGCACCGGCAAAGAAGTCGTGGCGCGATTCATTCATCGCGCATCGCCGCGCAAGAACGGCCCGTTCGTCGCGCTCAACTGCGCGGCGCTCCCCGAGCATCTGCTCGAAGCAGAGTTATTCGGCTACGAGAGAGGCGCGTTCACGGGCGCGGTCAACAGCAAGCCGGGTCAGCTCGAGCAGGCATCGGGCGGAACATTGCTACTCGATGAGGTGGGCGAGATGAGCCTGCCCGCCCAGGCAAAATTCCTGCGCGTGCTTCAGGAGCGCGAGTTCCAGCGCCTCGGCGGCACCCGCGTCCTCAAGACCGACACGCGCGTCGTTGCGGCAACGAATCGCGACTTGCAGAAGATGATTCAGCTCGGCCAGTTTCGCGAGGACCTGTTCTATCGATTGAATGTGTTCGCGATTCAACTGCCGCCGCTGCGCGAGCGGCGCGACGACGTGCTCGCGTTGAGTGAAGCGTTTCTCAAGGAGCTCGGCCGCAGCATCGGGCGTCCGCCGGCCGGCATCTCGCGCGACGCGCGCGATCGGCTGATGGAGTATCACTGGCCCGGCAACGTGCGCGAGCTGCGCAACATTCTCGAGCGCGCCGCGATCCTGTGCGAGGGCGGATTGATCACCACCGCGCACCTCACGCTGACGCCGGCGCAGACCGCGCCACCGATCGCAAGGCAGGCGCACTCGGCTGCGCAGGGACCAGCGGCAGAGGAACCCGCGGCGCCCACCGGCGAGCTGCAGTCGGTCGAGCGCGCGATGATCGAACAGGCACTGAAGGCGGCGAAGTTCAACAAGTCCAAGGCCGCTAAGCAGTTAGGACTGACGCGCACCCAGCTTTACGTCCGGCTCAAACGCCACGGCCTCGAGTAGAGTGCCTGTCCCGCCGTAGCCCGCTTCCGGCGAAGGCGGACGCGTGCAAGTTGCGTGTTTCTAAGCACACTGCATTGCCCGCAGCATCGCCATCCAGTCAGTTTTTCTGGTTAACTCGTTTATTCACAACACGATAGAAGACATGGCCTGGCTTGGCGTGTCCGTTGCTATGTGTGGCTGCGGAGATCAAGACCATGTTGCCGATAGCCGCACTCATCGTTGCCGACACGACCGGCCGGACCTTCGCCGGAATGGACCTGAACGAGCGCGCCGCGCTCATCGCGTCGGACGCGGGGATTCATCATTGCTACTTCCTGGGGTCGCGCCTTCCGGACCTGTCGGCGATGAAGCGGCTGCGCGATCGCGGCTCGTTCACGTTGGGCCTCCTCGGCTGGCCGCGCGTGTTCGCGGGCGTGCCGAACGCCGAGGTCATCGTCGTCCTCGACGCGCGCTCGATCCTCGACGCCGATCTGCTGCGCGCCACAGTGCGCGAAGCCCTCGCGCACGGCGGCCGCGCGGCGCTGCTCGTCGATCAGGGACCGCGGCGGAAGGACAGCTTGATTCAGGTCGAGAACGGCCGCGTCACATCGGTGATTGGCGACGGCAACGGCACGAATTGCGGCGTCATGGTATTGCCGCAATCGCTGGTCGCCCGCGTGCGAACGGTCCATAGCCTGCGCGATGCGGTGCATCGCCTGGCGAAGGCGGACCTGCTTGCCGCGGTGCCGACCGGCGATCGTTTCTGCAGGGTGCTCGACAGCCGCGGCGGTGTCGCGGCGATCGAGCGGGAATACGCGCGCGCGCAGCGGATGTCCATGTGGCGCGCCATGGCGGCGCGGGTCACCCAGTGGGTCGACTCGTTCTCGCCGGCGCAGTCTGAAGTCGCCGAGACGATGTGAGAGCGGCCCTTACTTCGCCGTCGGAAGCGGTTTTCTCGGCAGCTTCTCCGGCGTATTCGCCGCATACCACGCGAACACGGCGGCGACCGCGCCCTGTTGAATGACGTCGTCTTTTTGCACGTGATCGAACGTATCCATATTCGAGTGGTGCGTGCGCGAGTTGTATTCGAGGCGTTCCTGGATGAACTGAAATCCGGGAATGCCGGCTTCCTCGAATGATCCGTGATCGGTCTGCGTGACCGATCGCGGGCTCACGTTCTTCCAGCCCAGATCCTTCAGCGCCGCTCCCCATTGCTCGAAGTTCTTCATCGCGCCGGTGTTGTTCTGTCCCCAGATGCCGAGGATGCGGCCGGTGCCGTTGTCGAGATTGAAGTAGGCTTGGACGTTTTCGTGACCCGGCCTCGGCGCTTTGGTCTGCGAGTCGAAGTAGTGGCGGCGCACGTACTCGCGCGAGCCGAGCAGGCCCTGTTCTTCCGCGGCCCACAGCGCAAGCCGAATCGTGCGGCGCGGCTTCAATCCCAGCTTTTGGATCACGCGCAGCGCTTCGATCATCGCCGACGATCCGGTGGTGTTGTCGGTGGCGCCGGTCGCGTACGGATACGTATCGAAGTGCGCGCCCATGATCACGACTTCGTTCGCGAGATCGGTGCCGGGGATCTCCGCGATGATGTTGAAGGCGTTGCCTTCGGGATTCGTCTCCGGATGGAGCTTCGTCTGGATGTTGACTTCCATCCGCACCGGCTGGCCGTGCTCGAGCAGGCGAACGAGGCGGTTATAGTGCTCGACCGCGAGCGTCGCCGACGGCACCTGCTGCGGCGCCTTCGGATCGCGGCTGCCGCCGTTGCCGGGGAAGATCGTGCCGCCGTCGACACGTTGCGTCTGCCACGACAGATCGCTGCCGCCCGCGGAGAGATCGCCGTCGCCGCCGCGATCGAGGACGACGGCGGCGCCTTCAGCGACGAGGAATCGTTGAACGAGTTGCGCAAACTGCTGCGGCGTCAGGGCACCTGTCGCAGCAGGAGCCGTGGCCGCAGGTCGTGGCTCCGGCAGCTTCATCGCTTCAGCCCAGTCGCTGTCGTTCATCCTCAGGAGGACGCGGTCTTCGAGCATGCGCACCGGACGCGCCGCCTGGAGGATCACGATCTTGCCGACGAGCTGACCTTTGTATTTCGCGAGATCCGCCTCCGTCGACGCCTTCACCTGCACGACGTCCGACGAGATCGTGCCCTTGGTCGACGGCGAATACCAGCGCGGCTGGCCGATCAGCACCGCGGGCTGCGGCGTCAGCAGGTGAACTGAAAAGCGATCGATCGACCAGCCCTGCCCGAACGGAAAGCGCTCGATGTGGACGTTCTTCAATCCCCACTCGTTGAACTTCTTCATCGCCCAGTCGGCGGCCGCCTGATAGCCCGGCGTCCCCGTCGCACGCGGACCAAAGCCTTCGGCCAGCCACCAGTGCGTGTCCATCGCCTGCGACTGCGTCATCGCCTCGCCGCGAATCTTCGCGATGGTCGCCTGATCGACGCCGGATTGCTGCGCGCTGAGCGTGAGAGCGATTGTGAGTAGGGAAGAAGTCAGAACGAAGAAACGTCGCATGGAGGTCCTCAATACAAATGCAAACACGAAGAACACGAAAGCACGAAGCAATTGATGTACTTGCCTTCGTACCTTCGTGTCCTTCGTGTTGTCTTTTACTGCTGCGGCGCCGACGTCGTCGTGACGTTTGCTCCGCGCTTGTACTTGTCGAACCAATACCGCAGATACAGCTGCGTTCGTATGAAGTTCGACGGCGTGCTCGTCGTGCCGTGCCATTCGTTGTTCATGCGGATCATCGCCGTCGGCACCTTGCGCAGCTTGAGCGCGCTGTAGAACTGCTCGGTCTGCGGCATCGGCGTGCGCAGGTCCTGCACGCCCGTCATCAACATCGTCGGCGTCTTGACGTTGCCGACGTAGCTCAGCGGCGAGCGGCGGAAGTGCTCCGCCGGATCTTCCCACGGCAGCTTTTCGAAGTTGTAGTACCAGTTCGCGCTGTCGGTGGTGCCGACGAAGCTGACCCAGTCGATCACCGGGCAGTTCGCCGATGCGGCCGCGAAGCGATCGGTGTGGCCGACGGTCCACGCCGTCAGCACGCCGCCGCCGCTGCAGCCGGTCACGAACATGTTGCGCTCGTCGATGAAGCCCTTCTTCAGGAGCTCGTCGACGCCGGCCATCAAGTCGTCGTAGTCCTTGCTCGGATACGCGTTGTTGATCTTGTTGCCGAATTCGCTGCCGTAGCCCGTGCTGCCGCGCGGGTTCGTGTAGAGGATCACGTAGCCGTTGGCGGCCATCTCCTGCCATCCGTAATTGAAGCCGACGCCGTACATGCTGTGCGGCCCGCCGTGGATGTGCAGCTGCATCGGATACTTCTTCGTCGCGTCGAAGTCCGGCGGCGTGATGTACCAGCCCTGGATCTTCAGTCCGTCCGGCGCGGTGTACAACATCTCCTTCACCGCTCCGAGCTTCTTGCCCTTGAGGATGTCGTCGTTGACGGCCGTGAGCTGCTTCACCTGATCCGGCTTTGACACGTCGTAGGTGACGATGTCCGGCGGCAATTGCAGCGAGGTCAGAACGCCGACGGCCTTGCCCGTCTTCGACACGCTCGTGGTCGTGAGCATGTAGGTGCCCTTGGTGACCGGCTGCACCACGTCGGATCGAACGCCGGCCATCGGCAGCACGTAAAGATTCTGATTACCCGAGTCCTGCGCGGTGAAGTAGAGGCCGGTGCCGTCCGCCTTCCATTGCACGTTCTGCGGTGAGCGGTCCCACTCGCCAGAGACCAGGTGCGGATTGCTGCCGTCGATGTTCATTACGTACAGCTTGCTGTCGGTCCAGGTGTTGCGCGACGCGTCGATGCCCGTGTAGGCGACCAGCTTGCCGTCCGGCGACACGCGCGGATTGTTGTCGGGTCCCTTGCGCCGCGTCAGCTGCGAGATCGCGCCGGTGTCGACGTTGACGGAGTAGATCTCCGATTCGCGCCACTGGTAATCGGCATCGGGCACCCGCAGCGACGTGAAGAGGATCTGCTTGCCATCGGGCGTGAACTCGATGCCGTTGTGATCCCAATCACCGTTGGTCAGCTGGCGCGGTGTGCCGCCGGTCGCCGGCACGGTAAAGAGGTGACGGAAGCCGTCGTCATTGAAGCCCTGGCCGTCCTGGCGGTAATCGAGCCGCTCGACGATGCGCGGCGTCTCCACCCACTTGGCGCCTTCGGGACGCTCCGGCATCTTGATCGACCATGCCGTCTTCTTTTCGACTTTCATCGAGAACGCGATCGACTGGCCGTCCGGCGACCACGCCACGTTCGAGGGCGATTCGGCGAGATGCGTGACCTGCGAGGCCGCGCCTTCCGCGTCCATGTAGCGGACGAAGATCTGCGAGCCCTTCGGATCGCCCTGCGCGGTGTAGACGATGCGATCGCCGTTCGGCGACCAGCGCGCGCCGCTGCCGCGAACGAGGAAGCGGTTCTTGCCGCCGTCGGCGCTCATGATCCACAACGACGATTCGCGCTTGTCGTTGATCTTGTCGATCCAGCCGCGCGTGTACAGGATCTGCGAGCCGTCCGGTGACAGCTGCGGATCCGAGACCGTCTCGTACTCCCAATAGAGATCGAGGTTCAGGCGATCGTTCGCGACCGTATTCTGTGCGGCGACATTTTGTGCGGCGATGACCGCGGGCAACGACGCGAGAGCGAGGGCAACGAGGATGCGACGCATGTGACCTTCCTCCGACCGCCAAGGATACACGCGGTCGCCCTGAGCGAGAAACGCGCGAAGTCGCGTTTCGAGTCGAAGGGCTTAGAATTACGGCATGAAACGAAGCCTTTCCGTTCTTGCAGCATTGTTTTTGAGTGCCGCCCCAGCCGCGGCCCAAACACCAGCGCCAGCTCAGCCGCCGAGACCGGCTATGACCCTGACGACGCCGGGATGGCCCGACGGTGATCCGATTCCGGTGAAATACACGCAGGCCGGCGAGCAGGTGTCGCCGGCGCTCAACTGGACCAACACGCCGCCGGGCACGGTCACCTTCTTCCTCTACATGCACGACCCCGATGTGGCGCGGAACAAGACGACCGACGACCAGGTGCATTGGCTGGTGTGGAACATCCCGGGCACGGCGACGGGATTGCCGGAGAACGTGCCGAAGGGCGAGAAGCTCGCCGACGGCAGCATGCAGATCAGCGCCAGCGGCCCGGTGTATCGCGGTCCCGGCGCGCCGGCGACCGGTCCGCAGCATCACTACACGTTCGAGATCTACGCGCTCGATACGAAGGTCGACGTGCCGGCAAGCACCGACGCGTTCGAGACGCGCGCGAACATCATGAAGGCGATCCAGGGCCACGTACTTGGCAAGGCCGTGTATGCGGGGTTGTTCCGGAGGCCGCAGTAGAAGCTACTAGCGATCGAGCCAGATTCGCTGCAGCGGGAACGGGACAGCCTCGAACGGTTCCGCCGCAGCGATCTGGTCATCGCTGAGATCGAGCATCGGCACGTAGACGCCAGCTGCGAGCTTGAACACTTCCAGTTTTTTCTTCTTTGGCTCGACCAGCCACAGGTGACGCACGCCTTCGCGTGCATAGACGCCGGCTTTCAGGACTCGATCGAGCTTCCGGGTTGAGGGTGACGAAATCTCGCATGCCCAGTCGGGCGCCCGAGTCATGAAGGCTTCGGACGGCATCTCTTTGAGTCTCGAGCGCCGCCAGCCGGCCAGATCAGGAACCAGGACGTCACCGCCGAAGTGAATCTCGCATTCAGGCAGGATCCACCAGCCGCCTGGACCGCCCCGCCCCTGACCGAACGGTGGAATCAGCTCCGCTGCCAGCATAGCTGCGGCATGCGCATGTCGCACGATCGGACGCGGGTTCACCCACAAGTCGCCGCCGACGATCTCGGCCACCATGTGATCCGGCACTTCGCACAAGTCTTTGTACGTCGCCGCGCGTCCCAGAGTCTCGGTCTTGCCCATGGACGACGACGCTACCATCGTCGGGGCATTCGGGCCAGTGGTTGTTATGCTGGAAGACGTGCCAAGGAGAACCCGGCGTGTGAGCGATCCCGCACCGGTTCTCATCGTCGGGGCTGGTCCGACCGGCCTGTGGCTGGCGTTGTGGTTGACCAGGCTCGGCATCCGCGTGCGTATTGTCGATCGCGCCGCGGAGCCGGGCACCACCTCGCGCGCGCTGGCCGTGCATGCACGCACGATGGAGTTCGGCCATCAGGTCGGCATCGCACACGCGCTAGTCGAGGCCGGTGTCAGAGTCGAAGCTCTGAATCTCTGGGCCGGCGGCCGCCACGCTGCGCGCGTGCCGATCCGCCGCATCGGCGAAGGTCTCAGTCCCTTTCCGTTTCCGCTGTTCCTTCCACAGGATGTCCACGAACGGCTGCTGATCGAGCGGCTGGAGGACCTTGGAGTGACGGTCGAACGCTCGATCGCGCTGACTCGCGTCGAACAGGACGAGCAACGCGTCCGCGCCGTGCTGACACGCGATGGCGCGGACGAGATCGTCGAAGCCGCCTACCTGGCCGGTTGCGATGGCGCCTCGTCAACAGTACGCGATCACCTCGGCATCGGCTTCCCTGGCGGCACCTATTCAGGCGCGTTCTATGTGGCCGACGGCGATGCCTCCGGACCGGCGGTCGATGGCGGCGTGCACGTCGATATCGAGGACGAGGATTTTGCGATTGTCTTCCAGCTCAAGACCAGGGGTCGCGTGCGGCTGATCGGCGTCCTTCTCGAGCGCTCCGATCCGGACCGCGAGATGAACTTTGAAGATGTCAGGGGCAAGGCGATCGCGCACCTGCAACTCGATGTCACGACGGTGCACTGGTTCTCGACGTATCGCGTGCACCATCGCGTCGCGGAACGATTCAGGTCCGGCCGCGTCTTCCTGCTTGGCGATGCGGCCCACATCCACAGCCCGGTCGGCGGACAGGGCATGAATACCGGCATTGGCGATGCCGTGAATCTGTCGTGGAAGCTTGCGGCCGTGTTGCAGCAGCGTGCCGACGAATCCCTGCTCGAGACCTACGAGCCCGAGCGAATCGCCTTCGCACGGCGGTTGGTCGCGACAACCGATCGTGCCTTTACCGTGGTGACTGCGCCGGGCGGGCTGGCGCGAATCGTACGAACGAAGCTGGTGCCGGCAATTGCGCCGACGGTCACGCGGCTCGCGGCGTTGCGGCGGCTGATCTTCCTGATCATTTCGCAGATACGCATCGAGTATCGCCACAGCGCGCTCAGTGCCGGCCGGGCCGGCGGCATCCACGGCGGCGATCGCCTGCCGTGGTTCGAGCTATCGCCGGGCGACAACTTCGAGCCGTTGACCTCGCTCGAATGGCAGGTGCACGTGTATGGCGAGGTGCGTCCCGATCTGCAGCAGGCGTGCACGCGTCTGGGCCTCGCGCTTCATCGCTTCCAGTGGAAACCGAAGATGGCGGCAGCCGGATTCAAACGCGGCGCCCTCTATCTGATCAGGCCGGACGGCTGCGTCGCATTGGCTGATGCCGGCGCCGATCCCAATGAACTGCGAAGCTATCTTGATCGAAACCGGCTGACATGATCGCGAGAGGCGTTCTTGGCTTGCACGGCCTGACCGGAAGTCCCGACGAGCTCGCGCCCCTCGCCGCGGCACTGACCGCGTCGGGGTTGGTTGTGCGCACGCCGCTGCTGCCCGGGCATGGACAGGACGTCGCGGCCCTGGCGAGAACGACTCGCCACGATTGGTACGCCGCAGCCGATGCCGCGCTCTCGTCGATGGTGGCTGAGTGCGATGGTCCAATCGCGATCGTCGGCGGCTCGGCCGGCGGACTACTGGCGATTCGGCTGGCAATCTCGCGTCCGCGCGATGTGAAGGCACTTGTTCTTCTCGCCACTCCGCTTGGACTGCCGTGGCTGGACGCGATGAAAATCCGCATGGCGTTGTGGATTCCAGCGGCGCTGCGTCCGGAATCGGTCAGCACCATCGCGAAGCCACATGGTCCAAACGTGAACGACCACGCAATGGCGGCCGGGCTCCGATCGCTCGCGGCCTATCCGATTCAGGCGCTAGGCGATCTGCTGGACCTAATCTCCGATGCGCGGCGATTGCTGCCGCGCGTCACGCAGCCCGTCCTCGTCGTCCACGGCGATCTGGACGCGATCGTGACACGAGGGCAGGCAGATGCACTCGTCGCCAGTCTGATCCGTTCCGAGCGGGTCACACGGCTGGATCTGGCCGCTTCGGCGCACTTGATCGCTATCGATCGTGATCGCGACCGGCTCGCGCGCGAGGTGATCGGGTTCCTAAGACCCTAGGACCCTAAGACCTCATTTCAACGAAATGAATGCCAGAGCATTGTTGGCATTCATTGGGATGACCAGCTGATTCGCGCCCGAGTCGTAGCACATCGACGCAGCGCTCGGGACGTTCTGCGCGATCAGTTCGGCCGCCTGGTTCGGACGGATCCGCGACACGCCGCCGTTCTGCACGCTGCTGACGTACTTCGTGCCGTCATTCATGATGACCAGACCGTCGTTGCCCGCCTGTGCCGCCTTCTCGGTCTTCAGCACCTTGCCGTCGGGCGAGAACGTGATCACATCGGGGTTGCCGATGTTGACGACGACGATGTTGCCCTGCGGATCGATCGCGACGCCGTTGGGCGCCACGAGCGGGACGTTCTGATAAAAGATCGACGAGGTCCCGTCGGGCGTGATCTTCCACACCTGCGCGCCGTCTCCCATCGCGGTGACGGTGCCGTAGATGTTGCCGGCCTTGTCGATCGCGAGATCGTTGAAGCCGGTCGACTTCTCGACCTTGTATTCACGGCCCGGCATGCCGGTCTTCATGTTGAACGTCCGCACGACCGACACCGATGGATCGCCCTGGCCGGTGCCGCCGTCGCGATCGGCGAGATACAGCGTGCCGTTGACGATGTCGCTGCCGAGCGGCTCGTTGAGGATGAGCGGCGGAGTGCTGTTGGTCCGCTGGGGACCGGGATTGGCGATGCCAATCCAGCGCGCCGTGTGGACCGAGCCATCGTGATTGATGAACGAGATCCACGCGTTGTTGGTCTGGACGTTCTGCGGCACGCCGCGGTTCGGCACCACGATCACGCCGCGATCCGGATCGTACGAGCAACTCTCGGCGGAATAGATCGCGCCGTAGACCTTGACGTTCGACGACATCGGGTTGAACGAGCCGTTCGGCGCGGGGTTGATCGGTAAGCCGAGCGGGTTGCCGAGCATGTAAACCTGCGGCTGTTGGGCCGCCGGCGCGGCCGGCGCCGCGGGCTGCTGAGCGTGAACGAAAGCGGCAATCAGTACGGCGCCGCAAAGTGCAAGTCCGAGTCTTTTCATCATCGATTCTCCGAGTTTCCTGACTGCCCGACGGCCTGACTGCCTGACTGCCTGCTATGGCACAAACAGGCGAATCACTCCGTCAGCCTTGTTCAAAACAAAGATTTGCCCGCGCGGTCCGCGGCCGAAACGAAGACTGGCGCGCGGCGCCGGGGGCTTGCCTTGCGCCGCGTTCTTTTCCCTGATCAACTGGAGCAGCGTCTTGTTGGTGCCCTTGTCGTTGAACAGGATGCGGCGGACCTGATCCTGTCCGCCGCCCGGCAGCTTGTCAGCATTAAGGTAGAAAATCTCGCCGTTCGGGTTGTCGCCGAAGATCATCAGGTTCTGCAGCTGCTTGATCTCTTTCTCGCGATACACGAAGACGCCGGTGATCGCCGCGCGCTGCAGCAGCGGATCGGTGTGATCGTATTCCGCGATCGGCCACGTCATGCCGGCTTCGCTGCGCGGCGCCGTGAGATCGACCTGGCGGCTGACGTACTTGTAGCTCCCCTCCCACTTGTTCCATCCGAGATTGGCGCCGATTGTCACGGGGCTAATCTCCTCGACGACGTTCTGGCCGATGTCGGCGACGTACATCCTGCCGTCCTTGCTGTCCCACGAGAAGCGCTGCGGGTTGCGGACGCCATACGCGAAAATCTCGCCGAGCGCGTCGGGCTTGCCGACGAACGGATTGGATTTCGGAATCCCGTACGTGCCGTTCTTGCTGTTCGACCCGAGCGGATCGATGCGATGGATCTTGCCGAACGGTGATGCGAGGTTCTGCGCGAGGTTCATCGGATCGCCGCCGCTGCCGCCATCGGCGAAACCGACGTAGAGCAATCCGAACTCCGGGCTGTTTGCGGGCGTCAGCGTGTTGAACGCAATCTCGCCGGCGTTGTGGTTCGCGAACGGCTGCGCGGCGCGAAACATTTCCTTTGGCGCATCGCCGTCATATTTCCCGGCTTCGGGATTCTTCGCGGTCCATTCGAGCAGCACCGTGTCGTGCGTGCGCGTCGTCGCGCCCGACGTGAAATCCGGCGCCGGCGTCACGTTGGTCGTGTCGAGGTAGGTGTAGAACTTGCCGTAGCCGCGCGCGCCGCGCTGGTTGAACTGGGGATGGAACGCGAAGCTCTGGAAGCCGCGCTCGTTGCCCTGGAACTGCACGCCGATGTTCCAGGCGGGCGCGTTGATGTCGAGATACTCGGTGACGGTCTTGCCGTCGTAGCTCACGCTGTAGAGGCCGCCGCGCATCGTGCTGACGAACAGGCGCCTGGTGCCGGTCTCATCGACCAGATGCATCATGCGCGGCGCTTCGCCGCCGGCGGCATCGGGGATCACCGCGAACTCGGTGAAGTTCATGCTGATGACACCGGCCGTGGCTTCGATCGGCGTCGTGAACGGGTTCGTGCTGGTCTGCGCGAAGGCGCTCGCGGCGGACAGCGCGATCGCCAGCGGGACGGCAAAACGGAACATCGGTCGGACCTCCAAGCCCTCTAGTATTCAACAGAATGCACGAAACAATACAGATTGAGACGATTTACAGGGCGAATAGGTCCGACATAGACTGGGTGGACCATGGGCCTGATGACCGTCCGCGCCGCCGCTGAGAAGCTTGGTGTCGGCTATTCGACGATGAAGCGCTGGATCGGCGACGGCAGGGTGCGCACCTCGTTGACCGGCGGCGGGCACCATCGCATCTCGGACGCCGAGATCGATCGGCTCACCGCCCTGAGCCAGCCGGCCGGGAAGGCCCGCACCGCGCGGCCGGCGGATCCCGACGACACGCTGGCCGGACTGAGCGCGCGAAACCGTCTGCTTGGATTCGTCGAGGAAGTTCGCATCGACGGCCTGCTGGCGCAGGTCAAGCTTCGCGTTGGCAGCCAGACGCTGACCGCAGTGGTGACCTCCGATGCGATTCATGCGCTGAAGCTCAAACGGGGAGACGACGCCCTGGCGGTGATCAAGTCCACCGAAGTGATGATCGCAAAACCCGGTAATCCCAATGTCCGGCGTCGCTAGTTGCACCCCGCGATGCAAAGTCCGCATCGTGGGGGCCCCGCAAGGAAGATTCCGTGCAAAACGGGCGTGGCGCATGACAAAACTGCTGCAACTACCGGCGGTAGGAATTACAGTGGCGCTGGCGTTCATCACGCCCGTCGCTGCACAGCCCCCCGGTTTGGTCGTGTCGGTTGCCACGAGCGTGTATGACGCGCTTGACGAGATCGCCGGCCTCTATCGTGCAACGACGGGCGTGACTGTCGCCCTCAACGCCGGCGGATCGAACACGCTCGCGCGCCAGATCGTCGAAGGCGCCAAGGCCGGACTCTTCATCAGCGCGGACGAAATCCAGATGGACGCCGTGGAGAAAGCCGGACGCATCGTCCCCGGCACTCGCACGCGTCTGCTGACGAACGAGCTTGCCGTCGTCGTTCCGCAATCCACCAGGGACTTCACACTGGCCCATTTGTTCGACGGCCGCATCGCGAGGCTGGCGATGGGTGAGCCTGGCGCGGTTCCCGCCGGCGTCTACGGTCGCAAGTGGCTCGAGCGCGAGGGTGCCTGGCGCAGGGTGGAATCGAAAGTCATTCCATTTCCGACCGTGCGGGCGGTGTTGTCGGCCGTCGAAGCGGGTCGTGTCGATGCCGGCATCGTGTATCGCACCGACGCCACGACATCGGCCGTACGGGTGATCGCGATCATGACGCGCAAGGATCATCCTTACCTGGACATCGCGTATCCCGCGGCCGTCATTGTCGGCCCTTCAGAAAAGGACGCGAGGCGATTCCTCGAATTCCTCAAGGGGCCCGCCGCTCGCGCGGTCTTCGATCGTCGCGGATTCGGCAGGCCGGATGAGCGCTGAGACGTGGGCCATCGCGCGGTTCACCGTGTTGATGGCGCTGCTGGCGACGACGCTCGTGCTGCCGCCGGCGATCGCGATCGGCTGGCTGCTTGCGCGAAAGACCTTTCCCGGTAAGACGCTGCTCGAAACGGTCGTCTCGTTGCCGCTGGTGCTGCCGCCGGTCGCGACCGGCCTGCTGCTGTTGTGGCTGTTCGGCCGCCGCAGTCCCGTCGGCCAGGCGCTCGATGCCATCGGCATCGAGGTGATCTTCACGTGGAAGGCCGTCGTGCTGTCGATGATGGTGATCAGTTTCCCGCTCGTCGCGCGCAGCGTGCGCGCCGGCATCGAGCAGGTCGATCGCCGTTACGAGCACATTGCGTCGACGCTCGGCGCCGGCTCGTTCCGCATCCTGCGGACGATCACGTTGCCGCTGGCGTCGCGCGGCATCGCGGCTGGAGCGGTGCTCGGTTTCTCGCGCGCGCTCGGTGAGTTCGGCGCGACCATCATGGTCGCGGGCGCGATCCCCGGCCGCACGCGCACGCTCGCGGTCGGCATCTACACGCTGGTCGAGACCGGCCGCGAAGACGCGGCGTGGAGCCTGCTGCTCGTCTCCGCGCTGCTCGCGTTTGGCGCCATCTATGTCTCGAATCGTCTTGTCGCCGAGGGCCGGCCGTGATCGATTTGTCGATCGACATCACGATGCGGCAGGGCGAGTTTGTCCTGACCGTGCGCGACCGCGCCTCCGTCGAGGTGCTTGGAGTCCTGGGGCCATCGGGCAGCGGCAAGACCTCCCTCCTTGAATCGATCGCGGGTATCCGAACGCCGGATGAGGGCGAGATCCGCATCGGCGATCGCGTCCTTTTTTCGTCGGCCGGCAACATCAATCTGCCGGCACGCGATCGACGCATCGGCTACGTGCCTCAGGATGCGCTGTTGTTCCCCAACATGAACGTCCGCGCCAACATCAACTTCGGCCGCCATGCCGAAGGTGATTTCGAATCGCTGGTGAAGATCCTCGACCTTCAGGATCTGCTCGAGCGCCGGGTCACGAACTTGTCAGGCGGAGAAAAGCAGCGCGTCGCGATCGCGAGAGCGCTGATGACACGTCCGTCGATTCTTCTGCTTGATGAGCCACTCGCCGGCGTCGATCGCGAACGCCGTGACGTGATCCTGCCGTATATCCTGCGGATCCGGAAAGAACTGCACGTGCCGCTGATCTACGTGACGCACGATGAAGCGGAACTCAGGTCGATTGCCGATCGTGTTCTGCGTTTGGGACCTAGTCGCTAAGCGCGGAACGCGCTCTATGGCGAGGGATTGCCGCACGCGGCCTCCGCGGCATGACGGCAACGCTTCGCGTTGCCGTCAGCCTCTCGCGACACGGGAAACCGCATCTCGCTCACCGAATTGCGCGCCTGCGCTGAGACGCGCGATTCCGATTTCGCCTTCGCTGGAGCGGAATCGCGCGTGCAATTCGTTTCGCTCGACGCGGTTTCGCGACTTCGCTGAGTCCGTGTCGCTCAAGTCGGCCGCGCGCGGCAATCCCTCGCAGCGCGTTCCGCGCCGGATCGGGTTCAGCCCACGTTTCCGTCAGCGCCCGATGGAGCTGCTTATGGCGAGGCGGCTTACGACGCGCGTTACTGTGCCAGTTCCGATGTCACGGCCTTCCCAAATCGTGAAGGTCGCACCGACAGAAAACATCGGCAGGGCCATCTCGGGGAAAAGGAACTGAATCCCCGCTTCAAGCGACTCGCCTGGCGAGAGTGTCAATCCCGCGGGGATTTCGAACCTTGCGCTGAAATGCTCACCGCCTATCCCAAGCACGCCACGGTACTCGCTCGACAGCGCAGACTGGCGACCGCCACGGCCGCTCGCAAACAGGGTGATCGTGGCGAAGATTTCTGGTGTCATGCCTCGATAAGGCTCCGTATCGCACC
>Ga0193741_1000088_pt1 | contig 22397 bp, 21 predicted proteins | sample L2s2metaG_FD_143059 | JGI IMG/M metagenome (GOLD analysis project Ga0193741, IMG submission 143059) | Soil microbial communities from a riparian zone of the East river system, Colorado, United States - L2s2 | ecosystem: Environmental > Terrestrial > Soil > Riparian zone | place: USA: East River...
GGCGCCGTGCTGAAGTTCGCGCCCGGTCAGCCGCCCGTGCAGTACGACGTCGCCCCGGATTCGCAAGGCGCGTTCTGGATCGATCTCGCGCCGGACGGCTGCACGCTGTTCTATACGTCGTGGGGGCCCAACGTGAAGCGGTTTGACGTCTGCACCGGCCTCCAGCTCCCGAACTTCAACCACGCGCCGCTCCCCGGCGGTGAAACCCACGATCTCCGCGTGCTGCCAGACGGCGGTGTGCTCGTCTCGAGCGGCGAGGTCATCGCGCGCCTGAACGGTTCGGGCACGCTCATCGGTACCTACTCCGTTCCCGGCGAGTGGAGTCCGTGGACCGGCCTTGATCTGGCCGGCGACGGCACGTTCTGGGCGGGCAACTACGAGTCGTCTAATTTGTACCGGTTCGATCTTGCCACCGGGTCCATCCTCGACAGCTTCAGCACGAGTACGCCACCACACTTAGTCGTCGGCATCCGCGTCAAAAAATAGCCCGAGAATCGGTGAGCCAATTCGAGATGAATGGACCCACTCTTCGCCAGTTGGAACCGAGTTGCGAATTGGCTCAAGGTTATGGACGCCGGTAGAGCACCATGCCGGCGTGATAGAGCACTCCGTCTTCGAACCGTCCATCCGCGGTGAACCCGCTGGCGTTCTCGACATACTCGATGCGATCGTTCTCCACCGAGTAGCGGCCACTGGAGGCGCCAAGACGAGGGCCTCTGGCTTCTTCGTACCGTCCGTCCGCCAACAGTTCCTGACGGATATATCCGTCTTCAGTGACCCACAGACCAATGTAAGAGAGTGGCATGGCCAGCGATCTACTCCATCCTGACCAGGCCGCGGCGGCTTGCTACCTTGATCGCTTCGGTGCGGCTCGTGACGTTCAGTTTTTCGAACAGATGCCCGAGGTGCGTCTTCACCGTGCGATCGCTGATGCCGAGCTCGTTGGCAATTTCCTTGTTGCTCTTGCCGTCAGCCATCAACTTCAGCGCCGTCAGCTCTCGCGGCGTGAGATGCATGCGCGTCACGCCCTCGGCGAGTTTGGCCGCAGCGGCAGGGGCCAGGTAGGTCTTGCCGGCCAGCACATCGTGGATGCACGTGATCAGTGCCTCCGCTGAGATGTCCTTCAAGATGTACGCCTTCGCGCCGGCCTTGAGCGCACGCGTGATGTCTTCGTCGGTGTCGTAGGTCGTCAGGATGATCACCTTGGCCAGCGGATCGCGAGCGCGAATCTGCCTGACCGCTTCGACACCTTCCATTTCCGGCATGCGCAGATCGAGCAGCGTGACGTCGGGATGATAACGCTCGAATGCTTCGACGGCTTCGACGCCGTTGCCCGCTTCGGCGACTACACAGAGCCCGGGTTCCTGGTTGATGATGTTGGCCACGCCGGTACGGAGCAGCGCGTGATCGTCGGCAATCAGGACGCTGGCCCTGAGCGCCGCCGTCTCAGCGATGCCCGTCGATTCAATGGGCTGCATGATCCCGGACCGGAATCGAGAATGAGGGCGGCTCCCATGCCAGCACCACTTCCGTGCCGGCGCGCGGCGCGGTCACGATGGTGAGCGACGCGCCGATCCGCTCGGCGCGCTCCTGCATGCTCGTCAACCCGAAGCCGCCGTTGGTGCGGTGCTCCTTCGCGATCCCTCGGCCATCGTCGGCCACCGACAACCGGAACCCGAGCGAGCGCACCGCCGACGCGTGAATCGCAATCTTGCGCGCGCGCGAATGCTTCACGGCGTTCGTGAGCGCTTCCTGCGCGATGCCGATGATTTCGCGCTCGACACCGCCGACGAGCGGCGGCAGCTCACCGATCGTCAGATCGATCGGCACTTCGGTGGTTCGTCGGGTGAGATCGGTCAGACGCTGCAGGGCGGCGGCGACGTGCTCACCTTCGGGCGTGTGCGGCCGGAGCGCGCCGACGGAACGACGCGCCTCGATCATGTGCGTGCGTGCGAGATCGACCGCTGTCTCGAGCGCCGTGACGACAGCCGGCGGCAAGGCGGGCACAGAACGCTGCGCCGCTTGCAGCTGCATCAGGATCGCGGCGAAGCCCTGCGTCAAGGTGTCGTGAATATCGCGGGCGATGCGATTGCGCTCCTCGAGCACGGCCTGGCGGCGGGTTTCGAGCCTGGCCTGCTCCGACAGCCGGCTGTAGTGCAGCGCCATCGTCGCCTGTCGCGCGACCGCCTCGGTCAACGCGCGGCGCCAACCGGTCTCGCACGCGTCCGCGGATCCGGCCGCCAACGACATCCAACCAAGCGTGCCGGTCGGCAGAAGGAGCGGCACGATGACGAGCGACTCCACGCCAATCGACGCGTGGTGTTCGCGGACCGGCGCCGGCAGCCGCGGATCCTGTCCCGAGTATTCGAGCGTGTTGGTCCAGCCCTCGGTATCGGACAGCAAATGCGCTTCCATGGTTTCACGCAGCCGCGCGAACTGCTCTCCATGGATCGCGTCCCGGCCAAAAAACTCGCCTTTGACGTTGGCCATCCAGAACTCGCAGCGCGACTTGTCGTCGTTCAGCAGCCACACGGTGCACTTCTGGCTCTCGCTCTCTTCGACGAGATTGTGGATGAACCCGCGGAAGAAACCGGTGACGTCCGGCTCGCGGACCAACAGGTCAAGCGCCCGCTGCACCGAATCGCTCTGGATATGCGACATGCATTCCGCGCGGCGGCGCTGATCCGACTCCGCCGAGAGCGCCTGTGTAAGCTCGTCCAGCTGTGACTGCATGCTCCGATTATGCGCCCTGGCGGGGGGCCTTCACATCGGCCATTGGTCGTAGATGGCCATCCCCCACTAGACCCTGATTCCCATCGGTCGCGAGCACTCGCATTTGCTCCGTCTACAGCCCAATTGTTCCGGCAGCTCGCCGGGGCGCATGCTGACGGACATGTTCAACAGTATTCGTGCTCAACGATTGATGGTTCTTGCGGTGGTTGCAACGGCGGGTCTATCGGCGTGCGCGCGGACCGCGGCACAAGCCGCCGCCCCGCCTCCTCCGCAGGTGACGGCCGCCGAAGTGATCTCGCGCGACCTGACCGAGTGGGATGAATTCACCGGCCGCCTCGAGGCCGTCAACACCGTCGCCGTCAGGCCGCGGGTATCCGGATACGTCGCCGGGGTCCGCTTCGAGGAAGGCGCGATCGTCTCGCGCGGCGACCCGCTGTTCGTGATCGATGCGCGTCCGTTCCAGGCTGAAGTGGATCGCCTGCGTGCCGAACTGCTGCGCGCCCGCGCCACGATTCAGCGCGCCACCTCCGAACTCCAGCGCGCGGAACGCCTGACCACCGAGAACGCGATCTCGCATGAGGAGCTCGATCGCCGCTCGGCGTTTGCCCAGGAGTCCGCCGCGCAGGCATCCGCCATCGAAGCGACGCTGCGCGCCGCTGAACTGAACCTCGAGTTCACGCGCGTCACCGCGCCGATCTCCGGGAGGGTCGGCCGCGCCATCGTCACCGAAGGCAACCTCGTCTCGACCGGGCCGGGCGAGGCCACGCTGCTCACAACCGTCGTCTCGCTCGATCCGATCTACGCGTCGTTCGACGCCGATGAGCAGACCTTCCTCCGCTACGGCGACCTGGCGCGGGCCGGCAAGCGCGCCAGCGCGCGCCAGTCGGGCCTGCCCATCCAGATGGCGCTGGCCGGAGACGACGCGTTCCCGCGCGAAGGCAAGATGGACTTTCTCGACAACCAGATGGATCCGACGACGGGCACGATTGGCGCCCGCGCCGTTTTCCGCAACGCCGATCTGAGCCTGACGCCGGGCCTGTTCGTCCGCGTGCGCCTGCCGGGGACCGCGCGCTATCGCGGCCTCCTGATCCAGGACCGCGCCGTCGGCACCGACCTCGACAAGCGATTCGTCTTCGTCGTCAGCGCGGCGAGCGAGATCGAGCACCGGGTGGTCACGCTCGGGCCGATCGTTGACGGTCTGCGCGTGGTGCGAAGTGGTCTCGAACCCGGCGACGTGGTCGTCGTGAATGGCTTGCAGCGCGTCCGCCCGGGAGTGAAGGTGGCCGTCACCGCGGTGTCCATGGAGGCGGCCGCCGACGTGAAGGTAGGACCGCAGTCATGAAGCTCTCGCATTTCTTCATCGACCGTCCGATCTTCGCCATCGTGCTGTCGCTCCTGATCGTCGTCGGCGGAGGGATCGCGCTGATCGCGTTGCCGATTAGCGAGTACCCCGGCGTGGTGCCGCCGACCGTGGTGGTGCGCGGCGTGTATCCGGGCGCCAACCCGAAAGTCATCGCCGAAACGGTCGCCTCGCCGCTCGAGCACCAGATCAATGGCGTCGAAGGCCTGCTCTACATGTATTCGCAGTCGACGGCCGACGGCGTGATGACGCTGACCGCGACCTTCGCCCTCGGCACCGATCTCGACAACGCGCAGGTGCAGATCCAGAACCGCGTTGCGCAGACGCTGCCGCGCCTGCCGCAGGAAGTGCAACGCATCGGCGTCGTCACCGAGAAGGCGACGCCGGATTTCCTGATGCTGGTGCATCTGGTATCGCCTGACGAGCGCTACGACATGCTCTATCTGTCGAACTTCGCGCACCTGCAAGTGAAGGACAAGCTGACGCGGATTGCCGGGGTCGGCAACGCGCAGGTCTTCGGCGCCGGCGAATACAGCATGCGCATCTGGATCGATCCGGACAAGCTCGCGGCGCGGCAGATGACGGCGACCGACGTCGTGCACGCAATCCGCGAACAGAACCTGCAGGTCGCGGCCGGCGTGCTCGGCGCGCCGCCGGCGCCGTCCGATATGGCCTTTCAACTCTCGATCAATGCGCAGGGCCGGCTGAGCACCGAGGAAGAGTTCGAAAACATCGTCGTGCGAGCCACGCCTGACGGCCAGATCACGAAGCTGAAGGATGTCGGCCGCGTCGAGCTGGGGTCGAGCACCTACGCGCTGCGCAGCATGCTCGACAACCAGCCGGCCGCGGCGATCGGGATCTTCCAGCGCCCGGGCAGCAACGCCATCGAAGCATCGGCGGAGGTGCGCGCGACGATGGAGACACTGAAGAAGTCATTTCCGGAAGGCGTCGACTATCGCATCGTCTACGACCCGACGATCTACGTGCGCGAGTCCATCGCCGCAGTGATCGAAACGCTGTTCATCGCCATCGTCCTGGTCGTGATCGTCGTGCTGGTCTTCCTGCAAACCTGGCGCGCATCGATCATCCCGCTGGTGGCGGTGCCGGTGTCGATCATCGGCACCTTTGCGGTGATGCTGGCCTTTGACTTCTCGCTCAATACGCTCTCGCTCTTCGGCCTGGTTCTCGCCATCGGCATCGTCGTCGACGACGCGATCGTCGTCGTCGAAAACGTGGAGCGCCACATCGAGCTTGGTTGGTCGCCGATCGAGGCGACGCGCAAGGCGATGGATGAAGTGTCGGCGCCGATCATCGCGATCGCACTCGTGCTCGTGGCGGTGTTCGTCCCGACCGCGTTCATCAGCGGACTCACGGGGCAGTTCTATCGCCAGTTTGCCCTGACGATCGCAATCTCGACGGTGATCTCGGCGATCAATTCGCTGACGCTGAGTCCCGCGCTGGCCTCGCGGCTGTTGCGACCGCATGGTGCGGAGCGTGATCGCGTGCAACGCGGCGCCGACCGCGTGTTCGGCTGGTTCTTCCGCCGATTCAACAGCTTCTTCACGCAGGCGTCCGCCAGCTACACCCTTGGCGTGGCTCGCGCCCTGCGATTCTCGGTCGCGGTGCTGGTCCTCTACGGCGGCCTGCTGGGATTGACCTATGCCGGCTTCACGAAGGTGCCGCAGGGATTCATCCCGACGCAGGACAAGGATTATCTCGTGGCGTTTGCACAGCTGCCCGACGCGGCGACGCTCGATCGGACCGACACGGTGATCCGCACGATGTCGGCGATCGCACTCGAGCAGCCCGGTGTGTCGAATGCGGTGTCGTTTCCGGGCCTTTCGGTGAACGGCTTCGTGAACGCGTCGAATTCCGGCATCGCCTTCGTCACCCTGAAGCCGGCCAAGGAGCGCGCCGGCCATCCCGAGGAATCAGCCGAGGCGATCGCGCAGGCGTTGAATGCGAAATATGCCGGCATCCAGGAAGCGTTCGTGGCGATCTTCCCGCCGCCGCCGGTGCAGGGCATGGGCACGGTCGGTGGATTCAAGCTGTATGTCGAGGATCGCGCCGGTGTCGGGTTCGAGGAGCTCTATTCACAGGTGCAAGGCGCGATTGGCGAGGGCTACACCAAACCGTCGCTGGCCGGACTTTTCTCGAGCTTTCAAGTCAGCGTGCCTCAGATCGACGCGCACGTCGATCGCGAGCGAGCCAAGACCTACGGCGTGCCGCTGACCGAGGTCTTCGACACGCTGCAGGTGTACCTCGGATCGCTCTACGCCAACGATTTCAACCGCTTCGGCCGCACCTACCAGGTCAACGTGCAGGCCGAATCGGGATTCCGGCTGCGACCGGAGCAGATTCGGCTGCTGCGCACCAGAAACGCCAGCGGAGCGATGGTGCCGCTCGGATCGCTCGTCACCGTCAAGCAGGGCTACGGCCCCGAGCAGGTGATGCACTACAACGGCTATCCCGCCGCGGAGATCAACGGCGGCGCCGCGCCCGGATTCAGTTCCGGCCAGGCCCAGGCTGCGATCGCGGAGGTGCTCGAGGCGCGGTTGCCCGCCAGCATGGCGTTCGAGTGGACCGAGCTCGCGTACCAGGAATCGATCGCGGGCAACACGATGCTGTTCATCTTCCCGCTGTGCGTGCTGCTGGTGTATGGCGTGCTTGCCGCGCAATACGAGAGCTGGTCGCTGCCGCTCAGCGTGATCCTGATCGTGCCGATGACACTGTTCTCTGCGATCGCGGGCGTGTGGCTCACCGGTGGTGACAACAACGTCTTCACGCAGATCAGTTTCCTGGTCCTCGCGGCGCTGGCGTGCAAGAACGCGATCCTGATCGTCGAGTTCGCGAGACGGCAAGAGATCGATGGCGCGAGCCGGCTGCAAGCCATCCTCGACGCCTGCCACATCCGCCTGCGTCCAATCCTGATGACCTCGATCGCTTTCATCATGGGCGTCATGCCGCTGCTGTTCTCTTCGGGCGCCGGCGCCGAGGTTCGCCAGGCGATGGGTATCGCCGTGTTCGCCGGCATGCTGGGCGTCACCTTCTTCGGCCTCTTCATGACGCCGGTCTTCTACTCGGTCGTGGGTTCGCTGGCGGCACGTGTCGCAAGACCTTCGCGATCGCTCGCATCACCGCCGTTGCACACGGCCACGGAGGAACTGTGATGACTCGGAGATGGATGCTGGTCGTGCTGTCAGTGGCGTTGGCCGGTTGCAGCCTGCGCGCGCCCTATCTGGCGCCGGAGCTGGCGCCAGTCGTTGTGAGAAATGCGGAGCCGGCGCTATTCGCGACGCAGACCTACGACGCCCGCTGGTGGCGGCAATTCGACGACCCGGTGCTCGCGCAACTCGAGGATGACGTGCTGCGATCCAATCACGATGTGCGGATGGCGGTGGCGCGCGTCGATCAGGCCCGCGCGATGTTTCGCGATGTCGAGCTCGACAAGTTTCCCACCGGCGGTGTCGGCGTCAGCGTTGACCGTCGTCAGCAGGTGATACCGGGCTTCTCCGAGGAGGCACGGCGCACCACCACCTACCGTGGCGGGTTCGATGCGTTCTGGGAAGTCGATCTGTTTGGCGGCGTGCGCTCCGCGGTGCGGAGTGCCGCCGCCACCGCCGAGGCACTCGACGCCTCGCTCGAAGACGTCCGCGTGATCGTGTCGGCCGAAGTGGCGCGCAACTACTTCGAGCTGCGCGGGCTGCAGCAGCAACTCGCCGTCGCCGAGCGCAGCCTGATCAACCAGCGCGAGACGCTGCGGCTCACCGAGGTGCGGCGGAATGCGGGGCTCGGTGAAGAGCAGGACGTCGCCAGCGCCGCGGCCCGGGTCGCCGGCATCGAGGCCAGCCTCTCGCCGATCCGAATGGCCATTGCGACGCGTGGACACGCGCTGGCTGTGCTCACCGGCGTGCGGCCTGGTGAGCTGGGAATCGATCTGTCCCCGCGGGCGTATCCGCCGCTCGCCAAGGTGTTGTCGCTTGGCGATCCGTCGCTGCTGTTGCGCCGACGCCCCGATGTGCGTGCCGCCGAGCGGCGCCTGGCCGCGGCGACGGCGCGCGAAGGCATCGCCGCGGCCGATCTACTGCCACGGGTGACCGTCTCAGGATTCCTCGGTTTCATCGCGGGCCGCGGCAGCCTGTTCGGGAAGGCGGATTCGAGAGCGTGGTCAATCACACCGGCGCTGAGCTGGGCCGCACTCGACCTGGGCAGCGCGCGGGCGCGGCTCCGCGGCGTCGAGGCCGCGACCCGCGAGTCGCTGGCCGGCTACGAACAAACCGTGTTGCGTGCGATCGAGGAAGCAGAGAACGCGCTGATCGCCTATCGCGAGCAGCAAGCGCGCCTGATCAGCCTGGGTGAACAGGCGCGCGAGAGTGGCCGCGCCGCCGCGATCGCGCGCGTCCGTTACCGCGAAGGCGTCGCCGACTTTCTGGCGTTGCTCGATGCGGAACGCACGCAGTTACAGGCGGAGGACGCCGTCGCCCAGGCCGAGGCCGGCGTGTTCACCAGCGTCGTCGCCGTCTACAAGGCGTTGGGTGGAATCTCAGATTAGTTGTCGTTGGTTCGGTTCAGGGAAGTCGTTCGCAATCATTCATAGGAGTCAGTCATGAAACGTCTTATCGCAGTGGTCTTCGCACTCGTCGGCATCATTGGCACTTCCCAGGCGTACGCGCAGGAAGCAGGCCCCGCCATTGGCATCGTCCAGCTGTCGATCATTCCCGGCGGCGGAGTGTTCTTCACCGAAGATGCCGATGCCAACGAGCCGGGCTTCGGCAACTACGATCTCGGCGGCGCGCTCACCGTCAACTTCAATCGCTTCGTCGGCATCGAGGGTGAAGTGGCCGGTGGACTTGGCGTCAAACAGGGTCTGCAGGCCGGTGGCTTCTCATCCGATCTGAAGACACCAAACCTGGTGAACTACAGCGGCAACCTCGTGCTGTCGGCGGCGAATCGCACCTCGATCGTGCCGTATCTGACGGGCGGCATCGGCGGACTCACGTTGCTGGAAACCGCCAACCTCGGGATCAATCAGGCGGAGACGTTTCTGACGGGCAACGTCGGCGGTGGCCTCAAGTGGTACGCGGGCCGGTGGGGCCTGCGCGCCGACTATCGGTTCGTTGGCGTGCAATCGAAGGACGATGCACCTGAGTTCTTCGGGCAGGTCACGCGATACGGCCACCGCGTCTATGCCGGAGTGATCATCAATCTCGTGCAGTAACTCAGTCGAGTGCCGGCGGGCCCATCATATCGGTTTCATTCGCCCGCCGGCGCAAGCCTCACTGCCTGCGCTACATCAGGTTGTTTGTTCAGTGAGCGCCCGTATATCCATGAGGCTACGAAGCACCAGAGTCCCTGTTTTCCCGATGACTCCAACGGTACCGGTTTGCAGCACTTCAAAAGCTGAGATCGCGGTGTCGGTCAGATCTTGCAATTCGTTCACCGCTCTGTCAGAGGCGAGCTTCTGCCTGCTCACATGCTGGGTGACAGCGTGGGCGATCGCGGCGTCAACGCATCGATCCAACATTTCAAAGTCATCCACGCTAATCGGTACGTCCAGCTCCAGTGCCAGTTCAACGACGGAGCGGCCGATGCCTCTGTAGGGCTGCGTGACCTGTGAGACGGTCGACATCTGAGATATGAGTTCATCCCCACCGGGCATCACGACCTCGTGGATCGCTTCGGTGCGCGACGCGCCATCTTGCAACTCAACCATCAATTGGTCGAGAAATGCGGCCACGCCCGGGTTCATCCACTTTCCAGTCTCTTGTGGTGCTGATGTCTTCTCACAGCGACGGATGATTTCGTCGCGGTACAGGTGGATGAGTTCATGCAGCCTGAGAAATCCCATGAATCAATCGTACGCCCAGGAATGATGCCGTGTCTGTCGTGCACGATACAGAGTATGAATTCATCGACGCATTCTGGTGCGGCAGAGGCGGCTGACGCGCACGCAAGCCGTCTTTACTGCCCTACGTGGCTGTAGTTCTCTTTGATCACCTCGTAGCAGCCACAAGCGACGCTCAGCAGGCGGTCCCGATCGCCCACCACCACGCGGCCCCGCTCGTTCCTGAGTAGTCCTTGCGTCTCAAAATCCTGGATGACCACGCTGATCGAGGGTCGACTTGAACCGAGCAACATCGCAAGAAACTCATGGGTCACAGCGAACTCACTCTCTGCGACGCGGTCCAGGGTCGTCAGCATCCATCGAGCCGTTCGTTGGGGAAGCGAATGGAGCCCGGTGCACCCGGTCATGCGAAGGCTGTGAATCAGCAGCGCATGTGAATACTGCGTCAGCAAGTCACGAAAGTGTTCATTTTCCTGCATCTCGTGATCGAGGTCGCCGATCTTCAGGACGAGTGCCTTGCCGCCAATCGCGACGATGGTCTCGCATGGCATGCTTGGCGCCCCGATGCTCGCGGAGATCCACGAGGCGCCCTCGCGTCCGACGGTGGCTGTTTCGAGCGTGTCGCCGTTGGGCATCACGGTCATGAGACAAATCACACAGCTCTCAGGAAAATACACTTCCCCGATTCTTTGGTTCGGACGATACAGCACCTGCTTGGCCTCGAGCGTGGCCGGCGCCAGCTTCGCGGCGAGCCGCCCGTACGCGTCCTCACGCAGTGAAGCGATCAATTTGTTGGCGCCGCGTGCCCTCATTTCCAAAGCTCCCCGGTAACTCTAGCAGGGAACGTTCGCTCGGCGCGGTGGACCTGCAGTTTCGCAGTTGGAACCAAATCGGGAATTGGCTGAGACGGATCGACGTAGGAGAAAGATAAACGCGACTCTCGACCGCTGACGGGAAATGGCTTACTGCGGCAAGGGTGAGGTGAAGGATGCCGTTGTATTTATTCGAGCCTGGTCGACGTACCTCATGAACCCGCGCCAACTTTCAGCGCCGATCGAACGGAGGATGGCGTGCCGAGCCGACATCACAAGTTTTAGCCGGCTAACCTCAAGTTGCTTGACTTGCTCAGCGGGCGTCGCGCCCGCCGACGTCGCTGACAACTCCTTCTCCTTATTCACGGTGTCCCGGGCGACGCGAAACAACAACTTGATGTCGTCTATGGGCATCCGCATTTCTCGGGTCATTCGAGTGAAGTCGATGTCCAGGAAGCCCCCAAACCGCTCGTTTGCCGAGTCAGCAGCATTGGTCAAATTGATAAAGAGAAGGCGCCACACCTCATGTTCCGTCACCAGATGGGGGTACTCGTCACCCTTGGCCACCGCTTCGCAATAGCGGTTTCCGGAATCGTCCGCCACGATGCGGCCGGTGACGGGGATAACGAATTCCAGCGTGCTGGCCGTCTCCAATGCGTAGTCAGTCAACTGCAGGAACTCGTCGGTGGACAGGTCGCGAAGCTCTCTGTCACGCGCGTCAAGAATGGAGTCGGCGATGACCAATTCTCGATCCTGCGACACTTGCCGAGGCAGTCCGGCCGTCGGGGCAGTAGGGACGGACTGGCGTAACGCGTTCGCCCGCGCAAGCGCCGAGGCCCCTGACGTCGCTAAGCGAAGCGCTCTCGGGCCATCAATGCCAGCAAGGACCGCGGTGGAAGGATCTGCCGAAATTCGCCTGAATGTCGCTTCCCAGACTTCCTGGGCAGGCACCCGGTCAGGCTTCTCTTTGCCCGACGTCGTGACGCGGCATTCGCCCGGATTGGTCTGAAGAGCAGTTGATTGGACCGCCGGGGAGCCGAAGATGAATGGGCTAAGCGTTACCGCAAGGACTGACAGCAGAAGGAATCGGCGGTTCCTATTCATGGTGAGACCTCTCGTAGGGAGCTTGATCCCAAGAGGATCAGCGCTGTCACCACCGTTGCGTATTTCGCGCACCGCCGCGTCATTCTGGGCGGCTCATACCAATTCACGCAGCTTCTCGGACGGGCTTGTAATCTTGTTCAGCCATTAGTGGCTCACCGAGGTCGGCAAGCAGCTGGAGATGCACCCGCTGACTGAATAGATGCTGGAGACGCTTTCCGCGCGAAGCCAGTCGGGCCGTGCGACCACGCGCTTAGCCATGTAGCCGGCGGGAACCATATCAATTGGAGTTCAGTTGACGAAGGCGCGCGAGAGTTACGCCGCCATTCTTGGCGCACGTTGTCTCGGTTGCTCCAGATAGACGCCATCTTTGCTAAGCAAGTATCTCACCTCAGATCGGTCAGGCCAATTCCAGTGCAATCACAAATTGGCTGTACTACCGGCAACGGCGTGTTGTATTACTTGATGATCGACGATGAGCCGATTCGTAGCAGAGCGGTGTTCTCGCGAACTGGCGTCACGGGTCAAGTGAGCGGCGTGAACGCCGATGTCATTGACGTCAGTGATCGTAAGGTGCGGACAGATCTGCGTGCCGTGGATGTCCGGCCGATTACTAAAGAGCGCGCGATGTTCCCGTTTCTGCACGCCGTCCCTCTTTCAGTTTTGTTTTTTTTCTTTCAGATTCGTAACGTAGAAACCCGGCGGATTAATAAATTGGCCGACTTCACCGCGGCAAGCCATTTGCTCATTCTGCAGTGTCACCACGTGCCCCCCATTGGCCGAGGCTGACAGGAGATGCATGAGAACCTCAAAAGGTCTTTGCGCGCTGTTGCTTGCTGGTGCCTTCGTGACCGTCGCGTGCGGCGATTCGAAATCATCGCTGAATCCCGTCGGGCCGTCTGCCATCGAGTTCGATGGCTCGCAGAACGCTCAATCCGGCGGCATCGTCGGTCCGCAGGGCAAGGGCGGCGTCCCCGGCCCGCCGGCGGACCGCGGCAACAACAGCAACGATCCCGGCAGCGGCAAAAACCCGAACAGCGGCGCTCCCGGCACGCCCACCGCGCCCGGCCTGAAGAAAGTTCAGATCGAAGGCCTGATCAGCGCCACGGGCGGCGACTCCATCACCGTCAACGGCCAGAACGTCATCGTGCCGTCGACCTGCCCGATCCGCCATGGCTCGACGTTGTTCAACTTTGCCGATCTGCACATTGGTGATCGCGTGCATGTAACGGCGGACAAGGTGACCGACAGCACCGGCGCCGTGGCCTCGATTACTACGCTAGAAGCGACCGAAGTGAAGCTGCAGAACCCCGGTGAGCCCGCTGAAATTGTCGCAGCCGAGCTGACGAGCCTGGTCTCGGTCACCGCGACCGACGCGCTGGCGGAGGAAGTCGACGGCAACATCGGGCTGTTCACGCTGACGCGCTCGGGGAGCGCCACGTTGCTGGCGGCGCCGCTGTCGGTGACGCTCACGTTGACCGGCACCGCAACCAACGACACCGACTACTCCGGCCTGCCGGTGACTGCGAACTTCGCCGCCGGCGTGGCAACGACGACGGTGGAAGTGAAGCCGACGAGCGACGCCGTCACGGAAGGCCCCGAGACGGTGATCCTGACGCTCGGCGTGACCGCGCCGTATGAAGCCGGCTCGCCGGCGTCGGCGACCGTGACGATCGGCGACACACCGACGCCGCTCGTCAGCGTGACGGCGTTCGATTCCACGGCTGCCGAAACGGGGCTCAATCCCGGTGTGTTCCGGTTCACGCGCAGCGTCGCGTCCGCGACGCCGCTGACGGTCACATACACAATCGCGGGCAACGCGCAGAACGGCATTGACTATCAGTTGCTGTCAGGGTCGGTGACGATTCCGGCCGGCGTGGCGTTCATTGATGTCACCGTGCAGCCGAAAGTCAACGCCGACATGGTGGGAGGTTCGGAAACCGTGATCGTGACGCTGGTCGACGGCGCCGCCTATGACCTCAGCGCGCCGGCGACGGCGACGGTGACGATCGCGCCATAGGCTTGCAGTGATCGCGAGCCGGTAGGCCAGCAAGAGGAATCGAGTGTGTTCCCTTGAAGTTCGGTCGTAGTACAGAGCGGGATGGCCTGCCAACCGTAGCTCAAGTCAGTGGCGAAGAAGGTCCACCTACGCTCGCGGGATTTCTGGCGAGCTACGGTGGACAACCTTCGCCTGAATCCTGAACGAAGGTTGGTGGACCAGCAATTTGCCAGTTGGAACCTTATGACCGATTGGCTACGCCTAATCGAATCAATCAGCGGTTCGTCATAAAGAAGAAGCCCTCCGCACATGGGCGTGAGGGTGAGAACGCCTCAATACTGGGCAGCCGTTCGTGGCTGCTCGCCTCAACCACGGACGGCGACAAGGTGAGCTGCTGGAACTTCTGATCACGTCCGGTCTGTGATAGGCCATCTGTGGGTGATTGGGAACCGAAAGAAGTGATCGACGCTCTAAAATACGGCGCATGGCGGAGCGGTTTTTGCCCAAGTTGCGGCACGAAGGTCGATCCCGCCGCGGAAGCTTGCCCGTCGTGCGGCCGCAACCTGCCTGGCGGCACCGCATATCGCGTCGAGAGGTCCGGCAAGCGAAAGACGGCAACATGGGCGATCGTGATTGGGCTGGTGATAATCGTGTTTGGCTTTCAACTCGAAGGCGGCCCCAGGATTATCGATACGCGCCGCGGGCCTTCAAGCGCCGCCCTCATCAAGTTTGAGGTCATCGTCGCCGGCGTGGCGTTTATCGGGTATGGAATCTTTTCGCTTTGGCGATTGAGAGACGAGGCCTAGCGGGAATGGAGCAAGATCCTGAGCACGGCCGGCTTCAGAATGGTGTGACGATGGATCTGACCGTGGCCGGGGCTCCACTTGTCAGGTCGCCAGTCTTCACGCCGCGAAACGTATTCTCAGCTGCGGCGCCTTCAGCCGCGGCCTTCGTTACCGCAGCAACGAGCTCCTTGTACGCAGCGGCATTCGCGGCGGTCAACTTCAGCTCGATGAGACCGTCCGACGCGATCGAATTGACTGAGTTTCCGCCGGTCAGGTTCGTGATCTGGTAGCTCCCGGCGGGCAATGCCTTCTGAATCAGGATGACCGCGCGCGCGGCGGCGTGCAGGGCGCTGACGCGTCCATAGGCGCCGGAGCTATGGCCGCCGGGCCCCTGGAACTCGACGCGCAATCCTCCCGCCTGCTGGGCGGAAACCGTGGCGCCGGCCGCGGCGACACTGACGACGAATGCGAGCGAATAAATCAGACGCTTCATGACTGATGCTCCAGGTTATCGAACGACGTCGCGCGTCCGCTTGCCAATCGGTCCGATGGATGGCTGCACGACGGTGCCGTCCGCAGCGTGAAACCCCGACACGATCAACGCCGCTGTGAGCACGCGATGCATGCGGGCAACCTCGGTGGCGGGTGCGCCGCGAGTGCCCCACTCCCAGAACGCGTGTCCACCGGCGCCGGCGGCCGAGGAAGCCAGGCTGAATTGATACGTCGGGACGCCGGTGTTGGCGGGAACGTTGTCATTCAGGCTGCCTGATCCGGTGCCGACCATCGGTGAGTTGATGGCGCCCAGCTGGATGCCTGACTGCAGTCCCGCGTGGACCGCCGCGTTGTCGACGCTGTCCGCGACGAACGCCGGTCGCAAACCGTACCACATCAGCTCGAGGCTGATCGCTTCATCGCTGCCGTCCTTGCGCCCATGCCTGGCGTTTTCAGCCGACACGCCCGCCTGGAACATGGGCTCGATGGTATTGCGGATCTCATCGAGCGTTTCCTTGCGAGTCGAGCGCATATCGACTTCGAGCGCGCAGCTCGGCACACCCATGTTGGCAGCCGGCGGAGGCGCGCAGCTGGCGCGTCCGACGGTGTAGGTGGTGCGCGGCGCGCCTTGGCGGAGCTCCGAAGGCGTCTTCACGTCCGCGATCATCGCGATCGCCGCGGCCATCGCCGCAGGCGCGCTTGGACCGTCGACGCGTGGCGATGGCGCCTTGAACTTCATCTCGAAGCGGTAGCTGCCGATGAAGTTGACGGTGCCGCCACCTTCCAGGCCGAAGTTCGCGAGGAAGTTAAGGGGATTGGATCCCGTCCCCGCCTTCTGGTCGAAGCCGTACAGCTGCTTCATACCGGCAAGGTTGCCCTTGCCCTCCTCACCGGCGGTGCCGCAGATCCAGATGTCGTAGACCGGCTTGATGTTGTGTTTCTTCATCGCCGCCGCGAGGACGAATGCGTTTGACGTGCTGGGCATCATGTCGCCGTAGCCAGGGACATAGATGCGCACGCCGCCGCCCGCCGCGGCCTCTTTCGCGTTCGCGAAGATTTTGCTTGCCGTGGCGTACTTGTCGTTTTCGACGACCCGGCCCTTTGCGTCGAACGACAGTTCGTCGGGGATCGCGGCCAGCTCCTGTGGCGTCGCGACGACGGGCTGTGCGTACGGCTGCAGCTTGATGTGGATGAACGGGTCGCTCGCCGGCGGCAGCTCTTCAGGATTGACAACGTCGATGTGACCTTCGACGAGTACCTTTGGGAGCTGTCCCTTGTAATGTTGCGCATCAGCGCGGGTTGCATACGAGCCCTTGATCACCACGCATGCGTTATAGACGGGCAGGTTGTCGACGATGTTGGTGTCGGTGCCAGCGATGATCCCATCGGCGCGCGTCATCACTTCCGCCGGAGAGAATCCCCATTCGTTCACCAGCCGGCGATGAATCTCGGCCGCCTTCCAATTCTCGTTGCGCGACGGCGAGGGAATGCGAACGAGCTCGAGGAACTGATTCCATCGCGCCTTGGCCGCGGCGTCGGTGCTCTGCTCTTTGATCAGTGCCATGACTTGCGGATCGTTGGCGATCTTCTCCGCGGCAGCGACAACTGGTGCCGGAATCGTGGCTGGAGTCCCTGCCGGAGGTGAAGGGGCGGGCTGTTGCGACGCTCCAGCGACGATCGTGGTCAGAAGAATCGTTGCCGCGATAGAAAGCGCGCTTTCCTGACGAGGACGTTTCATCGTGTCTCCGATTGCATGCGAACGGCTCTATTCTAAGGCTGAACCGATGGCTTGCTCAGGGCCACGAGCCTTCGATGGCGGGGAAGCGCGTCATTTCCGCTGCCTGACCGAGTCACGGTCTTCGATTCAACACGGGCCGAGGCTAAGAATTAATCATCAACTCAGCGGGCGTGGTGCCGCGCGATCGTTTGCGCGTCGAGGCGCAGAAAACGAGCGGCGTTGTCGTAGAGGATCGCTCGGCGCTGCTTCTCTGGTAAGCCACCCAATATTTTCGAGCCGTCGCAGGATCGGCGCGGCGGGCCGGGTGTCGGAGCCGAACATGATGCGATCGCTGAACCCGGCGTCCATCAGTCGCTTGAGTTCCGCTTCATGAGTCTCCGCCGGCGCAACACTGTTCAAGATGCTCATGTCGAAGTAGACCGTTCCATATTCTTTCAGCAGCGCCTCAATCGCGGTGTTGAAGGGCAAGAGGTCAGGACCGCCCGTGCCGACATGCGCCAGCAGGATTCTGAGGCCCCGGTGGCGCGTGAGGACGGGACGGAGCAGCGCCGGCGGAGTCCTGATGCAGGCCCAGGGCCACGATTGATGTGCACAGCGACCGGCACATCGTATTTCGCAGCCAATGCCCAATACGGGGCCATCTTCGAATTGTTGGGATCCACCCCGGTGTACACAAACAGCATTTCTCCGAGGACACCGATCCTGCCGGCAGCCATTTCTCGCTCGAGCCACGTGAGATCAGGCCACCCTTTGGTCTCGGCAAAGCATCGATAGAATGGCTGCTCGCGAGTTTGCGGGCATCGCCGGTCCGCCGATAAACCTGCCGGGCGCCGCCTCCAGCCACCCCTGCACATCTCCCGGCTCATTGATGTGCAACAAGGACAACACGATGCCTTCCGCGTCCATGTCCCCGAGAAGCGCGGCACGCTGCTCGGCGTCACTCGTGCCTGGCCAGGACGCATGCCTATGCACGTCAATGATCGGCTGGCGCGCGGGGCGCTGAGCAGCGGCAGGTGCCCACAGCACTAGGCACATCGAAGCAATTGCCCAAAGTCGCATTTTTCGGGTCTCTGTACGTGTCAACGCGCCGCTACGCTGCACGCGATGATGCACGTGCGGGCTACTCTAGCAGCACCGCCGGTTCGAAGATGATGTGGTGTCGCGATTTCAGTGGTTTGAAATCAACAAGTTGGAGATGGTGGACCAGAGCTTTAGCAGATCGAACCCGCTATTGATTTGGCTGCGTCAGATCGACGGAATACGGCGGCTCCCAAACTGCATCAGTGCTTCTGGATCCAGTCCGTGATCAGAGCGAGGACCTTTGGCGAGAACTGCACCTCGGCGCACGGTTTTCCAGGCTCAGATGGCTGCGTGCACACCCACATCCAATGGTCGATGTCTGGAATCGTGGCCACCGTGAAGTCAGCGTTCTTAGCTTCACCGAGGTATCTCATGAGCGGCACGAGGTTCGTCGCGCCATCAAGTTCGCGGTCGCGAGCGCCATGGATCGCCAGGAAAGGTTTCGTCAACGCGCGCAGCGCCTCCCCGGGATCGGTCAGGGCTTGCGACCTGCGGAGGGGCGCCGACTTCACCCACTGCGTCACGATCGCTGTCATCGCGCCTTGGACGGACGGGCGTTCCTGGTCGCTCACGTTCGCCATCGCCGAAGTAAACGCATCGCGGAGCCTGCCTTCCAGTTCTGGCGGGCTTAAGGTGGGTGAACTCTGAGCCAGAGTGGTCCAGGTCGCGGTAGTCACCGCGCGAAGTCCGGGAGGCAACCGCTCGAGGTTGATGAGAGCGTCGGTGAAAAGACCGGCCAGCGTAATGACGAATGCGACGTCATTCGAACGGACCGCAGCGATCGGCGCCGTGAGGCCACACCGACGACCAAGTCACCAGCCAGCTGCTGCACCGACGACAGCTGCTTTTGTCCCGACGACTTGCCGGCACCTCGGTCGTCGAGCCGCAACACGACGATCCCGTTTCGGCTCAGGGCGTCGGCGATGGCCAGGAATGACTTGCGCGCTGGCGCACTCGGAAGCGTGTAGTCGCGATCGAAGGGCTCAAGACCCAGCCCCTGACTAAGCAGCACCGCTGGCGCATTCGGCGTCCCCCGTGGAACGGTCAGTGTGCCCGCAAGCTGAACGCCGTCGGCTGCATTCTGGAATGCCACCTCAATGGCCGCGTACGGCGGCGGGCCGTCCCCGTAGACCGGGCGTGGCGAGTCCTTGATCGGCGCCTGCGGCACGGCTAGGACCTCGAGTGATAGACCAGTGGCAAAGGCAAGGGAAAGAGCAACGTGTCGATTCAAGCGTTCGCCCCGAAGGTATTAGATCCCGAATCGCTCGGTCAGTTCCCACGGCTGGCGACTAGAAAGAGTCCGGGCGCGATTCTCAGGAAGCAGCTGTGAAGTAGGAACACACGCGGTTCGACCGATAGTTTGGGTAACGATTTTCGGCCGTTTGGAATCAACGACTTAAAGTTGGTGGACCAGAACAGCGCCAGTTGGAACCGGATGGCGGTGTGGCTGACGAGCATTGAAGGAATTCGCCTGACCGCATGAACGGCAATGGTCGCCTAAGCAATGGTCAACAATTACTCCGAACGAGAGTGCGGTCCTTGTGGAACCAGACGCGGCCGTGCTCGGAATCTAGATGGACACCGCCGATCCAGTCGTCTATTCCATTCCACTCGACGGCGTTGCCTTTCCCCGCTAACACCTCCTCGCCGTCCGGTGTAAGGTGCACAGACGCCCCGCGAAGCGTCTGCGCTTCGCCCGTGAGCGTCAATAGTGGCCTTGGAAGTGTGGTATCAGCCAGACGATGAAGACGGTCGAATAAGTAGCCGTCGCCAACCCAGTCAGGAACATCCAGGTCGTACGCCATCGTGGATCCGACGACGCGGACTGCTTTGGGACCTTCCTCGCGCACATACCGAAGCAATTGGTACTCCCACGCGTTCAGTCCCGTGTTCAGGTCCGGATAGCGGTACAGCAGCGCCAACAGGCTTCGCTGCAAGAACGGAAGTGATCGCTGTCGCCCGGCCAGAATGGCGAGCAGTGTCTCCGGTTCCGGATTCGTCACAGCCGTCCACGCGTCTGCTACTTCCTGCATGGCGGCGTCATCGACTTTCGTCGAATGGGGGTGGTCGTTGAACTGTGATGGGTTCAGAACTCCGACGCTGACGATCTCGTACTTGCGATCACGGTCGTACTGGACGGTTTGAAGCTTCGCTGGGTCTACGCCGAGTCGCCGCAGCAAGGCGAGAAGCCAGACGAGGAGGAGTTGTTCGGCCAACCCCGTTCCGATCCACAGCGTGATCTTTCCGGCGGCTCGAAGCCGTTCACGATTGCTGAACAGATCGCGATCCTGCTCAGCAAACGCGAAGGTCGGATAGTCGCGGTCGATGGATCTCCAGTAAGCCTCGCGGACGTCTCGCCAATCGTCTAGCGAATCGAGCGGAGGTAGTGGCCCGCAGGACAAGACATCGTGGTTAATGAGCAGCTGGTCACGCGGCAAGCCCAATCCTGCCTGAAGGCAGCCTCCTGCCGAAGGGCCAGGAGCGATGTGAATTTCATTGTCAGCCTTCGACATCTCCACCGTCGCATTCGATTCTGCCATCAAGAGCCTCAGAGCACGCGCTGTGAGCGTTTTTTGGGATTGAATCGAACGCGGTTTCCGGCCGATACATAGATCATGTCTCGACGGCGGACACAGAGTCGGCACAAATCAACTGACGTCGCAGGCCGCGACATCCAAGTAGGAGACTGGGTCCGCGTCATAAGCGTGCCGGACTCGATCGGTCGGATGCCCCGCGCCACCAAGCAGGCCTTCTCGCGTGCGGCAGGCAAGACCTTCCAAATTGAAGCGTTCGACGAACAGGGCCGCGCTGAACTCGATCTCAGCGGCAAGGTTGGGTTAGACACAATTTGGATTGAACCTTTTTGCGTCCAACGCTTTCGACGCCCGAGGAAGCAAAGCTTACGGTTTCGAAAAATCCTGGCGATTCGCCGGAAACTCGATCGACCGCGCTGGTCGCTCCGTTACGTCGCCAAGAACCACGCAAAGGACAACCCGGACAAGCTGGTCGAGCGGCTCCAACTCTTCTGGCTTAATCACGGCTGGTTCGTGCTTAGAAACCGGAGGGAAATTCACGGAACGTTCTACGCTCAGGACAAGACGTTGAGTTCGAAGCGGCGACTGGGGCAATTGCGAAAGGATCTGAGGGAGAACGATCTGTTCTTTTCATTGCGTTTGGCCAGTATTCGAGTGAGCAGTTGAGAAAATCAACGTTGAGACGATCCAATAGCGCCTGGGCGATTGTGCTGTCCCTGACGACGGGTTAAGAGTCGCGCCCAACTGCAGTAGGATATCGCCTCCTATGAGCAGCCAGGTTTCTTCAACGCCGCTTCCCACGGCACCGGCGCGGATCAGTTGGGCGCGAATCGTCGGCGGCGCAGTGCTGTTGGAAGTCTTGCTGGTCGCGCTACTGACGCCGATCGGACTGGTGTTCGGCAGTCCGTTCCTCGAGGGCTCGACCGACACGACCGTGTTCCTCGTCGCGGTCCCGGCCGGCTGTCTTGTCTTCGCAGCGATCGTCAGCGGCTGGCTGTTCAGGCATGTCACTTATCGCGCCGTCCTGCAGGGTGGGCTGGTCGGTGTGGTCGCAACCATGCTTTACCTTCTGCTATGCCTCGGCGCTCCCGGCGGCCTGCCAGGCGCGATTGCCGGCTACGGCGTGCCGCTCTTCTGGGGAACCCAGGCACTTCGCATCATCGGCGGAGCCGTCGGCCCCGCGTTTCGACAGGCAAGGCGAGCGGCGTACTGATGATTCCGGAAGAAGACTTGCACTATCTGAAATGACGCTGCGCGAACGCACAGCCCGATCCTGATTTCAGATACTTCTCAAACGCGATAGCTCGTCGCTCGTCAGCGAACTCCACAACGACGTCGATGATCCACGGCCTGCCGTCGGCCGTGTGAGACACGCGGCCGGTATTGTGGGCGTCGAGCCGTCCCACAATTAGCGGGTCGGGCTTCGCTCTTGAGAACGTAGACGATAGTCTGAGGGAGTGGCATGCCGCCTTGTGACGCAAAGCATCTGCCGATCGAGGAACTCCCGAAATCAGTCTGGGGCCGGTCGCGTGGACGGCATCGCAGACCTTGCTGACGTGGCCTGCCAACCGTAGCTCCGAATTGACGAGGGACGGAGGTCCACCTTCGCTTGGCTCTGCATCCTGGCCAAGCTACGGTGGACAACCTTCGCCTGAATCCTGAGCGAAGGTTGGTGGACCAGATTTTCGCGAGTTGGAACCAGATCGCGGCCTGGCTGCGTCAGCTAGCCCGCCTGCCTCGGCCGGTTCGTCGGGGGGACGCTTCCCGCGAATGGGTTTGACGTACGCGCAAACGTCGAGTGCCTGTGCAGCGGCGTCACTTCGCCGCGTTAGCCGCAAGCCGCACGTCGTCGTGTGTGAAAACCGCAAAAAGGAACGGCTGTGATTCGAGAAACTGCGCCAGATCGCGCAACGTCAGA